>ERZ795061.209-NODE-209-length-60739-cov-14.383363_pt1 | contig 60739 bp, 56 predicted proteins | sample MGYA00375145_ERZ795061 | MGnify/ENA primary metagenome ERZ795061 (study PRJEB30190, sample SAMN05720144) | anaerobic digester metagenome | isolation source: active sludge of municipal wastewater-treating anaerobic digesters | place: USA | collected 2014-12-22 ... | reverse complement strand
TTTGGGGGGTCACTTTGAATGACGCCGGGGGGTCAGAATGGGTGACGGTTTACATCTATCAAGGCTTGCAGACAAATTCTTAAAAGAGCTTGGGTATGATTGGAAATCGGTTCAAGGTCCTGCTTATTTTGAATATGATGGTAAGACACTTTATGAGATTAAGAGAGAACTTGAATCAGAAGATGACGATGAATAAGTCCAAACTGCACATAACAGTACGTAGGCACTTCGCCGCCCTTCGGGCGGCTCGGGCTCCGCTTCACTCCGCCACATTTTGCTTTGTCACGAGTTTTGCTGTTCGCAAAACTCGCACCAACCAGCTTCGCGGAACGCAAAACGTCGCCTACGCATGGACGTTGTGCATCATGAAAGGAAAGCTTCCTACCAGCAAAATAATGTTCCTACTAAAAAATGAAAATTATTAAGATACTAAAACTTAATCCTTCTGATACTTTCGCAAACAAGAAACTGGGTGAAAGAATAAAAAACGAAACTACCGGTAGTAAAGCTTAAGTGCTTCGCTATCGACCGTTATTGTATCACACCATCCGGTCACGTCCAGTTGAGTGTGTAAGAATGATGCAAAAAAAGCATCGTAAACCTACCAGAGTTGTAATCGGTAAACCACAACGAAGGAGGGAGTACGATGACGCACTGCTCCTTACCCTTTCTTCGCCATCCTCTTCAGCTTCTTATCAAATGTAAAGAGAAGCCGCTCGGGACCTTTCGATTTAACGCACAGAATGCAGTCCACAATATCGAGGCAGCTGTCGGAATAGAGCTTCAGGGCGCCGACAAGCTCGTCGCGATCGCTATTGACAATCCCCCTGTAGCGCAGAAGCGACATGAGCTTTCCGGACGTTTCGGCGCGGGATTGAAGCGCGCGCCGTTACACCGTTTGCCGTTCCATGGAATAGGCGGACGGGCAAACGCGTCCGTAATTGCCGGCGGTTGTTGGACAATATATTTTTCTTGACATAATGATAGCATATTCGCTATCATTATGTAATGATCGTTGTTCTCGATACAAATGTTCTTTACCAGGCTTTGCGGGGCAGCAATGGCGCTTCATTTTTTATATTATCATTAATACGTGATAATAAAATATCCATGGCGCTTTCTATTCCCGTATTTAATGAATATGAAAAGGTATTAACCCGTCCCGCATCTTTGAAGGACTTGAATTTGTCGCTTTCTGACATTGAAAAAGTATTAAAATTTGTCGCTTATATTGGACGACCTTACACGACGTACTTTTTATTCAGGCCCAACCTTTTGGATGAAAGCGACAATATTTTTGTCGAATTGTCTTTGGTGAGCAATTGTGATTTTCTGATTACAAGTAATGTTAAGGATTTTACTACCAAGTCCGAGCTTAAATTCGACGACATAACAATAATTACTCCTTCCGAATTTGTTAAAGTATGGAGGACAAAAAATGAAAGCTAAATCAAGCGTATTGACCATAAGACTCCCAAAAGAGTTGAAACACAGGATCGAACGTGTCGCTGACGAGCAAGGTGTTTCTATTAATCAATTGGCTCTTTATGCTTTTACCAAAGAAATAAAGGAGATGGAAACTTCCTCGTATTTTCGTAATCGTTTGAAATTAAAAGATAAAAAAGTAATACTTAACGATTATGATACTGTTGTTAAAAAAATAGGAACTTCTAAATTGCCCAAATGGGATGTGATTTAGAATTTCACCGGAGACTGCGGACAACCAGGCATAACACGCTGCAAGTGGCCAAATGGCCGGTCGTGCTCGGACTCAGCGCCCCGAATGGTAGAAAGCGGCGCTCCGGCACAGTGTGGCATACGTCCACCGTATACCGTTCCCCGGAACAGCCGGACGGTTCATCAAATCCGCCCCCCGTATCTGCCTGTTTGCGTGTTTCGACATGCATGCGACTGCAACCGAATTATTCAGAAAAGTGATTGCCCTGCAAGCGCAGGGAGTGTATACTTGCAAGTGTCCACTGGAGGAAGGCGGTGAAAATTACCACGAAAGAACTGCGATTGCGACCCGGAAAGATAATAGAACGGGTAATAAACGGTCAGGAGATCACCGTTACCTTTCGGGGTAAATCCGTGGTGAAGATCGTCCCCGTCAAACAGAAGGCCGAGGCTCCCGATTCGGCCGAAGCTTCGATTTTCGGGCTGTGGAAAGATCATACCGGCGACACGAGCGTGGATAACTACGTGCGCCAACTTCGCAGGGGACGGCGATTTTGATTATCGATACCGATGTACTTGCCTGGTATCTCCGGGGGAATAAAAAAGCGAAAGATCTCGTCGAAGACGCTATTCCATTCTCGATCTCGGTCATTACCTATATGGAGATCGTACAGGGGATGAGGAACAGGGAGGAGTTCAGGCTGTTCCATAAAAAGGTCAAGGAGTGGGATACGAATATAATCCAGGTGGACGCGGATATCTCCTCGCGCGCCATGTTTTACATCCAGGAATACGCGCTGAGTCACTCCATGCTACTGGCCGACGCGCTGATCGCGGCAACCGCGGTACAGAACAGTGAAAAGCTCATAACCGCGAATGATACGCATTATAAATTCATTCCGAATTTAACATACGGCAGATTCACTCCCTGATGAGGGGTTACGCCCATGTTCAATCCCGACTTCTTCTTCCACGACTTCGCCTTCATCGTGCTCGACCTGCGTAAGAAGTACGACATCTCCCAGGAGTACTGCGCCGAGCTGGCCTGCATACACCGCAACACCATCGCGCGCATGGAGAGCGGCAGGACCGAATACGCACCATCGCGCTCCTTCGTCTCGACTGTTTCTTCGGCATATGGCGGATGTCCCGCGCGATATATGGTGTCACCGCCCACTGTATTGATTCCGGCCGCGACTACACTATTTATTTAAAATGATATCGCCCCGCGCGCCGGTTACGCATACCGGCCGGGCCGCGTGATGATCGAAGGCGGAGCCTCCCGTGCGCCGTTATGGCGGCGGGCGGCCCGGTTTCGTGTCGCGCGCCCGCGCCCGATCATTCCACTACATACAAGGGGCCGCAGTTATGAGAAAAGCGCTGTACGGGCTGTTGTGCGTCGTCATGCAGTGCGCGCCCTCGCCGGAAGGCCGGTGCGCGCGCGGTCAAAGCCTTCGGCTCCCGGGACACCGACGACCCGAACGTACAGAGCAGGGTGGGGGAGTACCTTGTAATCGAGGAGATCGTGGAGCGGGCGCGCGACAGTCGCGCGAAAGCGAAAAGCGGGACATGGAATATTGATTTGACATTTAATGGCATTGTATATATCATACATATACATATGAACGAACCGAATTTTTTCAGTATAACCGGCTTCGATTGGAATTCAGGTAATCTCGATAAGAATTTAGAAAAACACGGAGTGTCCTCCTGGGAGTGCGAGGAGGTTTTTTTCAACGCGCCCTTTTTTACCTATTCGGATGATCGACATTCATCAGGTGAAAAGCGGTACTATGTTTTAGGAGAAACGAACGCGCAACGCCGTTTATTTATCGTATTCACGATCAGGCGATCGCTGATACGAGTCATTTCGGCGAGGGATATGAGTACACGTGAAAGGAAGACCTATGAAAACCTTAAAGAAAAAACCGAATTTTAAGAATGAAAAGGAAGAGCGAGCGTTCTGGTCCAATCATGACGCGACGGAGTATATCGATTTTTCTGAATCGGAAAGGCTTAGCCTGCCGAATCTTAAGCCGTCCACAAGAAGTATATCCATACGCCTGCCGGAATCGATGCTTCAGCGTCTCAAAGCGATAGCGAGCGGGAAGGACATCCCGTATCAGTCCCTTATAAAGGTATATCTCTCAGAAAAAATACGCGACGATCTGTCACGCGATTAGTGGCTTCACCGAACCCTCAATCCACATACACCCTCGGAACCCGCGAGCTTATGCCGCACAGCAGCTCGTAGGTGATGGTCCCAATCTTGCCGCACAGCTCTTCCAGCGGAATCGCCGAGCCGTCCATCTCGCCGAAAAGAAGTACGTCATCGCCGTTATAGGCGGTGCCGTCGGGCCCAATGTCCACCATGGTCTGGTCCATGCAGACCGCCCCGACCACCGGGTATCGCCGGCCTCGAATGAGAACCTGGGCTCGGTTGGAGAGAAGGCGGCTGTATCCGTCGCCGTAGCCCACGGGAAGCGTCACCACGCGCGTCTGGCGCGGCGTCGTGTACGTGTGGCCGTAACTTATGCCGGCCCCCGCGGGACACACCTTGAAGAATGAAACCTTCGTTTTAAGCGTCATGACGGGCCGAAGCGGCCGGCCGTTCAAGAGAACGCCGGGGCGGTGGCCCATGGGGTCGTATCCGTAGAGCATTATCCCGGGCCGCACCATGGAGTAGTGCGCTTTTTTATAGTTGATGATTCCGGCTGAGTTTGCAAGATGCACGAGCTCCGGAAGCGTGCCGTTTTTTGCCATGGCCTCCACGATGGCGTCGAAACGCGCAATCTGCGTTTCCGTAAGCGCTGAGTCGGATTCGGCATTGGCGAGGTGCGAGAATACGCCTTTTACCTTCAGGCCCTCGAGCTCCAGGGTTCCGCCGATAAATCGCTCGGCGTTGTACCAGTGAACTCCTATGCGCTCCATGCCCGTGTCGATTTTAAGATGGACCAGGGCCGTGCGGCCCATTGATCTGGCCGCGGCGGCGATCGCCCGGCTCTTGTCGGGCGAGGAGCTGGTAATCTCCACGTCATGCTCGATGAAGCGCGGTATCTGCTCGGTGTTGATGGCGCCCATCACCACTATGGGGGCGCGGATGCCGTTCTCGCGTAGAAAGATAGCCTCCTCCAGGTAGGCCACTCCAAGGCAGTCTGCCCCTGCGCTTAGAAGCTCCCTCGAAACGCGCAATATGCCATGCCCGTATGCGTTTGCCTTCACCATGGCCATCAGCCTTACGCCGGGGTCCAGGAACGAGCGGGCGACGCGGTAGTTGTGGAGCAGGTTGCCTGTCGAGATCTCGGCCCTGGTGGGCCGGTGCGCGTATGCCTCGTGCGTGAATACCATAAGGGCCTCTCCTGCAAATCGGTGTACCATAGAGCGGAGGCGGGGAAAAAGACAATAGAATTTTTATTTTAGCATCGAAGCCCGGGGGGAATAGGCGGCTTTTAGGCTCACTTGTCACCCACTTGTCCGGGATGGGAGATTTAAAAAATGGAAAGCTTTCCGCTGAGGGTCGAGTGGGAAGGAGCCCGATCGACGTTTCGCCGGTAGGGAGATGACCGTGGGTGAATACGAGGCCCGACTAAAAATACTTTACAAAAAATCAAGCCCATTTTAGCGTATCAGACGGCTCGCCAGACTGACAGGAAACCTGAAAGCGACGGCTCCGACTGTCGCCTTTTTCGTTCAACCGCACTACATAAGCGGGGCGCGCCCCGCATTACATCAGTGGAGGTCTGTTGGATGCTGAAGGAATACACGACCAATCAGATTCGCAACGTCGCAATACTCGGACACGGAAGCACCGGGAAATCGACCCTTTTCGACGCCATGCTCCTCATGGGCGGAAAGATCGATAAAATAGGCAATCCCGCGGACGGCACGCTCACATCGGACTACGACGACGAGGAAAAGACACGACAGATTTCCATTCGAAGCGCGCTCGGTTTCGTCGAGCTCGATGACGTAAAGATAAACATCATCGACACGCCGGGGATGTCGGATTTCATCGGCGAGGCGCGCGCGGCCCTTCAGGTCGCCGAGGCGGCCATTCTCGTGGTCGATGCGGTCGACGGCGTTCAGATAGAAACCGAAAAGGCCTGGCGGTACCTTGCGGAGAAAAACATCCCGCGCATAATCTTCATAAATAGGATGGACAAGGAGCGCGCCGGCTTTCAGAAGACCATCGACAACCTTACATCACACCTCGGCGCAAAGGTCGCCCCGCTATGCATGCCCCTGGGAGAGGGGCTCGAGCTTAAGGGCGTCGTTGACCTCTTGGAGATGAAAGCGCTCGTACCCAAGGCCGACGGAAAGGGAGTCAGCTCCTCCGATGTGCCGGCGGACCTCAAGCCTTCGGCCGAATCCTTGCGCAATTCGCTTCTCGAGCTTGCCGCCGAGGGCGAGGACGAGCTTATAGAAAAGTTTCTGGAGGGCGTAGAGCTGACGACGGAGGAGATCCGCCGTGGAATAACGACGCAGCTTAAAGCCGCAAAGCTCCATCCGGTCATCTGCGGCTCCTCGATGAAGTCCATCGGAATTCGCAATCTTCTAAACGTAATCAGGGCATTCGTCCCGGCGCCGGAAACGGGCCGTGAAATCGATGGGCACGGCATGGGCGACAGGGAATCCGTAAAAACTCTGAAGTGCGGGAGCGATCAGCCCTTCGCCGGTGTTGTATGGAAAACCTACATCGACCAGTATGCGGGCCGTTTTACCTATCTGAAAACGCTTTCCGGCGAGCTGCTTCCCGACACCGAGGCGCTCAATTCGACGCGCAACTCGAAGGAGCGAATCTCCAAGATCTATACCATGATCGGCAACAAACAGGTCGACATGCCAAAGATCACATGCGGCGATATCGGCGTGATCGTCAAGCTGGAAAAGACGATAACGCGCGACACGCTCTGTGACACCAAGAACTCGGTGGTGCTGCCGATCATCGATCTCCCCAACCCGGTTTTCTCGTACGCCATCGAGGCCGGTAAAAAGGGCGAGGAGGACAAGATCGGACAGATCCTCGGCCGAATTACCGACGAAAACCCGACGATCACCTACGCGTTCAACGCCGAGACCAAGCAGACCGTGCTTTCGGGTATGGGAGAGATGCAGCTCGACATGATTTTAAAAAGCATGAGGGAGAAGAACAAACTGGAGGTGCTTACCAGTGAGCCCCGTGTGGCCTACCGCGAGACCATCACCAAAAAGGCCGAGGCGCAGTACCGGCACAAGAAGCAGTCGGGCGGCCACGGGCAGTTCGGCGAGGTGTATATCCGTGTCGAGCCGCTTCCCCGTGGCGGCGGATACGAGTTCGTCAACGCCATTGTCGGCGGCGTCATCCCCAAGCAGTATATTCCAGGCTGCGAAAAGGGATTCAAGGAGGGGATGGAGGAGGGCGTGCTCGCCAAGTTCCCGGTGGTCGATATCAAGGTGGAACTCTATTTTGGCTCCTACCACGACGTGGACTCATCCGAAATGTCCTTTAAAATCGCCGGACGCCAGGCGATGAAGAAGGGCATGGAGGCCGCGGGTCCAATCCTCCTGGAGCCAATCATGGAGGTGGATGTATATGTGGACAAGGATTTTATGGGGGACATTTTAAACGACATCAACGGAAGGCGCGGTCGAGTGCTCGGTATGGGCGCCAAGGACGAGCACGACAATAGCGACATATCCGTGGTGAAGGCCAACGTTCCGCTGGCGGAAATGCTGCGTTATTCAATCGATTTGCGCGCCATGACCAGCGGCAAGGCCACCTTCGACATGAAATTTTCGCATTACGACCCGATATCCGGTAAAATCGCCGAGAAGGTCATTGAGGAGCGTAAAAAACTGCTTGAAGACGAGGCGAACAAATAATATATTTTACCATCGGGAACGCGGGAAAGCCACCTCAAGGGTGGCTTTCCTGTTCGAATTGCCTTGTTCCGCGCGGCCTCTTCCAATGGATTGGCCGCGGTTCTCCGCTTTCCGGCATGTAACCGAATGCACCCTTGGAGGTCAGCCATAGCATGAGGAAGGAAAAGTATGGGCGGTGACGGCGAAGGCATGGAAAAACGGGTTGAAGTACACCTCTCCTTCTTTCTGCTCGTCTCATTTTTCCTGCATGCGGTGGCCATGACAGCGCTGGTGCTTCCCGATTTTGCCTATCTTGCCGCGCGTCGCGCGGCCGAGCGCCGTCTTTTCGGTGGACGCGATGTGATCGTCAACATCAACGAGGACGAGCGGAAGGTCACAATGAAATCCACGCTCCTCTCGGAGAAGGATTCGGCCGCCAAGGGCCATCTAAGCCGCGAGAAGGGCGACCACTGGCTGAACAACTCGCTCGATTTCCGCCTTCGAAAGGGGAAGGCGCGCCTTGGCCGGCAGGCGACCCACTCCGCGGATGCGATCAGCCGCTCGGAACTGCTGCTCACTCAGAACACCGAGGTTGTCCTTTCCCTCATGAAACAGGATTTCGGCAGCGTCCTCGGAGAACAGGGCGACAGCGAATTCACCACCATCCCGGATAAAAACAGCTTTTCCCGTAAAAACGCCATTTTCTATTCCAACGACGGCCGCTTCTCGTTCAACACCATGAAGTTTAAAAACTTCAGGTATTTTAAACAGATGAAGGACAAGATCGCCGCCCACTGGTTTCCCCCGCTTTTAGCCAATTCGGTCATTCGCGGTTACGATCCGGTTACCAGCGCCTATACGCCGGGGAGGCTTCGCATCATGGCGATTCCCAACCAGGAGGTAAAACTGTATTTCACCATGGACCGTACAGGCAAGGTGCTTGACGTGGTCATAGTGGACTCCATGGGAAACAAACCGCTCGATTCGTCCTGTGTGGGGGCCGTCCGCATGTCCGGCAATTTCGGAAGGGTGCCGGACGATATCGCAGGGAAGGTGATCGTCATCCCGTTCATGTTCGGCTATTACATTTATTAATCGTTTCAACGTAAGCGGCGGTTACGGCAAGCGGTGCTGATTGGGGCTGAATAAAAAAGGGCGTCCCGTTCGAGAACGCCCTCTCGTAATGGCCGCGAATTGCCTCAGCGCGCGTCTTCTATCACCTTAGCCAGTGTAATTCCCTCGAGCGCCTCGCGGTTGGATTTGCGCATGCGGCCGAAAAGCGAGGAGAAGAATTTTTTCAAAGGCTCGGGATGGGCATAAGAGGGTATCGACAGGCCGGCGTCGTGAATGAGCTCAACCACATCGGCCATGTTTATGTTCTTCGAGGAATTGGCCGGGATAAACCCGCCGTCGCCGGTTTCGATCAGGTACTTCTCCCTTACGAAGAGTTCCGTGAAATGATCGGTCTCGTCGACCTTGTTGGCGGTAAGCTTCAGGAGGTCCTTGATGTAGGTGGGCCCCTTTCCCTTCTCGAACCCGGCGTAGACTTGGTGCAGAATGGCGATGCCGTAGAACACGGAATATTCCCGCCTCCCCGACAGGGCCTTTTTGAGATTTCTATAGGTATGCGGGTGCATGAGGGTAAAGGCGATCTCCGCGCCGTAGAGGATGATGAGGGCCGACGAGTAAACCATCAGGAGAAAGAGCGGAATGGCCGCCAGACCTCCGTATATGGCGAAGGTTCCTTTGGCGAATGACTTTATGTATACGATAAAAAACAGAATGAATATCACCCATACCGCTCCCGTAAAGGAGGCCCCGATCGCCGCGGGTTTGAACGGAATCCTGATGTTGGGCATGACGATGTAGATGAGCAGAAAAAGCAGCCAGATGAAGACAAATGGCGTAAAGAAGTTTAGAAGAAAGGCGAGAGCGCTGCCGCCCTCCGAGCCCTGCCAGCGCTTTCCCTCCGCGTCCGACATCAGCATGGTGCCGTTGTCGCCCACGGCCACCACTCCCCCCGCGAAGGAGGCAAGATCGTTGATTCGCGGCGAGGAGACCCTTACCCTGGTCCATTTTGCGCCGCCGTCCCCCGTTATCAAAATGGTGCCCCTCTCGCCTCCGATAAACCCAGAGGATTCGTTGATGAAAAGGACCGCATGATAATTGCGCTCCATGAATCGGTGGTTGTCCCAGGTGGAACCGCCGTTGGTGCTGTTTACGATGAGCCCCTCGTCGCCGACCACCCAGATGTTGTGCTCGTTTATCAGAAAGGCCCTGTTAAGATTGATCCAGCGGCCCTTTTTTCTCGCTTCGCTCAGATACGAAAGCCTCCAGGTCTTGCCGGCGTCGGCGGTTGTAATGAGTGCGCCGCGGTCCGCGGTAATTACGCCGACCGCTTTATAGAAAGCGATGGAATTCAGGTTGGAGGAAAAATTTTCGAATTCCACGGTTTTCCATGTTTCGCCCCCGTCCTCCGTTTTTAAAAGGCAGCCGTTGTCCGCGGCGATGAAGCCCCTCTTCGGCCCCAGCATGTGAATGTCCCGGAGCCAGAAATTGCCCCATTTCTCGAGCTGCCAGGAGGTCCCCCCGTCGTCCGTTCGCAGTATGACGCCGTTGCGGCCCACCGCCCAGCCGATTTTTCCCAGGAATTGCATGTCGGAGAATTCAGTCTTTTCGAACTCGCCGGGCTCGATACGGTACTCCGTCTCGCGGAATGCTTTTAAGGCCGGATCGTATTCGAATGTCCGCTGGTTGTCGAAGTCGACGCGCTGTAACGCAACGGCATCGATCCGGGTGAGGTCGCCGCTCGTTTCGCCGACAACGGCCTTTTGCCCAGCTATCCACACCCTGCCGTCCTCGACGGCAACGGAGCGGTAGTTGGGCGCGGAGAAGAAGGAGGATAGCTGCGTGGCGGCGGTCGTGCCGGCGATTAGCATAATGGGGCCCAGGGTGAGCGCCGCCCAGTAATAAATGACCTTGAGGAATATGCTGCGCTGTTTTTCGACCTTCCAGACATCGTTTAGGGCCTTTTCCAGGGTGCGAAGCACCGCGGTTGCGGTAAAGATGACGATGACTGCGCCGATGCCTCCAATCTTTCCGGCATTGTCGATGAGGCTGGAGATCGAATCTATAATGGGGTCTATGTTGAGCTTGATGTTATGCTCCACCATAAAGAGCGTAACCCGCCTGAAAAGCTCCTCCTTTTTATCGCTCACACCCGCGAAGATGGAATAGAAGGTCAGTCCCACCGTGAGGGTGGGGATGAGGGATACGATGGTGGTGTAGGCGATCGAGGACGCCTTGGTGAAGCAATCGTCGATCATGAACTTGCGTGAGGAGACGATGAACACCTTGGCGGCGTTGATGAGTTTTCCCGACAGGCGCTTGTAAGTAATCTCGCCGGAATAGAAGTCCTCGATGAATTTAAGGGCCTTCGCCTTGAGCTGTGCGAGCCGTGCGCTTCGGCCTGCGCTTTCCTTTGTCATGGTCGGTCCGCTCCTTCCGCCCGAATCGGGCGGTTCGTTTGTAAATGGGAATCCCCCGGCGAGGGCCGGGAGATTATTGAATGAACAGGCATGGCAACGATACGGTCTTTGCCAGGGGCCGGTCAAATAAAAAACCGGCCTCGGGGCGGCGAGTCATCGCGAAGGTCCGGTGATGCCGAAACGGACGAATAGCCAGGGCGCCGCAAGAGTTACCCAAATACCCATGACCCAATATCGAAGGTAGTTCGATGCGGCTATTCCCGGCAAAAGGGCCTTTAGGCCGATCTGGATGGCGAAGACTCCGGCCAGACCTATGGCGATTTTTGCCAGATGCATGGGGAGCGCCGCAGCGGGGTGGAAGTCGACGATCTCGCGCTCCAGAATTACGCCCACCAGAAAGCCGGAGAGCACTCCGAGCGCCTTGACCAGTTCATGGCCAGGCAGCAAGAGAAACAGTATATAGGGCAGCAGAGTCGTGGCGGCTATGAGCGCATAGCGGTTCAAGAGTTCATACCTTTTGCGGATCCAGGCAACCGCTATTATGTAGAGTGAGAGGCCGATCAGGCCGAAGGCGAATCCTCCCAATACGTCGCCGAAAAAATGGACGGCCAAATACAGGCGTGAATAGGCGACGAGGAGGATGATGACGACGCAGGCGGCGGCAAAGGGCGTTTTCCCCACATAATAGGCAAGAGCGCCCCAGAACGCAACGGCCGACTGGGTATGACCGCTTGGAAAGCCGGGGCTGTTTTTGGGAATGTAGCGCTCGTTGAGCTCGTTTATGTTCGGGACCAGTTTCAAGGGATCGGGCCTCGGGTTTTTCCAGATCTCCTTGATCGCGTCGTTGGCAACGGTGCCGATCAAAAACGAGCCGCCCGCCAGAATGGCGAGGCGCTTGGAGGCGCACCAGTAGATAATTGGAATTAACAGCGTGAAAAAGATCTCGTTTCCCATTACGGTAATGGCGAGCATGATATAGTCGAGTACGGGTCCCGCAAAGATATGCAGGCGGTTTAAGATGTCCTCCCCGAACAGAAGCTGGTTTGCGAAGAAGGCGTCCATCGTTTTCCCTCCGGCTAATTTTTTATCGAATCCATGGCCACTCGAGCGGCGCCCAGCGCGGGCGTCTTCTCGTGGTCTTGGATGACGAGATAACGTATGCCCTTGTCGAGCCCCTCCATCGCGCGCTCGTGCACCACCTTTTTCACCACTGGAAATATCAGACGGTGCGCGCGCGACAGGCCCCCGGCGAAGACGATGGCCTGCGGATTGAAGAGGTTTACCAGGTTTGCGACTCCCATGCCGAGCCAGGTGGAAACCTGGGTGTAGATGTGCATGGACAGCGGGTCGCCGCGGAGGGCCTCCTCCTCTATCATCCTTGGGTCCAGCTTTTTATCCCTCATTCGCGCCTCTAGCGAAGATCCGGAGCCTTGGCCCAAAATGCCCCGCGCGTAGCGCATGAGGCCGGTGGCCGAAGCGTAGAGCTCGAGGCAGCCGGTACTCCCGCAGGGACACCTGCGGCCCCGATAATCAATGCTCATGTGTCCGACCTCCATGGCGTTTCCCGTCTGGCCGGTGTAGATGCGGTTGCCTATAACCACGCCTCCGCCGATGCCTGTTCCCAGTGTCAGCATTATCCAGTTGGAGTATTTTTTCCCGGCCCCCTTCCACCATTCTCCGATTACCGCCACGGTGGCGTCGTTTTCCAGAAAGGCGCGCACTCCGGTATGGCGTTCGATTGTCTTGACGAGGGGGAGCCTCTGGAGGGCGGGGATGTTGGGGCTTTTTAACACCATCCCCCTCTTTTTATCGATGGAACCGGCCGAGCCCACGCCTATGGCCTTTAGGGTGGAGGCTTTGGGGCCGAGCGAGCCGGAGAGCGAGCGGATGAGCTCGAGCAGACCGTTTTCAATTTCGGGCGCGGTCCTGCCGATGGGCGTTTTGCCGAAGGAAAGGACGTCGCCATGGCGGTCGGTAAGTACGCCCTTTATGGTGGTGCCGCCAATATCGATGCCAATGAACATAAATAGACCATCCGCAAGAGAAATTCCGCAGAGCGGAGGATGTAAAAACCCGTTTACATTCGGGCCGCCGGGCGCTTGGCCTCTCCCATCGGAGCTGGAAGAAGGGAGAAGGATGTTAGGCAAAGAGCGCGAAGCATAAAGCCCTCTCCAGCGGGGGAGGTTGCGTAACGCGCGCCATGAACCCGAGCCGGCGTCGCGAGGTCGCGCCTTCAGCCGGCCGCCGGAGGGGTGAGGCCGCCAGGAACGCTACGCCGGCCCACAGCCTCCTCGCGGTGACACTTAAAGTACCGCGGCGAATCCATAATGTAAACCGGAGTCCCCGGGTTTAGTAAAGTATTTTTTAACTAACGGGCGCTTGTGCGTACATGGGCCCGTTCCGGTATTCGGGCCACACGCGACCGCTTCCTTTTGATTTTTATACAAAAAGCCGAAAATAATACAGGAACCTCACGCTGTTTGGGCTATAATGAATTCAGAAAGGGGGGCTCTTATGGGAAACGGTGGATCGAACATCGTATACGCTGGGATCGGAGCTCGAGAGACGCAGGCGGCAATTATAGCCATGATTGAAAAGATAGGCGCCTTTATGGCCTCGAAGGGTCATGTTCTCCGTTCCGGCGGCGCCGAAGGGTGCAGCCAGGCCTTCGAGCGCGGGTGCGACTCCGTCGGGGGCGAAAAGGAGATATTTCTGCCCTGGAGGGGGTTCAATGGAAACAATTCCCCTCTGTACGCGGTAAGCGAGCGCGCAATGTCCATAGCCTCAGGGTTCAATCCGGCCTGGGTAACCCTTGGTGATTCCGCGAAAAAATGCGCCGCGCGGTACGCTCATGTCATTATGGGCGAGGACCTAAAAAAGCCGTCCGCTTTCGTGATCTGCTATACGGGCGGTGGAAAACAGAAGGGCGGAACGGGGCAGGCACTTAAAATCGCCCAGAAATACAAGGTTCCGATTTTCGACATCGGGGCCTTTGAGGATACGCCCGACGCCATCAAACTGAAACTCCACGAATTCCTCGAACAGCTCTCGATGGACACGGCTGGTCTCGAAATCTGAGGCGCGACGCCCCACACGAAGGAGAGGCTTCGCGGTCATGGCATACGCCGGACAGCGGGCTTGAGTCATGCCCTTTTACTGCCGACCAATACAACATGGGGACTGTTTGCCTAAAACCATGGAAAATCGCCCAGGTATTGCTCGTCTCCGGCCTGATGTTCGGATTATATTGTTCACCCCCGTATACGAGGACCGGGCCGCTAGCCGAGGGACGCCGCGCCAATGTAGTTGAGACGGCCAAAAGATATCTGGGCGTTCCCTACCGCTATGGAGGGGCGCAACCGGACGGCTTCGACTGCTCGGGTTTCGTGATGTACGTGTACGATAGAAACGGGCTGCGGCTTCCAAGGGCCACTGCGGATCAATATCGCTCGGGAAGGCCCGTGTCGCGCCGGGCGCTCAGGCCGGGCGATCTGGTGTTTTTTTCCATCAGCGGCGGAAGGATATCCCATGTCGGCATTTACATGGGAGGCGAATCATTCATTCACGCCCCCAGCAGCGGCAAGCGCGTATCGTTCGCCCGGCTGGACAACGCATACTGGCGTAAACGCTACGCGGGAGCGGTGACCTATTTTGCACCGGGACGGCGGAATCAATACGCGGGTCTGTAAAAAAATTGAGCGAGCGCCGGGCGATCGGGCACTTATTCCTTGACAAATATTTTAACGGGTATTTACTTGTTTAAGCCGGATAAGGACTGGTTGACTTTTTATGCGAATTGGGATATACCCCGGATCCTTCGATCCGTTAACCAATGGGCACCTCGACATAATTGGAAGAGCAAAACAGATATGCGACAGGTTGATTATCGCCATAGCCAAAAACAGCGCCAAGCAGCCGCTTTTTTCCGTCCAGGAGCGGCTGGAGATGATTTCGCGCTGCTGCCACTGTGAAGGAAGTTCGGTCGAAACGGTCGCGTTTGAAGGTTTGCTCGTCGATTTCTGCCGAGCCCAGGGTGTTTCTCTTATTTTCAGAGGGTTGAGGGCGATCGTCGATTTCGAATACGAATACGCGATAGCCCTAATGAATAAAAAGCTCGCTCCCGGCATAGAAACGGTGTTTCTGATGGCCCAGAGCGAGTATTCCTTCGTCTCCTCCAACATGGTAAAGGAAGTCGCCAGCTACGGAGGAGACATCACCTCTCTGGTCCCCCAATTCGTCAACGAAATGCTCCAGCATCGGTTCTCCGGCCGGAAGTAAAACCGCGTAATCGGAGGAAGCGATTCTAACTCGATTGAGCGACCGGGTGAAGGCAAATCCCCGGAGCGTCGTTTTCCCTGAAGGGGATGATCCGCGGGTGCTCGAGGCGGTGCTGCGACTCGCCGGCGATGGTTTGATCGGCAGGGCCGTAATGCTTGGAGATCGGTCGATTTTAGAACGCGTCGCCGGACACAAGGCCGGGCCGGGAGGAGTGATAACGATATTCGACGGGAACGAGCTTACGGCCGACGCGCGATATCGCGAGGAGTACCGGCGGGCCCGTGGGCTTGGAAGCCTGGAGGGCGAGATCCTCGACAGGGCCATGCGCGATCCGGTGGTGCTTGGGGCGCTTATGCTCAGGCTGGGTATTGTGGACGGTTTCATCGGCGGCGTGCGCACCACGACGGCCGACATCCTTAGGACTGGCATCAGCGTCATCAAGGCCGATCGGCGGGTAGGGGTGGTCACCGCTTTCAGCGTGGTTACGGCGCGGGAAGGAGACGATGGGATTTACGTTATCGCGGACCCGGTCGTGAACCCCGACCCGACCGCCGGCGTGCTGTGCAAGATAGCAGAGGCGGCTGCGGTGTTCTCGCGGCGCTTTCTTGGAATGAACCCCAGGATCGCCTTTCTGTCCTATTCGACCAGGGGGAGCGGCGCAGGAAGATCGGTGGACAAAATGCGTCTGGCAGCCGCGCGCGCGCGAGAGCGCATGCCGGAGATCGTGGCGGACGGAGAGCTCCAGCTTGACGCGGCCCTGTCTCCGGATGTCGCGAAGTCCAAGGCGCCGGGCAGCCCGGTGGAGGGAAGGGCGAACGTGCTCGTTTTTCCCAATCTGGACAGCGCCAACATAGGCGTAAAGCTGATCCAGCGTTTCGGCAGCGCCCTGGTCATAGGACCGGTCATTTACGGGCTCGACAGGACGTACAACGATATTTCGAGGGCGGCGACGGTGGAAGAAATAGTCAACCTTGCGCTGCTTACACAGTTGCAGTCGCAAGCCGGCGCCGCCTCTTTGCGGTGAAGGTTTTTAAAAGGGCTTTAAAATATGAAGATGGATAACAACACGTACAGGGGAGGATCGTTATGAGTATTTCGACACTCCTCCTGATTTTATCACTCCCGGTCGCGGGGGCCGCGGGATTTCTCGCACGAGCGTATATCGGCAGGGTGAAGCTCACCTCGGCCGAGGCGCGCGCCCACCGCTTGGTGCAGGATGCGGTTCGGGATGCCGAGGCGAAACGCAAGGAGCTGCTCATCGAGGCGAAAGACCAGCTTCTCAAGGAGAAGAACCTTTTTGAAAAGGAGATGCGCGAGCGGCGTCAGGAGCTCCAGGGCATCGAAAAACGCCTTGTTCAGAAAGAGGAATCGCTCGACGGCAAATCGGACCAGCTCGAAAAAAGGGAGAAGGCCCTGCAGGCGCGGGAGCTTGAAAATCAGGAAAAAGAAGAAGAATTAAACCGCCAACAGGAACGGCACAAAAAGGAGCTTGAGCGAATCTCGGGGCTCACCACCGAGGAGGCCAAGCAGTTGTTGCTGAAGAACCTTGAAAACGAAGTAAGATTCGAATCGATCAAATTGATCAACAAGATAGAGGAGGAGGCCAAGCGCACAGCCGAAAAAAAGGCCAAGGAGGTGGTGCTGTCGGCCATCCAGCGCAACGCCTCGGATTTCACCTCGGAGTGCACCATCACCACCGTGTCGCTCCCATCGGACGACATGAAGGGCCGCATCATCGGCCGGGAGGGGCGCAACATCCGCACTCTGGAGAACCTCACCGGAGTCGATATGATAATCGACGATACGCCGGAGGTCGTGGTGATATCGGGCTTCGACCCTGTACGCCGCGAAATAGCGAGGCTCTCGCTCGAACGGCTCATCCAGAACGGGCGGATACATCCCGCCCGTATCGAGGAGGTCGTAGAGAAGGTCACCCAGGAGCTGGAGGAGAACATGCTGGAGGAGGGCGAGAAGGCCGCCTTCGAGCTTGGAATTCCCGGACTCTCCAGGGAGGCGCTTTACCATGTGGGCAAGCTGCGCTACCGCTCCAGCTACGGCCAGAACGTGCTCTCGCACAGCAAGGAGGTCGCCAATCTCGCCGGCATCATGGCGGGTGAGCTGCAACTGGATGTGATGCTCGCAAAACGATCGGGCCTTCTGCACGATATAGGCAAGGGAAGCATTGTCGAGGGCGAGGGAGCGCACGCCGTGGTTGGGGCCGAGATGGCGCGCAAGTTCGGCGAATCCGAGAAGGTTCTCAACATCATCGCCTCGCACCATTTCGACAAGGAGCCGGAAAGCTTCGAGGCCGTGCTCATTCAGGTGGCGGACGCCATTTCGGCATCGAGACCCGGGGCGCGGCGCGAGTCCCTGGACACCTATATCAAGCGGCTCGAAAATCTTGAGGCGATAGCCTCCGGATTCAAGGGGGTGGACAAGTGCTACGCCATCCAGGCCGGCCGCGAGCTAAGGGTTCTGGTGGCGAACGACCTCGTCACCGACGAGCGGGCCGAGATTCTCGCGCGCGAAATAGCGCAGAAGATAGAGTCCGAACTGAAATACCCGGGCATAGTCCGAGTCACGGTAATTCGCGAGACGCGTATCGTCGAATACGCCAAGTGACCCGCGGGGCGCACGGTGATGGATACGCCATTCACAATCCTCGCAATAGGCGATATCGTGGGAAAGCCCGGGCGCAACGCCGTGCGGGACCTGCTTCCGGCGCTAAGGGAGCGCTTTAATGTCGATTTCGTGATCGCCAACGGCGAGAACGCCGCCGGCGGTAACGGCCTCACCTCCGCGCTTATGGAGGAGTTTCTGGCGCTCGGCATCGATGTGGTCACCACCGGTAACCACGTGTGGGACAACAAGGACGTCGAAAAGATCATCGACATCGAGCCGCGCCTTCTTCGTCCGGGGAATTATCCCGAAGGAGTGGCGGGCCGCGGCCATGGCATATACCAGGCCGGGGCTCGCGGCGTAAGGGTCTGTGTGGCAAACCTCATGGGGCGCGTGCACATGGCTCCGCTGGACTGCCCCTTCAGGGCCTTCGACAGGATATTTCTGGACGTCTCCGGGAAGGCCGATATATTAATTGTGGACTTTCACGCGGAGGCCACATCGGAGAAGAGGGCTTTCGGCTGGTACGCGGACGGCAGGGCTTCGGCGGTGTTCGGGACCCACACCCATGTTCAGACCGCCGACGAGGAGATACAGCCGGGCGGTACGGCCTATATTACCGACATAGGCATGAGCGGATCGTTCAACTCGGTCATCGGCATGGACCGGGAAAAGTCCGTGCTGCGCTTTCTTCGGCAGACGAAGATAAAGTACGATGTCGCCACGGGGGATGAAAGGCTTTGCGGCGCCGTTTTCCGCTTTTCGAACGAGGGCAGGGCGGTTTCCGTGGAGAGAATAATGCTTGTAAAATGACTCGTATTATTTGTATGGACGAAACAACCCTAAGGATGTGGAAGTGATGTATGGGACCGCGTTCGGCGTCTAGCGGCGCCGCGGCCTGAAGGCGGATCCAACCGCGTTATGAAGCGTTTGTCCGAAATAAGAAAAATGAACGCCTCGGAGCTGGGCGACCTCGCCGGCGAGATCCGCGAGATGATCATCGACGCCGTGTCGAAAAACGGCGGGCATCTTGCCTCCTCTCTGGGCGTGGTCGAACTGACGCTGGCGCTCCATTACGTATTCAATACGCCCACCGACCGCCTCATCTGGGACGTCGGGCATCAGAGCTACGCCCATAAGATAATTACGGGACGCGCGGCCGAATTCGCGAGCCTAAGAAAGCTCGGAGGGCTTAGCGGCTTCCCGAAGATATCGGAGTCGCCTTTCGACACCTACAACACCGGGCACAGCAGCACGAGCCTTTCGCTCGCCCTGGGCGAGGCGGTGGGCAGGGACCTGCGGCACGAAAAATACAAGATCATCCCCATAATCGGCGACGGATCCATGACCGCGGGCATGGCCTTCGAGGCGCTCAACCAGATCGGCCACCTTAAAAAGGACATCATCATCATCCTCAACGACAACGAGCACTCCATCTCCAAGAACGTGGGCGCCCTGTCGGAGTATCTCATTCGCATGATAACCGCGCCGCTATACAACCGCCTGCGCAGGCGTTCGTACGCCATCATAAGAAAAATACCCCGCTACGGCAGGAGGCTCTACGATTTTATCTATAAACAGGAGGCGAGGGTAAAGGGCTTTTTTGTGCCCGGAAGTTTCTTCGAGGAACTGGGGATACGCTATTTCGGCCCGGTTGACGGGCATAATCTGCCCCTGCTCATAGAGGTGCTAAAAGGGGTAAAGGACATCGACAACGGGCCGAAAATGGTCCACGTTATCACCCGCAAGGGCAAGGGCTACGGCCCGGCCGAAAAAGACCCGGCCGTCTTTCATGGAGTCGGCCCGTTCGACAGAAAGACCGGGAAAACGGCGAAAAGGGACTCCCTGGCCTACTCCGAGATCGTAGGCAGAACCCTGGCCGAGATTGCGCGGCGCGACAGGAGGGTTGTCGCCGTTACGGCGGCCATGAAGATGGGCACCGGGCTCTACGAGTTCGAAAAACAGGCCCCGGGAAGATTTTTCGACGTCGGAATCGCCGAGCAGCACGCGGTGACATTCGCTTCCGCTCTCGCCGCCAAGGGGTTCAAGCCTTTCGTCTCGATCTATTCCACCTTTCTCCAGCGGGCGGTGGACCAGATAATCCACGACGTGGCCATCTCCGCACAACCGGTCCGCCTGCTCATCGACAGGGCGGGGATTGTCGGGGAGGACGGAGAGACCCATCACGGCCTGTCGGACATCGGAATTATAAGGAATATCCCGAACTTCATCTATCTCACCCCCTCAAACGGCACGGAGCTCAGGGACATGCTGTACTTTGCCGCCGAGCACGGCACTGGGCCCGTGGCGATCCGCTTTCCCAGGGGAAGCGATCGATCCGGATGTGTGGACTTCTCGGCCCACGAACGGTTCGAGGCGGGAAGGTCGAAGAGGCTGTCCACGGGGAGGGATGTCGCGCTTATTGCCGCCGGGGACATGGTGTCCGTGGCGCTGGAGACCGCGGCCCTGCTTAAGGAAAGCGGTTTTTCCGCCACGGTGCTGAACCTCCTCTCCCTCAAGCCGCTCGACATGAGGAGGATCGAAAAGGCCGTTGCGGAAACGCGCCTCTTCGTTTCGCTGGAGAACGGCTACGTTTCCGGAGGCGTCGGCGAGCACATCCTCTTCCGCTTGAACCGCGAGCTTAGGTCTCGCATGCTCTTCGCCGCAGGCTTCCCCGACCGTTTCGTGGAGCAGGGCTCCATGCTGGAGCTCTTTCATCTGTACGGCCTGGACCCGCATTCAATAGCCCGAAAGATACTCAGGGCCCTCAAAGTGCGTAACATCGATGAAAAACGGCATTCGGTTAGACGCGTATCTGGTTGAAAAAGGGCTCTCGAGCTCGCGCGAAAAGGCTAAACGTGAGATCATAGCGGGCTGGGTGCGCCTAAATGGCGAGACCGTCCGCGTACCCTCACGCCTTATCAAGGGCTCGGAGGATGTTCGTGTCGAGAGGCCGGGCTCCGCTTATGCCAGCCGGGGTGGCGAGAAGCTGGAGCGTGCGCTGGAGGCATTCGGCGTAGACGCGCGCGGCAGGATCGTCGCCGACCTGGGGGCCTCCACCGGGGGCTTTACCGATTGCCTGCTTCGGCGCGGGGCGGCGCTGGTCTATGCCGTCGACGTGGGCTACGGCCAGCTCGATTACGCCCTGCGCATGGACGATCGAGTGGTGGTGATGGACCGGACGAACGCCCGAAACCTCTCGCGGGAGAGCTTCGAGCGCGCTGTCGATCTGGTGACGGCCGACCTTTCGTTTATATCCCTTACAAGGGTCGCGGACGCCATGGTCGGCGCGTTCTCGCCGGCCGAGGGGGTGCTCCTCGTCAAGCCGCAGTTCGAGGCGGGCAGGGGGGAGCACAAGAAGGGGGTGGTGCGGGACGCCTCGAAACACGCGGAAATCCTCGCGCGCCTCATTCCCGATCTCGCGTTCCGTGGAATCGGCTTCCGCGGCCTCTGCCGCTCCCCCATAAAGGGCCCGGCGGGCAATATCGAGTTCTTTCTGCACGCGGAAATCGGCGGCCGTTCCCTGCCGGCGGAGGGCGAACTGGAGCTCACCATAGAGAGCGTGGTCGAGGAGGCTCACCTGGCGCTCTATGACATCAAAAACAAATAAATTTTTCCCATCGCGGCCGTACAGGAAAATAATTTCTTGACCTGACCCTTCCGCTCTGGTTTGCTTAGGCACGTTGTCTTAGGCGTTTTAAGGGTAGCGAAAGAGATTCCGTCGGCCGGGTCCCGCATGAAAAACACGATCAAAACCATTATTGTGATGATGTGCGCGTGCTGCGTCGTGTGCTCGGGCGCCCTCGCGCTCGACATGAGCGGGGTGAGGGCCTACCCCGTGCCCTACAATCCCGCACGCGGGACACTTACAATCGATCAATTGCCTACCGCTATTCAGAACAGAATACAGATATTTGATATCAACGGTGATTTAGTCTTTGATAGAAGTTATGCTGCTACCACGATCCTCTGGGGCGGAAGGAACAATAGTGGAAGAGTAGTAAAGCCCGGGTTGTATATAATTAGAATCACTTCCGATGACGGATCTGGCGGTTACGGCAAGAAGCTCATCCGCATCCTGGTGGATTACAGATAGTGAAGGCATTTTTCTGGAAATTCCCGCCGCTCGTCGCGCTCTGTGTAACATTCTTAGCGCTCTCGGCCTCTCAACTTACGGCCCAGGACGCCGGCTCTCGTGGCGCGTTCACGCGAAGCGGCTGGGTCGGCGCGCGATACATCGCCATGGGGAAGGCTGCCGAGGCCATAGCCGACGACGTATACGCCATCTACTGGAACCCGGCCGGCCTTGTGGACCTGCGCGACCAGCAGACGCTCTCGCCCGACGAGATCCGCGAGAAGGTGCAAAAGGGCGACATTAAGGGTATTTCCGAGCAGGACCTCATCCGCTTTTCGGACGAGGGAAACACAAGGGCGTTCGTGCAGGCCGGTGTGTCCGCTTCGATGCTCGACGTGGAGCGCGAGGCGGGCTTCGCCGGAGTCGCATTCGGGTTCGGCAAGGGGGTGATGGGCTTAGGGCTCTACCTCATCCAGTCGCGAGGAATCGAAGGACGGGCGGAAACAACGGGTCAATTCACCGGATACCTGGATTACGTCGCCTCCACCGGTTTCGTCTCATACGGCTTCACAACGGGGCTCGCCTCGATGGGCGTGTCGCTCAAAGGGATGCAGGAACGGATAGGCCTGTCGACCTATTACGGGGCCGGGGCCGATTTCGGAGCGAACGTGGACGTTCTGCCCTTTCTGCGCCTCTCCTTCGTCATTCAGGACGTAGGGCTGGCCATGCAGGGCGACGAAACCAGGGAAGAGATGCGCCGCCGCTACGATTTCGGTTATCCGTCGCTAAAGGTTTCGGCCGCGCTCTCCAACCGCAACCGCGATATAACGCTGGCGGTAAGCGGCGTTAAAAAGACAGAGCAGGAAAAGTACGAGCTCAATGGAGGCCTTCAGTACAACGTCTCCGGCGCGCTTTCCCTGCACATGGGGCTCAATGAGGCGAATTTCGCCGCCGGCATATCGATTCAGCTGCTTGGATTGAATATAGGATACGCGTTCAGCGTCGATAAAATCGACTACGGATACAACAACACCGTATCCCTGAGTCTGGTGCTCTGATCCATGGGAATTGAGGGCGAAAGGAGTCCCCGCATAATGGGGATCGTAAACGTAACGCCCGACTCGTTTTATGACGGCGGGCGATACTTCGAAGCGGAACGCGCTCGAGAGCATGCCCGGAAGCTGGCAGAGGACGGAGCGGACATCCTCGACGTGGGGGGCGAGTCCAGCCGCCCCGGAGCCTCGGGCATTTCGGTCGGGGAGGAGATCGACCGGGTATGCCCGATCATAGAGTACGCGGCGCGGGAGCTCGGCATTCCGGTGTCGGTCGATACCCGCAGGGCCAAGGTGGCGGCCGAGGCGATTCGTTCGGGAGCCACCATCATCAACGATATAGGCGCTCTGGCGCTCGACCCGGATATGGCCCCGCTGGCCGCGCGCTCGGGTTCCACCGTTGTGCTGATGCACATGCGGGGTACGCCGGAGACCATGCAGGACAATCCGGTCTACGGCGACGTCGTCGCCGAGGTGGCCGCCTTTCTCGAGGAGCGCGCGGACCGCGCGATGAGGGCGGGCATAGCGAGGGAGAGGATCGTTATCGATCCGGGAATAGGATTCGGCAAGTCCCAGGAGCATAATTACGCGATTCTCAGGGGCCTTAAGCGTTTCACACGATTGGGGTTTCCGGTTGTTGTCGGGCTGTCCAGAAAATCGCTTATCGGTAGGTTGTATCCGGTAGAGAGCGACCGTCTGCCGGCGACCATTGCGCTCAACGCCATAGCGGTGGCCTCGGGCGCGGACATTATACGGGTGCACGATGTGCGCGAACACCGCCTTGCCATGGAGGCGGTTAAAATGCTTTTAAGGGTGCCGGATGGAAGCGGTATTTGAAAGGGCCGTGTATCTCGCTTCGACCTTCTGGGAGTACTTCCGGATCGTGCTGGACGTGCTTCTGGTGGCCTTTCTATTGTACTGGGTGTATACCTTCATCTCCAACACCCGGGCCATGCAGCTCCTCAAGGGCCTGGTCGCGATCTTCGCGGTGGCGGCGATATCGCACATACTCCGGCTGGACACGCTGAACTGGCTCATCACCAACCTGACCTCCTACATTGTCATTACGGTCATCATCCTTTTCCAGCCGGAGCTTCGCCGGCTCCTCACCCAGTTCGGCCAGCGCAACTGGATATCCAACGCGTTCGCCTCCGACACCTTTCCGCTGGAGGAGATGGTGAGCGCCGTCGTGGCCATGTCCGAGGAGCGCATCGGCTCGCTCATAGTCATCGAGCGCAACACGGGGCTTAAGGCGTATATCGAGTCGGGCGTCGTAATAAACTCGACCCTGACGGATGAGCTCATCCGGACCATTTTTTTCCCAAATACAGCGCTGCACGACGGGGCCATCATTATTCAGGAGGCGCGCATCATGGCGGCCGCCTGCTATCTGCCGCTAAGCGACTCGAGGCAGCTTAAAAAACAGCACGGCGCCCGCCACAGGGCGGCCCTGGGCATCGCGGAGGAAACGGACGCCCTGGTTATCGTAACATCCGAGGAGACCGGCGGCATATCGATAATGGTAAACGGGAGGATGTACTCCCGTATAAAGGTGTCCGATCTCAAAAACATGATACTGTATTTCATGAATCCGAAGACCGCATACGAGGAGAAGTACTCGATCAAATGATCACCTTCGTCGACGAGCTGAAAAACATAGCCAGCGGCAGGGACTTCAAGCAGAAGCTCCTGTGCCTTATGGCGGCCGTCGTGCTGTGGGCATACGTTGGGAGCACCAGGACAGGCGAAATAAAGCTGCGCGCTCCGGTTGAGATGCGCAATCTGCCCGCGTCCCTAATCGTCGAGAACAGCCACGACCAGTTCGTTACGGTGCGACTGAGCGGCAGGCAGGAGGACATCAAGCTCGTCAACGCGAAGAACATAAGGGCCTATGTGGACCTGGAAAACGCGGTCGCGAGCGACGAGATACGCTATCCGGTCGAGCTGGTAAAAGCCGGGATACCGGAGGGGGTCCGGGTGGATCTCTCGCGAGAGAAGATGCTTCTTTCAGTCCAGCGCAAACTGATGAAGAGGGTCCCGATCGTGGCGAGGACCGCGGGTGATCCAAAAGAAGGTTTCATCCTTGGAGGAAGCAGGGTCCTGCCGGCGTACGCGTTAGTATCGGGCGCCGAGTCGAGGGTGCGCGAGATTGAGGCGCTGTATACGAAGGAGATAAATGTTGACGGCCAGTCCAGGGATATCACAAAAGAGGCGCGTCTGGATGTCGAAAACAATTCCGATCTTAGCGTCGATGTGCAAAAATCCACGGTGTTCATCCGCCTGCTGGATGTGCGCGGGCTGTTGCGCGCGGAAGGAAGGGCGCGTGTTCGAAACCCCGACGAGCGCTATGAATACCGGCCCGCCGCCGAGACCGTCGTGGTTTATCTGAAGCCGCTCCACGACGGCGAAACGACCGAAGGGCTTGTGATGGACGTGTCGGTCGATCCGGGGACGCTGGCGATGGCGGATTTTCACGACGCCGGGGCCGATCCGGCCATCGAGCGCCTATGTCCGGTAAGCGTCATATTAAAGAACCGACAGGATGACTTTCGTGTCATGCACGTTCTGCCGGATTCCATAACGATAAAAATTAAGAAAAAGACGCCCGGCCCCGAGCCGCGCTGAGGAAGCCATGCAGAAAACAGTATTGTGCGTCAATATCGACCACGTCGCCACGCTCAGGCAGGCGCGTGGAGGAATCGAACCCGACCCCATAGAGGCGGCCCTTGTCTGTGAGGATAATGGCGCCGCTGGAATAACGGTTCATCTGCGGGAGGACCGTCGCCACATTCAGGATATGGACGTGGCCGGACTGCGGGACGTAGTGCGCGGTAAATTAAACCTCGAGATGGCGCTGTCCGACGATATCATTTCCGTTGCGCGCCGTGTCGTCCCAAACCAGATAACCCTGGTCCCGGAGAAGCGCCAGGAGCTTACCACCGAGGGCGGGCTCGACGTGGCCGCTAACAAAGCCCGCATCATCGAGGTGGCGCGTATGTTTCACGACATCGGGGTGCTTGTCTCCCTGTTCGTCGAACCGGACCCGCGGATTGTGGAGTTGAGCCGTGAAACCGGCGCCGATTTTATCGAGCTCCACACGGGGACCTATTGTGGAGCGCGCGGAGAGGCCGAAGTCCAAAAAGAGCTTGATCGAATATATCGGGCGGCGCATCATGCCAAAGCCATCGGCATTCGGATCAATGCCGGTCACGGCCTGAGCTACCGGAACCTGCCGCCGATACTGGAAACGCCGGGGCTGGAGGAGCTCAATATCGGCCATTCGATAATCTCTCGCGCCGTCTTTCTGGGGCTGGCAAGGGCCGTGCGGGAAATCGCCGATATCATCGCAACCGCCCGTCCCCGATAAGGGGCCCGCCGGTTTCGCCGGAGGATGCATGCTTGGAAATCTTCTCAAAATACTCCTGTTTTTTTTCGGGATATATCTCGTTATCAACTTCGTTCGAGGCGCGCTCGCGCTCGGGGCAAGGAGAATGCGCCGTAACTACGAGGAAAGGCGCGAAGACCCCAGGCGCGCTCGTGGAAGAGACAGAGTGATCGAGCTGGACAAAGACCAGTACAAGATTGAATAGGAGGCCCCGGTGGACACAGGTCGACCTGTGATGTTCGGAGCGCTAATTACCCTCGCGCTTTTCTTTCAGTCGGGTTGCGGCGGCCTCAAGGGCGAGTTTGCGCTAAGACAGCCGCTTGCCGACGAATACCGCAGGGTTGCGGGCGTGCCCGAGTTTCCGGCGGATGGGCATGTCGACTGGGTGTATGCCTTCAGGGAGGTGAAGGACGTTCACTCAATCGGCGTCATTCTGATGAAGCGGGAAATAGTATGGGTCGATGTCAGCGCCCGCACCGAAAGGATCGATCCGGCCCAGAGGGTGATCTACGGCGCAATAGAGGGGCTTGCCAGAGGCAGGTACCGGTTGCTGATCGCCGAGAATGGGAAAATAGTCGACGAGATGGAATTCGTCGTCTTTGACGATTCCCCGGACGAGGAGGCCGGGGGGATCGAAGAAAAGTGATCAGGACGTTGTGAAATAAATCGCCGCGAAGAGCACGAAATTAAGATCGAGCAGCATTTCGTATTTCAGGGCGATAAAATAGTTTTTCGACCGTATACGGTAATATACCGCCCCGAAATAAATTAGGTTCGCCAGAAAGGCGACAAAGGCCGCCTTCCCGACCCACAGGGCCGTCAGCGAGAAGGCGATTCCCGCCAGCGCCGAGACGGCAATGGCTAACCTACCGGCAGCGCGCACCCCGAGCATCGTGGAAAAAGTCTGCATGCCGAATATCAGATCTCCCTGGAAAGCAATTATATCGAGCAGGATGTTTCGGAAGAACACCAGAGCAAAAACGTACGAGCAGGCCGCAAGGAAAACGACCGGCCCGGCCTTTACCGCGGCAAGCGGGAGCACAGTGGTTACGATCAGCCAGCCGAATCCGGAGACGATATTTTTTAGATTATACGCCTTCTGCAGAAGCCTCGAGCCGGTTCCGGCCACAATCCGCTTCATCGGGCGCGTGGAGTATGCCGCTCCCAGCACGCAGGACAAAAGGTAGCCGAAAGCTATAGGAGGCTCGTATCGGACAGCAAGGTACAGGCAGGCCCCCAGCGACAGCACGGCGGCCGGCAGCAGGATGTGCTTGAAGCGGTTCTGAATGGCGTATTTGACCGGGTTCCGAATGAGGAGCGACTCCATCTCGAAATGATTGTTGAGTGTGTACATGGCGAAGATATACAGGAACGAGGCCAGCGCAGGCGCCGGGTCTGCGGAAAAGCCCGCGAACCTTAGGGCGAAAAGACTCAGGAGGCCGGCGGCCGCGGCGGAAAGAATATTTGTCCTCAGCACGAAGTCGAAGAGTTTGACTAGCGGCCCCGGGAAAAAACGGCTGTTGGCGTACCGTATCTCGTAGAGCCGCTCCATTACGTTGTTGATTATCCAGCCCGGCGTGGAGGCGCCCGCGGTTACAAGGACATGCCGTATGCCCCGGAAGTCTTCGCTTTCAAGCTCCGCCTCCGTCTCGATGTGAAAGGTCTTTATTCCGCACTCGCGCCCCATCTGGGCGAGCCTGGCGGTGTTGGCCGATTCCCTTCCTCCGACCACCACGAGCGCGTCTATGTTGCGCGCTATGCCGTCGCGAATATCGCTCTGCCTGTTGTGAGTTGAATCGCATATGGTGTTGATCACCGTAACGCCGGAAAACCGCCTCTCCAGTTCGGCGACGATAGTTGAAAATTGATCGAGGTCCTGGGTGGTCTGGGAGACGACGATGTATTTTTCGGCGGAGGGAATTGCGTCGAGATCGCGCGTGTCGGAGACTACGGTCACTCCGGCCGCGGCATAGCTCTTCAATCCAAGCACCTCGGCATGGTCCCTGTCGCCGATGATGATCGTATAATATCCCCTGCCGGAATAGTTTTTTATGAGGCCCTGGACGCGGGAGACGCGGGGGCAGGTCAGGTTGAGGTAGCGTTTGGAGCGAGCCTTTACGTCGCGCAGTTTTTCTATTGGAATTCCGTGAGTGCGCACGGCTATGGTTTTTCCGTCGATGTCTTGGAGGTCGTTGATGGTTTTCAGGCCTCGCCTACCAAGAATGGAGACGGTCTGCGGATTGTGGATGAGGGGGCCGTACACCAGTATCTCCTCGTCGGCGGTGTTTAGCTCCTCTACGATGGTCAGTATGGCGTCCCGGACCCCCATGCAAAATCCGGAATGCCGGGCCAGCTCGATCTTCATCGCTCGTGGCCCTTTTCAGCCCCGGGAAACGCGACCGAGGGAGCGGAGAGGGTGCCCGTAAGGTTGAGCCGAAGCCGCCCATCCCCCTGGTTTGCAAGGTTGCCGAGCAGTATCCTGTAATCCTGCACCAGCTTGGATTGCGCATCGATATCGATTACGAGGTTTAGGGTGGAGTTCCTGACGTATGGGGCCAGGGTAATGGAGCCGCGGATGGAGCCGCGGAGATCGGGACCGGCGCCGTCGAATTTGATGATGCGTAGCTCTCCCTCGTGCAGCTCGGAATTCATTACGATCGAGCCGAAACGCACGGCCGGTATGGCGAAGCCTTTTATGGTGATACCCTTCAGGGCGACATTTTGAAGCTCCAGGTTCAAAAAGCCGTTGCGGGGAACGCCCGAGCCGGGGTCCGAGGCCAGGCGGAATTCACCTGTGGGGATGCATGAGAACGAGGAATCCCCGTCGGAAAACCGAAATTCCCCGGCGCCGATGCTTCCCTTCAGGGTTTTATAAAGCAGGGTCGTCACCGGATTGACCGCGATATTGAATCTGAGATCCCTGATTGCGATCTCGGATTCGGATCCGGCACCCAGAATCAGGCTGTCTATATAAGAGTTGCCGATCAGATTGAATTCGATTTCCCCGACCTCAACGCTTCTAAGGCCCCTCTGCTCCATCTTTTGCAGCTCCGCGCGAATGAAAACATCGAAGGGGAATCCCAAAACGACAAAGAAGGCTGTCAGCGCGAACGCCGCGGCGATGTAAAGCTTGGCGTACGGCAGGGCGATCGTCTCGCGAAGAAAGCGCCCGGCCGATTTAAAGGCCGCGGATATCCTCTCGCGTATCTGTCGGATTTCCATGGGGCGGTTTCCTCGTCACTGAAGGGAGTAGCTGTCGATTTTCATGATGACGTCATAGGTGTCGGCGCCCTTGAGTCCCTGGTAGAGCCGAAGGTAGCTCACCTTTAGAAGACGGCCGGAGCTTTCTATTTCGTAGAGAAAGCGAAGGAATTTCTGCATGGGCACGCCGTCGATTTTTATATCGGTGCTGATGCGCAAATACTTGTTCTGGACGTTCGACTGTGTCCTGCGCGTATAGGCGATATGGCGGGCCACGTCTGCGCTTGCCGACCACTGCTCGATAAGGGTGGTGATGTTTTCCTCCCTGTTGGAGAGCAGCGCGTCATAGCGCGCCTTGCGCTGCCGCACGTCCCGATACTCCTCGTAAAGCGAATCGAGCCGGGCGAGGTCCTGGCGGCTGCCGGCGATGCTCGACCGGGAGGTTTCGCTTAGGGACAGGTAGGGGTTTATAACCAGTCCCCAGACCATGGCCCCGCCGGCCACGACGCCGAGCGCCTTGAGCAGTCTTTTTTCGCGGGTGGAAAGGCTTATCATTCTTTACTCCATCCGCTCCTTCGGCGGCGTTTTTTTTCCGGACTGCTTTATTACGAGCGAGAAACCGATCTCGTTTTTTCTGCTGATGTTGGTGTTCAGGTCGACCGAACCGAACTTGCCTGTTTCGAGCAGCCTGTTTTTAAAATCATCGATGATCCTGCTCGAGGAGACCTGGCCGTCGATTCGGACTATACCCTCGTTCACGACCATATTGGAGAGCTGGAAATCCGGATCGCCCGGAAATTTTTCCGTAATATCGGTCATGAGGTCGATTACCCTGTCCCCGGGCTGGACGAGCGCGTCAATCGTATCCAGTTGTTTTTTCTCTTCGTTAAGCATGGCGGCCGCCGCCTTGATAGGGTCTTCGGCGGGTTGCCGCGCGTGGAAATACCGCATGTATCGCTCGTTGATCTCCCTTTGGTACTGGGCCCCGGTCCTGTAGCCAAGAAAAGAGGACACCGCAAGATTGGCAAGGAGCAGAATACCGGCGAGCCCGAGAAAAAGGGCGGCGAGATAGTATATCCTGCGCGAGCCTCCGGCGAGATCGGGAACGAATTCGCCCTTTAGGAAATTTACGGCCTGCCGCCGCGAGTTGAGATACGAGAGCATTGTACCGAAAACGATTGGAAACTGCGTCTGTATGGCCTGCTCCGGATAACCCTGTAGAAAGGGAAGGGAGGCGACCGGAAGCTCCAGCTCTCGCGACAGCAGGTGGCCGATCCCGGCGAGGTTGGCGCCGCCTCCCGAGATGAGGATGCGGCCGAATTCCAACGCGCCGTATTCCACCGTAAATGCCCGCAGCGTGAGAAGGATCTGTTCCACCAGCTCCTCAACGAGCGACACGGTGCGATCATATATTTTTTTAAGGCGCGGTCTGGTCAAGCCCAATGTTTTATGGAAATCGCGCTGGTAATTGTTTTCGATGGATGTAAGGTCCAGGTTAAGCGATTCGAACAGGAGCCTCGCCTCGCGCATGCCGGTATGGTTTATGGACGCGATTTCCCGGTGCACGGTCCCAAGGCCTAGCGAAATACAGCGCGTATAGAGAAGCTCCCCTTCGCCGACCACGTTTAGCACGGTCTTTTCGTGTCCTATGTCCACCTGAATGATGTTCTCCCCGGGTATGCGGTTGAAATACCGGTAGCATTCGAAGAGCGCGTTCGCCTCCAGCCCCATCCTTATGGGGCGCAGGCCCGAGTCCGCAAGTATGGTCACGTGCTCGCGGACGGCCTCTATGGGCGTGGCCGCAAGCATAATGCGGGCCTCCTCGGTGCGGGGACTTTTGAGCGCCTGGAAGTCCATTATTAGTTCGTCGATGCTGAATGGTAAATTCTCCTCCGCCTCGTAGGGGATGGCCGCGGATATCTTTTCCACATCGCTGAACGGGAAGGCGATATTGCGCACTATGGCCCTCTCCATGGGGAGATTGCACAGTATCGTACGGTTTCCAGGATCGCTGTCGGCCAGGAGACGCTCGATGGCGCGACGCACGGCCTCTGTCGGGGAATCGCCTTCCTCGGGGATTACGTCCTCTATGGATAGCCCGGTCACCTGAAAGTTCCGCAGTCCAGTCCTGGCGGTAAGCATGCGGACCGAAGACGAACCGATGTCAAGCGCGGTGATGTTTTCGAACACGTCAAGACCTCCGCTTCCCGGAGTTAGGGGAATTATTGTTGGATGAACGGTTCGCGGCGGATGTCAAGGAATAAATATTCATTGCTCGCTCATGTAATAGAATACCCTGTTCTGCCTGTTGTACAGGGCGATCATCGTCACTTCGGTTTTATTGACGCGGCCCGTTACCGCGAGACGGAAAATGAAAGATCGCACGGTGAGCAGGTTCCGCCTGACGGTTTCGTCGGTTACGATGTCCGCGACCTCGTCGATGGATTCGAAAGGCCTGGAACGGCGCCGGCGAATGAGCTCGGTAACCCTATCATCAGTCATTTCGTCTGTCAACGCCGATAAGACACGGTAGGATGCGGTGTTTATGTTGATCTTGTTCATCTCGCTTAGATAGTCGCTCCGTTCGCCCGTTACGCGGAAATACTCGTCGAGCCTGCGGCTGCGCTCGCGTCCGATTGGAGCCGAGCTCTCGGCGGGGTCGGTTCGACGCGAGTCCAGCGCCCGTCCGGAGCCAGGCCCGGACACGGCGTCGGGGTTTACCACTCGCGCCCCGCGATTGTCCTCCACAATTCCGCTTTCCCTGCCGTGGTTGCCTCCGCCCAGGCCGTAGTAAATCTCCGGCGTAAAGCCCTTTATCATAAGCATCTCTTGGATGCTGTCCATGGCGGCGTTCTTGGCCCTGTAAGGCCGCCTCTGCGCCAGATAATAGTCGGAGGATTCGGCCCCATAGGGAAAGCGGCTGTCGTCGATATCCACCCAGTCGATAAGCGTATCGGCGAGGTCCATGGAAAGCCCCATATTGAGAAAGAAACGTTGCGCCACCGTGTAATAGGGGGATTTGTCCACCACCTCATTCGCGAGCGCGTTGATGTTGATTTTGGAATTCTCGTCGGCTATGGATATCTTCAGATGTCCGCCCTCGATCGGCAGTGGCGGCAGGTCTATGGCCCAGATGTCCTGATACGAGTCAACGTTCGTGTTTGTCGAAACCCCGGAAAGAAGGCCGGAGGCGGCCCCCTTTTTGTCGGCCTCGAGGAGCGCGACCGCAAGGTTTACGCCCGCCCGCGCGATGGTGCGGGCGCGCAGGGACTCGCTGAATTTGCCGATATACCGCACGTTTGTCTGGGCCGTGATTATGAATTCGCTCGAAATGGCCACCAGGAGCGAAATTACGAGGAGCACTATGACCAGGATATAACCCGACGAACCCGCAAAGGCGCCCAAAAGCCCCTTTTCGAGGAGCTCCTTTTCGCGCCTGCGGTAGTCGCGAACGGCGGCCTTCGAAAGGGCATGGAAAAGCTTACGGGGGCTCATTCGTTCACCGGGTTTACGTAGGATATGAACACGAAATCTTCAACGACTCCGCGGTAATTCTTTACGCGAAGCGTGGTCCTCACCGCCTGCGGGTGTATTTTTGCCTCGCGCGAGTCCCATTTGTCCACCCAGTCGTTCCTCAGCCAGAACTCGAATCTGCAATCCACGACGTTGTCGAGCAGTACGTCTTCATCGCCCCCTTCGAGAGGGTTGTCGTCGTAATGAAGGTCGCTTCGCCGCATTAGTTGATGGAGCCCGGGGACCTCGCGGTCGGGGCGCAGGTGGTATCCAACCTCGTAGATGTCGCTGGACGGGTTTTGCCTCTTCGGGGTAAGGGAGATGGATTCGCTCTGGAAGTCGGTGGTGATAAAATCGATGCGCCCGTCGGAGGTCTGGCCCGAACGATTCTCGCCGATGAAACAGACGTGCTCGTTGAATTTCTGGGCGTACGCGTAGGATATGTCCCTGTCCATGCGCCGGATGGCGAGGGTAATGTTCTCGTGGAACTCGGCGATTCCGGTGAGGTCGAACACGGAGGTCATGATGGAACGGTGGGCCGAATACACCATGAGGAGTATGACCGAGGAGACCGCAGTGGCGACGATCACCTCGAGCAGGGAGAAGCCCGCCCGGTCCCGCGCCAAGCGCGCAATGACGGAGCGAAGGTTTTGGGCCATTATACGGGCGGTTCCGCGCTTCACATCCTCTCCGGATACACGTAGCTTAGGGTGTAGTTGCGTTTGCGCCCCCTCTCCGTCCAGTGCACGGTTATCTCGACCCGCCGTGCGTTTACCGGCCCGAAGAGCTCGTGCTCGAACTTCGTAGTTTTCCTGCTGTAGCTGAATCCGGGATACTCCTTTACAGCCTCCTCCTGCGCGTCCGGCTCGCGCATGCGGTACACGTAATAAAGGCTCAGCCTGCTCTTCGCTATCAGCATGGCCCGGGTCATGTTCCTGTTTCCGGATATGGCGGCTATGCCGGAGGACACGCCGGATATGATTGCGAGCATGGCGATGGAGAGTATGGCGATTGCGATGAGAATCTCGACGAGCGCAAACCCGCCGCGGCCCTCATTCGAATACGTCGTATTCATGCGTTATCCTGGCCTCTTTTTTTAAGCGGCTGATGCGCACGGACCATCGATCCCTTCCGCCGGTAAGAATATGAAGGATCGCGTTCGCGGAGGAACCCGAGGTGTGAAAAGGAATGAACACGTTTCCCTCCCTTATGGGGTCCGCTCCGGGGACGATGACCTCTTCAATTTTAAACGAGTCCGGAAAGCGATGGTAGGCGAGCAGCCTATCGCGCGAATCGGAAAACCTGCCCTGCCGGTCCATGGTCACCACCGAGAGGCCGTTTCCGCGGCTGAAAATCTTTTCATCGTATTCCCCGGATTCGGTTCCTCGATCGTAAAGGTGGACGATGAGGTAGTTGGTGTTCCCCTTGAGATAGGCGTCGTCGAAGCAGCGGGCGACTATGCCTGTCAGGATGATGAAGCTGCCCCGGTCCGTGCCCGCAAAGCGCGGAATGCGCGGCACGATGAGCATCGCCATGATCGAGATTATGGCGATCACCACGATGAGCTCGAGGAGGGTAAAGCCGCCCCGCCCCTTAAGGTTATGAGCCCTTCCGGCCGTATACACTGCAGGGAGTGCGGGGCTTACCAGCTTTTTATGTCCGCGTTCACGCCCTCGCCGCCGTCCCTGCCGTCGGCGCCGAGGCTCATGATCTCGTAATCGTTGCCGTGATCGCCCGGCGAGCGGTATATGTAATCGCGTCCCCACGGGTCCTTGGGAAGCTCCTTCTTCTTGAGATATCCCCCCTCGTTGTAGTTCATCGGGGCGGGCTCGGAGGAGGGCCGTTCTATAAGCGCGGCCAGTCCCTGTTCGGTGGTCGGGTATATGCCGTTGTCGAGGTTGTAACGATCGAGCGCAAGGCCGAAGGCCGCGATCTGCTGTTTGGTCGCCTCAACGCGGGCCTTCTGCGGAATATCCATAAAGCGCGGCACCACGATGATCGATAGAATGCCTATGATGGCGATTACGATCATGAGCTCGATTAGCGTGAAGCCCGCGTTTCCCCTCAATCCGGTAGTGGCGGCTGCCGCGCGCTGTGCGATTGCTCTTAGAATCCGTTTCATGTCTCCCTCACTGTAATATTAGGTTCATCTCGAAAATGGGCAGAAGCACCGCGATGACGATAAGCCCTATGACAACGCCCATGATTATGATGATTATCGGCTCGATCATGCTGGTGAGGCTGGTCACCGTGAGGTCGAGCTCGGTTTCGTACACGCGTCCAATATTCTGGAGCATGGCGTCCAGCCTGTCGCTCGCCTCGCCCGCGGCGATCATCCCGATGACGAGTCTCGGGAGAAAATCGGCCCTGGCAAGCGCCGTGGATACGGACGAGCCCTCTCGGATCCGGTCGGCCGCCTCGTCTATCTTTTCCTCGATGACGGAGTTTACCACTATCTTTTTCACTATTTCGAATGATTTCATTATGTCCACACGGTTGGAAAGAAGCACCCCGAGGTTCTGGGTGAAGCGCAGCACCACGAGCTTACGGTAGAGGTTTCCGACAAGCGGTATGGAGAGTTTGAGTTCGTCGGCCTTGCGCCTTCCCTCGGGTGTTTTAACGTACTTTCTGACGAAGAGCGCGCCTGCCGCCAGTACAGCCAGAAGGAGGGGCCAGAAGCTCGCCAGGAAATCGCTGAATCCCATCACCACCCTGGTGGGCAGGGGGAGGTCCTTGCCGAGCTCCAGGAACATCCGCGTGAGGGAGGGAATGATGTTTATCATGATGAAGAGGACGACCAGAATGGCGAAAAATATCAGAAATGCGGGATACCACAGCGCCGCCTGGATCTTGCCCTTGAGTATGTTCTTCTTCTCCTCGAGCTCGGCGAGCCGCTCTATCACCTGGTCGAGCGAACCGAGGCTCTCTCCGACTCGCACCATGTTGATGTACATCTCGGTGAAAACGATCGGATGCCGCTCCAGGCAGGCCGAAAAGGACGATCCCTCCTCGAGCTTCTCCTTTATATCGACTACGATGCTCTTGAAGTTTCTGTTGTCGACCTGGTCGATGATGTCGTTGATCGCCACCAGAAGCGGCATCCCCGCGCCCAGAAGCACGGATAGCTGGCGCGAGAATATGCCCACCTGTCTGGAGCTGAACTTGAGGTCCAGATAATACCTCAGTCCCTCGTATGCCCTTCGGATTCCGCTCCTCGACGCGGACGAGGCCGCCGAGGGCTTCCCTCCGTGCTCCTCGAGCTTTACGAGATAGAGCCCCATACCGCGGATCTTCTGGCGGGCGGCCTGTTCGCTGGGGGCGTCCACCACGTCCGCGACAGTGTCGCCCTTTCTGTTAAGCGCCTGGTACTCGAAGATCATGTCAGCTTACCCTTAGGACTTCCTCGACCGTCGTGGCGCCGGCCATCGCCTTCTGGAGTCCGTCGGCGAGCAGGGTCACCATTCCCTCCCGAATCGCCTGTTCCTTGATCTCGTAGGCCTCCGCGCGATTGATGATCATCCGGCGGATGTCGTTGGAAAGGGGAAGGAATTCGAAAATACCGGTACGGCCCATAAAGCCCGTACCCAGGCACTTTTCGCAGCCTTTGCCGTGAAAGAACCTGGCCCCTTTGGCCTTTGCCCCGCCAAGGCCGAGCTCCGAGAGCATTTGCGCCGTTGGGCGATAGGGCTGCCGGCAGCTCGGGCAGATCGTCCGAACCAGCCGCTGGGCCAGGAACGCGTTTACCGACGAGGTGATAAGGAAGGGCTCGACCCCCATATCGATGAGGCGCGTGACGCCGCTGGCCGCGTCGTTGGTATGCAGGGTGGAGAACACCCTGTGGCCGGTCAGCGCTGCCTGCACGGCGATCTCGGCGGTCTCGAGATCGCGTATCTCGCCGATCATTATGACGTCCGGGTCCTGACGGAGTATGGAGCGCAGGCCGTTCGCGAACGTCAGATCGATCTTCGGCTTGACTTGCATCTGGCCAACGCCGTGCAGTTGGTACTCGATGGGGTCCTCGACCGTAAGGATGTTGATCTCGGGAGAGCGAAGGCCCGACAACACTCCATATAGGGTGGTGCTCTTCCCGCTTCCGGTCGGGCCGGTGACCAGGACCACCCCGTAGGTCTTTCGGATGGTCGCCTCGAAGGATTTAAGTACGGCCGCGGAGAAGCCCATGGCCGAAAGGTCGAAGTTCATGTCGGTCTTGTTGAGGAGCCTCATGACGACACGCTCGCCGTAATAGGTGGGGAAGACCGATACGCGTATGTCGATGTCCTTGCCGCCAATCTTGATCTGGATGCGTCCGTCCTGAGGAAGGCGGTTCTCGGCGATGTTTAGGTTCGCCATTATCTTTATGCGCGATATTATGGCGCCCTGGAACTTCTTGGGCGGGGTGAACATCTGGTACAGTATGCCGTCAATGCGGAAGCGGACCGCCATGTCCTTTTCGTAGGGCTCCAGATGGATGTCGCTCGCCCTGTCCTGAACGGCCTGGGTTATCATGGTGTTGACGAGGCGGATAATGGGCGCCTCGTTCGCCATGTCGAGTATGTCCTCGGTCTCGAGGACGGGCGAGCTTAAAATCTCGAAATCGGAGCCGGCGAGTCCCTCGATCACTTCCCCGGCGGAGTCTGCGCGCATGATGTCGTAATGACTGTTGATGATCCTGGATATCTCCGCCTCGGGCGCGAGTACGGCCTCGATGTCGTGGTCGGGGTAAAGCATTTTTAGATCGTCGAAGGGGTGGATGTTGAGCACATCGGCGGCTGCCACATAGATAACCGAGCCGCCCGCCCTGAAGGGCGCCACCTTGTTCTTTTTTAAAAAATAGGTGGGAACCCGGGAAAAGATATCGTCGGGGTCGTCGAAGGCGATGCTCTTCTGATAGGGAACGCCGGATTGTTCCGCAAGCGCCTCGAGGACCTCATCCTCGGTCGCAAGGCCCTTTTTTATTAGAAGCTGCCCCAGGCGAAGCGGCGTCGTTTTTTGTAGGATGAGCGCCTCCTGGAGCTGTTCCGCCGTGAGGACCTTTCTGTCGACGAGCAGGGCTCCGAGCGGTTTTGTTTTCCTGCCTCGCAGGGCCATGCCTATCTTCCTCTTACCCGGCGCTGGGCCTCGCGCTTCTGGTCGGTCAGGGCCTCGGCGCGGTCGGGCCTGGTCACCACGTGCGGGGTTATGAAAACCAGAAGGTTGGTCTTCGTGTTCTGGACGGTCTTGCGTTTGAAGAACCAGCCCAAAAGCGGGATGTCGCCGAGTATGGGCACCTTGGTCTCCTCGACGTTCGAATTATTGCGGATTAGCCCGCCCACAACGATCGTTTTTCCGTCGTGGACGGTTATCTTGGTCTTAATGTCGCGCTTTCCGAGCTCGGGCGGGATGACGGTGCCGGTGGGGGAGACCGTCGTGGTGCCTGTGACGGAATTGACCTCCTGGTAGAGATCGAGGGTGATGCGGTTCTTCTGCGTTATATGAGGTGTGATCTTAAGCTTCACGCCCACGGTTTTATACTCGTAGGTGTAGAACTGCACGCCGGTGTCGCTTATCCGGTTGTTCGTCGGGACCGGGATTTCCTCCCCCACGTTGATTTCCGCCTCCTGGTTGTCCAGGGTAAGGATCTGGGGCGTGGAGAGGATGTTGTACTTATTGTCGATCCCGGTGGCGTTGAGAAGGATATAGCCGAGTATGCTCCTGTCGGCGAGATAGCCGAGCTGGAAGCCGGTGGCGGCAGGCACCGCGAGGGTCTTGCCGCCAAGGCCGCTCGGAGGCGTATAGCTTGGCGGGGCGCCCATTATCGAGGAACCGCCGTATATATGCTTTCCGCTCTGATCCCCCATCATCCAGTCGATTCCGAGCGACCATCCATCCTGGGCGTTCACCTCGACGATCAGGGTTTCGATGTAAACCTGTTCGCGGACGGTGTCCAGCTCGTTTACGATACGCTCTATCTCGGCGAACTCCTGGGGCGTAGCCGAGATGATGAGCGAATTGGTCTCCTTGTTGGCTATGATGGACAATTTCTGGGTCGATGCGGACGGCGGCGCCGTCTGCTGTGTCTGGGTGACTCGGGCGGTGCGGTCCGAGCGCCGCACGGCCGGGGCCTGCTGTGGCGGTGTCGTTCCGGCGGCGGGCGTTATCGGGGACGTGTCGATTTTGGCCGTTTCGGAAAATGGAATGCGCGACAGAACGGCGGCGAGCTTCTCGGCGTCCGCGTTTTCGAGATGAATGACGTGAATGTTCCCTTTGCGCGCCCTGTCATCCTTGATCTCCTCTATCTTCCTGTCCAGGGAGCGGCTGATCCGGGTGAGGCCGCCGATCTCCTTGGCGTTTCCGCTGAGTATAATTGTGTTCAGCGGAGGATATACCACGAGGTCGGTATCGTTGGATTTGAGCTGGCGCAGCACGTTGGCGATCTCGTTGGCGTCGGCGTAATCCACCTGAAGGAGATAAGTGATGGTACGGTCCTCGGCCGGAATCGCCGCGGCGCCGTCTTTGTCCACGATTATTTCGACATTTTTCTTGATGGCGTCCTTTATAGGGACGACCTTGATTAAGTTCTCGGTCTCGATTACGGCGAATCCCTTGATCTCGAGGATGGACTTGAGTATGTCGAAGGCCTGAGCGACGGGTATGCGCTTTGCCGAGCTTATAGTGATCTTGCCGCGCACCTTTTCGTCGACCATGATGTTCTTTTTAATGAGCTGGCTCATTATATTGAGGAATTCGGCAAGCTCGACGTCCTTGAAGTTGAGCGTAAAATATTTTTCGGTCCTGTCGATTTTGGGGGCTTTCCGGGGCCCGTCCTGCCTGTCCAGTGGGGGGTTGGCCGGCGTTTCGGATGCCTTTTCCTCCGGGGTGACCGGGTTTTCGGTGCCGGCTTTCAGCGGGGTCTCGACGACGGGTTTGCGGACAGCCTCGGCCGCGCCATCCTCGACGGACTGCGAAAAAAGGCGTGGGCCCCCCAGGGCTCCGCACGTGAGGATCAGCGTAATGATGCTAACGGTCCTGGGCAATCTTGAAAAGGTCATGTGCTTATCCCCTTTGTTATTTCCCTATTCGGAAACGGTGAAGTCATAATTTACGAGCTTCCCTCCGCGCTCCAGATCGATCGTGATTCTGGAATCACCCTGGATCGATTTCCACATCTGATACAGCTTTTCGGTGCTGTCTATGGGATGTCCGTTTACCCTGCGCACAACGTCCCCGTTTCGGGCTCCAAGCTGATAGAGTACGCTGTCCGGCTGGACCCGGAAGAGCTTGTAGCCCTGAATCTTCCCATCCACACGATAGGGCCCCGCGCGAAGCCCGGCCAGGGCGTTATCCATGTTGTTGAGCACCTTCTGCTGCAGTTCGGCCCTGCTGATTGTCTGCTTGATCCGGCCTTCCGCGCCTCCCGGGGGGGGCGCTTTGCCGGCATCCGCGGAGGGTGGGCCGGCGAACATATCCAGCATCTCCAGCTTCTTGTCGGTCCCCCGAAGATAAACCTTCGTGTTGTCGATCCTAACAAGGGTGTAACCGTATACCGGGGAGCCTATCCGGAAGACCTCCGGGTCCTTTTCGGTGCTCTTTTTAATGAGAGCACGGGCAATCGAAGCCGGTCCGGAGATCGTTCCCATCAACTGGAGTTCGGTAAGTTTGCTCGATAACGTCGAGCCGCCGTTAAGGGCCTCCTGCCCCGCAAGGCGGAAAAAGCCCGAGTCGAGTATCCGCCTGTAATCGTCGAAGGTCCTGGCCGGGGCCTGCGCTCCGACGGCACGGGTTTTGCGCTCTTGATGTCCGGGCAGCGGAGTAATGCTCAACCGTATAAGCTGGTTGATCCCTGCGGCGAGGACAAGGGCGAAGGCGATGACGGACGCGGTGTTGATGGCGTGATATTTGACATTCTGCATTAAAGGTAGAAACTCCGGGATGTCGTTTGAGTTGTCGCCCCGCCTCAACGACCGTTGTTTTTCCGTTCATGCGGGCGCTTGCGCGGATTACGCCGGATCAACGGCTCCCCTTGCCACGGAGATTGTACACAGTGACCTGCCGTCGTTACGGCCGGGTGTCGATATCCGGCGGAAGCGGTGGCCCGACCGGCCATGAAATATAACGTATTCAAGAAAGATGTCTATTTAAAATGCTATACATTCCAAATGACGCCTGATACAGTATAAAGCCGGCGGCGGGCTGTCAATAATTATTATTAACGAAGCGACGGTATAAAAGAATCCCCGCCTGCCGGCGGGGAGAAGGTCTGTTTTGGGGGAAAAATGCGATTTACCTCAGGCGGCGAACAAATCAACCGAAACGATCTGCGAGATGGGAATGCGCATTTCCCTGTTGTTCTTGTCGACGAGGACGATATGGTCCTTTACGAGAGATCTATTTTTGTTCAGTTCGATCGATTTGCCGTCGCGTAGATATACGACGATATCGAGCCCTTTTATTCCGAGGTACTTTTTTAACTGCGTTTTGAAGCTCTTGGCCTTCTTCTTCATCCGCCCCTCGCTCACAGGTGATAAATGGTAAGGACAGCGTATTCAAGAACATGCGCGACTGTATCATTATGTCCCATCCATAATATCGGCATAAGGGAAAAATAGTTAAACGAAATATTTACTAGTCTCAAAGGGCCCGTGGAGAACGTGATTATGTTCGCGGCAACGGTGCCGGTAGCGGAGCGAATTGTGCTTGCCATGTCGCGTTTTATCGGGCATCCTTGCGGGATGGATATAAAAGCGCATCCGGCTGCACTTCTTGCAAGACGGAGGGGCCTTGTCCGATCGTGGGGCCTTTTAGTATTGGCGATTATATTCATTCCTGCGCTAAGCGCGGGGCTTATGGCCGCGGGCCGACCGATAGTGCCTTTCTCGAACGGGGTGAACCTGTCGGCTCATCTGGAGTATATCGAGGACAGTGAACGGAAGTTTGCCGTCGGTGATATCCTGCGAATGGGAGACTCATGGAAGGAAACCCCCGGAGGGTCGGTCAACTTCGGCTATTCCCGGTCGGCATACTGGTTCCGCGCCCGTATCGCGAACAGCGGCCAAACGGCCGCAAGCGCCCTGCTCGAAATAGATTTTCCGAGCCTGGACCTTGTGGAGGTGTATTCCCCGGATGGAGCCGGCGGCCTTAAGGCCGTCCGGACGGGAGACCGCCTCAGATTCGATTCGCGACCGATACGGGACCCCAATTTACTGTTTCCTCTGATTCTCGAGCCCGGCGCCAACACGATCTATATCAGGGCGCTAAATTCCGGCTCCCTCAGGTTCTCCGCGCGCCTTTTCTCCGAACAGGGCTATATCGAGCGCAAAAACAGCGTTCTCCCCGGCCTCTGGCTGTTGTATGGAATGCTGGCGTTGATTGCCGGATTCAACTTTTTCGTATATGCGCTGCTTCGCGAGCGCATGTACCTGTATTTCGCGCTCTTTTCCGCCATTCTGCTTCTGTATCAGATGTCCCATCGCGGATATGCCTTCCAGTTTCTGTGGCCCGATTCACCGGAATGGGCCAACACAGCGCTGCCGGTGTTCATGAACCTGCTGGGGGCGTTCAGCGCGCTTTTTATCCGCTCGGCAATGGCGACCGATCTCGCCAGCCCGCGTTTCAACCTTTTTTTCAGGCTGTTCGGTTACGCTCTTTTCCCGCTGTCCGCGGCGCTGGCCTTCGTGCTTCCGACCCGCCTGAGCCTGCTGGCCACCTATACGCTGCTTTTCGTGATCGCGGCGGCGGTTGTTGTATATGTCCTTACGGCTCTTGCCAAAGGAAGCCGCTTCGCCCGCTATTTCGGGGCCGGCATAGGAGGGATCGCCGTATTCACCGTCATGGGCATACTGACGGCCCTGGGTCGGCTTCCCCTGAATTTCTTTACCGAATGGAGTACGGAGCTCGGCTTCCTGTGCTTGGTTCTGACGGCGTCGATTGGAATGATAGACAGGATGAAAGCCCTGACCGATCAACTGAAGGACGCGAAGGAAGAGCAGGGGAATTCCATCGTACAGCTTACAGCGGCGAACCAGGAACTCGCCGCGACGAACGAGGAGCTAAATGCCGCGATGGAAGAGCTAAGCGCGACCAACGAGGAGTTCGAAGCGCAGAACGAGGAGCTGATCGCGGCGGAAAACGAACTGAGGCGCAGCGAGGAGAAGTACCGTAGCCTGGTCGAGAACATAAATGAGGCGATTTACTCTGCAGACTCCGAGGGAAAGCTCACCTATATCAGCCCGGCGATTGAAAAGATCGCCGGATTTACGGCCGAAGAAATTACACGGCTGAATTTCATATCCCTGATACACCCGGACGACGTGGCGAGAATAGCCGGGCGATTCGAGAGGCTCGCACGGGGTGAGATAGAGCCCAGCGAATATCGAATCAAGACTAAAACCGGGGAATACCGCTGGGTCTCCACCATCAGCCAGCCCCTCTTCCAGAAGGGGGTCTTCTCCGGGGCCAATGGTGTCCTTACCGACATTCACGAGCGGAGGGAGGCGGAGGAAAGAATTATCCAGGAGAAGAATTTCGCCGCAACCATCATCGACACTCTGCCGGGCATCTTCTTCCTCCTCGACGGCGGCGGGAAACTCGTTCGATGGAAGGGACGGATTAAGGGCGATGACGCCTTTGGGTACAGCCCGGACGAGGTGCGGGCCATGAACCCGCTCGACATGGTCGACCCGCGGGACAGGGAGCTGGCGGCGGCGAAGTTGCTCGAAGGATTCGAGGCGGGGCAGGCCGCCGCCGAGATAAACTTCAGGCGGAAAAACGACGAACACCTGGCGTTTTACGTGGCCGTGTCGCGCATGAGGCTCGATGGAGAGAATTATCTGATAGGCATCGGGTTCGAGATTACCGACCGCAAACGCGCCGAGGAAGAAAGGGAAAAAACCCGCATGCAGCTTATACAGGCCCAAAAGATGGAGGCCATCGGCACGCTCGCGGGCGGTATAGCCCACGATTTCAACAATATGCTGATGGGTATCATGGGAAGCCTCGACCTTATCAAACTCATTCTTAAAAAAGAAGGGACGGTGGACCGAAGCGCTATACTCAACTACATCGAGATTGCCCTCGAATCGTCGAAACGATCGGCCGACATGACGCGGCGTCTGCTCACCCTTTCCCGTAAGAGCGGGCTGCAGACTGTGCCTATGGACGTAAACGACACGATTGCCGATGTTCACCGGCTCTGCGTTAACACGCTCCCCAAGTCGGTAAAACTCGAATTCCGACCGTCGACCGAACCGCTAAGGGTAAGGGCCGAGCCTGTTCAGATAGAGCAGGTGCTTTTAAACCTCTGCGTAAACGCGGCGCACGCCATGACAACAATGCGCGCCGCCGGGGAAAGGGAGGGGGGAGTCCTTAAGGTAAGCGCCTCTGTCGCCCGGTATCCAGAAACCCCTCACGCTGGCCATGCGGTTGCCGCGCCGGGAGCGACCTATGTCACCCTGGAGGTTGAGGATACCGGCGTCGGTATTACGGACGAGATTCGCGAGCAGATTTTCGACCCCTTCTTCACGACCAAACGGAAGGAGGAGGGGACCGGCCTGGGGCTTGCAATAGCCTATACTATAGTCCAGCAGCACGGAGGATTCATCGATATCGCAAGCCGCCCCGGCGCGGGCTCGACCTTTAAGGTATATCTGCCGGCCCTGGAGGAAGAGGAGGTGAGTATAGGGTCCGTTCCGGAGGAAAACGAGCTGGTTGCCGGCGAAGGCCGAATACTCCTTGTGGACGACGAGAAACCGGTTCTCGGAATCGCGGCGGGTATGCTCGAGGAGATGGGATACCAGGTGTCTTCGGCTGAGAGCGCCTACGAGGCGCTGGAAATCTTCAAACAGGCGCCGGGGGGCTTTGCCGCCGTTGTACTCGACCTTTCGATGCCCGGGGTATCCGGCCTCGAGCTTTTTGAAAAGTTGCGAGCTATAGACCCGGGGGTTCGCGTACTGCTCGCTTCCGGCTTGATTGACGGATCGGTTCTGGCGGACGCGCTGGACCGCGGCATAGCGGGCTTTCTGCAGAAGCCGTACTCGATAACGGAGCTCTCCATCGGCGTGAAAAAAGCCATAAGCGCAGAATCCGGACAGGGGCGGTCAAACTGATATCGTAGTCGTACCATCTTCCCTCCAGGCAAGGAGGGATCGGGGGAGGGGGGGATAGACTCTCCTCGCCTGTTTATTATGTCCTGTCTAATTAGTTCGATCGGTGATAAAATGGCGCTTGACTTTTAAAACCATTGTTATTCAATGGCTGGTGGTAATACCAACAGCCAATTGGGGGCCAAGCGTGAACGATTATCTCTCTCCCCTGCGCGCGCCGAGCCTTGTAGAGGCCTTTGTCGCGCGCTTCGAGGAGCTCATCATCTCCGGTGAGCTCGGAATAGGAAGCCGTCTTCCCTCGGAGCGCGAGCTTGCCGCGCGCATGGGGGTAAGCCGCCCCGTGGTGCACGAGGGGCTTATAGAGCTTCAGGCCAGGGGCCTTGTAACGCTCAGGCCGCGAAAGGGTGCCTATGTAAACGACTACCGCCGAAGCGGCTCTCTTTCGCTCCTCGAATCGCTTCTGGCCTACCACAGGGGGAACCTCGAACCCGGGCTGCTTAAAAGCATGCTCCGAATGCGCGAGCTCTTCGAGATGGAAACGGCGCGGCTGGCCGCACGGAACAGGAACCAGGAGCACCTGCGCCAATTTCATGAGATCATCGAAATGGAGAACGCCTGCGAGCTTTCGTGCACGAAAGAGATCGTGCGTATGGATTTCGAATTCCATCTTCTCACCGCCATCGCCACGGAGAATATGGTGTACCCGCTCATCATCAATTCATTCAAGGACGTATATACAAACCTAACAGGACAGTTCTTTACCGACAGGGGCGTCGCGCCGGTTGTGTTCGGCTTCCATAGAAGCCTCGTGGAGGCGTACAGGGCGCGCGACGACAAAAGGGCCGCCGCGGTGATGAAACGCCTGCTCGACCACGGCGAGCGATATCTTAACAGGGCCATAGACCAAAGGAGTACGACCGTCTCGGCTGAGAGGGTCGTATAACAAGATTAAGGGGGAACGAAATGAATACATCGACCGCAGCGCAATTTGCAATCAAAGAGCCGAAGGGACTTTCGCCCCGCATAAGCTGGCTCAGGGATTATTTCTTCAAGGGGCTGGACAGGGCCTGGAACAACGAATTCATGCCCTGGACTACGGGCACGGACTGGGACGTGCAGTACGACGAAATCACCTATTACATCGTCCCGGAGACCTACGCCTTTCTTCAGACGTTTCGCTCGTCATTTCACCAGATGGCGCGGCCCGTTAAACTCCACGAGGATTTCTGGACATGGAGCCTTCCGGAACGCCGCGCATGGTTCGTTAAGGAGGTCATGGCGCGCTACATGCCGCATGAGATCCTCCCGGGGGACCTCCTGGCGGGCTCGCGCTTCAACCTTCAGGCATCTCGCTGCTGGACCAAAAAGGAGCTTATGGAGCGCGACAGGCTCATTTATGGAAAGAAAGGCGCAAGGGCCATGATGAAATGGTTCCACGACCACGGTTTCGGAAACTCGGGCGCAACGTCCGGGCATCTTATACCCGACTACAAAAGGGTGCTCGTCGAGGGTTGGAAGGGCATCCACGCGGATCTCTCGGCCCGTTACGAGGCCATGCAAAAGCGGGACAAGCAGGGGCCGCGGGGCGCGCAGCTTCGGGCGATGATAACCGCCGCGCTCATGCCGCGGGAGGTGGCGGCGGCCTATGCCGAGGAGTGCCGCTCGCTCGCGTCGAGGGAGGCGGTCCCTTCGCGTAAGGCGGAGCTCGAGATGATGGCGGCCAATCTCGAGCGCGTGCCATGGGAGCCCGCCGTTACATTCCACGAGGCCGTTCAGTCTTTATGGCTAACCCACATGCTGGTGATGAGCGACGAGAACTATCCGGGCCCCGGCGTCTCTTTCGGCAGACTCGATCAGTACATGCTGCCTTACTGGGAGCACTCCATTAAAAACGGCATGGACCGTGAGTTCGGAAAGGAGATTCTAAAGTGCTTCTGGGTGCACGCAAATACCGCCTACGACGCAATGATACGCGTAGGAGGCAACCAGGGAATAACGGCGGGATTCGGCCAGCTCTTCAACCTCTCCGGTTTGGGTCCGGAGGGAAAGGATATGACGAACGACCTCAGCTATGCGCTTCTGGAGGTGATCGACGAGATGACGCCGATTTTGGAGCCAAAGCCGAATGTTCGCCTGCACCGTAAAAGCCCGGAAAAGCTCCTCGACACGGTGGTATCCATGATCTCCTCAAGCCAGGGCGCTCCCTTTCTGCTGAACTTCGACGAGCGCTCCATGGCGGGCATGCTCCGCGAGGCAAAGCGCGCGGGGGTGGAGCATCTCATCCACGAATCGAACGTACACGATTACGCATCGGTGGGATGCCTGGAGAACACCATGGTCGGCAACGATCGCTCGGGGACCGTGGACAACAATCTCAATCTCCTGAAGGCCGTTGAACTCGCGCTTACGGGCGGCATGGACATGCTTCCATTCACCGACCTCCTTACCGGAATTACCACTAAACCGGCGCGAGTGGGGCCAAATACCGGCGGTGCCGAAAGATTCAAATCCTGGGATGAGTTCTGGAAGGCCTACGAGGAGCAGACCCGATACATAGTTCGAAAATGCGTGGAGCTATACGAGATGTCGGAGCTCGCCAGGGCCCGTTTCTCGCCGACGCCCTACCTCTCGTGCCTGGTCAGGGGATGCGCCGAGAAGGGCCTCGACATTACCCAGGGCGGGGCCGAGCTCGGCTTTACCACGATAGAGGGGGTCACCTTCGCCACCACCGTCGACTCCCTTCTTGCCGTGAAGTACCTCGTCTTCGACAAAAAGGAATGTACAATGGCCGAACTCATAAAGGCCCTTAAAGACAACTGGGCGGGGCATGAGGTGCTGCAGGCAAAGGCCAAGAACCGCGCGCCCAAATATGGACGCGACGACGACGAAGCCGACGAGATGGCCCGGGCCGTAATGGATCTGTGGACCGAGGAGACCTGGAAGTACACTACGAAGTCCACCGGCCGGCGCTTTCGGCCCGGAATGCTCTCGTGGAACTACTGGGTGGGCGACGGCTTCATAATGGCCGCAAGCCCGGACGGCAGGCCAAAGGGACAGTTCCTCTCCAATGCCATCTGCCCGTCCAACGGCGCCGACATCAACGGCCCCACGGCCAATGCAAACTCGGTAGGGAAGGCCCTGGGCGGCAAGGACCCTAACGGAGGCGACTGGGAGGGCTACCTCAACAGCCTTCCGAACGGGGCGAGCCATACCATCACCTTCAATCCGTCGCTTTTAAGGGACCCGGAGCACAGAAACAAGTTCAAGGCCTTTCTGCGCGGCTATGCCGAGAACGGCGGGACCGCGCTTCAGATAAACATGATCGACGCGGACATGCTGCGCGACGCGCAGAGGCATCCGGGGGCGTACAGGCATCTATTGGTGCGGGTAACCGGTTACAACGCGTATTTTACGGCCATTGGGCGCGAGCTTCAGGACGAGATAATCGCGCGCGAGAGCCACAATCAATACTGAGGGAGGCGCTTCCGCGGCATGAGGCGGGGGAGTTACCGGAAGAGCCCGGCCCGCGGAACGAACGATACAATGACACGAACCTCGAGCGAAGGGAAAAAGCTCACCGCGACCGTCCTTAACATCCAGCGCATGTCGACCGAGGACGGTCCGGGCATACGCACCACAGTTTTTTTCAAGGGCTGCGGCCTGGCCTGCGCATGGTGCCACAACCCCGAGAGCATATCCGGCAGGCCGCAGGTGCAATGGATCGAGAACCGCTGCATAGGATGCGCCACCTGCGTGGAGGCCTGCCCGGAAGGGGCTCTTCGACTGGACGGCTCCGGCATGACGATAGACCGCGACATCTGCACCGGCTGCGGCATCTGTGCCGATGTATGCCCCTCGACGGCCATGGAGCTGCTTGGCAAAGAGTGGGAGCTCGAAATGCTCGTGCGCGAGGTCGAAAAGGACAGGGCCTACTTCGAGCAGTCCGGCGGCGGCATAACGGCCTCCGGAGGCGAGCCGACGGTGCAGGCGCCGTTTGTTTCGGAGTTCCTTCGCCATTGCCGCGAACGCGGGCTCCACACGGCGCTCGACACCTGCGGATACGCCTCACGCCGGTCCCTGGAGGCGGTTCTTCCGCACGCGGACCTGGTGCTATTCGACCTTAAGATAATGGACAGCGAGGAGCACAGGCGCCGCACCGGCGCCCTTAACGAGCGCATCCTCGAAAACCTTCTGTTCGTTCGGGACTTCAAAAAGGGCTCCGGGCGGCCTTTATCGCTCTGGATACGAACGCCCTTAATCCCCGGGGCCACGGCTACGGTCGAGAACCTGACGGCCATAGCCGGATTTATAGCGGAAAACCTGGCCGGCTCGGTGGAGCGCTGGGAGCTCTGCTCGTTCAACAACCTATGCCGCGATAAATACCGAAGGCTGGGGATGGAATGGGAATTCCAGGATACGCCGCTTTTGTCGCGCTCCTCGCTCGACGAACTTGTGGAGGCCGCCCGGAAGATGCTTCCCGATCCGTCCATAGCCCAATGGACGGGCGCGCCGCGCGTCGAAAAGGAGGCCGCTACTGTCCATACCAAAGGGCACCTTAAGCTCGTCAAGGGATGCGCCACATGCTGAGTTGCCTGCGCCGTTGGAGTTACGGGCGCACGGAACGATAACACAGGAGGGACTCCATGCCTTGTCAGAAATCTTTTAACGAAGCGGACATGCCGAAATTTGAACCGGATGCCAAGATAGGCCTTATAGCCACGGTCAATCCGGACGGGCTGCCGCATATTACGCTTATTACGGCGCTTCAGGCAAAAACGCCGAACACCATGTACTGGGGCCAGTTTACTGAAGGCATGAGCAAGAGGCACGTAAAGAAGAACCCCAAAACCGGCTTCCTCATAATGACGCTCCAAAAAGAGCTCTGGCGAGGCAAGGCCCTCTGGACCGGCGAAACAGGGGAGGGGCCCGACTACGAGATGTTCAACAGAAAGCCCATGTTCCGATATAATGCCTATTTCGGCATTCACACCGTCCACTACATGGACCTGGTCGAAACCTGCGGGCGCGAGAAGCTCCCCATGGGCGGAATCGTCATGGGGGCGCTTCTAACCGGGCTCTTCAAGGGAGGGGCCGGGAGATCGGGCGAACGAATACTCTCGAAATGGGCCGAAGGGCTTTTCAACCGAATGGACTCCCTCAAATTTCTGGCCTATGTAGGTGGTGATGGCTTCCCAGTCCTGATACCGGTAATACAATGCCAGGCCGCGGGAAGCGGGAGGCTCGCCTTCTCGCCATCGGCCTACGGGGATGAGCTCGCCGCAGTGCCCGGGGGGGCCGCTGTCGCGGTGTTCGGCTTAAGCCTCGATATGGAGGACGTGCTGGTGCGGGGCACCTTCAACGGTGTCTCCCGTTACCGGGGCGGGAGGCTCGGAACGGTCGATATTGAATGGGTGTACAATCCCATGCCGCCAAAACAGGGACAGGTGTACCCCGCGGTCGAGCTACGGCCCGTTACAAATTTCTGAGGATAGTATATCGGTTGTAAAACTTTTAAGGCCGGACCGGCCCTTAAAAGGGGCGTCAACCGCCTCCTGACGGGGAACAGCTCCCGCCCGCCCTCGCCGACGAGGCGGAGGCGAAGCTCGAAATGAGCCTTCCGGTATCGTCGGAGCCGCATTCGGGGCATTTGGCCGATTTATCGTCCCCCATTTTGCGAAGTTCCGTGAAGATGGTACCGCATTTTTTACATGAGAATTCGTACAGTGGCATTAGCTGTCCTCGTCCATGGAATAATCTTTGTTCAAATAACAGGCCTGCCTGTTTCGCATCCGTCTGAATAAGTATCAGAACTTATGCTTCACTCCTTTGGCGGGTGTAAGAACCAAATACTTAGAACAAGCCTATTCCTGAATCATCATATCACTTTAGATTATACTATAATACTTAAATTTTGTCAAGGGATTATCAGGGGGAGGTATAAAAAGTCATTTTTCGGGCTCAACCAGTTCTACAACCAGATACTAAAGGAGCTAAACAGAAATTATTTTCATGTTAGCCTCTCCACCAAACCCTCCAGGGCCAGGTGCGCACCCTTCAGTAAATGGGGGAACCGCGCTTTCTTTTTCATCGCGGAAAAAGAAGCAAAGAAAAACGCGCTCGATCAGTCGCCGGAGGGGCTGCGCTCAAAAGGTCGGCGAAAGAAGCGACCTCCTGTCGCTTCGCCGACATTGGCATGTTCTGTGCGGCACCGATGGTCTTGCCGCTCAAGCGGCGCGGGGCCTGGACTTTCAGCATGAATGTATCAAAGGCAATCCGGGATTATCCGTAAAAATGGTTCTTTGTGTTTTACTGCTGGTTATTCCATGGACTCTCTGTTCGGCTGCGGAAGGTCCATCGTGGAATATCTGACCGCCAGGATGTCGGAAGTGTCGCCCGCGCCAGGACGGCATAGCGGGCGACCTCGCCTCGGGCGCGTCCGTGCATGCTGCTTAACGGCTGTTCGATGGCGTCAGTCAGTGCATGGGCCGTATCCGGCAAGCGGTACTAGGTAAATCCCCTCCGGGGGTGGCATGTATCGCCGGGGGCGTTGGGCTCGCAGCGCGCCCTTTTGTAAAGAGGACAATTATTAAAGGACAACTATGTTGACATGGAGGGCTTGTTGATTAGTCTTGCGTAGAAATATATTATCGACAGGGACCGGATGACCGCGGAACAATTAAATAACCTGATGTTGGCCGTTTCTCTTCTGGCGGTGCTGCTGCTTTTCGCGACCTTTTTGCGCGCTCGCATACGCCTTCTTCAACGGATACTCCTGCCATCCTCGCTCATTGCGGGATTTATAGGTCTGATCTTGGGGCCTCAGGCCCTTGGCCTCATTCCGGCGGGAATAATCGAAATATGGGGCGGGCTTCCAGGCAGGCTTATTTCGGTCGTGTTCGCATGCATGTTCCTTGGGCACGCTATTCCATCGCCGGGGACTGTGTGGCGCGAGGCCGGACCCCAGATTTGTTATGGATTTCTGGCCGGATTCGGACAATACTTCGTCGCGATTCTCCTTACGATGACACTGCTCACGCCGCTATTCGGCGTGCCCCCGATATTCGCGACCATTCTGGAGATCGGCTTCTCCGGCGGACATGGCACCGCGTCCGGCATGTGCGAGGTTTTCGGCGCGCTTGGATTTCCGGATGGCTGCGATCTTGGGCTCATGTCGGCCACGGTGGGCATTACAGTTTCGGTGGTTTTCGGCATGCTTCTGGTCAATATCGCGGCAAGACGAAGGTACGCGCTTCTGATAAACAGCCCCGGGTCCATACCGCGCGACGTTCTTTCAGGCATATTGGAAATTGGCAATCGCCGCTCCATAGGGACGTCCACGGTTTCCACGAACGCGATCGAGCCACTGGCATTTCACCTTGGATTCGTAGGGGTAAGCATTCTAATCGGCTGGCTGGCCTACAGCGTTATGCGAGGACTGCATCCCATCCTGAAGAGCTTTCCCTTATTTCCTCTCGCCATGCTGGGCGGAATTGCCGTTCAGGCCGCCTCATCCAGGCTCAAGGTCGACCGGCTGCTGGACCGTCAGAGCTTCGAACGAATACAGGGGTTATCCCTCGACATCCTGGTCGCCTCGGCCATCGCTTCCCTCAATTTGCGCGTGGTTCTCGATTACGCCGCGCCGTTCTCCATCCTCATGATTGCCGGGCTTGTCTGGATGCTCGCGCTCACCTGGTTTCTCGCGCCGCGGATGTTTCCGGACGCATGGTTCGAACGCGGAGTGGTGGAATTCGGAATGCAGACGGGGGTTACGGCCGTCGGGCTTTTATTGCTGAGGATAGTGGACCCGGAATACAGGACCGCCGCCGCGCCCTCCTTCGGATTCAAGCAGATCGTTTACGAGCCGCTCCTGGGGGGAGGGCTGATCACTTCGATTTCGCCAATGCTGCTGATTGGGATGGGTCCCGTGTGGGCCTTTCTGGTTCTAACGGGAATAATGCTGTTATTTTTAGGCGTCGCGGCCGCGGCCGGGTTCTTCCATCGGCACCCCGGGCCTTACCAGAGCATCCACCAGTAGATGCCAAGCTCCTTTTCGATGCCGACTATCAGTCGCCGGTAATATGAATCGGTAAAAAAGCGGAGTGGGTTCTCCTCGGCATAGCCGAAAGCGCGCATGATGGTGGCGTAATCGTTGGCCCGGGTCTTGCTGTCGCAGAGGCCGTGGCGCCGGCCGTAGCCGCAGTCCTTGCAGGCGGTGCGCTTGAGGTATTTGAAGTTGTTGTAGATGCAGAATATACATAAATCGGGATTGATGCCGGCCGATTTTAGCTTGATGACGTTGTTCTTGAGCCGACGCCATGTCTGCCGGGCGCGGGCGCGGTTCCATGCCATGATTTCATCCCGGTCCTCGTCTATAAAAAACAGGTGTTCCGGAACATTGATGACCTCGTTAAGGCGGATCGCCTTGTTGGTCATGAACTGCGCAAGTGCGCTGTTGAATCTTTTCATCGCTTACCATAGTCACGCGGACAATTTGAATAGTAAAATTCAAATAAACGCTATCGTGCCACCCCCCGAATTACAAGTACTATTTTCAGATAAAAGGCGCTTTTTACAGGATTCCCGTCGAGTGAATATGGGCGCTTGGATCAACCGGAAACACGAGCGCATCCCACATATTGAATACGGATTTGGCCCGGGTCGCCTTCAGGAAGGCGAACATTTTTGCGAATCGCACAAAAAATATGGTTGCAAAGCCGGCAACATAACAGTGTTATGTAATCATATCGAAAACCATTGGAATAGCGTCGGCCAGATGAAAAGCTTAAACGTCGGCGCGCCATTTAGGCTGTTACATGGATCGGTTGAATAATGAAGCTGCAACCCGAAAACTCCGATCAGGCCAATCAACGGGTCCAATCATATTGTAGGGGAGGGAGCCATGTCTGGTTTCGACGCGATCGTTATCGGTGCGGGTAACGGCGGGCTTACGGCGGCGGCCACGCTGGCCAAGGGGGGCGCGAAAACGCTCCTGCTGGAACGCCACAACGTGCCCGGGGGTTGCGCCACGAGCTTCTGCAGGGGTCGGTTCGAGTTCGAGGTGGCGCTGCATCAGCTCAGCGGCATGGGAGACGCCAGTTTCCCGGGGCCTCTGCGCTCGGTGTTGCATGGTCTGGATGTGCTGGACAGGGTGGAGTTCGTGTCGATGAAAAATCTGTACAGGCTTACGATCCCAGGCCGCCTCGATATAACCCTTCCTGCCGACAGAAACGGGACGGTGGAGGCCCTTACAAAGCGCTTTCCGGCCGAAGGGAAGAGAATAAAGGAATTCTACGATCTGGTATACGAGTTCTTCAACCAGCTCATCTCGGTCATTTACATGCGCGATCCAGAGGCCTCGAGTGGGAAATACCCGCTTTACTTTAAATACGCCATGGCCAGCTCGCAGGACCTGCTCGACGAGTATTTTAACGATCCGCTTCTCAAGGCAAGCGTGGCGGCCTACTGGGGTTATATGGGCCTTCCACCGCGCTATCTCTCGTTCAGCGATCTGGCGGCCCTCATTTTCGCCTACATCGAATTCAAGCCATACCACATCCGAAACGGCTCGCAGGCGCTGTCAAACGCGCTCATAGAAAAGTTTACGGAGAACGGCGGTGAGGTGCGATTCAATTGCGGCGCACAGAAAATTGAGCTGGAAAATGGCGCGGTTTCCGCCGTTGTAACGGAACGTGGCGAGAGGATCCCGACAGGATGCGTGGTGGCAAACATATCCACACCTGTCCTCTACAATGAGCTTATTGGAGTCGAAGAGTCGCCAAAGGAAAAATACGAGGAGATGAGCGGCAGGACGATTGGCCCCTCTTCGTTTACGCTGTACATAGGGATGGATTGCACCCCTGCCGAACTCGGTATAGAAGAGACCACAAATTTTATAGGCGCGCATGATGACTTTAACCACGCGTTTTCGCAACTCAGGGATATAGACGAGCCCGCAATGATTCTCGTATCCTGCTTCAATGTCTCCGATCCAGGGGCGTCCCCGGAGGGCACCTGCCAGATAGCGGTGGTCGACCTTCAGTATCTGGAGCCCTGGCTTTCCATTCCCCCGTCCCGCTACGCGGAGGAGAAGTACCGTTACGCTGCGAAGGTGCTTGATCTCGTGGAGCGCGTTTTTCCGGGATTCAGAAGTCATATAGAGGAAATCGAAATATCCACGCCGATCACCCATGTTCGTTATCTCGGCCACCCGGGCGGGGCCTTCTATGGATTCGACCAGCATATAAAAGACTCGCGGCTTATCAATCCTCCGGTCCAGCCCATTTCGGGCCTTTTCCATGCGGGCGCATGGGCCGCGGGAGGAGGATTCCAGCCGACGCTGGCTTCGGGAGCGTCCACCGGCCGGGCGGCGCTTAAACACCTGGGGATGAGGGGGAGGTAGAAGATGAGCAGAAGGAATATAGCGGACCAGTTGGAAGGTGTTGAAAGGATACGCGAGGAGACCCGGATCTGCCGGAAATATGGCATCGATTATACGGTGGAAAAGGGCCGCACCATGCGCCTCGTAAACCTGCTCCATCCCCAGGCCCTGCGCCTCAAGGTGGGGACCGTCATAAGGGAAACGAAAAGCGCCGCGACTCTCAGGATGGCGCCGGTTGACGGATACCTTCCGCCGTTCCAGGCGGGCCAGTACATCAACCTCTTCGTTGAAATAGACGGGGTGCGGACCAGCCGACCATACAGCATATCGTCGGCCCCCCACCAGACGGGATTTTACGACATCACGGTACGCCGGGTTGAAAACGGGTTTGTCTCCGACTATCTGCTCGACGGGGTCGGCCCCGGCGACGAGTTCGAATCCAGCGGTCCATCCGGCAACTTCCATTACAACCCCCTGTTCCACGAGAAGCACATGGTGTGCCTTGCCGGAGGAAGCGGCGTCACGCCGTTCATGAGCATGATACGCGAGGTGACGGACAGGGGGTTGGACAGGGAAATCACGCTGCTGTACGGCAACCGCCGTGAGGACGACATCATTTTCCACTCGGAAATGAAAGACCGCGCCTCCCGCTTCGGCAATTTCGTCTACAGGCCTGTCATCTCGGAGCCGTCGAAGACCTGTTCGGAGCTTACAGGGTTTATAAACGCAGACCTGATTCGTTCGGTGCTTAACGACCTTGGCTCAAAGACGTTTTACATTTGCGGACCGTCGCAGATGTACGAGTTCTGCATTCCGGAGCTTGAAAAACTCGGAATACCAAAAAATAAGGTGCGCCGGGAGATGTTCGGACAGCCGCAGGATATTACCGCCGAGCCAGGGTGGCCAAGGGAGGTGGAGGCGTCGACCGAATTTAAGGTGAGCGTACGCGGAGGAAAGACCCTGCGCGCCAGGGCAGGGGAAAGCCTTCTTGCCGCGCTTGAGCGCGCGGGAGTAGTGGTTCCCTCACTGTGCAGGTGCGGCGAATGCAGCATGTGCAGGATAAAGCTTGTTTCCGGAAAGGTCTTTCAGCCGCGCGGGGTGCTGTTGCGCCAATCCGACAGGGAGTTCGGGTACATACACTCTTGCGCGGCCTATCCGCTCTCGGACCTAAAGATCATGCTTTAGGAACCTGGCGGGATAGTAATTCGAAGATGTGTTTGACAAAATAGAATTGTAAAAATTAGAATACTAAAGGGCCGGCGCGAACGCGTTCCCGGCCCCGGTATCCGTCCCGCCGGCGAGGCGATGCCGGAGGGCGACAGGAAAAGCGACAGGAGAATGAAATGAAGACAAGGATCACCGAACTTTTCAAGATCAAATATCCGATCGTCCTTCCGGGTATGAGCTGGATAAGCACTCCGGAGCTCGTGGCCTCCGTATGTAACGCCGGCGGAATTGGCTGGCTTGCCACGGGACCGCTCAAGCCGGAGGATACGCGCGCGGCCATACGGAGGATCCGCGAGCTTACCGACAAACCCTTCGGGGCCGGCGCGACCCTTCTCATGCCGGGAGCGAAGGAGAACGCCGAGGTGCTTCTGCAGGAGAAGGTGCCGGTTATCAACGTTTCGCTGGGAAAGTGCGGCTGGATCGCCGAGCGGGCGCACAAGTACGGTGGCAAGGTGATCGCTACGGTAGTGAACGAAAAGCACGCCATAAGCGCCGAACAGCAGGGTGCGGACGCGCTGCAGGTCACGGGACACGAGGCGGCGGCGCACGGGGGAATGGTCACCACAATGGTGCTTGTGCCGGCCATAGTCAACGCGGTCAAAATTCCGGTTGTTGCCATTGGCGGAATCGCCGACGGACGAGGCATGGCGGCGGCCCTTGCGCTTGGCGCCGAAGGCGTGGGAATGGGCACCCGGCTTTCGATGACAAAGGAGAGCCCGGTGGCGCTTAAAACCATCGAGGCCCAGCTTAAGGCCGGAATAGAGGACACCCTGTATTCGAACCGCTTCGATGGACTCTATTGCCGCGTTCTTAAAACACCGGCCGCGGAAAAGTCTATCCGACAGGGCATGAGCCTGCCGCGCGCCTTCTTCGCCTCGATCCGCATCGCCAAACTCATGGATCTGCCATGGTTCAAGCTCGCAATCGGAACCATGCTGCAGGGACCGAAGCTGATGATACAGCTTGCCCACTTCGCCACGGCATTCGACAAGATCCAGGCGGCGACGGAGTTGGGAGACCTCGAAAAGGGCGTCCAGCTTATCGGCCAGGTGCAGGGTATAATCGACGATATACCCACGGTCAAGGAGGTCATAGAGCGCACTGTAAAGGAAGCGCGCGAGATACAGAAGAAGATGTCCGGCCAGCTCAAATAAGGTCAAAAACAACGGCTCCGGGCCGGAATACAAGCGATGGGCGCTGAGAGATTCAGCGCCCATCGCGCTTTCGGCTCATCGCGGGCGGAACGCTACTTGTTTAAAAACGTGCCGATGGCGAGCAGGGTCTGGTTGCGGTCCTCCATGTTGAGCGCGGCCTCCAGCCCGCCCGCGTCGAGGTTGATATTAATGGCCTCCTTGGTCAACCTGAGGCCCATGTGGTTTTTGGTCATCATCAGCCGGGCGTATTCGAGAGCGGATTCGAGCAGGCGCTCGCGATCGACAATTTTGCTTACCAGTCCAAGCGATAGCGCCTCTTCGGCCGACATGAACTCTCCGGTATACATGAATTCGTATGCCCGCCCGGCCCCTATCATCCTGGGCAGAAAATAGCTGCAGGACATATCGGCCCCACCCAGGCCGATGTTGATATAGGCGGCGCTGAAGCGGGAGTCGGGAGTTATGAGGCGGATGTCGGAGGCAAGCACGAAGCTGAATCCCTGCCCGGCGGCGGCGCCGTGAACGGCGCAGATTATCGGCTGGGGCGCGCGGCGCATCGCGAGGTTGAGGCGGGCAAGGCGCGCCTGGAAGCGGTAAAACTCCGCGACGTTCATTTTCGGCGCCATCTCGGCGGTCTCTTTCATATCCAGACCCGCGCAGAAGCCCTTCTCGCAGTCGCTGCTTAAAATGATGACGACCGTCTCCAGGTCATAAAGCCTCTCGCGCCAGAAATCTTCGATCTCTTCCATCATCTGATGATTGATGGCGTTGTAACAGTGGGTGCGGCGGAGCCTCAGGTGGCCAATTCCTTTTTCGATGTGGCTGAATGAAATGGTTTCGTAATTCATTGCCTGCCTCCGGTGTTTATGGATAATTGCGAAGCCCCCGGCGGTCAATCTCCGGAAAGGCCCGCGAAAGCCGCCTGAGATAAAGCCGGCTTGTTTTATGCTTTTACAGGGCGCCGGTCTGTCAACGGTTATTTCGAATGAAAAACGCGATTAGGATGGGTCTCGCGCAATATCGCTTGACTGAAAGCTTTGGTTTGATAGTACTTCCGTCGAACTACGTCAAGGAGCCATTGCCATGATTATTAAAAGCGATCCCGCAAGGATTACCGACAACTTCCATTGCCTTGGGCCGGCCCAGGTGCCGTCTTTCCTGCTCGACGGGCGGCATCCGGTTATGTTCGAGGCGGGGATATACCTGTTCGGGCCGCACTACCACGACGAAGCGCGGCGCGTACTGGGAGAAAGACGCCCGGAGCACCTGTTGCTGACGCATGTTCATTTCGACCACTGCGGAGCGGCCGGATATCTCAAGCGCATGATTCCGGAGATGCGAATCGGGGCCTCGCGCGAGGGAAGCGAAATCATTAAAAAACAATCGGCAATCGATCTCATCACGAAGCTCAACCGATACGGGGATAGAGACGCGCCGTCGTTCGAGCCCTTCGTCGTCGATGTCGTGCTGGAGGACGGGGACAAGATCGAGGTGTCGCCCGGCCTCGACGTGCTGGCAATACGCACGCCAGGGCATACGCGCGACATGACCACCTATTACGTGCCGGCGTTGAAGTTGATGATACCCTCCGAATCGGTGGGGGTGCCGGGCGCGGACGGATATATAATGAGCGAATTCCTGACGGATTACGACATATATTTGAACTCTATGCGAAGGCTCTCCGGATACGAGGTGGAAATACTCATCCTGGCCCATGGCGTTTATTACACGGGCGAGGACGCCCGTCTGTACATACCGCGTGCGATAGACGCGACGGAGCGTTTTAGAGAATGGGTGGAGCGATTGCTCGATAAACACCACGGCGATCAAGAAGCCGTGATGCTTGAAATAAAAAAAGAGGAGTATGATAAACACGAGGGGGAGAAGCAGCCGGAGCCCGCGTATCTCCTTAACCTCAGGGCAAAAATCGCCGCCGTACGGAAGAGGCTGGAGTCCTCCCCCGGGCGGGAGTGAACGCCTTAGGGGTATTTATCTTGACCTGCCGCCGCTTTGTTGTGATACTTGGACTTCCTTCGTCGTCGCTCAGACGCCGGACCGGGCGAAAAGGCCGATCGGCCAAATCGGTCAAACATTCGAAGAATACGAGAGGAGAACATGGCGTGGTGGAAAGGCCGAAAAAAGGACGGGCAAACACCGGAGGTTTCCACTGAGGGCGGGAACAATGCGCCGGATGGCGCGGCAGTGCAGGCGCCCGAGGACGCCGAAATCGCCCGGAGTGGGGGGGCCCGCGCGCGTCGGCGTTTGAAGGAGGCAGATGAGCATCAGCGTAAAAACGGACATTCCAGGATGTTCCGTCAAATGGTGGCCTCACTCAAGGACAAGGACGCCTCGGTGCGCGCCCATGCGGCCTGGTCGCTCGGACGAATGGGGGATTCTCGCGCGGTTGAGCCTCTAAGCACCCTTTTAAATGACAAGGACCTGGATGTTCGCAAGGACGTGGCGGAGGCGCTGAAGCGTCTCGGGTGGAAACACAAGCCTTGAGGCCGGCCGCGCCCGGAGCCGTGGCCTCGATAAATCACCGCGCTTGCGAACGGCAATTCTTTCCGCTTTCCTGGACACCCCCAAAACAATACACGACCCAATGTCGGGATGCTTGCGGCAGAGTTTGCAAATAATAGAGTTGTTGCTTTACTGAGTACATTGCGAGCCCCGGCCGTATCGGGGCGTGGCAATCTCATACGGTATCTGGTTTTTTGCCTGTAACTTGTTGCCTTTTTCAGATCGCCGCGTCGGCCTGCGGCCTTCTTGCGATG
>ERZ795061.206-NODE-206-length-60991-cov-9.297066_pt1 | contig 60991 bp, 57 predicted proteins | sample MGYA00375145_ERZ795061 | MGnify/ENA primary metagenome ERZ795061 (study PRJEB30190, sample SAMN05720144) | anaerobic digester metagenome | isolation source: active sludge of municipal wastewater-treating anaerobic digesters | place: USA | collected 2014-12-22 ... | reverse complement strand
CGTGGACTTGAACCAGTCGGTCCAGATGTGCGGCAGGTCGAGGATCATGAACGGTACCGAGCCGCGCACCTGCTCGAGTACGCGCGTGTAGGTCTCGGGGTCGAGATTGTAGGTCCGGTCCAGCGTGGCGGGAGCCGTGAACAGCGACAGGCGATCCGTCGCCTTCGAGATCAGGCGGCCCATGATGGCGTCGTCGAAACGATCGGGTGACATCAGGGCGTCGGCAATCGTCGCCGCCGTGTCCTGGTTGAAGTCGAGGCCCGTCGTGCCGAAGTTGAGGTCGAGGTCGACCAGCGTCGCGTTGACCTTGCAGCGCTCGGTGAGAGCCCAAGCCAGGTTGTGCGCGATGGACGAGGCGCCAACCCCACCCTTGACGCCCGTGACCGCCAGCGTCTTGCCGGTGAACGGAGCTTCCGGATCGGTGAAAAGGCCCGAGATCGCCCGGATCATCTGCACCGGATCAAGCGGCGCGACGAGATATTCCGAAACGCCGCGGCGCATCAGTTCGCGATAGAGACGGATGTCGTTGGTCTGTCCGACCACGACGACGCGGATGTTCTCATCGCAATACTCGGCCAGCGAATCGAGCTCGGCCAGAAGCATGCGCGGATCGCCCGAACCCTCGATGATCAGAAGGTTCGGCGTCGTCTCGTTGACATAGTACTGCGTTGCGGCGGCAGCGCCGCCTTCGAAGACGTCCATCGCCACGTTCTTCATGCGGCGATCTTTCGTGATCCCCCGCATCAGGTTCAGCGTCGACGTGCGCGTGCAGAATGCGTGGATTGCGATACGCGGGATCACCCGGTCGCCACCCGAAGGCGAAGCTTCGAACGCATAGTCGAATCCAAGGCCCTGCCCGGCGGCGTCGTCGGCAACCGGTTCAGCCTCATAGGCCGTCATCGGCGGCAGATCTTCCACCGGCGGCTGGGCCGGCTTCGGCTGCAGCCAGGCTGGCATTTCGCCAAGGTCGTTCTGGGCCGGTGGCGGCGGCAGATCGTCAATCGCTTCAGAGTGGGCGGGGGGCGGCGGCGCTTCGCCAAACTCATCGCCGAACTCGTCGTCGAAGGACGCCATGTCGAAGTTCGGTTCCTCCTCGGCAGCATGCGGATCGGAGAACACGATCGGCGCCTTTTCCTCGGCCGGCAGTGCGGCGCGCGGCGGCGGCGTCATGAAGCCATCGTCATCCAGACCGAAGTCGGCCTCCTCGAAAGCCTGCGGCGCCTCCGTGCCCCGAAGGGCAGCCGCAAAGGTCGCGCCAATCGGCGCGTCCATGTCGAGTTCAAGATCCTGCGCGAGCTGGTCGAGCTCGCCGTCCACGTCAAACCTGTCCCGGGGTCCGCTCATGTCGCGCCTGCTTTCTAATTCACAGCCGAGCTGATAGCGCCGCTGGCGTCGTCGTTCTTCTCGGAAGAAGTCTTCTCACCAAGGCGATACTTGCTCAGCACGATGGAGCGGCGGCCCATGTCGGCCGGATCCATCGGTTGGTCGCCGACGAGGTCGGAGGGATCAGCGATCATCGCCGCGAGGTTTACCGCCACCGCGCAACCCAGCGACGGCAAGGCGGAGTTCGACGACGTGTCCGTGAAGTCCACCGACGACAGGTCCGGGCAGCCCGGAACAGTGGCGTTGTAGGTGCGATAGCTGATGATCAGCGGGGCGGAACGTGCGCCCGTGCCGTCATACGTGCCTTCGGCGATCCAGGCCTGCTCGATGCCTTCCGCCAGCATGATGGCGCGTGCATCAGCCGATGCCCGCATCGCAGCGATGTCGTCGGGCCCGTTGCTCGGGCGCGAGATGATGACTGCGCCGTGACCCTCGTCCTGATAGGCGAGCGCGAAGGCGCGAACGGCCTGGCGTTCCTGCAGGCCCAGCTTCTCGCCGGGGACGATGTCGCCGATCTTCAGTTCGGCAGTCGTTTCCTGCGCCACGATCTGCGTGTGCATGCGGTTAGACCAGCCGATCTGCTCGTCGGTCTGCATGCAGCCGCTGAGTGCGATCAGGGAAGCAGCCGTAAGTGCGAACTTGTGGTGCAATGCCATGGCGCCTTTGCCCCTAGTCGATGATGAAGCCGCTCGCGCCGCGAGGCGCGGGGGTGTTCGCCGAGGATGAGCCCGGCACGGCGTAGACGTCGTTCAGCTTGCCGAACAGGATCGTGCGCGAATCGCGCGCGGTGACATATCCACGGTCCGGATCGCGGAAGCCCTGCGGGTCGGTGGGATCGACCAGGTAAGGCGTCACGATCACGACCAGTTCGGTCTCGTCGTTCTGGAAGTCGCGGCTGCGGAACAGCGCGCCGAGCACCGGAATATCCTTGGCGCCTGGAATGCCGTCGAGGTTCTGACGGGTCGTTTCCTGGATCAGGCCGGCGATCACGAGGCTGCCGCCCGAGGGAATTTCAACCGTCGTCTCGGCGCGGCGAACCTTCAGCGCCGGGATCGTCAGCGTCTGCGCCGCAATCGCCTGCCCCGTGTTCGGGTCAACCGTCACGCCGGAGTCCGACTGATAGCCGCCCTGCGTCGACAGTTCGGAGACTTCCACCGACAGCTGCAGCGAAATGCGGCCTTCGGAGAGAACCACAGGCGTGTAGCCAAGGCCCACACCGAACGGTTTGAACTCGATGGAGACCTTGCCGTCGTTCTGCGCGACCGGAACCGGGAATTCGCCGCCGACCAAGAACTTGCCGGCCTCGCCCGAGATCGCCGCGAGGTTCGGCTCAGCCAGCGTGCGGACGATGCCGATACGTTCCAGCGCGTTGATCTTGGCGCCGACCGCGCTCTGCTGCGCGCCGTCCGCGATGTTCTGATAGCCAAGGTTTGCCACGAGGCCACCCAGCGCCGTGCCCTGGATCGGGAATGCGTTGGAGGTGCCAAGCGACACCGTGTTGTCCCATGCCGGCTTCAGGACCGTACCGGTCAGCTCCTGCAGGCCCGTCAGCGGGTTCAGCGCGGTCTCGAGCGTGCGCGGCATCAGCTCGCCGAAGCTCATCGAGCCCGACAGGTTGATGCCCATCTGCTTGATCACCGAGCGCTGCATCTCGACGAAGCGCACTTTCAGCGTGACCTGATCCTTGCCTTCGATCGCCATCATGTTGAGCACGCTGGCATCGTCCTTGGCGTAGGTACGCGCCAGCTGGATCACGCGGTCCGCGCCGGACAGGTTCGGCACCGAACCGGCCAGGATGATCTTGCCATTCACCGCCTCGACCTGGACCTTCGATCCCGGCACGTGGCGCTTGATGAGGCCGCGCAGCTGGTCCATCCCCGCGACGCCGTCGGTCACGGAAATCTCCAGCGTCTTCACCTTGCGGCCAGACTGGTCGAGGAACACGATGTTGCTCTCGCCGGGCGTGAGGCCCATCACGGCGACGCGGCGGCGGTCGCGCGCGACCACGTTGGCGATCCGCTCGTTGGCGATGATCACGTCGCCGATGTCGGTGTCGAACTCGATCATGTAGGACTTGTTGACCGTCAGCGTCAGCACTTCGGTCGCGTCCGGAGCCGTCGGCTCTGGCATCGTCATGCGTTGCGCGGGGCCGCCGGCCAGGTCGTTGTTGGCGGGCGGCTGGGCAAGAACTGGCGCGGCGAGCGCGACGACGCTCGCAAAGCCCAGCAGCATAAAGTTGCGATTGAAAGACATTTTGTACCTCAACCAGCCGGCGCCGTGGAGACCGTCTCGGTCCCATAGCGGTAGACACGTACGCCTTCGGCATCCTGCGAGACGCCGTCACGATAGACGCGGCCCGCGCCTGTCGCGCCCTGCGGCTGCGAGAGGTCGGCCACCGAGCGAAGGACGAGCGAGACATCGCCGGCCTTCTTCGCGGTATTGATGAGCGTTGAGTCGCGATCGGAAAGTTCGAGCGTCGCGCGCGAGCCCATGATCACTTCCGCCTGCCCCGTGCGCGGCGCGCCTTCATCGTCCACTGCCGGCGGCGGGCCGTAGATGTGGTCGATCGCCAGCACGCGGACGTTGGCGAGGATGAGGTCAGAGCGCACGCCCTGCATGGAGTTCGATGTATTGGCGTTGGTCGACTCGACCTCGCGCGTCACGATCACGTCGACGCGGTCGTTCGGCTGAATGAAGCCGCCAGCCGCCGTCTCGGGTTCGATCTCGAGCGCAACCGCGCGCATGCCGGGCGTCAGCATCACGGACATGAAGCCTGCCGTGCCCGGGTGAACCAGCTTGGCGATGGTGACGGGCTCACCCTTCACCAGTTCGACGCGGGCAACCGCGCCGATCATCTTCTCCAGCGCTTCGGGATCTTCTTCCTGCACGAGGAACGCATCCATCGGCGCTTCGGCGGGCCATTCCTGCCAGCGCAGATCGTCGGAGCTGACGAAGCGCCCGATCGGGATCGAATTGTTGGCGACAAGGACCTGCTTCACCGGAATCTCGACCGGGGGCGGCGCTTCGGCCAGCGCGGGCAGTTCGGACGCAGCCGCAGTGGACGGCGCTTGCACCGTGCGCACGAGGAATACAGCGCCAACCGCCGCAACAGCCGCCACTAGTAGAATGATCAGTCGCACGGGCGACATGAAGGCCCTCCGCCGAGTCCCCAAAGGCCTGAAAGGGGCCTTATCCTGGTCGGCAGACTTCCACGGGGGCTCTAAGGGAGAGTTAAGACGGGGGGGCGAAGGGCGTTAACAAAACGCAGGTCGGCTTAACGCTTTTGGCGAACCACACGCGTTTACCTCGATAAGCGCGCTCCCACGGCGCAATTTCGCGGCCTCAGATATTCGCCGCGGCGAGCCCCGCAGCGATCACCGGCGATGATGGCGCCGCCAGAAGTGCGCCGATCGCGATCGCAACGGCATAGGGCGCGCCCTCTTCCGGCGATTTGAGTCGCACCAGCCACGCCTGCTTCGGCTCGAACTTCGTCCGGCGCAGCACGATGAGAATGGCCGCAAGCGCTCCGCCCGCGATGGCCATGCCCATGACGAAGGGCACGCTCGCCGCAAGCCCGGTCCACAAAGAAGCCGCCGCGATCACCTTCGCGTCGCCGCCTCCGAACACGTTGAGATAGAAGAGCACTGCGCAGGCAACGAGAACACACGCCCCGAAGACCAGGTGCATGCCGATCTGGTCGAGCGGCATACCGGCGGTCAGTGCGGCGGGAATGAAGGTGATGCCAAGAAGGATGGAGACCCAGTTGGGAATCGTCATCGTCGAGACGTCATGCCAGGCGGCATAGATCAGCAGCATAGGGAATGCCAGGCACAAGAACGTCGTGATCATCTGCCACCCAAGATGTGAGAGGATCAAACTACAGTAATTCGCTGAAGGAATTCTTGACCGAATCAGTATTCGCAAAAAGAAAGAAGCCGCGGACCAAGGGTCCGCGGCTTCCGATCTTGTCGCCAGCTTGTTAGCCGGCGTCGGATTACATGGAGTCCGAGATCGTCGTGAAGGTCGAGTTGGCCGACGAGCCGAGCTGGCTGACGCCGCCGATGACGGCAACGGCGATCAGAGCGGCGATGAGGCCGTACTCGATGGCGGTCGCGCCGGATTTGTTCGACAGGAATTTCTTGAAGAGGTTTTTCATATTTGCTTCTCCGCTATGCATGGCTTCTGTTTTCCCACTCGCGAAGTACCATCACCCGCAGTAGGTATGTTGAGTTCTACATGAGCTCCATTGATATCACGTAAAACGAACAAGAAATTTGCGAGTATTCGTGTTCATTCCTGCTTAACTACGTTTGTTATTCTTCGATTCAATACTTTGAACAGATCGCAAAGACCCGCGCCCTCGCCTCACCCGAAATCGCGCCCATAAGAGTCTAATGACTCAACGCGCGTTTCCCGCGATCTCCTGCGCTGCCTCTCGCAGCCTCTCGCGCGCACTGCTTTAGCCTTTGATTCAGGCTTGCTCCCTATCGTCGGCGCTGGATTGCCCGCTGGGGAGACAACCATGTCGAAAAAATTTCTGGCCGCGCTCACGCTGAGCTTCGCTTTCACGCCTGTCGCCCTGGCTGATCCTTTCTCCGTCCGCGTCGACCAGACTGTTCCGTTGAAGCTGACCACTCCGGCCAACTCGGTCGTCATCGGTAACGCCACCGTCGCGGACGTGTCGGTGCACGACGCCAATACGCTGCTGATCACGGGAAAGGCCTTCGGTTCGACGAACATCACCGTGCTCGATCGCGCTGGCAACACGATCTATTCGAACCAGCTGGTCGTCGGCGGCGAAGACGCCACCGGCATGACCATCGTCCGCGGCGCTGGCACCTATTCGTACTCGTGCGTCGACAAGTGCCGCGCGACGCCGATGGTTGGCGATGCGCCCAGCCACTTCTCCGACGTGATGGGCACCGTCACCGGCAAGGCCTCGACCGCCAAGGGCGGCAACTAGCAACACCCTCAACCACCCACTGCCCTTCCCGCCGAAGCGCGTAGAGCGGGAACCCAGGAGCCATGCACACCGATGCCTGAGGCTCCTGGCTCCCGGTTCGCGCCTGGCGGCGCGTCCGGAATGACAATGTGCGTGGGTCTCTCGCGTATGGCGCTCGCTTACACGCCTGCTAGTGCGCTGGCGTCTCGAACTCCAGCCTGCCCTTCGCGCCCGTCGTCGGCTTCAGCGTGAACATCAGCGCAAGCCCGCCCGCCAGCAGCAACAGGATCGGCGAGAAGCCTACGCGCTGGTCGTTGAACGTTTGCGTCGCCCACTCGATCATCGCCGGTCCCAGCCACACCGTCGCCGTGCTCGACATCGCGAACAGGCCGTAGAACTCAGCCACGCGATCCTTCGGCGCCAGCGTCACGATCATGTAGCGGCTCGCCGCAATGTTCGCCGCAGCCAATCCTGCAATGAACGCCGTGACGCCAAGGTAGAACAGGTCCGGCAGCGTATCGAACAGCCCCAGCCCATGCAGCGGCCCACCCGCGGGAATGAGGCCGTAGAGAATGCTCTCCTGCGTCGTCCCCAGCGCGATCACCACCACGACGCACAGCGCAGCAAGCTGCGCCATGATCGCCCTACGCGGCCCCAGCGCGCGATCAAGCTTCGGCGCAAGCCAAAGCCCGCCAATCGCGCCGAAGATCGATGCCCAGATGCCGTAGATCCCGCCCTCGGCCACGCCCCAGCCAAGCACGCCCGTTGAGAACACGCCGCCAATGGCCAGCAGCGCGATGATGCCGTCCTTGAAGATCAGGCAGGCGAGCAGGTATTTCATCGCCTCGGGAAACTCGCGGAACAGGCCGCGCAGATAGGCGAACACTCCCATGGCCGCGCCGATCGGGTTGAGCTTGCCGTCCTTAGAGAGCACCTCGCGCGCAGCACGGGCCCAGCTTCCGCCCGCCGGCGCGCCGTCCGGCGTGTAAAGGAAGAATGGCAGCACGAAGAGCGCCAGCCAAATCGCCATGAACGGCCCGGACCCGCGCTGGAGCGCAAAATCGCCCTCGGCCGTTCCAAGATAGCCTGCCGTCAGCGCCACCACGACAACGCCGCCAAGGCACAGAGCCGAAGACAGCTGCCCGAGGCCGATGCCTGCCCCTGAAATCTGCGACAGCGCATCCGGGCGCCCGGCCGTGCGCAGCATCGCGTTGTGCATCATCTCGGAATACGTGTAGCCGACGAAGCCCAGCACCAGGCACGCCATCGTTCCATAGACGCCCAGTCCCGTCGTGGGAGGATGGAACACGCCCTGCGCATCAACGCTGCCCGGCATCGACCACCACAGCGATAGCCCGCTGACGAACAGCATCGCCAGGAACACCAGCATCACCGGCTTGCGCGACCCGCCGCGATCCATCATCGCGCCCAGAACCGGCGCCGTGAGCGCGCCGATCACGCCGGCCCACTTGGTCGCCTCTGCAACGGTCGCCTGCCCCTGCACCGGATCGCCGACAACGAACTGCGCGAAGTACGGCGGGAAGACGTACGTGACGATCAGCATGAAATAGGGATTGCGGGCGAACTCAAACAGCGCCCACGAGAAGCCGGCAGGCTGCAAGAAACCACCGACGCGCGGGTTCGCCCCGCCGTGCACGTCCGCGGCCGCCTGCCTGGCGTCTGTCATCGGTGATCCCCAGCCCTGAATGGCCGGACGAAGACGCGCATCATGGTTGACCCTGATCGACGTGTCGATTGCAACCGTGACTGAATCAGATTCGCACCCTAGGGAAACCCCCGAGTTCGAATTAGGGGTTTGAATCCAGACAAAGCTTCGGGAGGCGCCCTACCGGAAAGGCGGTTCGTAGAACGACCGCAGCTTGCGCGAATGCAGGGCATCGCCCCCGGCCCGCGCAAGGCTTTCCAGCGTCTCGATGCCGATCCTGATGTGCTCGCCGATGGCGCGCTCATAAAACCGGTTTGCCGCGCCCGCCAGTTTTATCTCGCCATGCAGCGGCTTATCAGAAACGCACAGGAGAACTCCATAGGGCACGCGCATGCGGTATCCGTTGGCCGCTACCGTAGCGCTTTCCATGTCGATGGCGATCGCGCGCGACTTATTGAACCGCTTGGCCGAGTCGCTGAAGCGCAGCTCCCAGTTTCGATCGTCCGTAGTCACAACAGTTCCCGTGCGCAGACGGTGCTTCAGCGCATCACCGGTTTCGCCGGTCACCTTCTCGGCTGCTTCCTGCAGGGCGACCTGAACCTCGGCAATCGGCGGCACCGGAATGTCGCGCGGCAGCACGCTGTCGAGCACGTGGTCATCGCGCAGGTAGGCGTGCGCCAGGACATAATCGCCAATGCGCTGGGAATGGCGCAGACCGCCACAATGACCGACCATGATCCAGCACTCAGGCCTCAGCACCGCGAGGTGATCGGTGATCGTCTTCGCGTTCGAAGGGCCAACGCCGATGTTCACCAGCGTGATGCCCGAACGGTCTTCCGCCATCAGGTGATAGGCCGGCATCTGGTGACGCCGCCACGGCCCGTCGTTCACCTTCTGCGCGGCGTCCTTCGTCTTGGCGTCCACGACTATGCCGCCGGGCGCTGACAGCTTCGTGTAAGGCCCCGGCTGCTTCAGCCGCTCGATCGACCACTCGACGAAATGGTCGACATAGCGATGGTAGTTCGTGAACAGGATATAGCGCTGCACATGCTCGAACGGCGTGCCGGTGTAGTGCTTGAGCCGCTGCAGCGAAAAGTCGATCCGCGGGCCGTCGAACAGCGCCAGCGGGCGCACGCCGTCGGTATTGAAGAACCCGCCATCCTGCACTTCAGCGTCGATCACCTCGTCGCCGATCAGCTCAAGCCGCGGCGTCGGAAACCAGCGCGCGAACTCCGCGGGCGGCAGCGCCTCTGCGTCGATGTTGCTCGCGTGCTCCAGAACATACGGATACGGAATCTCCGACTTCGAGACGATGACATCCAGCGTCACATCGAAGTCGGCGCAGATCTGCTCGAGCTGTTCGAGGAAATAGCTGCGGAAGAAGGTCGGCTGCGTGATCGTGCTGACATACAGCCCCGGCTCCGACAGCTTGGCGAATGCGCGCGACAGCGGCGGCACCGGCCCATCCGGATCATAGGACAGCCGCAGCTCGGGGTAGCAGTATTCCCCCCGCGCCCGTTCGTCCGGATCGGGCGTCTGCCCCTTTGTCACGAACGCTTCGAGCGCCGCGCGCAGCTTCGCGACCGCTGCAGCGTAGAGCTCGGTCGCCTTGTCGATTGCCTGGGTGGGGGAAAGTGTGTCCGTCATTGCGGACAACTAAAGCCAAGCAATCGGCTCGTCAACGGAGCTCCAGCCATCCAGGCGATATGCCCGCCGGACAGAGCGCCCGCCGCCTCCGGGATGGACAGGCCCACCTATTCGCGCGCCAGCACGACAACCGAATCCTGCGGTCCAAACGCGCGTTGGGCGTCAAGCGGCGGATTGATCACCACACCGCCCGAATGAGGGGCGCCCCCCTGGGCCGACCGGTAGCCGATGGCGACCTCCCCGCGGCGTCGCGCAGCCTCGATCAGCGTGTGGAAGGTCAGCGGCCGTTCGATCGACACATAGTCGGCCACAGGGCGGATGTAGATCTCCGAACCGTTGTCGGACAGCAGCTCGTCGAAGATGGCCGACAGGTACTTGTTCTCCGAGGCCTGCGCCAGCATCAGGCTCACCAGCTGGTTGCTGACCACGAAATCGTCCGCCCGCGTGACCTCGGCCAGCGCGCGATTGCGTGCATCTGCCATCTCGCTCACCACGTTGATCTGCTGCGCCCCCGGCGCGATCAGCCGCCTCAGCTGCAGCAGGGTCACCAGCGTTCGCGTATCGGCCGACTGCGCCGACATGTTGTCGGTATAGCCCAGCACGATGATGTGGTCGTAGGACGTCACGTTCAGATCGACCAGCGTTGCCTCACGCGTCGTGTCCATCACGCGGCTCGTGATAGACAGGTTGCCGAGCCTGTTCCCGATTATCGCGCTCACGGCCTCGAACTGCGGCGCGTCGGCTGCAATCGTCAGCACGGAGCCCTCGCGCACAAACCGCGACACTTCCCGCAGGATGCCCGGCCCCCGCCTGTTCCAGCCAAGCATCAGGATCCGCTTTGGCGCCGTGGTGATGGCCTTCTGCGCGCAGATGGCCGCCTCGTCATACGGCGCAGCACCGATCGCCCTCACGCGTATCGACGCCTGGTCCTCGGCGATTGCGATCACCCGGTCCGTCGGTCCGATCACGGTTTCCATCTCGGGATTGAGCCGCACCAGCCTATCATCGCACAGGCCGATCAGCACGCCTGCCTCGAACATGCCCAGCGCCTCGCCAAACTTCCGCCCGACCAGCGCGTCGATCTGCGCCGTGTAGATTTCGCTGCCCTGGAAGCCCAGCAGTTCGGAGAACACGCCGCTCAGGCCTGATTGCCGGGTCGACTGAACCAGGATGCGCGCGATCAGGTCGTCGGCCAGCACCACCTGCACTTCCGATCCGCCCACCGTCCGCGCCAGCTCGACATTGGTCGCCTCACGCACCTCGGCGACGATTTGAAAAGGCCGCGGCCCGCGCGAAGGACCGTTGGTGATCGCCAGCACCGTCTTGATCACCTGCGCATCCGCATCCTCGACCTCTGGCGCTAGCACGATGATCGACTTGGCCGCGCCTGGATTGACGATGTCGAGATCGCCCGGATCGCACGGATCGCCGCTGCGACAGATGACCTGCACACCGCGCAGGTTCAGCTTGGCCGCGATCTCGTCTTCCATCTCGACCTTGTCGCGCTCGGCGAGGATCACAACCGTCAGCTTCTTCGCGCTGGGGTTCGCCTGCGCCAACTCGCCGATGATGTCGACGATCGATGCAGACCAGTTGAGTATGACGCTATGCCCCTCCTCCAGCACGCGCGAGCGGCCCTTGCGCAGCTCGGCGATCTTCGCCTCGAGGCCGCTGGAAAGCACGCCGATCAATGCCGAAAATATGAAAATGCCCGCGATGGTCACCAGCAGCATCACAAGCCGGTAGGCCCAGCCCTGGTCGCCGCCGAGCGTGCCGGCGTCGATGGTTCGCATCAGCGATTCCCAGCCGGTCTCGACGAAGTCGTGCGGCGCCGGCTCGCCCTCAGGCGCAATGCCCATGACCACGATGAGGGCGCTGGCAATCAGGATGATGACCAGCGACATCGCCCCCAGCCATCCGATCAGCGCAATCGTTCCCGCCGACATGCTCTTGTCGAACAGGTAACGCGCTCGATCCTTCAGGCTCGGCCGCGCCGGCCGGTTGTTCTCGTCCATGGTGTCGAATCCCCGCGACTGCGGGATGACTGTCGCCACACGCCCCTGAACCGCGCAAGGCGGTCAGGCACGCGCGCACTGCGGATCGTCAGTTTGTTGCTGTGACGAAACGCCCGGCGCGGCCTGCGGCGCGCAGCTTGGCAGTCTCTATTCCTTGGTGGCGATGCCGCCGAACGTGCCGACGACTTTGTCGAACAGCTTCAGCGCCACCTGCGGATTGCGCGCGATCAGCAGGCCGAGGCTAGAAATCACGACGATCGAGGCGATCGGCTTTTCGGAGATGATCTTCTTCGTCACCTCAACCGGCAGCTCCATCAGGCCAAGCACCATGGAGACCGGATCGATATCGCCCAGCATGTCTTCAGGCTGCTGCGGTTCGGGTTTCTTCTTGGCCGTGCCGACCCACAGCGCGATTGCCGCAATGGCGAGCAGGCCAACGCCGACCACGGCAAGCGCGGCCGGCCAGGGCATCCACATCGCGAGCTGCCATGCAGCCGCAACCGTCAGCGCCAACAAGCCTGCGAGCGCAAGCATGACACCCACCACCGCGGCGATGGCGAGATCCTTTGCGCGGCCGAAGAAGGTGTCAAACACTTAGCGCCCCCGGGGCTTTCGCCGCTATCTGCGGTTCGAGAGCGAGGCGATGAGGTAGCCAGCGGCGAGCGCGATCCCGATCGCGGCGAACGGATGCTCGCGCACTTTGTCGCCGACCGCATCGCGGAACTCGACGGCTTTCTCGCCGGCGTCGCCCGCCATTTCCTTGGCGCGCGCAGCGGCGGCCTTGGCTTGTTGCGAGGCAACGTTGCCGGTGTCCTTGAGCAGCGTGGCGAGGTCTTCGCGCAGCGCCTTCATGTCGGACTTCAGCGTGTCTATATCGGCCTTCGGCGTTCCGCCGGATGCGCTTGTGGGTGTCGACATGGGAGTCTCCCGGAGCAATCTGTGAAGCAGGTTAAACGTGTCGGCTTCATATAAGGTTTCATCCGCACACGAATATGGCGAACGGCATTAATCCCTGAAAACCATGCAGAATCGAGACCGCACACCGGTTTCGCGCAGGGGGCGACCTGTCCGTCGCGCCAATTTCATCAGTTGAAACGATCAGGGCTGCGCCCGGATCCCCCAGGATACGGGCGGCAACTGCGGATTCACCTTCCCGTCAAACACACGACCGGCCCCGTCCCGAAAGATTGCGGCCCAATCATTTCGAATGATGAATCCGCACAGCGGAACGGACAGAAGCCCTACTCTGCCGCGACCCGCTTCTGCATCTTATCGAACTGGCCCCAGACGCCCTCGGACCCGTGCCAGTCCCCGCCGGTCGCGCCCTTGGAGTATTCCGTCGCGCGCTGCTCGAAGAAGTTGGCGTGCTCCACCCCGTTAAGGATTTCCGACAGCCAAGGGATCGGGTGCTCTTTCACGCCATAGATGGCGGGAAGCTTGAGCTGCCCCAGGCGCCAGTCGGCGATGTATCGAATGTAGTTCTTGATGTCCTGGGCCGTCATTCCCTGCACCGGGCCCATCGAGAAGGCGAGGTCGATGAAGGCGTCCTCCATCCTCACGACCGTGCGGCAGCACTCGATGATATCGTTCTTCACCTCGTCCGTCAGCGCGCCCGTCTCGGCCGCCAGCGTGTGGAAGACCCGGATCATGCCCTCGCAGTGCAGGCTCTCATCCCGCACCGACCACGAAACGATCTGCCCCATGCCCTTCATCTTGTTGAAGCGCGGGAAGTTCATCAGCATCGCGAACGACGCAAACAGCTGCAGGCCTTCGGTGAAGGCGCCGAACATCGCGACCGTGCGCAGGATGTCCGCGTCCGTCTCGACGCCGAATTTCTGCATGTAGTCGTGCTTGTCCTTCATCTCCTTGTACTGGGTGAAGGCCGAGAACTCTGAATCGGGCATACCGATCGTCTCGAGCAGCAGCGCGTAGGCGGCGATGTGGATCGTCTCCATGTTGGAGAACGAGGCCAGCATCATCTTGATCTCGGTCGGGCGGAAAACGCGGCTGTAGCGCTCCATGTAGTTGTCGTTCACTTCCACGTCCGACTGCGTGAAGAAGCGGAAGATTTGCGTCAGCAACGCGCGCTCTGAATCGTTCAGTTTGGCTGCCCAGTCCTTGCAGTCCTCACCCAGCGGAACCTCTTCCGGCATCCAGTGGATCTGCTGCTGGCGCTTCCAAAAGTCGTAGGCCCACGGATAGCGGAACGGCTTGTAGGAATGCGACGACGTCAGGATGCCGGCGCGCGCCGCTGCACCGGTTGAATCTGCGGGGGTTTTGCCAACGTCAGTCATCAGAATCTCCAGCCATCCCAGTAACCCGGCCGAGCACCATATCTAGGGGCTCCGACCCGTCACAAGAGCTATATGTGGTGCCGGTATGGTTGACATTTCCTTACCGGACAGCCCGTCACCGAGTCTTCCACAATCTTCAAAACGCGCCAGTGCGGCCACCCTGCGCATCCACAGCATTCGCCGGAGCCGGGGGCGGAGGGACTCTGAACAACGCCGGCACTTGCCCATCGTTCTCAGTCGCGTGAATGATACCGCCAAACAACGCCAGCGGTCTCTCGACCAGCCGGCGCGGGATACTCGGAGGGACCACCCATGCTTCGCCTGACCACATCCGCCGCCCTGGCGGCCGTCTTCCTATCGGCCTGCACCCAGATGGCCCCGCAGATCGAAGAACGCCGCGAGGTCCGTGTCGAAGTCCACAAGATCGGCGGCCACCACGACACCGGCCCCCGCAACCTGTCCGTCACGGCCGCCTCCCCCGAAGATCTCGGCTTCGATAGCGCCCGCCTCAAGCGCCTCGACGACTATATGGCGAGCGTCGTCTCTTCCGGCCGCGTCGCCGGCATGACCACGCTGCTGGCCCGCCACGGCCAGATCGTCAGCTACAAGAAATACGGCGTCACCAATCTGGAGACGGCCACGCCGATTCAGGACGACACCATCTTCCGCATCTATTCGATGACCAAGCCGATCACCGGCGTCGCCATGATGATCCTGTTCGAGGAAGGCAAATGGCGGCTCGACGATCCGGTCACGCGCTACGTGCCCGAATTCAAGAACCTCCGTGTCGTCAAATCCATCAACGCCGACGGCACGATGGTTCTGGAAGACATGAAGCGCCCGCCCACCATGCGCGAAATCATGAGCCACACCGCCGGCTTCGGCTACGGCCTGGCGGACGAACACCCCGTCGACAAGCTCTATCGCGAGAAGGGCGTTCTCTCCGCCCCCAACCTGCAGGAGATGATCAACCGCACAGCCACCATCCCGCTGATGTTCCAGCCCGGCGCCGACTGGTCCTACTCCTCCTCCGTCGACATCCAAGGCTACATTATCGAGAAGCTGAGCGGCCAGACGCTGGGCCAGTTCATGCAGGCCCGCATCTTCGCTCCGCTGAAGATGCCCGACACCGCCTTCTTCACTGGCCCCGAAAAGGCCAGCCGTCTTGCGGCCGTCTACGCCTTCGACCGCGACCTCGGAAAGATCACCGAGGCTAAGCAACTCTTCGGCGTCGACATGCCCGACTACACCAAGCCGCCCGCCAACGAGTCCGGCGGCGGCGGCCTCGTTTCTACCACGATGGACTATGCCCGCTTCAGTCAGATGCTCGCGAACGGCGGTGAACTTGACGGCGTGCGCATCCTCGCCCCCGCCACGGTCGAGTTGATGGGCACCAACGTCATCCCGAAGAACGTGCTGGTGAATTCCAACGGCACCAGCGTCGCGCGCTTCAACGAAGCGGTCGGCTTCGGCCTCGACTTCCAGGTCGCCACCGACGCCCGCGCCTCCGGCTCCCTGCAGGGCGACGGCTCGATCAGCTGGGGCGGCGCGGCCGGAACCTGGTTCTGGGTCGATCCCACCAACGACATCATCTTCGTCGGCATGATCCAGCGCATGGGCGGCACCGGCGGCGACGACCTCGGCACAATGGCCCGCACCCTCACCTATCAGGCGCTGGTCAATCCGGAGAAATAGAGCCCCACGCACGGGCACAAAGCAAAGGGCCGCTCTGGAAGGAGCGGCCCTTTTCAATTCTCTGATCCAGAGATCCTAGTGGCGCAGCGTGTAGCTGAACGCGGCAAACTGTTCGCGCATCTCGACGTCGCGATCTCCAGCGATGTCGTTGTAGCGCAGCTCCCGCTCGACGAGGCCGAATGACATCTGAGCGCCCTCGCCCGTGGAGAAGGCAATGCCGACCTGAAGGTCGCCAACCGTCGCCTGGTCGCGCAGGCTTGCGCCGTCCATGGCGCGCTGGTCGGCCACGTTCCAGACAAGCGCCTCGTTCTCGGCGCCGACAAAGAAGTACCAGGAGGGAGCGTGACCGCCCCGACCGCGAAGGTCGCGATCCGAAAGGTTCGTACCGACGCGGAATTCAGCGCCGGTCCGGGCGACGTTGCTGCCCGCACGGTTGCGTTCGATCTGCGCGCGCGGCGTGAAAGACATGTCGAGGCCAAAACCAGACGTCGAACCGGGCGACACGAAGGAAATTTCACCGCCGAACCGGTCGCCCTGCAGCCCGCGCACGGGCATCGGCGTCGCAAGATCCAGCGCCTCGAAGCGCGCGGCGGCCAGCGGGCTCGCCAACTTCGTCGGTCCAAAGCGGCTGCCGACGCTCAGCGGCAGGCCAAAATCCGAACCCTCCGGCTGATCGATAACGATCTCGCGCGGCGTGTCGCCGGACTGAAAAGAATGGGGACCGTCAACCGGGCCAATCGACAGCACAATGGCTTCCGGATCGGCTGGCGGCGTCGCGCAACCGAGGCACGACGCAACTACGAAACTCGATGCAAGACTGGCAATCATTTTAACTGCTCGTCCCAGACAATGATGACCCGAAGGCTGAACCCACCTTCTTACCAAAACCATAACGGTCTTGGCCAAATTGTGTTCCAGTCCCGGGCCCAAACCCGTCTATCCCGCCGACAACGGTAGTTCAAAAGTCCGTCCCGAACAACCAGTCGGGCTCACACAGGAACTTCAAAGCAAGAAGGCGGCCTTTCGGCCGCCCTCTCCGGTTGAGTGCTGAATCGACGTGGATTTTCTACTGGCAGGCGAGGCATTCGTCGTAATCGGTGCGTTCCAGTTTCGCGAACGCCGTCACTTTTTCCTTTTCCGACCCAGCAAATCCGGCGCGCTGGATCGATTTGGAGCGGCAGTAATAGAGCGACTTCAGGCCCTTCTCCCACGCCGTCCAGTGGAGCATGTGCAGGTCCCACTTATCGATGTCGGCCGGGAGGAAGAGGTTAAGTGACTGGCCCTGGCAGATGTAGGGCGTACGATCGGCCGCCAGTTCGATGATCCAGCGCTGGTCGATCTCGAAGGCGGTGCGGAACACCAGCTTCTCCTGTTCGGAGAGGCAGTCGAGATGCTGCACCGAACCTTCGTTTTCGAGGATCGTGGCCCAGATGCCCGGCGTGTTGTTGCCGGTCTTCTCCAGCGCCGCCTCAAGGAAGGGGTTCTTCACCGAGAACGAGCCCGACAGCGTCTTGTGCGTGTAGATGTTGGCCGGGATCGGCTCGATGCCAGCCGACGTGCCGCCGCAGATGATCGAGATCGACGCCGTCGGCGCGATCGCGAGTTTATGGGAGAAGCGCGCCATCACGCCCATGTCTTCCGCGTCCGGGCACGGTCCGCGCTCTTTCGCCAGCTTCACGGACGCCGCATCCGCGCCGCGGCGCAGATGCTTGAACATCACATTGTTCCACGACTTGGCCGTCGACGATTCCATCGCGACGCCCTGCGATTGCAGGAAGGAGTGGAAACCCATCAGGCCAAGGCCCACCGAACGCTCGCGCTTGGCGGAATAGACCGCGCGATGCATTTCCGGCGGCGCGCGCTTGATGAAGTCTTCGAGCACGTTGTCGAGGAAGCGGAACACGTCGTCGAGGAAGTTCTCGTTGCTCTTCCACTCCAGGAACTTCTCGGCGTTGACCGAGGAGAGGCAGCAAACCGCCGTGCGATCGACGCCAAGGTGGTCGAGGCCGGTGTGCAGCATGATTTCCGAGCACAGGTTCGACTGGCGCACCTTGAAGCCCAGCGATTTCTGGTGAGCCGGCATCGCGTTGTTCACCGTGTCGGTGAACAGCAGGTAGGGCTCGCCCGTGGCCATGCGCAGTTCGAGAATCTTCTGCCACAGCTTGCGGGCCGAAACCTCTTTCATCACCTGGCCGCTCTTGGGCGACTTGAGCTGGAAGGGCGCATCCTGGCGGACGGCTTCCATGAACTCATCGGTGATGTTGATGCCGTGGTGGAGGTTGAGCGACTTGCGGTTGAAGTCACCTGCCGCTTTCCGGATCTCAAGGAATTCCTCGATCTCCGGGTGGAAGATATCGAGATAGCAGGCGGCCGAGCCGCGGCGCAGCGAGCCCTGCGAAATCGCTAGGGTCAGCGAATCCATCACGCGGATGAAGGGAATGATGCCCGAGGTCTGCCCGTTCTGGCCGACCTTCTCGCCGATCGAGCGGACTTCGCCCCAATAGGTGCCGATGCCGCCGCCATTCGAGGCGAGCCAGACGTTCTCGTTCCAGGTCTCGACAATGCCGTCGAGCGAATCGGAGACGCCGTTCAGGAAGCACGAGATCGGCAGGCCGCGATCGGCCCCGCCATTCGAGAGAACCGGGGTCGCCGGCATGAACCAGAGCTTCGAGATGTAGTCGTAAATCCGTTGCGCATGCCCGGCATCATCCGCGTCAGCATAGGCGAGAGCGACTCGGGCAAACATTTGCTGATAGCTTTCGCCCGGCAGGACGTAGCGGTCATCCAGCGTCTTCTTGCCGAAATCGGTCAGAAGAGCGTCGCGCGAGGGGTCGATCTTGATCCCTTCAACGACGCGCAGACCCGTCTGCGCCTTGGGCTTCCCACGGCGGGCGACGGTCTTTTCTTCGGTCAGAACGGCTTCTGCGGACATCGAAATCTCTCGTAAGAGGCCAAAATTCGTTAATTCCGGCCAGAACCGGCGAAACCCAACTGATTGGTATCCCGCGCCAGCCCCGACGCTACATATAGTGTCGCCACAACCCTAATGGACCGTCAACACACCAGCGGCGGGAATCTTTTCGCTTATCCACGGAAGAGAAATTAGGGGATTTAGAAGTCATTAACCATTGACGTTTCATACGCCAGCCCGGCGGTCGACTCGGGCCCTCCCCCTCCCCCTGGAAAGCAATTCTCCACAGGACCGCGGGCGGGCCGGGTCCGCCGCGCCTTTCTCCACAGGCAGCCCATGGTAGGTCCGTCGGGTCAGGCTTCCCGCCCAAAGGACACCCAATGCACATGTTCAAGCTGTTCCTGGCCGCCTCGGCTTCGCTTGCCATCACCGCCTGCGCCTCGGCGCCCGCCGCTTTGTCTACCCTCTCCCCCGAAGCAGCCCTCGTCCAGCGCCAGCTCGACGCCTACAACGCGCACGACCTCGAGGCCTTCATCGCCACCTATTCCCCCGAGATCGAGATTTTCGACATCTCCAACGCCAGCACCGCCCAGATGACGGGGCTCGAAGGCATGCGCGCGGTTTACGGCGAGATGTTCTCCACCATGCCCAACCTGCGCTGCGATCTCGGCAACCGCATCGCCGACGGCGCCTTCGTCGTCGACCGCGAGATCTGCGCCATGGGCGAGCCCGGGGATCCGCCTGAACGCGCCATCGCGATCTACCAAGTGGAGGACAACCTTATCCGGCGCGTGTGGTTCGCGCCGGTGGAATAGAGCGCTCCCCAGGCCCTTGCGTCAGCCTTGCCGACGGCTTGATCCGCAGGCTAGCTGGGCTTTGATCAGTGGAGGGCGGCATGACCAGCAAGACCAAGGGCATCGGCAAACGCTTCGGGCTCATCGCGGCCGTCGCCCTGCTCACCGCCTGCGCCAGCGTGCCCGCTCTCATCGCCACGGCCCAGCAGACGCCGGCCGCCACATCGGCCGACACCTACATCCACGCCGGCCGCCTGCTTGCCGATCCCGCTTCCGGCCGCGTGCTCACGCAACAGACCATCCTCGTTCGCGATGGGAAGATTGTCTCGATCACCGCGGGCTACACCACTGCCCCGCGCGGCGCGAAGGTCGTCGACCTCAAGTCCAGCTTCGTCATGCCCGGCCTCATCGACAGCCACGTCCACCTCGCCAGCGAACAGGGCCCCGACAGCCGCATCAACGGCTTCCTCAAGACCGAATCCGACGCCGCCATCGACGCGGCCGGCTTTGCCCGCATCACGCTCGAAGCCGGCTTCACCACAGTCGCCGATCTCGGCGGCCCATCGGAGTCCATCCTCGCCCTGCGCTCGGGCATTGCGCGCGGCGTGGTCCCCGGCCCGCGCATCATCTCGGCCGCCGGCGGCGTCAGCGTCCATGGCGGCCACGGCGACGCCAACGGTATGCCGCGCGATCTCGTGCCGCTGTTCCGTGGCAACGGTGTCTGCTCCGGCGCCGATGACTGCGCTCGCGCAGTTCGTGAGCGCGTCCGTGATGGGGCGGACATCATCAAGATCACCGCCACCGGCGGCGTGCTCTCCAACACGGCCGCAGGCCTCGGCCAGCAATTCACCGACGCCGAACTCGCCGCGATCGTGCAGGCCGCGCATTCCATGGGCCGCAAAGTCACCGCACACGCCCACGGCGCGGACGGCATCAACTCGTTCCTGAAAGCCGGCGGCGATTCCATCGAGCACGGCACCTACGCGAACGATGAGTCAGCTTCGCTGTTCAAGGCAAATGGCGCCTATCTCATCCCCACCCTGCTCGCCGGAGACTTCGTCGCGCGCGAAGCGGCCAAGCCCGACAGCTTCCTGCAGCCCGCGCAGAAGGCAAAGGCGCTCGAAGCCGGCCCGAAGATGCAGGACATGCTCCGCCGCATGCACGCCGCCGGCGTCAAGATCGCCTTCGGCACCGACACCGGCGTCTCCGCCCACGGCGACAACGCGCAGGAGTTCGCCCTCATGGTCGGCGCCGGCATGACGCCTCTTCAGACCATCCAGGCCGCGACCGTCAACGCCGCCGATCACTTCAGCCTCACAGCCGAAATCGGCTCCATCGCCCCGGGCAAGATCGCCGACATCATCGCCGTGGGCGGCGACCCGCTGGCGAACGTCCGCGAGCTGGAGTCGGTGGATTTCGTGATGGCGAAGGGGACGGTCTACAAGCAGTAGGCGGCGGCCGCCTTTACTGCCCAGCCGCGGCAGCCTTCGCCGCCGCCAGCGCCTTCTCCACTTCGCGCCAGTCAACGATCTTGAAGTTCTGGTCCATCTCGGAAACCGGATTGCCGTCGTCCTGCACGACCAGCACGCCCGCCGGGAAGCCCGGCAGCGGCGCGGACGAAACATCGAGCCCGTCGGTGTGCGTCACGGCGTCGATCTTTCCGTCGACGCTCGCGCCGACACCGATCACGCCCATCAGGCCATGCGGCGGCTTGCGGTCATAGACGATGTAGCGGTCCTTCGACTGCGCCGACACCACCAGGTATCCCGCGCCGTCCTTGCCGACATAGAGCGAGACGCCCTCGACATCGGCCACGAGGCCGGTGCCGCTGCCCACGGTATCGATGCTCGTCGGCGTCATATCCTCGGTCAGCACGTTGACGACCCAGAGGCCGACATTCTCTTCGCCAATGAACAGGCGCCCGGCCTCGTCATCGACCACGCAGCCTTCAAGCTGCGAGCCCAGCTGGATCGTGCGCAGGTTGGACAGCTGGACCGGGCCGGCGCCTGTGTCAGTGACCTGCCAGAACTCCACCAGCCCCGTCTTGTAGGTGACCACCGCGTGCAGCATGCCCTGCATCATGCCGATGCACACACCATAGGGCTCGACAGTGGCGAGCTTCGTGTCGCCGACATGGCTCACCAGCGAGTTCGTCGGATCGATGCGGAACCAGCTCAGCGCGTTGACGCCATCATTGCTGGCGACCGCGAGATTGCCCCGCAGGTCGACGTTATTGGCCAGGCCCACCAGCAGCTTCTGCTTCTCGGAACCATCGATGCCGTACACATACACGCCAGCGTCCTTGTTGGTGCCGAGGATCAGGCTCTTCGAAGCATCCGTCGGATGTACCCACACAGCCGGATCGTCCGCCGCATCGCCTGTCGCGCCCATGCCAGGCGTTTCGATCGCGGCCGGCACAATCATCGGCACGATGTTGTCGGTAGCGCAGGCGCCGGCGAGCAGCAGAAGCCCAAGGGCGGCACAGGTTTTCATCTCAAGTCCTCGAATCAGAAAGTCATCGGGGAAAATACATGCTCCGCCCCCGGGGTCAGGTGGGGGCGGAGCACACACGCGTTACGTGATTAGAACGAGTAGCGGCCGATCAGCTGCCAGGTCGGGCCGGCCGTTTCGGTCTCGAGTTCGTACTCGTCATAGTCACGCGAGATCTGGTCAGCGAGCGATCCGAACTTGTCGAACGCCTCGTCCTTCGATCCGTCTGTCAGGTTGGATCCGGTCAGGCGCACGGTGAAGTTGTCCCCGAAGCTCTTCTCGACGAACACTTCCAGCACGCCGCCGTACGAGGTGGTCACTTCCTCGCCGACAACGCGGCTGAACGCATCGCCCTGCTTGCGGTATGTTACGCCGAAAGAGGCTTCCAGCGTCGGCAGGTCGTGGATGAAGCCCACGTTGTAGACAAAGTCCGACTGGCTGTTGAAGCGGCGGTCGCCGAACTCGTCGGTGACTTCGGAGTCGAGCCACGAGTAGTTGAAGAACGCGCCCGTGTCCGGCAGGCCGACGAAGTCGAGCGAGGCCGAGTAGTCGAGCTCGATGCCCCACACCTTGCCATCGCCCGTGTTGCGCGGCGAGTAGACCCAGGTGCCAGGGCCGGCCGAGCCTTCAACACCCGTGTTGAAGATTTCGATCAGGTCCTTCACATCGCGATAGAAGAAGTTGATGCCGGCGATGCCCGTCTTGCCGAGGCGACGCTCGTAGCCAATGTCGAGCCCCCAGGCGGTTTCCGGCTCGATGGTCGGATCGCCCGTGAAATCGTTGTCGGCCAGTTCCTCTTCCAGCGTCGCGGGCGAGAGGAAGGAGAAGCTCGGCGTGCGCACGGTGCGCGCCACCGAACCGCGGATGCGGTCGTCTTCGGTCAGCGAGTAGCTGATATGCGCCGACGGCAGCAGAACGCCGAAATCGGCATCCGTCGTCGTCGCCGTGGTGCGATCCTCAACCGTGAGGTCGGTCGTTTCATAACGCAGGCCCGCCTCCCAATCGATCGGGCCGGCATTGCCCGACACCATCACGAACGGGTCGATGCGCGTGCGCTCGATCGAGTTGTCGCCGCCTGCCACCGGAGCAAACCCCGTGAACGGCCGCGTGCCGGTCGTCGGCACAGCTGTGCCGGCCGGCAGGTTGAAGCGGATGCGGGCGGCTTCCTCGATCAGGTTATCGCGCTCCTTCAGTTCGAACTGCACGCCAAACTCGATGTCCATGTCGTCGGATAGGTCGCGTTCGTGCTCAATCTTGAAAGAGGTCTCGGTGTCCTTGACGTTCAGCGTCGCCGCATCGCCCGTGAAGCGATCTCCGTCGGGGAACGGGTTGACGTCGCGCAGGTATTCGATCTCGTCCTCGAACTCAAACGTGTCGTCCTCGAAGCTGGCATAGCCGAGCTTCAGGGATGTCTCGCCGCCAAAGCCTTCGAACGAGTAACGCCCGCCCAGCGAGTAGCTATCCTGTTTGATGTCTACGTCGTTGTTGTTGAACACGGCCAGCGTCGACAGTGTCTGGTCGCGGTTCGGGCCGTTGTACTCCCAGCTGTCCTCATCCTGCTTGCGTTCGGTGTGGACATAGAAGGCGCGCAGTTCCAGTTCGCTCGTCCCGAGATCGATCTGATAGGTGGCGTTGGCCGAATAGTCGGTGCCATCGCGCGTGTCCTTCTGAAGCTCGTAGTTGTCCAGCGACGTATCGGCGGGGTCGCCGTAGCGCAGCGACTGCTTGCGCTTCGGATTGTGGCGCCCCTGCACGTTGGCGCCGAGCAGCAGGCGTCCGCCACCGATTTCGCCACCCCACACCGCACCGTACGTCTCGCGCACGCGGCCATCGTCAAAGCCAAGCGCGCCGGCGCGTACATAGCCGCCATCCAGCGAATAGCCGTCGCGCAGTACGATGTTCACCGCGCCCGCCATTGCATCGCCCGAGCGGTTGGCCGAGCCCGAACGCACGATTTCGATACGCTCGATCAGTTCCGCCGGAATACGGTCGACGAAGAACGAGCCGTCCGCGCCATTGCCGAACGCGCCGGAGTCGGAGCCTGCGCCCGGCACTTTCTCGCCATTGATCAGGATCTGCGTGTAGGCCGGATCGAGGCCGCGCAGGCGCACGCCATCGGATTCAAGAACGTCGGACAGGAAGGTCACCGACGGCACGCGCTTCAGCGCATCGCCAACCGTCAGAGGTTCGAAGGGCTGGAAGAAGTCTAGGCCGTATTCAAGAACCGGCGCCGTCTCGTCTGTGCGGTTGCGATAGATGATGCCGTTGATCACCACCACGTCGTCCGCGCTCGTGACGGGGGCATCGTCCTGGCTAGTCGTCACGCGCTGGGGCTCGGGCGAGGGGCCCGACTGCGCGTGGGCCGGCTGAAGCGCCGCCAGGGAAATCGCCGCACCCGCTACGCTCGCCAGGTGCGAGGCCTTCAGCTTTTTCGCCATTTTGGGAATCCCGTTCCATCAATCCGATGGGGCGGGCTCTAGGCACGGCTGATGACAGGCGGCCAACAGTTATGTTGCAGTTGCATGACAGACGCTCGCGTGTGTTTTCCGGCCACACCGTCACACTTCAGCGATTGCGACAGAAACGCGACAGCGCTAAGAGCCCGCTCATGACGATCAACATCATCGGCATCGATGCGGACGATACGCTCTGGCACAACGAGACGATCTTCCGTCTGACTCACAAGCGATTCAACGAATTGCTTGGGGAATTCGCCGACGAGGACACGCTTGAGGCGAAGCTCGCCGCGGTCGAACGCGAGAACATGAAGACCTATGGCTACGGCGCCAAAGGCTTCACCCTCTCCATGCTGCAGACCGCGATGGAGATCTCCGACGGCAATGTCTCGCCCAAGGTCCTGCGCGAGATTCTCGACGCCGGTCGCGAGATGATGACGCACCCCATCGAGCCGCTGCCCGGCGTGGAAGACGCTCTGAAGCAACTCAAGGAACGCGCGCGACTCATCCTCATCACCAAGGGCGACCTGTTCCACCAGGAATCAAAACTCGCCGCCTCCGGCCTCGGCTCCCATTTCTCAGGCGTCGAGATTGTCTCGGAAAAGACGCCGGACATCTACACGAGAGCCTTCACCCGCCACGGCGGGGCCGCGGAATCCTCCCTGATGACCGGCAACTCGGTGAAGTCCGACATTCTGCCGATGCTGAAGGCCGGCGGCTACGCCGCGCTGGTGCCCTACCCGCTTATCTGGTGGGCCGAAGCGGCCGAGAAGCCTGACGGCCACCCGAAGTATCGCGAAGTGTCCGCGCTGGGCCTGGTCAACCAGTGGCTCGACGAGATCCGCTAGCGCGGAACGCTACTTCTTCTGCTGGCCCAAGCCCATCACCGATCCGCTGGCCAGCACATGACCCTTCAGCGGCTCGATCAGCTCGGCATAGGTCTTGGGGGCGAAGTCAGCGGGCAACACTGTATCCAGCGCGAAGACCTGGATGTGATAGCGATGCTTCGGCCCAGCTGGGGTACGCGGCCCGAGATAGGGCTTGCCCGCGCCCTGATAGTTGGGGCCGTGGATGGAGCCCGCCGGAATCTCTTCCGGCTTCATGCCCGCCGGTAGGTGGTCGACCGACGCGGGGATGTTCACCACCGACCAGTGCAGGATCGGCGAGCCGCGCATCACCAGGTCCGTGTCCTGCATGATGATCGCATAGGACTTCGTGCCCGCAGGCCCGCTGGTCCAGTGCAGGCCGGGGAATTCATTGTCCTCATACTGCGTGTACTTGAAGGCGATGTCCCCGCCATTCGGCCATCCCGCTGACAGCACGGTCAGCGTGGCGCCATCACGCGCCGGCAGCGTCGTGATCGCCATCAGGTCCTTGCCGGCCTCTACCTCCGGCGGCGGCGGCGCGTCCTGAGCGATGGCGGGCGAGGCCAGCATTGCCGCGAGCATCACGGAGACGAGGAGGTTCTTCATCGGCATTTCCTTCTGCCAGGCTGGGGCGTCGAGCTTGTCAGCTCTTCGGCACAACCTTCAGCAACCTTGCATTCGGCCCATCCGTCAGCAGGTACAGCGCGCCATCCGGCCCCACGCCGATGTCGCGATAGCGATCCTTTTCACGGTCGGAGAACTTGAACCGCTCCTCACCTTTCACCTTGTCGCCGTCCATAGTCAGGCGCGCGACGAAGCTGGAGTTGAGACCAGCTGCAAACACGCTGCCTTTCCAGGCGGGGATCAGATCGGCGTTGTAAAAGGTAAGCCCGCCGGGCGCGATCACCGGATCCCAGTAGTATACCGCCTGCTCCATGCCTTCCTTGGCCGCACCTTCGCCGATCTTGGTGTGCGCACCGCCATACTCGACGCCGTAGGTGATCGTCGGCCAGCCATAGTCCTTGCCCTTGCGCGCGATGTTGATCTCGTCGCCACCCTGAGGTCCGTGCTCCAGCTCCCAGAGCTCGCCCGTCACCGGATGCAGGAACGCGCCCTGCGAATTGCGATGGCCATAGGACCAGATCTCCGGCAGCGCATCGTCACGTCCGACGAACGGATTGTCCTTCGGGATCGATCCATCCTTGTTGATCCGCACGATCTTGCCGAGCCCGCTCTTCAGGTCCTGCGCCTGCATGCGGCCCGGGAGAATCGACCGCTCGCCCAGCGTCACGAACAGTGTGCCATCCTTTGCGAACACCAGGCGCGATCCGAAGTGGAGGTTCGACTGCAGCGCCGGCGTCTGCCGCCAGATCACGGTGACGCCTTCAATCTTCGGCGTTGCGCCATCAACCAGCTTGCCCTTCGCCACCGCCGTGTTGTTCGTCCCGTCGCTTTTGGGCTCGGCATAGCTCCAGTAGATCATCTGGTTCGTGGCAAAGGCCGGATCGAGCGCCACATCGAGCAGCCCGCCCTGCCCCATGCCGTGAACCGCCGGCACGCCATCCTTGATCGGCCCCGAGAGCTTGCCCGCTGCGTCCGCAATGCGGAACTGGCCAAGCTTGCGCTCGGTGATCAGGAATTTGCCGCCCGGCAGGAACTCCACCGACCAAGGGTCGGCAATGCCCGAGGCAACAACCTCCTTCACCTCATACGCCACGTTGGATTTGATCTCGGGCGCCCGCGTCTGGTTCGCGAAAGCGGGGGCATAGCCGGACTTGTTGGGCGAGCGCGGCTCGTTCGCCGGCGGTTGGGCAATGGCAACCACGCCAAGGCCTACAGCGGCGGCCGCAGCAGTGAGGGCAAATGCAAGACGAGCGCGCATACTGGTATAACTCCGTAAGGCGAAAAGCGTTCTGCTACTTAACTAGTCCCGATTGCCGCTCCGTACACCCGGAACCTGCATCACGGCGGCGCGAGCCTCTTGCACCCAGTCCATGTACCCAGCACCCTGCGGCTTCCGCAACGGAGCCCCTCATGCGCATCCTCCTCGCGATCCTCGCGCTTCTCCTCACGGCTGCGGCCCCCGCCGCTTTGGCCCAGAAGACAGGCGAGAAGACCGAGCAGGCCGTGTTCGCGGGCGGGTGCTTCTGGTGCATGGAAAGCGACATGCAGGGCCTGCCCGGCGTCATCTCGGTCGAGTCCGGCTATACCGGGGGCCCTGAGCGTAATCCGCAGTACAAGGACGTCGCCCGCCAGCGCACCGGCCACTACGAGTCGATCCGCATCACCTACGATCCAGCCAAGATCTCCTATGAACTCTTGCTAACGCGCTTCTGGCCGCTGATCGATCCCACCGATGATGGTGGCCAGTTCTGCGATCGCGGCCGCTCGTATCTTCCCGCCATCTTCGTCACGCCCGCGCAGAAGGCCGCCGCCGAAGCATCGAAGAAAGCGATCATCGCATCAGGCCGCGTCAATGGCGAAGTGAAGGTGCCCATCCTGCCGCTGGGCGAATTCTGGCCGGCGGAGGAAGAGCACCGCAACTTCGCCAAGCGCAATGCCGAGTACTACGCCGCATACCGCCGCAACTGCCAACGCGACGTGATCCTGCGCCAGGTGTGGAAGCCGGTGGGCTAGCCCGCGCGCTTAGGCCCGTCGGGCCGGGTGGCGACAAACAGCGCAGACGCCACCATCACTGTTCCGACCAGCCAGTCGACCCAGTGCGGCGCGGGCGACAGGCAGATGATCGCCATCGAGATGAACATCGATCCGATAGCGATGAACTTGATGTTGCGCGGGATCGCACCGTTCTCGCGCCACGCCATCACGCTTGGTCCGAGCTTCGGATGATTCAGCAGCCAGCTCTCCAGCTTCGGCGAGGACCGCGCAAAACATCCCGCCGCGAGGATGAGGAAGATGGTGCCCGGCCAGCCCGGCGTCACCACACCCACAATCCCCACGCCCGTCAGCACCAGCCCGGCCACAAAGAAGAGCGGGCGCAGCATGGCGCTTCTCCTCTTCTGGCCAGGGGTCTTGGGTGTCTCGGTCATGCTGCAGTCATTCCGCCGGCGCTGGTGAACCTACGCGCCTATAGGTTCAAATTGCAACTCGTTCGCAAAAAGCAAGGGCGCGTCGTTTGAGCGCTTACATTAGCCCCTTCACGCTTTCGGGAACCTTGCCGCCGCGTCCTTGGCTGTAACGGCGATTTCTGCCTATGGTCCGCCGCGATGACCGGGCCCCAGATTCCCGGCGCCATAAGGGGAGAAAATGTCCACACATCCGCTCAAGCTCGGATCGCGCCTGCTTTTGGCAGCCGCATCCTTCGCCTTCCTCGCCGCCTGCGGTGAGGCCGCCAAGCCCGCCGATCCGGCGCCGGCGCCAGTCGCCCGCGCCTTCGACGACGCAGCCTGGCCGGCAGCCGCCGTCGCCGACCTGGCCACCACCGGCTTCACCGCCGAAGGCCTCGCTGCTCTCGACGCCCGCATGGCCAAGTCGGTCGCCGATGGCGACGTCGCCGGCATGGTCTACATCCTCGGCAAGGGTGGCGAGATCGCCGCCTTCAACGCTCACGGCGTCCAGTCGGGCGACCCGAAGACCGGCGCGCCGATGACCAAGGACTCCATGTTCCGCATCTACTCGATGTCGAAGCCGATCACCGGCGTCGCCATGATGCAGCTGTTCGAGCAGGGCAAGTGGGCGATGGAAGATCCCGTCTCCAAGCACGTCCCCGAACTCGCCGGCCTTCAGGTCCTCACCTGGAAAGACGGCAAGCCCGTGATGAAGGATGGCAAGCCCGTGCTCGCCCCCGCCTCGCACGAGCCCACGATGAAAGAGCTGATGAGCCACACCGCCGGTTTCGGCTATGGCCTGTCGGGCGATGATCCGGTCAACAACGCCTTCCGCGACACCGGCGTTCTCGCTTCGGCCAACCTCGAAGAGATGATCGGCAAGATCAAGGACATCCCCCTGATCTACGATCCGGGCACACGCTGGTACTATTCGGCCGCCGTCGATATCCAGGGCTACATCGTCCAGAAGCTCTCGGGCCAGAAGTTCGGCGAATACCTGAAGCAGCACATCTTCACGCCGCTCGGCATGAACGACACGTCCTTCTTCGTGACCGAAGCCAACGTGCCGCGCTTCGCGGATGTCTATCACTGGGACAAGGACAAGAGCGCCCTCGTGAAGAACGAGGACCGCCCTGACCGTCCCGGCTTCACCGATCCCAACCGCCTCGAATCCGGCGGCGGCGGGCTCGTCTCGACCACGCATGACTATGCGCGCTTCGCCCAGATGTTCCTCAACAAGGGCACGCTCGCCGGCAACACCGTGATCAAGCCCGAGACCGTCGAACTGATGCGCACCAACGCCATCGGCGAACTGCGTCTCTATTCGGACGGCACGACGGCCAACCCGGGCCTGCCCGGCGTCGGCTTCGGCATGGACTTCGCCGTCTATCAAGACTCGTCCGTCACCGGCCAGCCCTATGGCGCAGGCACGCACTACTGGGGCGGCGCTGCCGGCACCTGGTTCTGGATCGATCCGGCCAACGACCTCTTCTTCGTCGGCATGATCCAGTCGATGGGCGGCGCGCGTCCTGATGCGATGAACTATCGAAACGAGTCCTCCGCGCTGGTTTACGGCGCGCTGGCCTCTGCAACGCCCGCCGCTCCGGCGGATGCGGCGCCTGCCACGACACCGAATCCGTAAGCACAAGCGACGGAAAACGAACCGGGCGGCGTTGAGATCAGAACCTCAACGCCGCCCTTTTTCTTTGGCGCTGCAAATGTGCGCCGCGCAGCACCCAGAACAATCTCGGGAGACACCACGATGAAGCGCCCCGCACCGATCACGACCACGAAGCTCTGGCTGACCGCCGCCCTCGCCAGCGTGCTCGCGGCCTGCACTGCGATGGAAGCTCCCGCCCCGGGCGTAGCGAAAACAGCGTGGCCCACGGCTGCCGATGTCGTCGCATCGGCGCCAGCCTTTCCGCCCGCTGGCCTTGCCGCGCTCGATGCGCGCATGAAGGAAGCGGTCGATCTCGGCCAGGTCGCCGGCCTGCAGTATGCGCTGGTGAAGGATGGCAAGCTGATCGCCTACAACACGTTCGGCGCACAGTCGTTTGACGGCCCGCCTGTCACGGACGACACGATCTTCCGCATCCGCTCGATGACCAAGCCCATCGTCGGTGTCGCGATGATGCAACTCTGGGAAAAGGGCGCATGGAAGCCCGAAGACCCGATCACGAAATTCCTGCCCGAACTCGGCAGCCTGAAAGTCGCGACCAACCGCGACTCGCTCACCGAGGGCCTCGTCCCGGCCACGCGCGCACCGAACATGAACGAAGTCATGACTCACACGGCCGGCTTCGGTTACGGCCTCTCGGCTGGCAACGCGGTCGACAAGGAATTCCAGCGCGACAACCCGCACGCCCAGCCGAACCTCTCTGCCGCGATGAAGCGCCTTGCCGAAATCCCGCTGCTGTTCCAGCCCGGCGAACGCTGGAGCTATTCCTACACCGTCGACGTGCAGGCTGCCGCCCTGGAGAAAATCACGGGCACAACACTGGGCGCCTACCTTGACGCCAATGTCTTCAAGCCCCTCGGCATGAACGACACCGCCTTCTTCATCTCGGAGGAAGACTACAAGAACCGCTTCGCCACCGTTTACACGCGCAACGCTGCCGGCGAGCGCGAAGTCTATCCGGATGGCTACAGCTTCACCGTCCGCAATCACCATGAATCCGGCGGCGGCGGCCTCACCTCCACGACCCACGACTATGTCCGCTTTGTGCAGATGCTGCTCAATGACGGCTCGCTCGATGGCCAGCAGATCCTCAAGCCCGAAACTGTGAAGCTGATGATGTCCAACCATATCGGCGACACCAAAGGCGTCTTCGGCGGCGCCGGCTTCGGCTGGGGCGGAGCCGTCAAGCTCGCTACGCCCACCGAAGCCTCGCCCGCGCCCGCCGGCACATACGACTGGTTCGGCATCGACGGCACTTGGTTCTGGGTGGACCCCGTCACGAACATCGGCTTCGTCGGCATGATCCAGCGCCGCGGCAATGCCGGCGCCGGCGCGATCAACCTGCGCAGCGAGTCGCAACAGCTGGTCTACAAGGCGCTGGCGAAGTAGCAGCGAGCGCCGCGCAATCGAAAGTCTGCGCTACGGCCTCGGGCCCGCGTCGAGCGAGGCCTGGCTGTCGGCGCAGCCTTTCAGGATTTCCTCGCCAACCCTCGCCTCGGCTTCGAGCGGGTAGGTCCGGACTTATGTATCAAACGCACCAAGCCAAAAGCGCGGTGCGAAAATCCTCTCAGAATTTTGGGGCCGCCCATGAATAGCGGGGACGCCATTAGGTAAGCCCCGTGTGGGCGGCAGGCGCCGTGGCGGCGCTGGTTCTAGTCGGCCAAATAGTACCCGGGAAGTTGGAGAAGGCTGAGGCTGTTCACGGGGACAGTTTGGTCTTCGTCGCTCACCACGCCATTGTTATCGACTTGGAGCATATACAAGAAGGATGTTTGCTTGCTGCTGCCGGTCCCGTCTTCCACGGCGACCAAGTAATCAACGCACCCATAAAGACAGATCGTCAGGTCCCTCAAAGGTTGGTTGCGCCAAGTAGGTTCGGTCTGACTAGCCAACGCGGTTGGTACCCACCGGATCTTCATTGGCTGACTGGGGAAAAGGCTGTCGCCGCTTTTTGTGGTGACTGTACGTATCGCGTCGCGATGCGATTTCACGTCGCTGGGCAGCCCGCCCCGGCGCATCCCCAAGGCCGACAAGCGAACACTAGAATACACCTGTCGGGCCGGACTTCGACCTTCATTGGTAACATTCAGCACGAGTTCAATCGCGATGCGATTGTTCGAGTAGCTCAGCGGGCCGCCAATTTGGGGGCGCACAGAAAGCCATGCTCGGTTCTCTGCTGCAAACTGCTCTCGGGTCAGCTTGAGCTGGTTTTCAACTTGCTGATTTCGCGCCGCAATGTCAGCGCCAGCGATGTTCAGTTGGCGCTCAAACCGCTCGGCCTGCACCTCGGCTTCGGCTTCGTTCGCTCGAAGTTGAGCCTCATATCGGAGTCGCTGCCGTTCGGATTCAGCCCGCGTCTCGGTCAAAGCCTTTTCGTCCGCGTCGGCAGACCGCTTCGCTTCATGCCAAGCCAGGTACGCGAAGTAAGCAGTTACGGCCAAGCCCGCGAGAGCCCAAAAGCTCACCCAAGCGCCAGTCCAGTTGGCATTGGCGGCGTGCCATTGGGCCTGCAGATCGCTATTTTGGCGAGCCTCTGCGGCTTCGCTTTGGTGAATTACGTCCGCGCGCGTCGCTGGGTCATACGCGGTCTGTGGCTGATATTGAGCGGCGCCAGCGGCTTCTATGGAGCGTATATGCTCGCGCTCCTTGGACCCTAGGATTGCCCCGCCAAAAATGAGGTAGGCGACCAACACTATTCCAAAGAGAGCGTGCGTACCTCGATTGCTCTCAGACATTGCAGCATGAACGCAGCTGAGAAGCCGCCCCTGCTGAGCTTGTTGGCGAGATTGCGTTCCGTCTCGGTGACCCCGAGCGGCGCCAGCTTTTCCACGAGCTGCGCATAACTAACCCCCCGCCGCTTCAGCTCTCCTTTTAGAAGGTTTTTCGCCAGAGTCTCAAACTCGACGGTAGCGGGGTCCAATTTTCCGGCCAATTTCAAGGCTCCATTTTATCATCGAATCTGATGATAATCCTCCTTGACTTCGATGACAAGTGTCCGCATATCAGGTGAACAATATCACCGGATGTGATGACAAATGGCCCAACACTTTCTCCTCTCTGCCGCCGCCCGGACCCTCTCCCTGAAGGAGATCTACAAGGCCGGTGAGGAAGCCGCTTACGAGACGTTCAAGCGCCTGCGCTGGCCTGAGACGGACGGCCAAGCGGTTTGCCCTGAGTGCGGCTGCTGCGACGTGTACGCGATCACCACGCGCCGCCGCTTCAAGTGCGCCGCCTGCCTCAAGCAGTTCAGCGTCACGAGCGGGACCATATTCGCTTCGCGCAAGCTTTCCTTCTGCGATCTGCTGGCCGCGATCTGCCTGTTCGTGAACGGCACCAAGGGCCGCTCTGCCGTTCAGTTCTCGCGCGAGATGAACGTCCAGTACAAAACCGCTTGGGTCATGTCGCACAAGCTGCGCGAAGCCACGCAGGACGAAGTTGACGGCCTGAAGGTCGGCGGCGAAGTCGAAGTGGACGGCTCGTACTACGGCGGCCACATCCGCCCTGAGAACCTTGCCAGCGAGCGCGTTGACCGTCGCCTTGCCGAGCACCAGACCGGCACGCGCCGCGTTGTGGTCGCGATCCGCGCTCGCAAGGGCCGCACGCTGACGTTCGTTACCAAGTCGGAAGCTGAAGGCGTCCAGCTGGTCACGCGCAACGTGCTTCCGGGTTCGGTCGTGTTCGCTGACGAAGCCCGTCACTGGGACGTGCTGGCGCGCGGCTTCGTCACCAAGCGCATCGACCACAGCAAGGCTTACTCGCTGGAAGGCTCGCACACCAACAACGCTGAAAGCTTCTTCGCCCGCCTGCGCCGCATGATTCGCGGCCAGCATCACCACGTCAGCCCGAAGTACCTGCACCAGTACGCCACGCACGCCGCTTGGCTTGAAGATCACCGCGCCAAGTCCAATGGCGCGCTCTGCTATCGCCTGATCCGCAACTCGCTGGCCGCTCCGGTGTCGCGCGAGTTCAAAGGCTACTGGCAGCGCAAGGCGGCGTAAGTGCCAGAACGTTCTCAGACCCGACTACTTCGATCTGTTTGATAGAGTATTTGATCCACACAGCTTATGCACAACGAGCGCTTCGCGATGCTCCGTGTACGTGCGGAGTTACTGCTAGAAGTGCTTGCAGCGAATCTGACTCTCGCTCAGCCTCGGCGAGTTTAGGTCACTGGGGCCTAAACGCAGAAAGGGCCCGGCTGGAACCGGGCCCCTTGTTCAACCACCCGAGGGCGATTGGTTTGTGATCACAAATTCAACGTATGGATTTATCGATTCACGTCAAGCGCTCTCGGGCTGTTCCGCTGCAAGGAGGCAGCGAGCCATGAGAGACCGCAAACTGACGCCGGATATGGTTCCGGTCATAAAAGCTGCCCGAAAGGCAGGCTTCAACTACGCGCGAATAGCGTCGTATTTTGAGCTGAATTTCGGGCGCGTGGCAGACGTACTTAAGGGGCGCAAGTTCCCCGAGATACCCGCCGCCACCAATCTGCCGCCGGACTTTCCGGTCGGAACCTAGTCACAGGGCGGCCTTCGGGCCGCCCTTTCTTTTTTGGGAGAATCGATATGCCTGTCCACAAGGTCGCTTACGACCTCAACAGCCCCGGCAAGAACTACACGCCGCTGCTCGACTATCTTAAGCGGTGCGACAGCCTGCACGCGCAAAAATCGATGTGGTACGTGAATACGTCGCTGTCGGCCTACGACCTGGCTACCGCACTGTCCGCACTAGTCGACAGAAACGACACGATCAGCGTCAGCCAGATGTTCAAGGGAGGCTGGTGTCTCCACAACATGGCTGGGGCAGTGACGTGGCTCACGGCGCGTGGCGTTTAGGCGCCGCCCCATACGGAAGGCCGTCAACGTGGAACATCAGGCCCATGCGCTTGGCCAGCCACGACAAAACAAAAAGGCGCATAATTAACTCCATGAAAAAGCCCCGGCTGCAAAGCCGGGGCGCCATGCGAGCCGTTGAGGCCGCTCGCTTCGCCTTGGGGTAACGCTTGTTCAATGACGGCTGATCTATGCCGCCCGCCCCAACAACGGAGGCGGCGATGTATTGGACGGAATGGCGCGACTACGGCCCGTGGGAATGGTTTATCGTGGCGTTCGGAATCGCGAATGTCGCGTGGGCACTGTTCGTGCTCTGGCTTGTCCTGCAAGCATGCTGGCAAGTCGTTATTGGCCTGATCGATGGAGGCTAGACGCCCTTAGCGTTCATCCGCTTCCGGCATTCCTTCACCGACCAGAGCGTGCGCTTGTAGAGCGTCTGGTCAGCGGCGTTCCAGCCCTTCGCCTGAACCACCCAGCGGGCTATGCCGTTGAGCGTGGTGACGCCCGCGCGCTCCGCTTCGCCTATCAGCCGGATCAGTTCGCCATTGGCAAAGCGCCGCTTAGGCTTTGACCCGCCCGGCCTGTAGCCGAACGCCTCTAGCGCTGCGTCCAAATGGAAGATGGTCGCCTGAATGTGCTGGACCTGTTCGGCCAGCTCAGTGCGCTTGGCCAGCAGGGCGGAGATGGTTTCGTCGCTCATGGGCCAAATGTGGCCCCGGCTCCGGGCAAATGCTTGGTGCACTTGCTACCTAAGGCCGGGTAGGTCCGGTCACTCATGCCGTCGGAGCATGCGGCAGCTTTGAGCGTGAGGGTCATGCCTTCTGCGGCAAACACAGCCGCTCCGCCTTCCATGCGCGCTCCCGGGTTGGCGACACGGAGCTCCTCGCGGTCGACGCCGGTGAGGATCAGCAGGTCGGGCCTGATCTCGACGCCCCAGAACGGCTCTGTTCCCAGCGCCTGCGCCGGTTGCGCAAGATCGATCCCACCGATCACCGGCGGCCCAGAAGGCTGACACGCAGCGGTGGCGAGCAGCAGAACAGCAACAAGGCTTCGCATCTCAAGCATCCTTCGCCAGGTATCCCTCGACCTTCGCATCAATCGCCGGCCGCCCGATGCGCTTGATCTCCCAGCGTAGTTCAACGCCCGAATTCGCCTTCACCGCCGCGCGCACCTCCTCGCCCAAGCCTTCAATGTCGGCGGCCGTCGCCTCACCCGTGTTGAGCAGGAAGTTGCAGTGAAGCTCGCTCACCTGCGCCCCGCCTCTGCGATGCCCGCGCATCCCAGCCGCGTCGATCAGCTTCCAAGACGAGCGCTGGTTCGGCGTTCCCGGCGGATCGGGATTCGCAAACGTCGACCCGCCCGTCTTCTCGCGGATCGGCTGCGTCGTCTCGCGCCGCGCCTTCAGCGCCTCGATACGCTCGAGGATTGCCGCGGGCTCGTCCTGCGATCCGCGGAACAGCGCCTCGACGAAGATCAGGTCTTCAGACGCTTCCGTGTGGCGATAAGTGAAATGAAAATCCGCATTGCTCAGGACGACGCGCTCGCCACTCCGCGTCAGCGCCCGCGCCTCGACCAGCACATCCTTCGTTTCCGACCCATAGCAGCCCGCATTCATGCGCAGCGCGCCGCCAATCGTGCCCGGTACGCCGGAGAAAAACTCCAGCCCCGCAATCCCGGCATTCGCCGCCGCCACCGAGACCCGGCCATCGAGCGCCGCCGCCCCCGCCGTCACGGTCAACCCATCGGTGCTGATCTTCCCGAAGCTCGGCCCCAGACGGATCACCACGCCCGCAATCCCGCCATCGCGCACGATCACGTTCGACGCCGCGCCCAGCACGATCACCGGAATGATGGGATCGAGTTTCGCGAGAAACTCCGCAAGATCGTCCTCGTCCTTCGGCAGGAACAGCACATCCGCCGGCCCGCCAACGCGGAACCAGGTGAACGGCGCAAGCTGCTCATCGGCAAGCAGTTTGCCGCGAACGGGGGGGAGACGATCAAGTAAAGCGCTCATGCCACACGAAGTAGCGCGGGCGCAGCGCTTAGGCTAGCGGCCAGAACCTTACCGGCAGGCGCGCTGCCCGCCCACATCGAGGTGGAAATGGTTGGCGTGGGCCTCGTTGTAATCCGGCCCCAGCGTCACATCGAACAGGTCGCAGGCGCGCTGGTGGATCTCGCGCAGGAAGTCGCCCTCGGCGCCCTTCGCGTAGTAATCGCCCAGCACAGAGATCGTCCGGCCGTCGGCCAGCTCGAAGGCGGCGACGTCGATCGCCTTGGCGAACGCGTGCTCGGAAAGCTTGTCGGTGTCGGCAACGGTGCGGCACTGGAAAGTGCCGAACACCTTGATCTCTTCCACGGGCGAGCCGAGATATTTTTCCGCCGCCGGGATCACCACATGGCGCTCCCACAGGTGCAGCTTGGCCGCAAGGCCGCAGGTCATCGGCAGGTCTTCCGGAGCGCCCGGGTTCGGTTCCCACTGCGCCAGCGAAGATGAAATTTCCACCGCTTCGGTGTAGCCGCACTGGCCCTGCTTCTTCGCGGGCATTTCGGTGAACATGACGGACGCCGCCGACAGAGCTTCGTGGCAGGCATTCACGTCGCGCGACAGCTTCTTCAGCTGGGAAGGATCAGCCAGCGCGCTGAACAGGGTGAGGTCGACGCCCGGCGGCTTCGGCGCTTCGGCGACCGCTGTGGGACGCGCAAAGGTCGCGCGGGCGGACGTCGCCTCGGCGCTGCGGAAATTTGCCATCGAAAGTCCGGCGCCCAGTGCGATCACCAGGCCGGCCGAAGCGGCGATGAGAGAATGCGTCTTCTTCATAGTCACTCGACTGCAAGCGCGGCGCCCGGCCGCTGGATACGAGACAGGAAAAGCGCTCGGAAGATTACCGACAGCCTAACCGGACGGCGAGTTGCAAAGTCTTAAGACGTCGCATCAGCACACGATTAACCATGGAAAGGCTTGGCCCGTCAGCCCTTCTTCAGCTCATCGGCGAGCGAATTGGCATGAGACGTGATGTCGCCCGCGCCAAGGCAGACAACCATTTCGTCACCGGTCCGTATCGACTTGCGGATTTCCGCCGGCAGGTCGGACAGGCTCGCAATGGCCCGCGCCGAGCGGTGGCCATGGTTGATGAGCTCCTTCACAAGGCTCTCATGGCTGATCCCGTCGATGGGCTGCTCGCCTGCCGCATAGACCGGCGCGATGATCACATCGTCCGCATCGTTGAGGCAGGTGGCGAACTGTTCGAACAGGTCGCGCAGGCGCGTGTAGCGATGCGGCTGCACTACGGCGATCACGCGCTTCTCGCGCCCTTGCACATCACGCGCGGCCTTCAGAACGGCGGCGATCTCGACCGGGTGGTGGCCATAGTCGTCGATGATGCGCACGCCATTCCATTCGCCCACCGGCGTGAAGCGCCGCTTCACCCCACCGAACTTCATCAGCGCCGCGCGGATCTGTTCTTCTGTCCCGCCCAGTTCGCGCGCGACCGCAATGGCGGCGAGTGAGTTCTGCACGTTGTGCCGCCCGGCCATGGGAAGCTTGAGGCCAACCCAGCGCGTCTGGTCCGCCTCGCCGCGCGCGCGCAGCACGAGATCGAACGTGGCGCCGGTTGCCTCCGAGCGCACATTGACGGCCCACAGATCGGATTGCGGATTGAAGCCATAAGTGATGCGACGGCGATCCGGAATGCGCGAGGCCAGCGCCTGCACTTCGGGATGGTCGGCGCACAGCACGGCGAAGCCATAGAACGGCAGGTTCTCGACAAACGTGTCGAAGCCTTTGCGCAGCGCTTCCATCGAGCCGTAGTGATCCATGTGCTCGGGATCGATGTTGGTCACGATCGCGACCGTCGGGCGCAGCTTGGTGAACGTGCCGTCGCTCTCGTCGGCCTCCACCACCATCCACTCGCCCTGCCCGAGTTTGGCGTTCGAGGCATAAGCGTTGATGACGCCGCCATTGATCACGGTGGGGTCGAGGCCGACGCCATCGAGCAGCGCCGCCACCATCGAAGTTGTCGTCGTCTTGCCGTGCGTGCCGGCGATGGCGACGGTCCATTTCAGGCGGATGAGTTCCGCCAGCATGTCCGCCCGGCGCACCACGGGAATGGCCCGCGCCCGCGCCGCATCCACTTCCGGGTTGCCGCCCTTGATCGCGGTCGAGATCACCAGCGCACCAACGCCTTCGATATTCTCGGCCTTGTGCCCAATCATGATCTTGGCGCCGCGCTTGGCCAGGCGATCCGTGTTCGCGCTCGCCTTCATGTCCGAGCCGGAAACCTGATAGCCAAGGTTGATCATCACCTCGGCGATGCCCGACATGCCAATGCCGCCAATGCCCACAAAATGGACCGCACCGACGTCGAAAGGGATTGTTCTGCGCATGCCCTGAATGAGCGCACGTCAAAGCTCCGGTCAAGCCCCGGGCACCTACCGGCCGTCCAACGCATAAAACGCTTTCTCGTTGAAGCACGGCTTTCAGTCATGTTACCGATGTCGCTCAAAGACTCTGGCGGAAGAGAAGTTCCCGTCATCACCATCGATGTCGTGGGGGCTGCACGTGGGTGACCGTTCGGGGAAGTTGCGCGAGCTGCAGCGCTTGCCGCTGTTTGCGGCGCTGCTGCTCGTCCTGGCGCTGGCGGGCCTGGGCATCGTTACCGCGATCTACGAGAACCGTCAGGATCTGGTTCGCCATACGCACGAAGTGGAAAGCAGCATCGGTCGAACGGCCAGCGCGCTGCAGGATGTCGAACTTGCCGTGCGTGGGTTCGGGCTGACCGGCTCGGAGAGCTATCGCAAACGGGTGACTACGGATCACCAGCGCTTCCAGCGGGAAGTTGAACAGCTTGCCACCCTTACCGCTGACAATCCCGCGCAACAGGAAACACTCGCCCAGCTGCGTCGGCTAGCGACGGAGCAGCTTGATCGCAACGCCGGGCTTTTCAGCGGCGACCCGGCGGGTTCCATCGTGATTCAGACGGTCTCGCTCGATCCGATCCGCGAGACTGTTGCAGAGCTCTACGCCAACGAGGCGGACCTGCTGGATCTGCGGACCAAGGACGCTGATCTCTGGCGCAGGCTGGCTCTGATTGGCGTGGCGATCTCAATCGGCGCCGCCGTCGTGATGTTCCTGCTGTGGCTGAGGGATCGCCATCAGCGCGGCCTGGCGCTCGCCGGCCAGGAAGCCGAGGCCGAAGGCCGCCGCAAGGCCGAGGCCCAGCTCAACCAGTTGCAGAAGATGGAGGCCGTCGGGCGCCTCACCGGCGGCATCGCGCACGACTTCAACAATATGCTGGCGGTCATCCTGTCGGCGATCTCGCTCATCCAGCGGCGGCTCGCCACAGGCAAGGGCGATATCGGGCCCCTGCTCGACGCCGCCCGCGACGGGGCGACGCGCGCCTCGACGCTGACGGCCCGCCTGCTCGCCTTTTCGCGCCAGCAGCCGCTGGCCCCGCAGCCAATCAACGCCAGCCGGATGGTCTCCGGCATGCAGGACCTGCTGCAGCGCGCGCTCGGTGAACACATCATGCTGGAGACCGTATTGGGCGGTGGCCTCTGGTCCGCCCGCGCCGATCCGAGCCAGCTTGAGAACGCGGTGGTCAACCTCGCCGTCAACGCGCGCGACGCGATGCCGAACGGCGGGCGGCTGACGATTGAAACAGCGAACGTGGCCCTCGACGAGACCTATGCGCGCGATCATCAGGAAGTGGCGGCTGGCCAGTACGTTATGGTTGCGGTCAGCGACAACGGAACAGGCATGTCGCCTGACGTAGCCGCGCGCGCCTTTGAACCCTTCTTCACCACCAAGGGCGTCGGTCAGGGCACCGGCCTTGGCCTAAGCCAGGTGTACGGCTTCATCAAGCAGTCGGGCGGGCACGTCAAAATCTATTCGGAAATCGGGCAAGGCACGACGATCAAGCTCTACCTTCCGCGTCACCACGGCGAGGCGTCCGACCTTCGCAAGCCGCAACTCGAGTCGGAGATTCCAGCCGGCGATGCGTCTGAAGTCATCCTGGTCGTTGAGGACGACGATCACCTCCGTGAAATCGCCGCCACAACGCTGCGCGAGATGGGCTACACAGTTATCCCGGCAAGGTCAGGACGGGAGGCGCTGCGCATTCTCGACCAGCGCCCCGAGATCTGCTGCCTGTTCACCGATGTCGTGATGCCGGAGATGTCCGGCCGCGAACTGGCCGACGAAGCGATCGCGCGCAGGCCCGACCTGAAAGTGCTTTACACGACCGGCTACACCCGCAACGCCATCATCCATGGCGGCGTGCTGGACCCTGGCGTGAACCTGCTGGTGAAGCCCTTCACCGCCGAAGATCTCGCGCGCAAGGTGCGAGAAGTGCTGGGGCCCAAGGCGGAGAAGTCCTGACTTAACCCGCCTTCACACCCGCCGCCTGCTCCGCAAGGTCGGCCAGCTCGCGCGCGGCGTTTGGCTTGCCCAACTGCCACGCGGCCTTGGCTCGTGCACGCAGGACGCCAGCATTGCTGATCCGCTCGAGCAGGAGCGGCGCAAATGTTTCGACGGTGAACACCGGCTCTGGCACCACGTCGGCTGCCGCCCCAGTCACCATGCCCTCGGCATTCGCTGTCTGGTGGTCGTCCATCGCGATACCGAGCGGAATGAGGATCGACGGCCGCCCGGCGATGGCGAGTTCGGTCACAGTACCCGCGCCCGAGCGCGCGATGACGAGATGCGCAGCCGCCAGACGTTCTTGCATGTTGGAAAAGAACGACTCCACCGTCGCCTTGATGCCGGCTTGCGCGTAGGCGTCGCGCACAGCCTCCAGCTGTTCCTCGCGCGCCTGTTGCACCACATTCAATCGCGCACGCTGCGCTTCCGGCAGCGAGACAATCGCCTTCGGGATCACTTCGCCAAAGAGGCGCGCGCCCTGGCTTCCGCCGGTGATGAGAATGTTCAGCGGCCCTGTATCCGACAGCTCCGGATACGCCGTCTCGCGTACCGCCTTGATGGCGTTGCGCACCGGATTGCCGACGACCCGCTTCGTGGCTTCCGCGCCGGGCGGCAGGCGATCGAGACGGTCGAAGCCGCACGCGACGAACTTCGCGCTTTTGGCAAACAGCCGGTTCACACGGCCGAGCACGGAGTTCTGCTCGTGGATGATGATCGGCACGCCCATCGCCCGCGCCGCAGACAGCGAGGGATAGGACGGATAGCCGCCAAACCCCGCGATCAGTTTCGGCTTTGTCTTCTCGAAATTGCGCCGCGCCTCGGCCGTGCCTTTGCGCAGCTTCAGCGCCGAGGCGATCAGCTTGTGCGGCATCTTCGATCCAAACGTCGCCGCTTCCACTTCGAGGCGCCAGTCGGCCGGGAAGTTGGTCGCGTATTTCTTGCCGCGTTCATCAGTCACCAGCGCCACCTGCCAGCCGCGCGCATGCATCTCGTCGGCGAAGGCCTGCGCGGGGAACATGTGCCCGCCGGTTCCGCCCGCGGCGACAACGACGAGAGGCTTCGTAACAGGCGCAGTCATGCATGCCTCAGATGAGCAAGATGGGAGAGGGAGGATTCAGGTTGTTTGCGCGTGAGCGCAAGCGCGAGGCCCAGCGTCAGCGCGCTGCCCAGCAGGGACGATCCGCCTGACGACACCAGCGGCAGCGTCATGCCCTTCGGCGGAATGAGCGAAAGGTTCACCGCCATGTTCACAGCCGCCTGCAAGCCGAAGATCGAATAGAGCCCAACACCCGCCGCGCGTTGATACGTGTCCTTCTGGCGCGAGGCGTCCATCACGCCCTTGATGGATATCACCGCGAACAACAGCGTCAGCAGCGCGAGCAGGATGAGCCCGAACTCCTCGCCCGCGACCGAATAGATGAAGTCGGTATGCGCGTCCGGCAGGATGCGCTTCACGCGGCCCTCGCCAGGCCCCACGCCAAACATCCCGCCACGCTCGATCGCCATGCGCGCAATGTCGATCTGGAAGGTGTCGTGCGCATCGGGATTGAGGAAGGAATTGATGCGGAAGCGCACGTGGGGAAGCAGAAGGTAGAGCCCGCCGCCGATCAGCGACCCGCCCACCACAAAGCCCGTCGCCCAGATCCATGGCAGACCGGTGACGAAGAACACGATGACGAACGCAACCGTCAGCAGCGCCGCCTGCCCCACATCAGGCTGCAGCAACAGCAGGCCAACGGTGGCAGCAAAGAACGCGAATGCGATTGGCGCCCACGGGCCGGCCGGAAACTTCTCACGCTGCGCCAGCAGCCACGCCACCATCACCACCAGCGCCGGCTTCACGATCTCCGACGGCTGGAACGTCGTGCCCCACAGATAGAGCCAGCGCTTCGCACCTTTCGCCTCGTGGCCGAAAACTAGCAGCCCCGCCATCAGCAGGAAGCAGAACACGAACAGCAGGCCACACACCCGCCGCGCCCACACCGGGCTCAGCAGGGAGGTTCCTACCAGCACGCCTGACGCCACGATGACGAACGCCGCCTGGCGATAGACGAAGTAGAACGGGTCACCGAGCTTGAGCTTGCTCGCAGCCGCTGGACCAGCAGCCAGCGACAACACCATGCCCGCGCCGAGAAGAATGAGGGCTGCAGCAATGAGCCCCTTGTCCACGGTGCGCCACCATTCGGCGATGGGCGACCTGTCGGACCTCCGGAACACCTGCATGGCGCTGGCCTAGGCCGGCTCGGTCGGCGTGCGTCGCTTGACCAGCTTTGCCGCTTCCTGGCGGAAGGCGTTGCCGCGCTGCTCGAAGTCGCGGAACTGATCGAAGCTGGCGCATGCCGGCGAGAACAGGACGACAGGGTTGGCTTCACCGCTCGCGCGCGCATCGTTGAAGGCGGCTTCGACCGCCACATCCAGCGTCCGGCACTTCACGTGATCGAGCTTGTCGGTGAGCGCGCGGGCGAACGCCTCGGTGGATTCACCGATCAGGTAGGCCTTGCGGATCTGGCCGAACAGCGGAGCGAGATCGTCGATGCCCTCTTCCTTCGGACGGCCGCCGACAATCCACCACGCATTCGGGAAAGCGCGGATCGCCTGTTCGGCCGCCTGCGCGTTCGTCGCCTTGGAGTCATTGATGAAGCGCACGCCTTCAATCGACCCAATGGTCTCGAGGCGATGCGGCAGGCCCGGGAAAGTCAGGATCGCTGCGATGATGTCCGACGGCTCGAGACCCAGCGCGCGGCAGGCGGCATAGGCGGCGGCGACGTTCTGATGGTTGTGGCGGCCCGGCAGTGCGCGCGCCTTGGAGACGTCCACCGGCGGCTCGGCGCGACCAGCCAGCGAGTCCTGCAGCATGCCATCCAGCACGGCGACGCCGCGACCGAGGCCATACTCGGCCGACACGGGGATCACGCGGCGCAGCCCTTCGCACGACAGTTGCGTCGCCATCACGCCCGAGCGTGTATCATCGACGCCGACGATGGCGACGTCTTCGGGACGCTGGTTGCGGAAGATACGGCGCTTGGCGCTGACGTATCCGTCCATGCCGCCATGGCGCGACAGGTGGTCAGGCGACAGGTTCAGCATCACGGCCACGTCGCAGCGCAGCGTCTCGGCGAGATCGAGTTGGTAGCTCGACAGCTCCACCACATAGATCGCCGCGCCGTGCAGCTTTTCGAGATCGAGCACGCCAACGCCGATGTTGCCGCCGACGCGCACGTCCTTGCCGTTGGCCTTGAGGATATGGCCGATCAGGGCAGTGGTCGTCGACTTGCCGTTTGTTCCGGTGATGCCGACGATGCGCGGGCGATCGATTTCCTTGAGCTCGTTCACGGCGCGCGCGAACAGCTCCATGTCGCCGATCACCGGCACGCCCAGCATCTGCGCCATGCGCACGAAGCGATGCGGCTCGGGGAAGCGCAGCGGAATGCCCGGCGACAGCACGAGAGCCGCGAAGGTCTGCCAGTCGCGGCGATTGAGATCGACCAGCGGCACGCCAGCAGCCTCGGCCGCTTTGCGCGCATTCTCGTTATCGTCCCACGCGCACACGCGGGCGCCGCCGGCCATGAGGGCCTTGGCCGTCGCGATGCCCGACCTGCCAAGGCCGAACACTGCGACTTCCTTACCTTCGAATGCGCGGACGGGGATCACGAGTGCCTCACCTCAGACGCAGAGTGGCGAGGCCCGCGAGTGCGAGCAGGAAGGCGATGATCCAGAAGCGGATGACGACGGTGGGTTCCGACCAGCCGAGCTTCTCGAAATGGTGGTGGATCGGCGCCATCTTGAAGAAGCGCTTTCCGGTCGCCTTGAAGTAGACGACCTGGATGATGACCGACAGCGCCTCGAACAGGAACAGGCCGCCGACGATCGCCAGCACCATCTCGTGCTTCACGCACACCGCCATCGCGCCCAGGCATCCGCCCAGCGCCAGCGAGCCGGTGTCGCCCATGAATATCTTCGCAGGCGGTGTGTTGTACCAGAGAAAGCCAAGCCCTCCGCCGACCAGCGCGCCCATCACGACTGCAAGCTCGGCCGTGCCCGGCGTCGGCGTCAGCAACAGGTAGTCAGCCAGGCGCGGCGTGCCGGTGGCGTAGGCGATGAAGCCGAACGTTGCGCCCGCGATCATCACCGGGCCGATGGCCAGGCCATCGAGGCCGTCGGTAAAGTTCACCGCATTGCCTGCCCCCACGATCACGAACGCGCCAAACGCGATGAAGCCGTAGATCGTCAGGTCGAACATGAAGTCCTTGAGGAACGGCAGAGCGAGGCCCGTCGCATAGCCTGGCAGCGGCTCGATCTTCAGCGTGCCGTTGGCGATGGCCTGTGCCGTCGTTTCCTGCGCGTAGTGCGAGATCCAGAACACCGCGATGCCAGCGATGACGAACTCCATCAGGAGCCGCACCTTGCCCGACAGGCCCGCCGTGCCCTTCTTGGTGACCTTCTGGTAGTCGTCGATGAAGCCTACGCCGCAGAAACCGATCGTCACGAACAGGACGATCCAGATGTACTGGTTGGTGAGATCGGCCCACAGCAGCGTGCCCGACAGGATGCCGAGCAGGATGAGGAACCCGCCCATGGTGGGCGTGCCCTTTTTCGACTGGTGGCTTTCCGGACCGTCCGAGCGGATGGGCTGTCCCTTGCCCTGCTTCTTGCGCAGCCAGAGGATCAGCGGGTGGCCGAACAGCATGGTCAGGATCAGGCCGGTCGCAAGCGCCAGCGCCACCCGGAAGGTGATGAAGCTGAACAGGTTCAGGTCGCCGCCATAGGGCGACAGCAGGTGATACAGCATCTCAGGCCCCTGACGCTTTCTGCGGTCCGGCGGCGCTCTGGCTCATCTGCCGCAGCACCACTCCAACGCGCGCCATGCCGGATGCATTCGAGCCTTTGATCAAGACCACGTCGGCCGGTTCTAACCAGCTTTTCACGAGTTCCGCAGCTTCTGCGGGACCTGTGACATGAACGACTCTGATGCCTGCGTCACGCGCGCGCAGTTCATCGGCGAGATGCTTCATCTCTTCGCCCGAGAGCACCGCCGCCGAGACCTTCGCGGACACGATTGCGCCGGCAAGCCCGGCATGAAGCGCGGCGCTTCCCTCGCCTAGTTCCCGCATTTCGCCGAGCGCAACGATCTTGCGTCCAGGCCTGCGCGCCATGCCTTCGATGGCGGCGCGCATGGATTCCGGATTGGCGTTGTAGGCGTCGTCGACCAGCGTCACTTCGCCACCCTGCGGCAGCGTCAGCGTCTCCGCGGTGCCGCGCCCGGCGGGCGGCGCATAGCCGGTGAGCGCATCAGCCGCATGCTTCGGCGAGATGCCGGTGATCTTCGCGGCGATCAGCGCCAGCGCAGCGTTGGCAGCCCAGTGCTCGCCTACGGCATCGAGCGTCACGCTGACGATCTCGCCCATCACATCGATGCCGATGGTGGATGTCCGCCCGTCGGTCTCATACGAGATCGGCGCAGAGCTCGTCCTGTCGGGGGCGCCGCCATAGGTGAACACCTCTGCCGTCGGCTGGAGATCCAGCGCGCGGCGCTGCATGCGCTCGAAGAAGTAGTCCTTGATGGGCAGGATGGCCGATCCACCGGGAACGAGCCCTGCGAAGATCTGGGCCTTCTCGTCCGCCACGCCTTCGACCGAGCCCATGCCCTGCAGGTGGGCCGGAGCGATGCGGGTGATCATAGCGAGGTGCGGACGCACCATTTCAGAACGCGGCGCAATCTCGCCCGGCGTGTTCATGCCGATCTCGAAGATCGCGCGCTCCGTCTCGCGAGCCATACGCGCCAGCGTCAGCGGCACGCCCCAGTGATTGTTGAACGACTTGTCCGACCAGTGCGCCCGTCCAGCGGCGCGGAAGATTCGCGCCAGCATTTCCTTCACGCTGGTCTTGCCGACCGAGCCCGTGACAGCCGCGCATGTCGCGCTGGTGCGCGCGCGGGCCGCCAGCCCCATTCGCTCGAGCGCGGGAAGCACGTCGTCGACGATCAGCCCCGGCTTTCCGGCCAGAACATCGCGCGAGACGAAGGCCGCGCCAGCGCCGGCAGCGAAGGCGTTGTCCACGAAGTCATGCCCGTCGCGCACGTCTTTCAGCGCAACAAAGAGATCGCCCGGCTTGATCGAACGCGTGTCGATCGAGACGCCGTTGATCGCCCAGTCGCCCTGCGCGCGTCCGCCAGTGGCGGCGGCGGCTTCGGCAGCGGTCCAGAGGAGAGTATCAGCCAATCATGCCTCCCACGTCCTTCAGCGCCGCACGCGACACGTCGAAGTCCGAGAAGGGAATGGTGACACCCTTCACGATCTGTCCTGTCTCATGGCCCTTGCCCGCGATCAGCAGCGCATCGCCCGCCTTGAGGCGGCGCACGCCCTCGATGATCGCGGCAGCCCGGTCACCGATCTCGCTGGCATCGGGCGCGCCCTTGCGGATGGCTGCGCGAATGGTGGCCGGATCTTCCGAGCGCGGATTGTCGTCGGTGACGATCACTTCGTCCGCAAGGCGCCGCGCAACATCGCCCATGATGGGACGCTTGGTGGAATCACGATCACCGCCACAGCCGAAGACCACGATCAGCTTGCCTCTCACATGCGGCCGCGCCGCGCGCAGCAACACGTTCAACCCATCCGGCGTATGCGCGTAGTCGACGAAGACAGGCGCCTTTGCAGCGGTCTGCCCGACGAGTTCGAGTCGGCCATGCACACCCTTGAGTTGGGTCAAACCGTCGAGCACGGCGTGAACATCGTCGCCGAGCGCCATGGCGATGCCCGCGGCGCACAGCGCATTGAGCGCCTGGAACTCGCCGATGAGCGGCAGGTGGATCTTGCGCTCGTTCGTTGCGCCCTCGCCCCACTGGATCACGAGATCCTGCCCCGTACCACGCGGCAGCGCTTCGGAGATGCGCAGGTCGCGCCCACGCCAGCCGACGGTGAACGTCTTCAGACGGGCTTCGCGCGCCACCGTTTCGAAGGCTTCCAGTTCCGGGCTGTCAGCGTTGACGATCGCCGGCGCGCCGGCGGGCAGCAGTTCGGAGAACAGCTTCATCTTGGCGCGGCGGTAGTCGTCGAAGTCCTTGTGATAGTCGAGATGGTCCTGCGTGAGATTGGTGAACGCGCCCGCCGCCAGCTTCACGCCATGCAAGCGATACTGCGAGAGGCCATGGCTCGACGCTTCCATCGCCGCGTGCGTCACGCCCTCGCGCGCCAGCTTTGCAAGCGTCTCATGGATCGCGACCGGATCAGGCGTCGTGTGCCCCAGGTCCATCACGCCCGACGGGCCGATGGCGCCCAGCGTTCCCATCGACGCAGACTTGCGGCCCATGCTGGCCCAGATCTGGCGGAGGAAATCGACCGTCGAACTCTTGCCGTTGGTGCCGGTGACGGCCGCAACGATGCCGGGCTGCAGCGGGAAGAAGGCGGCCGCCGCCTGCGCCAGCACGAGACGCGGCTCGGCGGACTTCACGGCGGGCACGCTCCAGGCGCCGGGGCGATCATCCGTCAGCACGGCGACGGCGCCGGCCTTGATTGCGGTGTCGATATAATCTCGCCCATCCTTCGCCACGCCCTGCAGCGCCGCGAACAGGAAACCGGGCTTCACCTTCCGGCTATCAGCCGTAATGCCGGCGATCTCGACGGCGCCAAGATCGGGCGCGAGGCCCTGAACGAGTGCGGATAGTTTCACTGCGCGACTCCTTCCGTACCCTGAAGGCTCGCCGCCTGCACGGCGGCAACGCCGAGCACGGGTTGCACATCCAGCAGCGGCGCGGCGCGTGCGATCACTTTGCCAGCGATCATCGCCGCCGTCACGGAGGCAGTTCGTGTCGCGCCCGTTCTGGGCTCGGCCTCATCAAGGACAACAAGCACGACGAATTGAGGGCGGGATGCAGGGAAGACTGCGGCGAACGACGTGATATTCCTGTTGGGATCGTAACCATCGGGCGTCGGCTTCTCGGCCGTGCCGGTCTTGCCCGCCACTTCGTATCCCACGGCTTCGGCCAGCTTGCCCGAACCTTCCGTCACCGTGCGACGCAGCATGGCCAGGACCGCCGCCGCCGTCTCGCGGCTCATCACGCGTTTGCGCTTCACGCTGGCCGGATCAGAGGATTCAACGAAGGTCGGCGTCACCAGTTCGCCGCCCGTTGCAAACGGCGTGTAGGTCATCGCGAAAGCCAGCGGGCTGACGCCGATGCCATGGCCGAAGGCGACAGTGGCCATCGACGTCTCGTTCCATTCGGCCGGCGGCAAGGGCGACGCCGTCTGCGGTCCGTTGATCGCAACGCCGCCTAGCAACCCGACATCGCCGAGGAAGGTCTTGAGCGCTTCCGGCCCGATTCGCTGGGCGATGAGGGAAGAGCCGATGTTGGAGGAATGCGCGATGATGTCGCCCGCCGTGACGGACCGCGCGTTGGGCAGCGGGTGCGGATCGCGCACCGTGATCGCGCCGATCTTCACCGGGGCCGAGACGTCGAACCTGTCGGTGACCGACAGCTTGCCCGCTTCCAGCGCGGCGGCGACGGTCAGCGGCTTGTAGATCGAGCCGAGCTCGGGACGCACATTGATCGCGCGGTTGGTCTTGGCCTCAGCAGGCTCATCGCCACGCTTGCGCGGATCGGAGGTCGGCCACGAAGCGATGGCGCGGATCGCGCCGGTGTTCGCGTCCATCACGATGCCGGCCGCGCCGATCATCGTGAACTGTTCCTGCGCGGCCTGAAGCTCCTGCTCCAGCACGAACTGCACGCTCGCATCGATAGTCAGGCGCAGCGGATCGCCGCCCGCCTTCAGGAGCTCGTCATAGACCTTCTCGACGCCCTCAAGCCCATCACCATCAACGCCGGTATAGCCCAGCAGGTGGCCGGCCAGCGCGCCGTTCGGATAGACACGCTGCGGCTCCTCGATGAAGCGCAGAGCTTCCATGCCGAGGTCCTTCACGGCGCGGCGCTCGCGCTCGCTGATGCCACGGCGGACCCACACGAAGCGGCGCTTCTTGTCGGACAGCGCCTGCGTCATCTGCGTCGTGTTGAGGCTGGGGAAGACGGACTTCAGCGCGCCAACCACCTCGTCCACTTCCCAGATCGCGCTGGGATCGGCCGCGAGCGACCAGCCCTGCAGCGTCGTGACCAGCAGCTGTCCATCGCGATCCACGATGTCCGCGCGGCGCACCTGCTCCACCGGCGCCACGTCACCCGCGCTGCGGTCAGGACCGTTGAAGACAACCCAGGCGGAACGCCCCACGATGACGACGAAGACGAGCGCCAGCACCGCCGCAACCATGCGAACGCGGCGCGGCCCCCAGACGTCCTCTTCGTATGGAGGGTCGAGTACGCTCATTGCTCCGCGTGGCCATCCGTGGCGGGCGCGGCGGGAACAGCTTCAGGCGTCGATGGCAGTGTCAAACGCTCTTCGCCCAGACGCTGCTTCAGCGCCTCGGGGGCGACATACTGGCCGGGCGCGGCCTGTTCGAGGCCAAGTCGCTCACGCGCGATCGGCCCGATACGTTCGGGGCGCGTGAGGTAGGCTTCTTCAGCCTTCAGCACGGCGATTTCCTTCTCGACCTTCGTCGCTTCGGCTTTCAGCCCATCGATGCGGCCCTGCGTTTCTTCGGCGCCCAGCTTGGCGCGATAGACGGCAACCGCGAGCCCCGCGACGACCACAAGTCCGCCGACCATAACGATCCGGTTCATCGTGCGGCTCCTTCAAGCTGTCTCAGTCCGGGCAGGCGCAACCCCGCTTCGGGCGATACGTTCCACGCCGGCGCATCGGTGCGCAGCGCCCAGCGCAGGCGCGCCGAGCGGGCGCGTGGATTGGCGGCAAGTTCGGCTTCGTCCGGTTCGGTCGCCTTGCGCTGCAGGAGTTCGAATGTCGGCGGCGCGCCGCGCGGAATGCCAGGGATGTGGCGCGAGGCGCCGGGATCATTGCCGGAGCGCGAACGCAGGAACAGCTTCACGATGCGGTCTTCAATCGAATGGAAAGTGACAACGGCCAGTCGCCCGCCCGGCTTGAGCACGCGCTCGATCGCCGACAGCGCGCTCACCAGTTCGACGGTCTCTTCGTTCACCCACATGCGGAGGGCCTGGAACGAGCGCGTGGCGGGGTGCGTGGGCTTGCCGCGCCGGCCGCCGACCGAACGCTCGATCTCGTCGGCGAGGTCCAGCGTTGTCTCGAACGGCTTGGAGCGGCGGCGCTGCACGATGAAGCGCGCAATGCGGCGCGCAGCGGGCTCTTCGCCGAGGAAATGGAAGATGTCCGCCAGCTCGCCTTCGGTGAGGCGATTCACGGCGTCGGCGGCGCTCGGCCCTTTCTGACCCATGCGCATGTCCAGCGGACCATCGCGCATGAAGGAGAAGCCGCGCTCCGCCTCATCGATCTGGAAGGAGGAGACGCCAAGATCCAGCATAACGCCGTCGACATGTTCACGGCCGCCAGCACGGAGGATCGCTTCGAGTTCGCCGAAGCGGCCCGGCGCGGGGATCAGGCGCGGGTCCTTGCTCGCATGGGCCCAGGCGCGCTCCATCGCCTCGGGGTCGCGGTCGATTGCGATCAGCGTGATGTTTGCGACCGCCAGCGCCGCGCGCGCATAGCCGCCGCCGCCGTAGGTGCCGTCCACCATCACCGCGCCATCGACGGGCGCGAGCGCATGGATCACCTGCTCCGCAAGGACGGGAACGTGTGTGCCAGCGTGCGGTGAGACGGGACCGGAATTCATTCGGGCTGCTCCGGACGGGAGCTGCGCGGCTTGGCCTTGAGCAGGCCGAGGCTGTCGAGGGCGAGCGCGCGCATCTCCGCCTTCACGGCGTCATACGCCGCGGGCTCCCAGATCTGGAAGCGGTCGCCGAGGCCGACAAAGCGCGCCTTGTCGGAAATCCCGGCGGTGGAGAGCAGTTCGGCGTCCAGCACGATCCTTCCACCTTCATCAAACCTGGCCTGGCGGGCCTCACCCATGATGTAGCCCGCGAGAGCAAAACGACGCCTGTCCATCAGGTCGATGTCGCCCATTGAATCTTCGAACGCGTTCATCAGCGCCTGTCCGGCCCCCTCGATGCAGGGCTTGTCCAGCGACGGCCAAAGGAAGACCGCGTCGGCGCCGCCCAGGACCTTGCGAAAGGAAGCCGGGATGGACACCCGCTTCTTCGCATCGACCCCGCTCTCGTAGGAGGAGAGAAACATGCCCCTGATTGCCCGCTAAACGCCGATCCCGGATGGGATTGCGTACCCAAAAACACGCGCCACGGAGCCCCTTCCGTGGAGTTTCAGGGGATAGCATGGGAGGATATGGGCAACAACGGGACATTAGGTCGTCGTTAACCATTGAGCGGAACAAACCAAGTAGATCGGTGAGTTCTATCGGTCAGACTGTGGATAAGTGGTTTACGACGTGTGAACTGACTGTCGATGGATGCCGACGTTACTGGCGTTTCCGATGTGAATGACTGCCGCCGCAACTTTCCACAGGTATTGGAGGACGGCAGCGCAGGGAAAGATGATCAGGCGGCCTGTAAGCCGGGTTCTGTCCAGGGCCTTGCGGCCCCTGGGCGACCATTCCTCTGGGACGCCCCTCGCGGGACGCCTCGCGCGACCAACCCGGACGGAGCGCGAAGGCGCGCCTGTCAGTTGCCTGACGCCCGTCCCTATTCGGTCTTGCTCCAGGCGGGGCTTGCCTTGCCATCCCTGTTACCAGGGACGCGGTGGGCTCTTACCCCACCCTTTCACCCTTACCCGGGACAAGTCCCGGGCGGTTTGCTTTCTGTGGCGCTATCCCTCGGGTTTCCGGTTGCCCGCATCCCCGGGCGGACGTTATCCGCCGCCTTGCCTACGTGGAGCCCGGACTTTCCTCCAGTGGGTTGCCCCACCAGCGGTCGCCCGGCCGCCTGATCAGGGGAAATTCTAGCAGGTCGCGCCGGATTAGGCGATTCTGGCCAACGGTGAGGCGCAAACGCCGCAGGGCAGCAATAACTGCCTTTGGTTATGGCCTGTTCAGGTAGCGGCGTCTAATAAGCCTGCGCAACATTACCTGGAGGGTTTGCATGGTCCGGACGTCCGCTGTTCTTCTCGGCCTCGCGCTTCTGGCGGCTCCGGCATTCGCTGAGCCCGGCCCGGCCGAAGGCGCCGCCATCTTCGAAACGCGCTGCAAGGCCTGCCACTCCGGCGGCATCCCGACCGCGCCGACCGTCGAGAAGCTCGCCCTGCTCGAGAACGACAAGATCGTCGACGTGCTGACCAACCCGACCGGCATGATGGCCAGCATGGTTGGCGGCATCAGCGACGAGGACAAGCGCAACATCGCGGTGTTCCTCACCAAGAAGCCGATGGCGGCCAAGGACGGCCTGCCGGCTGTCGCGGCCGAGTAAGCCTCGCGCCAATCTGACAATTCACACTCTGGACAATCCCGCGAAGGCAGCCACCTTCGCGGGATGTTCTTTTTGCGCGCCCTCATTGCTTCGCTGTCTCTCGCCGCGCCTGCATTGGCGCAGGACTTCGCCGCGCCGAAGAACGCCATGGACCAGCCGGACCTGTCGGGCCACTGGACCAATGCAAGCTCCACCACGCTGGAGCGCGACCCCGCCTTCGGCGATCGCCTTACAATGAGCGAGGAAGAAGCCGCCGCCCTGCCGCGCGGCGCCACGCCGATGAAGATCAACGGCAAGGTGCGCACGTCTTTCCTCGTCGCCCCGGCCGACGGCCAGCTGCCCGACTTGACGCCGCAGGCGCGCGGGCAGCTGGAAGACCGCCGCGCGAAATTCCCGCGCGGGCTTGGCTATGGCCGCGGCGACAATCCGGAATCTATGACCTATGCGGAGCGCTGCCTGCGAGACTTCGGCTCATCGCTTGGCCCGCCCATGATGCCGGTGGGCTACAACAACACCTACCAGATCGTGCAGACGCCGGACCATGTGATGATCCTGGTCGAGATGATCCACGACGCGCGCATCATTCCCATTGGCGGTGAACACCGGCCGGATGCGATCCGATCGTGGATGGGCGATTCCATCGGGCGTTATGAGGGCGACACGCTGGTTGTCGAGACCACCAACTTCCGCCCCGGCCTCGCCTTTCGCGGCGCGCCGGACGACATCACGCTGGTGGAGCGCTTCACGCGCGCGAGCGAGACGCAGATCCTCTACAGCTTCGAGATCAACGAGCCCGACGTGTTCACAGCGCCGATCCGCGCCGAGGTTGCGATGAGCGCCACCAAGGGGCCGGCGCTGGAATACGCCTGCCACGAAGGCAACTATTCCTTCGGCAACCAGCTGCAGACACAACGGCTGGCGGAAGCGGAATAACCCCTACTTCGCGAAATACTCGATCAGCGCATCCGCCGCCGCAGCGCCCAGCGCGCGCGCATCCTGCGGCGAGATGTGGTCCCACAGCTCCACCGTGATGCCCGGCGCCTTCAGCACTTCTAGCGCCCACCCCTTCGATGTGCCGCCTTCCGGATTGTGAGAATAGCTCCACTCCGGCGGCGCCGGCAGCACGCGGTCAAACGTGGCCTTCAATGCCGGCAGGAATGCAATCGTGGGCGATGGCGCATCCAGCGGCGGTGCGTAGATCACCGTCTTGTCGGTCGAATGGAAGTCCATCATCGAGGCAACCCGACGCTCGCCGGCCTGCTCGCGTATCCACGCCGACAGCGCGCGCGTTTCAGGCTGCGTGAAGGCGCTCCAGTCGCGGTTGAGATCAACGCCGCCGGCGTTCAAGCGCCAGTGGCCCCCGTCGACGCCATCCGGATTGGGCATGGGCGCAAGAATGATGCGATGGCGGCTGCGGAACGCGACCGCCTTGGCGTCGCTGCGCCCGAGCAGGCGCTCGACGAAGCCGCGATAGGCGTCCTGGCCTGTCGTCTCCGGCGGGTGCTGCCGCGTGATCGCGACGATGGCGTCGATGCCGCCGCCGCCGACAAAGCCGATGAGCGGACGCCCTTCCAGCGAGCGGCCATACTCAACTTCAGTGAAGCCGGCGCCCGACAGCGCACGTCGCGTCCAGTCGAGATTGTCGCGCGCAGGCGACAGCGGCTGTCCCGCTATCCAGGTCACGCCTGGCTTCACATCGAATGCGACACGCGCCCGCGTCTGTCGCTCGTTGAGCAGCACCGCGCTCTCGGGCAGCGCGGTCCAGCGTCCGCCATCGGTGCTGATGTAGGGACGATAGCGGTGTTTGTAGTCCGTGTAGTCGAGCGTTGCGACGACGCTGCGCGCGGTCTCGCTGGTGACGCGGAAAGCAAACCATGGGCTCGGATTGATACCCTCGACCAGCGCCGGCTCGTGATCGACAGAGATCACGACCGAGCCATCAGCAGCGATGACACAATCATGACGACCGGCGGCGGCGAAGTCGATGTCGATGGCGAAACCCTGCGCGGTGCAGATGCCGCTCGGTGCAGGCGGCTCCAGCAGCGAACAGCCTCCAAGCGCGATGGCTGCTGCAATCAGAATTGCCCGTTTCATCCACGCCCTCCCTGCTCCGCATCACGCGAACACGGTTAGAGCGGATTTGTCCAATGCGCTAGTTGCGGACGGGGCGAGCCGTGACCGTCTCGGTTACAAACGCGGCAACCTGATCAGCCACCTGCTGCGCAGCGAGCGCCAGGGCGGCAGCGCGGGCGCGCGGCGCGCGGTCGGACGGAGTTCCATCAGCCGAGATCGATTTCTGCGCGATGGGACGGCGCGTCTCCGCGTCCATGATGCTGACCTGAACCTCGACCCGCACGGGCGCGGTCTCACGCCCGGCTGACAGGTCGATGATGCGCCAGCGCACGTCATAGTCTACTTCGGCGCCAAGCTGGCCAAGCACGGCCCGGCCGGGTCCCTGCGCCTGCGACAGCGCGTTGACCACGGCGCCCTGCAGAAGCTGCGGCCCCGTGTCTGACCAGCGTACATCGCCAAGATAGATCATTTCCTGATCATCGCGCACGGCGATGTCGGTGCCGGCGAACGCGCGCGACGATTCTGGTGGGAACACGGCCACGTCCGCCAGCAACGGCGCTGTCGGAGCCTTGGCCCGGTCGGCCGGCAGCGACACCAGCGCGGACGGGATCATCGCCTCGGGCAACAGCGAGACGCACCCGGACGTCGCAAGAACGGCTGCAAGCACCGCGAGTATTTTCACGCGCATGGCTTAGCGCTCCACCGGTTGGGGCTGCTGATAAACGAAGCGGCTTGGATCCTGTTCGATCTGCGCGATCAGGGACTGCAGCTGGATGATGACGGACTGAACGTCCTGCGCCGTGTTGCCGACCTGGCGGAGCGCACGCGAAGCAGAGGGCGTCAGCTGGGTGTTGATCTGGTTGACGGCCAGACCAACGCCGGCGAGCGTGGTGCGCGCCTGCTCAAGCATCGGCTCAACCTTGTCGAGCGCGGCTGACGCCTCGGCGGAGAGGGTCGACACATCGCCGCTGATCGAAGCGGCTGCGCTCTCGATCGATTGCGCCGCCGTCTCCAGCGCGGCGATGGTGGGGCCAAGCTGGGCAAGCGCCACATTCGCATTATCGAGCAGGCCATCATCAGCAGCAATCTTTGCCGCCGCGATGTCGAGGCTCTCCAGCGCCGACGAGAAGTGCTTGAGATTCTCTTCAGACAGCATGTCGTTGAGGCGTTTGATGGTGTCGCCCGAGACGCCGAGCAGATCCTGGCCGCCCTGGAACAGCTCGTCCACCAGCGTACGGCTGGTGCGGATGCGTGGCGTGACGCCAGCCTCGGCCACAACGAGCGGGCTGTCGGGGCTGCCCGCGAGGATCTGGATGAAGGTGACGCCGGTGATGCCCTGGAAGTTCAGCTGCGCGATGCTGTCGGTGCGGACGGGCGTCTGCGACTCGACGCGGATGTGCGCGATGACGTTGTTGGGATTGTCGCGATCGAGGCGCAGCGTAGTCACCTCGCCCACCTTGATGCCGTTGAAGCGCACTTCGCCGCCTTCCGACAGGCCGTTGACCGGTCCTTCGAAAATCACGTCGTAGTCCGAATAGCTGCGGTTCAGCGGGTTGCCCGCGATCCATAGCGTGAAGAGCGCAAGCGCTCCTGCCGCCAGCAGGACGAATGCGCCGATAAGCACATAGTTGGCCTTGGTCTCCATGGCTTATCTCACTGCCGCTCGGCCACGTGGGCCGGAGAAGTATTCCTGGATCCAGGGATGCGGGTTCTCCCTCACCTCATCCAGAGGACCGATTGCAAGCACCTTGCCGTCACTCAACACTGCGATCCGGTCGCAGGTTGCAGCTAGCGTGTCGAGATCATGGGTTACCAGAAACACGGTTAATCCCAGCGCGTTGCTCAGTGAACGTACAAGTTCGTCGAACTTTCCCGCACCGATCGGGTCTAGCCCGGCTGTGGGTTCGTCAAGGAACAGGAGTTCCGGATCAAGCGCGAGCGCCCGTGCGAGCGCCGCCCGCTTGCGCATCCCGCCCGAAAGATCAGACGGACGCTTGGGGGCCGCTTCCAGCTCGAGCCCGGCCAGCCGGATCTTCAGATCGGCGAGTTCGCGCATCAGGGGAGCCGGGATCTTCGTGTGCTCGATCATCGGCGCCATGACGTTCTCGCGCACGCTCATGGTCGAGAACAGGGCGCCATCCTGGAACATGACGCCCCAGCGCCGCTCCACCTTGATCCGCTCGGCGCGCGACAGCTTGTCGAGTTTCTGGCCGAACACCTCGATCTCGCCGGCGTTGGGGGTGTGCAGGCCAACGATCGAACGCAGCAGCACCGACTTGCCGGTGCCAGAGCCACCGATCACGCCCAGCACTTCGCCCTTGCGCATGTCAAGGTCGAGGCCTTCGTGGACCGTCTTTGAGCCAAACTTGTTGACGAGGCCGCGCACGCGTACTGCGATCTCGCCATCAGCAGGCTCGCCCGCCTCGCGGACCGGAAGGGCTTCAGCGACGGTCATACGTTCAACATGTAGTAGAGGATTGCGAACATCGCATCGATGGCGATCACGAGGAAGATCGCCTGCACCACCGCTGTCGTGGTGCGCCGGCCAAGCGAGACAACGTCGCCTTCGACCAGCAGGCCCTGCCGGCAGCCGACCATTGCGATGACGATTGCGAACACCGGCGCCTTCAGCATGCCGACCCAGAAGTGGCGCGGCGGCACGACTTCCTGGAAGCGCGTCAGGAACATCTGGGGCGAGATGTCCATCGCGCTCCACGCAGCCACGAGGCCGCCAGCAATACCCGCGAGCGTTGCAGCAAAGGTCAGCAGCGGCGTCATGATCAGCAGCGCAATCAGGCGCGGGGCGACCAGCGCCTCCATCGGATCAAGACCGATCGTGCGCATCGCGTCGATTTCCTGACGCATTTTCATCGCGCCGATCTGGGCGGTGAAGGCGCTATCGGTACGGCCCGCCAGAAGGATGGCGGTGAGCACCGCGCCGAACTCGCGCAGCATGCCGATGCCGACAAGTTCCACCGTGAAGACGGAGGCGTTGAACATCGCCAGCAGGTTCGCGCCGATGAAGGCGATGACCAGGCCAATGAAGAATGACAGGAAGCAAACGATGGGCAGCGCATCGAGCCCGGCGTCTTCCATGATGGCGACGACAGACTTCCAGCGGATGCGGCGCGGGTTCAGCACGAGACGCCACATCGTCGCCATCGTCTCGCCGATGAACGACAGCAGCCCCATGAATTCGGTCCAGGCCTGCACGGCGCCGCGCCCCGCCCTGTCGAGGAGCGCGATAAGCCCCGGCACGCGCGGGGGATCTGGCGGCGATGCTGGGCTGGCCTTCCGTACACGGCCGAGTACGCGCACGATGGAGGGATGCTCGCCGCGGATGTCGATTGGATCGTCGATGCCGTCGAGCGCACCGAAAGCGCGGTCGATCAGATAAGCGCCGGACGTATCGATGCGTCCGAGACCAGAAACGTCGAGCACCGCATCGGGCGTTATCTTCGCCTGGCGCAGCTTTTCTTCGACCTCTGCGACGGTAAATACCGTCCAGTCGCCGGAAATGGTGAGCACCTGCCGTCCATCGGCGGCGGCATCCACCTGAAATCGTGTCGAATTGCTCGCCATTACCCGGTCTTACATTGGAAGTGCTAGGAAACACCAAACGCGCGGCCCCCGCGACGTGGTTCCCGTCAGGGTTGCAGTTAGGTTCCGGTTGTGGCGCTGGAGTTTGCCCTCCGGCTTGCGTTTACCAGTCAGAAAGCCTGACACTGCGCGAGGACCCGGGTTGATGGTCCGGGGAGGAACCATGCGCGCGATCATCGTGGCGGCGTCGCTGATTGGATTGCTGCTGGTGGCGGCCGGGGCTGGCGGCGGTCATGGCGTGGTGCCCGCCGAAGCGCTGGCGCGCTGGCAGTCGGCCTTCATCTACGGCTTCGTGCACACGCTGGCCGCGATCGTGGCCGCATCGATGCCTTACCGGCACACCCTGCAGTTCGTGGCGGCCTGGTCGTTCGTGCTCAGCGTCGTACTGTTCTCGGGCGTGCAGATCGCCAAGATCATGCTGGGCGGCATCGCCATGTCGCCGACGCCGTTCGACCAGGTAGGCTTCCTGGTTCCCGCCGGCGGCGTCGCCTTCATCATGGGCTGGCTGATGCTGGGCCTGTCGGCCCTGATGTCGCGCAGGCGCAACAGGTTCGAGGACTAGAAAGGATCAGCGGCTGGTGGCGACCGGATCAGCGACCTTGGTCGCGGCCAGCTCGTCCGCCACGCGGCGCGCGCGGGACAGGGCTTCGTCCAGCGGGGTGAGTTCCAGCGAGATCTGGTATTCGCTTTCCGACCGCTTGTTCACTTGGACGAAGGCGTCCGACAGAGAATCGCGCGCCTGGCGAGCGTGGATCAGCGCACGTTCGAATTCGAGGACGTCCGTGCTGGTGGGCTCGTCGCCCTTCATCAGCGTCTCGGCAAGGCGGCTCAGCGCGTCGATCCCTGTCGCGGCGGCCTTCATGTCGTTGCGGATACGCGTGACGACGGGCGCCGGCGCGCCCTTGTCGGCGCCGATGATCCGCCAATAGGCGCCCTGTCCGCCATCCTTGCCCGAGAGCATGTCGGCCAGCGAGGCAAGGCTAGCCTCGCCGGTGGCGAGGCCCTTTTCCCGGGTTTGCCTGCAGAATTCCTCGGACGGTGCGTGGAGCGGCGACACATCGGCGATGAGGGTGATGTCGGCGCTGACCGGCTCGTAGAGCGCAACGGTGGTGCAGGCGGTCGCGGGGACCGCCATTACGAGTGGCACCAGGAGGAACCGCAATCGCGACACCAAACCTAACCCCGAGTGTTCGTTGGTTTTATTTTGGGTATAGATGCGTCGCATTGAAAAAACAAACATGGTCTATGTTGGTTGACGCTAAGTTGGCGGTCTGTAGATGAAGCATCAATGAACGAAGACAGACCCCGCCGCTCGCTTTATCCCCCGATTGAGCCTCGCAAGACTGGCCGGCTGGCCGTCAGCGCGCTTCACGAGCTCTATTGGGAAGAAAGCGGGCATCCTGATGGATTGCCTGTAATTGCGCTGCACGGCGGGCCCGGCGGGGGTTCCAGTCCTGAAATGCGACGGTTCTTTGATCCGCGCCGCTACCGGATCATCATGTTCGACCAGCGCGGTTGCGGCCGGTCGACACCTCATTCGGAACTCCGCGAGAACACAACCTGGGACCTCGTCCGCGACATCGAGACGCTGCGGGCTCACCTCGGCGTCAAGAAGTGGGTGGTGTTCGGCGGATCGTGGGGATCGACGCTCGCCCTCGCCTACGCGGCGCTGCATCGCAAGCATGTGCTGGGGCTGCTCCTGCGCGGCATCTTCCTGCTGAAGGAAAGCGAGATTCGCTGGTTCTACCAGGAAGGCGCAAGCAACCTGTTCCCCGACGCGTTCGACCGCTATCTCACGCCGATTCCCGAAGCCGAGCGCGGCGACCTGCTGAAGG
>ERZ795061.184-NODE-184-length-63580-cov-10.188619_pt1 | contig 63580 bp, 53 predicted proteins | sample MGYA00375145_ERZ795061 | MGnify/ENA primary metagenome ERZ795061 (study PRJEB30190, sample SAMN05720144) | anaerobic digester metagenome | isolation source: active sludge of municipal wastewater-treating anaerobic digesters | place: USA | collected 2014-12-22 ... | reverse complement strand
CGAGATGGAAGAGAGTGACTGGAGTTCAGACGTGTGCTCTTCCGATCTAACGCTTACCACAGGCATGATCCATACTATTCACGAAATTTTCAACAGCCCGTTAAGCGGCTCATTAAAGCGATTGCTTATTGAATCAAAAGTGCATGAACTGATAGCGTTACAACTAGGCAGTTTATCTGATGAAACTCCATTCAGAAAACAACGAAAATCTGATCGTGATCTTTTCCATTCCATTCATGATTACCTGGCTATCAATTTCCTGAAAGAGCATTCGCTTAAAGACATCGCTCGAAATTTCGGTATTAATGAATTTGCGTTGAAGAGGGGTTTTCGCACAAATTTTCAGACTACTGTATTTGAATTCCTGTTGAGTAAACGATTAGAGTATGCACACGAACAACTTTTGCACACGGATCGGTCTGTGCAGGAGGTTGGTTCATTGGTTGGATACAAGTATTCCAATCACTTTTCTTCCGCTTTCAAAAAGAAGTATGGAATTCCACCCTCTTCGTTAAAAAATTTAATCTAATACCGCACTGATTTCAATGTGATATCTGCCTTAGTAAAAGCCAGATCAAATTCTTTCTTTACCTCCATAGCCTCCTTCTTTTTCCCCTGAGCCTGAAGGCTTTGGTATAACCCATAAAGTGACCATCCGTTTTTACGATATTGATTTAAGTCTTCACGAAAACGCTGCTCGGCCAGTGCGGGCTTTTTTGCTTCCAGTAAGATTGCTCCAAGTACCTGACGCGTGGGGTGATACCAATCCGGTGGTTCCTGATACAAGAGATTATCTTCAATTTCCATCGCATTATTCAAGGTCTGGATTGCCTGATCATAATTTTTCAATTTAGCCTGAATCTCAGCAGCCAGAATATTTTCACCAATGCCCAATACATTTCTGAAACTGTTAAACCCACCAATGGTGCTCTCCATAAAAGGATCTGCCACCAGCTTTGTAAGATTTGCTAATTCCTTTTTTGCTTCGCTGACTTTATTCGTCCGGATAAATGCCATGCCCCTTGCGTAATGCCAAACACTTTTAACATATTTTAGCGAGTCCACAGGTTCTTCGATTTGTAATACATCATTCCATTTACCAAATCGCACCATATTATACCATGGCATTGTATACCAGTGTTGTAGTGTGACAAACTCTGGCATGTTCATCATTTCTGCAGGAATACTTTTCTTTAGAGCTTCCGCGGTTGCTGTAGATTTATTACTCATGCCAGCCATTTGGGAACAGGCCAATAAGAAATGGTAGTTGTGTGGATAATAAAATAACGGATACACGCCTTGCACTTTGCATTGCACGATATATTCTTCATCTGTTTTTACAGCCCGCTCATTCGACTCAACTCCATCTATGTATCGACCTACCCGAATGTAGATATGAGAAGGCATATGAACCAGATGGCCAGAACCCGGCACAAGGTCAAGAAGTTTGTCTGCGCTTTCGGTAGCCTTATCGGGATCTGGAGAAGCCTCAAGGATGTGAATATTTAAATGATTCGCCCCCGGGTGGTTGGGATATTTTGAAACCACCTTGTCAATAATCTCAACAGGTTGCGATGTCCAGGGTTGAGGGTTTCCATTTTTCCAAAAATCCCATGGGTGCAAATCCATGAGCGCTTCCGCATAGAGCGTATTTACTTCTGCATCATCTGGAAATTGTTTTGCAACTTCTTCCATAGCTTTTGCATAGGCTTCATCCAGCGGTTTTCTGTCTTTTAAAGCTTCTACAGTATAGCGTTTGCTTAATGCACTAATCAGTGCTGCCTCTTTTGCTGATGATTTATCCTGCAACGTAATAGCTTTTTGCAAAGCCTTGTAAACTGTTTCTGTGTCGGCCGGATCCATGGGAAGATTTATGTTAGGGCCTAACGAAAGTGCCTGCCCCCAATAGGCCATCGCACAATCCGGATCTAACCTGGCTACTTCTCTGAATGATCTGTAGGCCTCTAAATGATTGAAGCCATAGTACAGATTTAGGCCTTGATTAAAAAATAATTGAGCTCGCTCGTTACCTGTTGTAACTTTCATCCCATACTTGCCGAGGTTCTCCATCAACGGAGCCATCTGCCGGGTGGTATCCATAATTTTAAGAATCGTCCTTGCGCCTGGTGTGCCACATATCGACAAAGGCGGAACTACGGCCGCATTAATCTGGCTTCGAAACGTAAATAAATCGGGTGCGCGAAGGGTAGCAACTGAAATGAAAATCAGTAAGACTCCCCCTAAAAGAAGCAGTGTTTTTTTCATAACAGAATATTTAAATAAGTTTTAAAACAAAAAGCTCAACAGGTTTACCCTGTAGAAACTATTCCAAGAGTCAGAACTATATAAAACCAAATCTTAACTACTGAATCAGCATTTAAGAAAGTCTAATAGGCAAATCTCTATACCGCTTTCCGGTAGCTGCAAAAATTGCATTTGCCAAAGCGGGTGCTACAGGAGGAACCGGGGGCTCACCTACACCTGTGGGCTTCTCGTCACTTTCTACAATATGTACTTGTGTTCGGGCAATGGGTGCATCTTCCATGCGTGCCACCAAATACTTATCAAAGTTAGTTTGCTCACTATGTCCGCCTTTAAAGGTAATCCCTCCTTTCAAAGCTCCGCTCAATGCGAATATAAGGCCGCCTTCAAATTGTTGTATTACAGAGTTGCGATTTACTACCTGGCCACAATCAATGGCATAATGTGCCTCAGGTATTGTAAGCTTGCCGGCATCATCGATAGCTACATGGACAACGCAAGCCACATAGGTGAGAAAACTCTTGTGGGCACAAATACCCATGCCATGCCCTTTCGGAAGTTCTTTTCCCCAACCCGATTTTTCAGCCACCAATTCTATCACCTTTTTAAACCGGGCTGTCTCCCATGGAAATTTATCCAATGGCTCGCCATAGTTTTCAAATCCTTTTATGTATTCGTTGAGCGGGATCATGCGGTCGGGGCCGAGCAACTCCAGCAAATTCTTTACAGGATCAACTTTTCGGTAATGAGCAACTTCATCGAGCATACTCCCCACAGCAAAAGCATGTTGAATGTTGCTTACTGAGCGTAGCCACCCGATTCTTGTTTTAGCTGGCGACTCAATCGCCTCACATGAAACGTTTGGAATGTCGTATGGAAAATCAATAACCCCTAACCCCAATTCACCGTCACTGGGTTGAATTTCATTTGTGTTGATTGTTCCATTAATCGGAGGAAATGCACTGCGGTGGTTCCAACCGGTTACTTTATTTTGTTTATCAAACGCCACACGAATCTGTTGTACACTGCAAGCGTGGAAAAAATCATGGGTCAAATCATCTTCACGGGTCCATGTTACTTTTATCGGAGTGCCTTCAAACTCTTTGGCGATAAGGGCCGCCTCCACGGCAAAATCAGGTTTTGATTTTCTCCCAAAAGCTCCGCCCAACAAAGTAACATTAACAGTTACATTGGACGCATCAAGTTTCAAATTGGCAGCCACGCTATCCCGGATCCATTGAGGAGATTGTACAGGAGCCCACAACTCCATTTTGCCATCTTTAAATAAAGCCGTTGCATTGGGCGTTTCCATCGGAGCATGCGAAAGATGCTGAGTTATAAAGGTTGATTCCAGAATCTTAGAAGCGCTGCTCATGGCTTTGTCAATCGAGCCATTGGACCTCCGGGCATTGCCTTTCTGTTTTACTTTTTTCAGCAAGTCGTTGATGTAAGTCTCCGTGTTATAATCCCCATTTGCACCATAGTCCCATTCTACCTGCAACGCCTTGCGTGCACTGATAGCCGCCCAGGTTGTATCTGCCACTACTACGATTCCGCCTTGCGGCACATCAAAGCCAGCTGGGAAACCGGATGCTGTCATTTCAAAAATTTTGACTACACCGGCTATTTTTTTAGCCTCTGCATCTGAATAACTTTTTACCTTTCCCCCGGCCGTGGGGCAGCGTAGTATCACTGCGTATTTCATTCCGGGTTTAACAACATCGATACCATATACAGCTGTGCCCTTAACGATATCCGGCACATCATACAGGTTCATGGGCTTGCCGATGTATTTCCAATCTGATTTTTTCTTAAGCACAATTGTATCTTCTGCGGGTGCGGTAAGTTTTGATGCTGCTTCCGCTAATTCACCAAAGCCAATTTTCTTGCCGCTGCTATGCACCACTTCATGATTGCTCGCTTTGCATTCGCTTATATCTACTTTCCATTCATTGGCAGCAGCCTGCTCCAGCATTCTACGGGCTGTGGCTCCCGCTTTACGCATCGGCTCAAAAAACATGCGCACCGAAAAGGAACCATCGGTATTTTGATTGCCATACTTCTTTTCATCGCCAACAGCCTGAACCAATTTCACTTGTTTCCAGTCGGCTTCTAGTTCATCGGCAATAATCATTGGTAATCCGGTGCGGATACCGGTTCCCATCTCCTGGCGATGTGCCACAATAATTACAGAACCGTCTCCATTAATGGTTAAATAAACATTTGGTGAAAAAACCGCGGTTGATTTTGGTGGTGAACAGGCCCACTGCAAGCCTAGCACAAGACCGGAGGCTGTAAGGCCTGTAGCTTTTAAAAAGGTACGTCTGTCAATTTTCCGGATGTCAGTTTGAGCTTCGGCAGTATCTTTCATAGTGAAATAATTAGTCTTACAATTTAATGAAAGTTTACAGAAGTTGTAACCTTCTATTTTGGATTCAAATTTGGTTCCTTTACAAAGGAAATTGGTTGATATGGCAGTGAAACGATTTCTTGATTCCCTTCCAGAATTTTAATGAATTGATTGGGGTTAACATTTGCAAAAATCTGCTTGCTGTTGCTGCCCGCCCATGTAATTTCAATCTGATCAATTTTTGATGCCTTACCTAAACCAATTTGCGCCATTAAAGGAGATGCCCCGAAACTTCCACCCGAATTGAGGTCCCGATATATGTGTCGCACATTGCCTTCCTCAGAAATAGTGACGTGTATCCTGCTTCCAATGCCTGGTTTGTTGGCTGTTACGCCTTCCAGGCGAATTCCGATCCAATTGTTGCCACCCTGGCCCGGATTGAGATAAAATGAATTCTGAAAACTCTCACCTTTAAATGATCCCCCAACCTGTGCAAAAATATCCTGGTCGCCATCGTAATCAAGATCGGCAAACGCTACACCATGCCCTTTTTGTAAATGTCCAACGCGAGCTCCGGCAGTAACATCATAAAAAACACCACCTTCATTTTTAAATAAGCGATTGGGAATAATTGACTTAGTATCCGGATTTCCGGTTCCCAGATAAAAATCCAGGTATCCATCATAATCAAAATCTCCAAAGTTTGATCCCATCGCATTCACCACAAGATTCAACCCAACTTCGCTGGCTACATTTGTAAATGTTCCTTCGCCATTGTTTTTGAAAAGCTTCATTTTCAGTTCATCCCGTATTGGATGTCCTAATTTTTCTGCTGCTTCGTAGTACCCAAGTGACTTCTCAAATTCATACCCACAAAGAAAAATATCAAGTAAGCCATCATTGTTATAATCCCAAAACCAGGTTGGAAATGTCTTGCTTACCACTTTGTCAAATCCTGCTTTAGCCGTTACATCTTCAAAAGAGAGTTGCCCGTTCTGAAGTCCATTATTCCTTAACAAGTAACTTTTGCGATTCATTGTTGAAATGAAGATATCCTGCCAGCCATCGTTGTTGTAATCACCAGACGTTACTCCTTTGACATAATCAATAATTCCAACCCCTGATTCATTGGCCAGGTTCAAAAATGTCCCGTCTTTTTGATTAATATATAATTCACATGGGTAAATATCCTGGTTGGTTTCGTTACCAATAAAAACATCAAGCCAACCATCATTATTGAAATCGTTCCAGGTAGCCGTTTGTGTTGGCAGGTAGGATACTAATCCGCTTTTAAATGTTACATCGGTAAATGTTCCATCTCCTTCATTCCTGAGTAACGAATTGGGCTGCCTTCCATATCGACTCATCCAACCTCCCCTCAAAACAAAAATATCCAGTAACCCATCGTTGTTATAATCTGTTTGCATCATATTAAGGCCTCCCGTCAGTTTCCCCAGATTTGATTTTTCGGAAGCATTCTCGAACGTGCCGTTGCCTTTATTAATATAAAACTTCATAGGCTCATCAAGACCCCATGCAGAGGTAACGATATCCAGATATCCATCCTGGTTGAAGTCATCAACAATCACACCACCAGACATATCTCTGATGGTTAATCCTAGGAGTCCTGAAATTTCCTGAAATGAACTTACTTCTATTTTACTCTCACTTTCAAGATCTGGAATCAGGAATCTAACTGGTACTTGTTCTGGATATAGACCCAGTGTCATATAAGCAATATTAAGTAACCAGCGGGCCTCCAGATCCTCTGGGTCCATCTGAAGTACCACTTCGAAATGCCGAACTGCATTTTGAGACCCCGTATTTTCCTGATGTATTCCGTTACCTGAAATAGGAAAGATACACGACTCGGAATTTTTATTGGAAACACAATTTATCTGTTCTCCCAGGCGGAGATAGGCGACACCTAAATAAAGGTTAACAAGTTTATAGGCTTCTTTCTCTTCAGGACTCATTCTTGTTAACAGGTTCTTATAAATTTCAATCGCTTGCTCTACCTCCCCGGCTTGCAGCAAGAAATATCCTTTGAAGTAATTATTCGTTATCTTCTGTTGTTCCGTTTGCGCAGCCAATACCAGCGAGTCGTAATATTTGACTTTTGCCTCCGGTGCAAAAAAATTATCTCGGACCTGCCCCTTTTTATGAATTTGCTGAAGGACGTCAGCCATTTGTTCGGTTGATGATGAGCGGGAACAGCTCATCCAGGTGACTGCCACCAAAATAAATACTAGAATATATCTCATTTGAATCATTATCTAAAGATGCAGGCTTCGGAGTTCTTGACAAAACCTCCCGTCAATAATTCTTTTAGAAACTAATTGTTAAACAAAACAATTTCGGGTTGCCATGTAATCGGATCCCCGGCATGACCTGCTTTATAATTAATGAACTCCATTCGAAATGGTATAACTTTAATAAGCAAATAGGCCTCTTCTCGGTTTGGATAAAAACCTTTCCATTCCTCTTTCCATCGCTTATTCTTTTCCTTTTGATCGTTCACTAGTTCTGCGGTTCCATAAATTGAAACATAGCCGTTGTCATTCTTATCAGCATAAAAAAGTGTAACGTTGGGATTGTTCCTTATCTGATTCACTTTGCGACTTTTTGGATTGGTTGCGAGCCAGATTGTGAAATCACTTTCTGGTTCGAATGGATCCATGGTTCGAACCTGGGGCAACCCCCTCTCGTCTAGTGTAATGAGTGCACATTTGCCCGAAGCCAGAATTATTTCTCTGGCTGCCATCAGTATTAGTTCGTGATCGTTTTTTTGGTTTTGCGGTTTTGAGTCGGGCTGGCACCCTACACTCAATAAAATCCAAAGACAGAAGAAGCGGTTTAACAATTTCACGCTACACTTGTTCAGTAATAAAGATATTAAATAGACCTTCGCGGGTGATCGGTAACTCTTAAATTTACACTGAATCTAGCTAGATATGGATCGCATTAAAAAGTCATTTTTGAGTTTATCTATTGTATCATTCCTCTTGTTTGTTGGATGTAAAGAGGACGTTGAAAATGAGGTTACCGGTTTTTCCCTTGAGAGTATAAAAGTACCCGAAGGAAATTCCCTTAACTCCCAAACATTGATCGTTCAGGTAAAGGGTACTCTTCAATCTGACATCACCGTTTCCTATCAAGTTAAGGAAAGAACCGCCAAGTTTGATCAGGATTTAAAATCAACATCCGGGGAAATAACACTTCTTGCCAATCAACCAACGGCACAGGTCGCAGTGGAAATTTTAGGTGATGAACATCTTGAACTTACTGAGTCATTTGATCTTGTGATTAATTATGAGGGCGAGGAGTACCCACTCACGGTTGAAATTGCTGATGATGACTCCATGGAAGAACTCCTGATTTCCTCCACAGGATTTTATACATCCAATACTCACCCCTCTATGCAGTTAGTGTGGAGCGATGATTTTTCAGGAACCCAATTAAATATGAATAACTGGACCTATGAACTTGGCAATGGTTGTAGCGTAGGGGTTTGCGGCTGGGGAAATAATGAACTCGAGAGTTATACAAGCGATCCTGCCAATATTTTTGTTTCAAATGGCACAGTTACTATCAAAGCGTTGAATAACGCAGGCAGTTATACTTCGGCCAGGATAAAAACGCAAGGAAAAGTAAACCTTCAATACGGCCGCATTGATGTTCGTGCTAAATTACCTTATGGCCAAGGTATCTGGCCGGCTATCTGGATGCTGGGGGAAAAAATAACTTCGGTAAACTGGCCGGCTTGTGGCGAGATTGATATCATGGAACTTGTAGGACATGAGCCACAGCGGGTTCATGGGACCGTTCATTACAATAATGATGGATACAAAAGTTCTACTGGAAGTACCAGCTTAGCTTCAGGAGATTTCTCAGATCAATTTCATGTATTCACCATTATCTGGGAGAAAAATAAGATTACCTGGTACGTTGACAATAAAAGCTTCAAGTCATTTGAAACCACTGTTGCCACCTTTAACAATCCATTCTTCTTTATCTTGAATGTAGCGGTGGGAGGTAACTGGCCCGGCCCCCCCAATGCGAGTACATCATTTCCTCAGGAAATGATTGTAGATTATATACGAGTTTTTCAATGAGAGTATATGAAGAGTATTTTCAAGATAGTATTTAGCTTCCTCGTTCTGGTTGGTCATAATCAACCGGTGCAGGCACAAGTTTCATTCGGTGATCGTTGTATTGGTTCCTGGGAAGGAATGATGTACATATATAACAAGGGAACTCTTAAGGATAGTGTTTCTGTGCGTCTCACGGTTCAAAAAACAGATATCTCAAATTCATGGACCTGGAAAACAGAATATTTATCCGCTAAAATGCCAATGACGAAGGATTATACCTTACGATTACCCGATCCCTCGACAAACAAATACATTACCGATGAAGGTGATGGCATTGAATTAACTGATTACCTCTATGGCAACAAACTTTATAGCATTTTTGAAACCCATGATGTTTTTCTTACTTCCACATACGAATTACACGACAAAGAATTAATTTTTGAAGTTACCTCCGGCAAAAAAGAAGCCGGTACGCACCCCGAAATAAATACTTATTCCACCGACAACCTGCAACGTGTTGTGTTAAAAAAAAGTAGTTAGCGTTTACAATTTCACTTTGGGAAACAGAATGTTGTTTTCCAGGTGGATGTGTTGAATAAGGTCTTCATCAAATTCCTTCAACAACTTATAGGTAAACTGAAAGGTGGGACAAGCATCGACAGGTGCTGAATAGTTACCCGTAAGCCCGCGCAATGTTTTAATAAGATCTCCCGCGCGATCATGCTCATCTTCCATAACATGAAGCGGTGTCTGAACAAATTCACGTGTGCCTGAGGCGGAATCTGAATCAAGTATTTTTCTGATTGCCGGAAAAAGGATCAGTTCCTCCTTAGGCAAATGATTCAATAGCTCATTCGCCAACTCATTAAAGGTTTCGCGAACAGTTAACAGATACGGCCTGTCATTTCCATGTACATCACACACTTTATTTAATAATTCCTGAATTTGCGGAATCGATTCCCGCACATATGTATGATGATGCTGGGTAATAAAATCCATGAGCAAGGTTGGATCCCAGGCTTCAAATTGCATTCTGTTTTCAGGTCCTTGCTTCAAATTTGCTTCAAGAATTTCCTGCCAAACCTTATTGGGATTCAGATCAGCGCTTTCACAGGCCTCTACAAATCCTGTTTTCCCATGACAGCAATAATCCAGATTATTCTTGTTTAGAATACCAATTGCTTTTGGAAAACTGAGTGCTAAATCGGCTACAGTGCAGGTAGAAAAATCGAAGCTGGTGTCTGTCGTGGTCATAATCGCAGGTTTAAATTGTCGGTCAAAAATAAACCTGAACTAACCTGCCTCATATGACTCTGATCATAGTGACCCCACTCGTGACTGTACTATAAAAGAAAAAGATCGGGGATCCGGGATATTATCTTCCGCAATCCACCGATCAAAATTTTTAAGGCTCTATTTCTTGAGAAGGTACCTATTGGGCTATCTGTACAATCTTAGCTAATTGAATGTTGTTGGCAGCAGCGGTGATATCCCCTTCTGTTGTATCATCCATTTTCAACGTCAATAGCGTGTTGTTCATCGGTATCTGCAATTCATAGTTCGTCTTGCCGGTTTCTGTATTAACCTGCTTATTAAGAATTGACTTATAACCCTGTACTTTCACAACCTTCTGGTTTTCATCCCGCATCATACCCCCGATCACTGGCATACTTAAAATGGCATTAAGCGAGTTAATAAGCGGTGAGTTATTAATGATCTCAATCGAAGCTCTCTTGGGATCTGCACCATAATGCCGGTTTACATACAATCCAACATAGCCTCCTGAACCAGAAACATTATCTTCCTTTGTCACTGCCAATAGAGAACCAATGTTGGTAGGAAGCAGTTTTAAAATTTCCTTGCCGATGGCCATATCAAGATCACGCAACATCTGCTCCATGGCAAAACGCGAGTCCTGTAAATTGCCTGAAGAGTAAGCTGAGCGAGCCGAGGCAATATTTTTATCAAAATCCTGGGCCATTGCAGTAATCCCTGCCAACAAAACCCATATTATTAAAACGAATTTTTTCATACCTGTCTCTGATTTACTATTGTTCACCTAATTCTTTTTTAATACTATCAATCTTAATTACTTCTGCAGCTTTCATCATTTCTGGTTCCGTTGCAAAGTTGATTCCTTCATAAACAATGATTGAAGATTGACCAATGGGTACACTTAGCTTATACCCGCTGCCCTCATTAAATTCGATAATGGCTTTATATCCCTGCACTTTGGTCTGCTTCCAGTTTTGTTGACTATTGGTTTGCTGTGCATAGCCCCCCGAAGCAAAATAGGCGTTTACTCCTGCCATCAATACTGAGTTATTGGCAATGTTCACTGTGAGTTGTTTATCCTTACCATCACTGTACTCACGATGTATCGTAAGTCCGGCCCAGCCCCAGCCTGTACTGGTAACCTGATCTGATTCAGCTTCTTTGTTTAAGCCAAGGATGGACTCCGGCAAAGACTTTAAAATCTTGTTTCCGATTTCCAATTCAACTCCCAGCATCGCTTGCTGTACAGAGTAACGCGATTCGCCATAGCTGTTCTTTTTATAAGCAACTTCTGCATCCGCCAAATTCTGCTTCACATCAGGTGGTGTAGAAATTAAACCCGCGCCTCCTGTATTGGAAGGATTACCACTTCCGCCAACACCACCCGATCCGCTCTGGCCCCCCTGTCCTCCCTGTCCGTTAGCTCCGCCTTGTCCCGATTGTCCGCTGGTTTGATCTTTTTTCTTCCCACCAAAAAGCTTGTCGATTTCTTCACCTGCTTTTTGCTCCGTTTTGTTTTCGACTTTCTGCTTCAGCCTGTTCAAGACCTGTGCTTTTGTAACCAGAGTTCCCATGAAAAGGGCAACCCCTGCGGTTAGTGCATACTTGATTTTCATAAAGAATAATTTGGAATGATAAAATTACATAATTCAAAATCGATTTATACGCAAAGTGCTTGCCAAAAGATTTCAAAAGCAATGGAATAAGGTCAAAATCATTCTTTAACTTGATGCTGATTCAAATATTTATAATCCTTCCAAATTATGAAGTCACTTTTTAATCTCTCCGGTAAAGTTGCAGTTGTAACAGGTGCCAGTAAAGGCATTGGTGAAGCGATAGCAGAATTCTATGGCGCGGCCGGTGCGCGTGTGGTTGTGTCCAGTCGAAAACTGGAATCAGTAAATCAGGTTGCGGATTCGATTACAAAAAAAGGTGGTATTGCAAAGGCGATTGCCTGCCACATGGGTGACGCAGCTGAAATAGCACGACTCGTTGACGAAACAATTGCTACTTATGGAACCATTGATATTATCGTAAATAATGCTGCTGCCAATCCTATATTTGGTCCGCTTGCAGCTGCAGACGGAAGTGCTTTTGATAAAATAATGAATGTGAATGTGAAGGGTCCCTTCGAGTTGGCGAAGAAAGCTTATCCCTACATGAAGGAGAAAAAATCCGGATCGGTAATTAATATAAGTTCCATTGGCGGATTAAGACCAGAACCGGGGTTAGGAATTTACAGTGTGAGCAAAGCTGCCTTGATTTCTCTCACTAAAGTAATGGCCAAAGAGTGGGGTGAGGATAACATCCGCGCAAACGTGATTTGCCCGGGGCTTATTAAGACCAAATTCAGTGAAGCCTTGTGGAGCAATGATAAGATTATGCACACTATGATGAAGATGTTGCCTATCAAAAGAGTAGGCACCCCCGAAGAAATTGCTGCGCTGGCATTATATCTCGCAGCTGACGAGTCTGCCTATTGCACGGGCAGTGTGTTTACTGCGGACGGAGGGTTTACGATTTAAAAATTGGTTTATGCTCGATTCATTCTACACAGATAAAGTCAAAAAACTTCTTCCTCAATACAGATCCTTTCTGGAACAAGAAGTTTATCCCGTTGAGTTGCACATTATTTCTCATCCATTCCGTCAATCACTTCCGTTATTGCAATCACTTCGCGCGAAAGCGAAAGAACGGAAACTTTGGGCTCCGCACTTATCAGACCTGGAAGGCGGAGTTGGCTTGTCTCTTAGTGAGTTTGCGCATGTGAGTGAAATCCTGGGCACCTCACCCCTCGGCCATTATATTTTCAATTGCAACGCGCCCGACATTGGAAACATGGAATTGATGCATCAGTTCGCTTCTGCAGAATTGAAAGATAAATACCTGAACCCATTGATGAAGGGAGAAATTCGTTCGTGCTTCGCGATGACGGAACCAGAGTATGCCGGTTCAAATCCGGTGGATATGGCAACGACTGCCGTGCGCGATGGAAATCACTATATAATTAACGGACATAAATGGTTTACCACCGCTGCCGATGGGGCTTCGTTTACGATTGTGATGGCAGTCACCGATTCGAAAAACGAAAATCCCTATTTACGGGCAAGCATGATCGTTGTCCCGCTGGATAATCCCGGCTATAAATTGATTCGCAACATCCCCATTATGGGCGATGTGGGTGAAGACTACCTGAGCCATGGCGAAGTACAGTTTACAAATTGCAAGGTACCTGTTACAAATCTGATAGGCGAAGAAGGGAAAGGCTTTGCCCTTGCACAGGCTAGATTGGGTCCGGGCCGCATCCATCATTGCATGCGCTGGATCGGTATCTGTGAACGGGCGTTTGATCTCATGTGCAAACGGGCTGTATCCCGACAACTTAAAGAAGGAAAAGTATTGGCTCAGCAGCAGGCAATTCAATTCTGGATCGCAGAAAGCCGAGCGGAAATTAATGCTGCCCGGTTAATGGTGTTGAATGCAGCTCACTCTATTGATAAAGAAGGGGCCAAAGCTGCGAAAGATGAAATTTCGATGATCAAATTTTTTGTTGCTGATGTACTAATGAAAGTGGTTGATCGGGCTATTCAGATTCATGGCGGGTTAGGTGTTACAGACGACACCCTGCTTTCGTTCTGGTATCGACATGAGCGGGCCGCCCGCATTTATGATGGCCCTGATGAAGTGCATAAATCCTCACTCGCGAAAAGCATACTGAAAAAATACATGCACTAGCCTATGCTCGACCAACCCACCCAAACCCGCGCAGGTGAAGAGCTTGATATTCAAAAGTTACAGGATTACTTGCGCGATAAAGTACCAGGCTTCGATAAAGAAGTTTCAATCAAACAATTCCCGGGTGGTTATTCTAATCTTACTTACTTTATACAGGCCGATGATCATGAATATGTGCTGCGCAGACCTCCCTTTGGTGCCAACATCAAATCGGCTCATGACATGGAGCGTGAGTTCACTGTGTTAACTAAACTACACGAAGCTGGTTTTACAAAAGTGCCGGATGCCGTTCATCTATGTGTGGACGAAAGTGTGATGGGCGTAAAGTTTTACCTGATGACACGGGTGAAAGGAGTCATTCTCCGAAACAGATTGCCTAAAGATTTTTCAGTAAGTGAAGAATCATTCAGAGCCTTATCGAAAGCGACTATTGATGAGTTGGTGAAACTGCATCAGATTGATATACATGCTTCCGGTCTTGATGTACTTGGAAAACCCGAAGGGTATGTGCAACGTCAGGTTGAAGGCTGGATAAAACGTTATGTGAATGCGCAGACGGATGACATCGCCCCCATGAAAGAAGTGGCCGAATGGATGCAGAAAAATATTCCAACATCATCACATACTTCATTTATTCACAATGATTTCAAATATGATAATCTCGTACTGAATCCAAATGACGTCACCGAAATTATTGCTATTCTCGATTGGGAGATGGCTACCGTAGGCGATCCATTAATGGATTTGGGAACTACCCTTGCCTATTGGGCCGAAGCGAGTGATCCGGACTCGTTAAAACCCTTCAACCTCACCTGGATCCCAGGTAATTTTACGAGGAGGGAAGTGGTAGAGTATTATCAGCAGCGATCAGGCACACAGGTTGACAATATAGTTTTCTTTTATGCCTTTGGCGCTTTCAAGGTAGGCGTGATCTGTCAGCAGATTTATCAACGCTATAAACAAGGCCTTACAAAAGATCCACGCTTTGCTTCCTTGATTCATGTGATCAAAGCATGTGGAGAAAATGCACGAAGTACAATTGAAAGGAATAAAATATAAACCTCTGAGTAAACTCTGTGCCCTCTGTGGTTATTTTCACTTAAGAGATAATAGATGAACTGATTGATATTAAACTAAACTTCTGTTATGAAGCAACTTCTTTTACTAGTAACTGCCATTCTATTTACATTTTCTTGCCAGGAGAAACCAGATTATAGTGGCTGGCCAACCTATGCGGGTTCAAAAGAAGGAAACAGGTATTCATCCAATACTCAAATCACACCTGAAAATGTTTCTCAATTGAAGGTGGCATGGACATACTCATCAGGCGATAAAGACCCTGACAACCGATCACAAAACCAATGCAACCCCATCATGATAGATGGTATTCTTTATGGAACTACTCCACAACTCAAACTTTTTGCATTGGATGCCGCAACAGGGGATACAAAATGGATTTTTGATCCGGCTTCAGTCGATACCACTGCGAAGAACGATAAGTATGCTTTCTTTAAAGTAAACCGGGGAGTAGTTTACTGGAAGGATGAGAGTGGAAAAGATCAACGTATTTTTTATAGCACAAGCGCAAAAACATGGGCAATCGATGTGGCCAGCGGAAAACATATCACGAGTTTTGGTAAAGGCGGCTTCATTGATCTTACAGAAAATCTGGATCGCGAACCGGGCACATTCAGTCCCTTCATCGCAGCAACTACACCTGGCATTATTTTTAAAGACTTGTTGATCATGGGCCATCGCGTAGCTGAGTCAGCCGATGCAGCGCCTGGTCATATCCGCGCTTTTGATGTGCACACGGGAGAACTCAAATGGATGTTCCGTACTATACCAAGACCGGGTGAAGTAGGTTATGATACCTGGGAGGATCCGGATTCCTGGAAAAAATTTGGTGGTGCCAATAACTGGGCCGGCATGTCACTCGATGAGAAGCGTGGCATTGTGTATGTCCCAACCGGGTCAATAGGTGGAGATTTTTATGGCGGCATCCGAAAAGGAGAAAATCTATTCGGCAATTCCCTAATCGCGCTTGACGCAGCAACAGGAACCTACAAATGGCACTACCAGGTAGTGCATCACGACTTATGGGATCGCGACTTACCCGCCAATCCCAACCTTGTTACAATAAACCGAAATGGAAAAAGGATTGATGCGGTTGCCCAGATCACCAAGCATGGTTATGTATTTGTTTTTGATCGCGAAACCGGTGAGCCTGTGTTTCCAATTGAAGAACGTCCGGTGCCTGCTTCTGATTTACCGGGAGAAGTTGCGTGGCCAACGCAACCCATTCCCACTTTGCCAGAGCCTTTCGCAAGACAATCTTTTACAAAGGATGATGTTTCGGATCTCGACAGTGCTACCCATACTGAAATGCTTGAGAGATTTTTAACAATCAAATACGGAGAACCATTTACTCCCCCGAGCAAAAATGGAGTTTGGATTTTCCCTGGTTTTGATGGTGGTGGCGAATGGGGCGGTGCTGCGGTCGATCCAGAGACAGCTATCATGTATATTAATAGTAGCGAATTGCCATGGGCACTTACTATGATTAACGTTCCCGGAAAAGGTGGCGATAATTCACTGAAAGGAATGGGCGAAGCAGTCTATGGAAAATATTGTGTTGCCTGTCATGGCGCTGATCGAAAAGGAAACGGAAGTTCATTTCCTTCCGTGCTAAATATGAAATCAAAATACAATGCGCAGCAACTCTGGGGCATTATTGAAAAAGGGAAGAACATGATGCCCGCATTTGCGCAAATAAAAGGTATTGATAAAGAGGCACTGCTTGCATTTTTATTAGACCTCGAAGAAAAGGAACCCACTACTTCTAAAGAACCAGCTTCAACAGCATCCGCAGCAAAAAGTATTCTGGATGAAGTGCCTTACACGATGACGGGCTACAATCGCTTTCTCGACAAAAATGGATATCCCGGCATTAAACCACCCTGGGGCACATTGAATGCTGTTGACCTTAACAGCGGAAAATTGTTGTGGAAGGTACCGCTGGGTGAATTTGAAGAATTAACTAAACGAGGGATACCACCCACGGGAACTGAAACCTATGGCGGGCCACTGGTAACAAAAGGTGGTATTATATTTATCGCAGGAACGAAAGACGAAAAAATCCGCGCCTTTGATAAGACAAGCGGCAAGGTTCTTTGGGAAGCAAAACTTCCTGCAGCTGGCTACGCTACACCTGCAACGTATTCAATAGAAGGAAGACAATATGTGGTGATTGCCTGTGGAGGTGGAAAAATTGGAAGTAAGTCGGGCGACAGCTACGTAGCATTTGCGTTGCCTGAGAAAAAATAATTACTCTGTGAAAACTCTGTGTCCTCTGTGGTTAATCCTCTAACCACGGAGAACACAGAGAGACACAGAGAAAAAACACAGATTTTATGCAAATAAAAAACATCACCATCATTGGAACCGGTAACCTGGGCACCCGCATCGGTTTGCAGGCAGCTATTTCCGGGTATCATGTAATCTTTTACGATATCTCAGATTCTGCACTAGAAAAAGCTAAAATTGTGATTGATAAAATCATTTTTCAATTAATCAAAGCCGGAACTCTCACTGATGATAAGAAGCAAGACGCGCTGTCGCGCATCAATTACTCAACTCATTTGAAAAGTGCATTAGCCGAATGTGATTTCATCAGCGAAAGCGTAACCGAAGAATTAGCGATCAAAGAAAAAATATGGAAACAGATCGGTGAATTAGCTCCCGTTAAAACCATTTTCACGACCAATACATCATATCTACTACCCTCACAATTAGCTAACATTTCTGGCCGACCCGATAAATTCTGCGCCTTTCATTTTCATGATGTGTTTTATGCCCGTGTGGTGGATATCATGCCGCATCCAACAACCGATCCATCATTGATTCCCCTCTTGCAAGAGTTAGGCAGATCACTCAATCAAGTACCCGTGATTGTGAAAAAAGAATCCCCCGGCTACATTTTTAATTTCATGTTAATGGCTGTGTTGGGTGCAGCCGGAAGATTGAAAACAAAAGACATCGCCAGCATCGAAGACATTGATCGTTCCTGGATGGTCAACTTTCACATGCCTACGGGTCCGTTTGGAATTATTGATAACATCGGTCTCGACACCGCATGGCATGTCGTTAAAGAAAGAGAAGATGCAGCGTCACAAGCATTTGCAAAACTCTTGAAGGAATATATCGATCAGGGAAAGTTAGGAGAAAAAACCGGTGAAGGTTTTTATAAATATCCTAAGCCTGCTTATCGCGATCCGGGCTTTATAAATGATTGATCAGGTATCCCAATTTTCTGGAAACGACATCCGTAAAAGATATCTTAATTATTTTTGATCATTACTCTAATATCCCAACTATGAAGAAGACTCTTCTGACACTTGTGGCATTATTAATAATAATTTCAAACGGTTTTTCTCAAGAGTCTTTCCGCAGATGGAGAATTACCAACCAAATTCGTCTCGATAAGTTTGACCTGATACTGCCAGAAGTGATGCGCGAAAATAAGATTGACATGTGGATCATTATGAGCCGCGAAGGAAACTTTGATCCGCTTTATGCGGAAATGGGAGAAGGGTATGTGGGCCACAATGGCTACTATATTTTTACTGATACCGGCCTCCCTCGTATTGAGAGAGCTGTATTGGGCATTGACGGATATTTAGTAGAAGAAACAAAAGCGTATGATTACTTCGGGGCAGAATCTGAATTGAAAGAATTTGTTTCCAAACGGGATCCAAAACGAATTGGACTTAATCTCTCTAAGGATATTGGTGGTGCCGATGGTTTATCCTTTACGGGGAGGCAAGAGCTGGCAGAAATTCTTGGTAAAAAATATGAAGGACGTTTTGTCTCTGCCGAAAAACTTATCTCCGATTTCAGATCTCGACATGTAGCCACAGAAATAGCAGTATTCGCAGAAGCGGGAGATTACTCGTATCAGCTTGCGGAACGAGCTCTTTCCAATGAAGTAATAACGCCTGGCGTAACCACATTGGAAGATGTGGCGTGGTGGATGAAAGAACAACTCTTTAAAAATAATTTACAATCATCTTTTGGAATGCCTTCAATTTATGTTACTGGGCCCAATGGGATTGAATCTACTTCTACGGATCGCATTATTCAGCGGGGAGATATCCTGATGCTAGATTGGGGTGTTGGCCTGATGAACATGTACACCGATATGAAACGCATGGCCTATGTGTTAAAAGAAGGCGAACGGGAGGTGCCTAAAAGTATTCAACATGCATTCGATCAGGCCGTGAAGGTTCGGTCAATTGTTACTGCCAACATTAAGCCTGGTATTACTGCGCAACAAAATATGGATAATGTTTATAAAGCATTGCTAGGTGCTGGCTATTCGAGAATAGAATTTAACAAACCCAATGTTGATGATAAGACGGATGTAATCATAGGCTGTCACTCGGTGGGTGATTGGGGGCACGGAACTGGACCTTCCATTGCCCACTTCAATCCATTGCAACTTACTTATGTGATTAAACCTACCAATTTATTATCAATTGAGTTTTTCGCATACACTCCTATGCCTGAGTGGGGTGGAAAAAAGTTACGCATTCCATTGGAAGATGATGCCATTGTTACTGACCGTGGTGTGGAGTGGGTCTATCCTGTTAATCAACGCGTGCTGTTGATCAAATAATGTTCATGGCATTTTGGTAATTGAAGTACATTAAAGGCTTTCACCATTTTTCTCTTATCTTGTCCACCTATGAAAAAAATCTACCTTGTCCCACTGCTTTTTCTGGCACTCAATGTAGTTGCCCAGCGCCCCATCACTCCTTCTGATATTTATAAAATCCGTTCAGTCAGCGACCCACAAGTTTCGCCTGATGGAAGATGGGTGGCATATGTGCTATCAACTCCCGATTCTGTTAAAGACAAATCGGATAGTGACATCTGGATGATCAGCTGGGACGGGAAAGAATCCGTTAAGCTAACCGCCAGCAAAGAGGGCGAAAGTAAACCACGATGGACTCCCGATGGAAAATATCTTACCTTTCTTTCATCCCGCTATGAAACCAAGAAGTCACAAATCTGGCGCATGGATCGCAGAGGTGGCGAAGCCGAGAAGTTAACTGATCTTAAATACAGCATCAGTGAGTATGTATGGAGCCCGGACTCTAAAAAAATTGCACTGATTATTAAAGATCAGGAATCAAAAGACGAGGAAGAAAAAAAGGATAAGACTGCCAAGCCAATTATGATCGATCGCTATCACTTCAAAGCTGATGGCGATGGTTATCTCGAGCGCAAGCGTAACCACCTCTATGTGTTTGATGCGGAAACAAAAAAACTGGATACACTTACTAAAGGAGATTATGATGAGAGTAGTCCTATCTGGTCGCCCGATAGCAAAAAGATTGCTTTTGTGAGTAACCGCACCGCTGATCCTGACCGCAATGGTAACAGCGATCTCTGGGCAATGGATGCAAAGAAGGGATCTCCGTTAAAGCAATTAACTACCTGGGCCGATACTGACAACAGCCCGGCCTGGAGCCCGGATGGAAAATGGATAGCTTATCTGAAATCACAAACTCCGGAATATGATATTTATGATCAGGGACAAATTGCAGTAATTCCTGCAGAAGGCGGGACTCCAAAAATTCTCAATGCCACATTAGATCGTGATGTCTCGGCACCACGCTGGGCGGCCGACAACAAATCGGTGTGGGTTACGGTGGAAGATGATCGCAGAAGTCATGTTACTTCGTTTGATCTCGAGGGAAAGATGAAAGTAATCACGAGTGGCGATCGTGTTTTCAATTCGCTACAAGGTGGTGCCGGAGATACCTGGGTAACTTTATCCAGCGATCCAATGACACCCAATGAAATTTATGTGATCGAAAATGGCGCAGCTCGTAGACTTACACACATTCACGATGAATTTTTAAAATCAGTGCGGTTAGCTTCGGTAGAAGCCTTCGATTCAAAAAGTAAAGACGGCACAACGGTGGGCAATTTTCTTTTCTGGCCAGCCGGTAAACCGAAAGATCAAAAACTGCCAATGATCTTTTGGATCCATGGCGGCCCCACTTCACAAGATGATTTTAGTTTTGATTTAATTCCACAGATTTTAGCAGCGCAAGGGTATGCTGTAGCTACAGTAAATTATCGCGGCAGCAATGGGCGCGGACTTGCCTTCAGCAAAGCGATTTCTGGCGACTGGGGAAACAAAGAAGTTGTAGATATTCTCGGAGCAGTGGACCATCTTATCAAAACCGGAAAAGCTGACCCGAATAAGCTAGGCATAGGCGGATGGAGTTACGGTGGTATACTTACTGATTATGTTACAGCTACTGATCCACGCTTTAAAGTAGCAGCCAGTGGTGCGGGTAGTGCGATGCAGTTGTCCATGTATGGAACCGATCAATACACGATTCAATATGAAACCGAATTGGGCGTGCCGTGGAAGAATATGGACAAATGGATGAAAGTATCGTATCCGTTTTTGAATGTGGAGAAAATCAAAACGCCCACGCTCTACATGGTGGGCGAAGAAGACTTTAATGTGCCAGCTGCCGGCAGCGAGCAGATGTATCAGGCATTGAAATCATTGGGCGTGCCAACACAGTTTGTCGTGTACCCCGGACAGAATCATGGCCTTGCGGTACCGAGCTACCAGAAAGATCGCTATACGCGCTACCTCGATTGGTTTAATAAGTATCTGAATTCGGAAAAACTAAATGAGAAGTTACCTCCGAAGAAGTAGGCATTATTGCTATGTGAGATTTTAACCACGGAGATCATGGAGAAGATCACAGAGAAAAGTTCCGTGTACCCTTTGTGTGGATTTTCTCTGTGACCTTTGTGGTAAATAATAAAGCTTGGCATATTATTGATGAGTTGATTCACTTAATCTCTAGTCTGTGTCTTCACAGACCAGTTTATTTTGAATAAGTTTGAAAGCTGAAAACATAATGCCCAAACGATTAAGACTTTCGGAACTCATCGGTGAAATAGACGATGCCATTCAAAGCAGATTTGCAGGGGAAACATTTTGGATCACGGCAGAAATCACGGATGTAAAAAAACAACCTGATAAGCGTTGGTGCTTTTTAAAATTCATTGAAAAAGAAGGTAGCCTCATCACCGCTGAAATCAAAGGTGTGTTCTGGTCAAACGCGTATGATAATGTTGTGAGGTTTGAGAAACTTTCTGGTCAGCCCTTTGCCAACGGTCTTGAGATCACGTGCAACGTACGGGTGCGCTTTCATAAGCGCTTTGGCATTGACTTGGAGGTTTTAGAAATAGATCACACCTATGCACTCGGCAAACTGGAGCAGGAAAAACAACAGACGCTCGATCGGTTAGTCAATGAAAACGCAAAACACATTCGCCTAATTGATGGACAATATTTCACCAGCAACAAATCATTGGAATTACCCATCGTGTTGCAACGCATCGCGTTAGTAACCGCACCGGATTCGGATGGGCAACGGGATTTTAAACAAGAGATCGCAAATAACCCCTATGGCTATGCTTTTTCTGTGACTGAGTTTTTAACGCAGATTCAAGGTGACAATTCCAGCAACCTGATCATTCAAAAACTAAAACAGATTGAAGCTGAAAAAGAAAACTTTGATGTGGTAGCCATTGTGCGTGGTGGGGGTTCTCAAACAGATTTCAAGCCGTTCGATGATTACGAGTTATCAAAATATGTAGCTTCTTTTCCCTTGCCGATTTTCACCGGTATCGGTCACGACAGAAACACAAGCATCGTTGATCTGATGGCCCGGCAACATAAGACTCCCACAAAAGTGGCGAGTAGCATCGTAGAACACAACTTCAGCTTTGAAAGCGAAATCATTGAATTGAAGGATCGTCTTATGGAAACGACAGAAAGTATAATCGAAAAAGCGAAAGACAACTTGCTTCAAATGAAAAGAACGGTGAAGGCCTATAGTCCGTCCACGATTTTAAATAAAGGGTACGCCATAATTACAATCAATGATCAGATCATCATTGACCCTAAAGACATCAAGCCTAATACAGAGCTAAAAACCATTTTGAAAAACGAAGTCATTCACAGCACCGTCACTAAAAAATCAACACATGAACTTGACCTATAACCAGGCCTTCAACGAGCTGTCAAAACTTGTTGACCAGGTCGAAGACGATAAAATTCAACTGGATACCCTTGCAGACAAAGTGAAGCAAGCCAAAGAACTAATCGACTATTGCGAAATGAAATTGCGATCTATTGATAAAGATGTGGAAGCTGCTTTATCGGACAAGAAACCAACAACGCGGAAGAAGAAATAATTGCCTTAGCATCCTTACAGCATCGTCATCGGGTCATCGACCACTCTGAAATTTTCATTAAAGGAATTGATCTTTTTCATATCCGTATCCGAGATCTGAAAATCAAACACATCAAAATTTTCTTTCAGTCGGTTTAGATTGGAGGATTTGGGTATAGTAGATACTCCTAACTGCAAAGCCCAGCGCAGAATAATCTGGGCTGGAGTTTTTCCGTATTGATTCGCTAAGCCTACTAATTTAGGATCCGTAAATCGTTGTCCGCGCACAAGTGGTGTGTATGCTTGCAGTTGAATGTGTTTCCGTTTGCATTCATTCAACAGATTTTCCAGAAACAAATAAGGACTAAACTCCACCTGATCAACAGCCGGAGTTACTTTACCGTACGAATCAAGTTCATTTAAAAAAGGAATGAGGTAGTTGGCCACGCCAATAGCACGCACGCGTTTATCAGCGTATAATTTTTCCAGTGCCCGCCAGGTATCTTTACGCGTTTTCTTAATGGGCCAATGAACGAGATACAGATCAATGTAATCACTATTGAGTTTTCTGCTACTTTCATCAAATGCACGAAGGGTGTTGTCATAACCCTGATCTCCATCGGCCACTTTGGTGGTGAGAAAGATTTCTTTACGCGGAACTGCACTTGCACGAATTGCATTGCCGATCTCCGTTTCATTCTTGTACATCGCAGCCGTATCAATCAGTCGATAGCCAATTTCCAAGGCATGGGTCACAGCCTCTTCCGCTTCTTTCTTATACATATCATAAACACCTAATCCCAACAGAGGCATCGTGATTCCATTGTTGAGCGTTGTAAAGAGTTGAGTCATTTACTTTTAATTTTACTTATTTATCTCCATGGTCTGTGTCCTCACAGACCAGTAAATGCAAATAAATTTTTAAGGGTTCAATTCGAAGCACTATCAATCGACAATTAAAAAGTTTCGGTCCGTGAGGACACGGACCGAGGAATTTTATTTAGAAAGTTAGAGGCATCACCACTTTTCCAATCCCAATAACTTCTTTCCGAGGGGTGTGAGCTCGGCTGTTTTATAGCGTGTTTGTTCCCACTTGCGTGGATCGCCTGGGAAGGCATAGCCTTCAGGCGCAATGCGATCGCGCCATGAGTTAATTCTCCATTGGCGCAAGGCTTCGTTTTCTTCTTCTGCGGGCATCATGGAAATATATTGGGCTATGCGCACCTTGTCTTTGGAATTATTCGGTCGAATGCCGTGTGGCTCGGTGCTATTGAAGATCAGTAGATCCCCGGCTTCCATTTTTACTTTCACTTTTTCAAAACCCGTTACATCGGGTTTGAAGTAATCGCGATCAGCCGGCTGCGTTAACTTCCAGGTGTCATAGGTTCTGTACAACTCGGGTATGCACTGAAACCCACCCATGTTCTCATCGGTTTGATCGGCAATTGCCAACACACCCTGCACGTTTTGTGGTTTTGTTTCCGGATCATAATCCCAATGAATAAATCCTTTGTATTCATAACCCGGACGGATCGGAAAATTCAAGTTTGCGCGGTCAATCGTACACCACAATTTCTCAGTGCCCCAGATATCAACAAAGGCATCGTATACGCGTTGCACAGAACGATTATCCCACAGGTATTGATGATTGTAAATTTCAACCATGCCCGTATTGGTAAGTTCTTTCATTTGCATTTCGGCACGTGGCGGTGCATACCAGGTGGATGGATCATTCGGGTCCTTTTCTTCAAACTCCCACAACAGTTTGGCAAGGCGCTCACAGTTTTCTTTGGGTACTGCATTCTTGATCACGATATAGCCGTTGTGAATCCAGAATTTCCAATCCTCTTCGGAGAGCACGCGAAGTGGCTTTCCATTAGAGCGATCATTTAATTTCTGTGTGCTGGATTTTGCAACAGAAGGATTGCCGGGAATTTCCTTATGCGCGGGGGCCATGGTGGGTGTCATTGTTTGGGCCATTGTCGGGGCCATGGTAGCTGGAGCGTTCTTTTCCATGAGGTATTTGTTTTTTGTTACGTCAAATGTATTTCAGCTTTTAGGTTGAAACATATGCTGGAGTTGCCAGTTTTTGTTCTCTATTGATCTGCTGTCTAATATAATGATATTTTAAGTACATTCATGGTCAAAAAAATGAAAAAATGTCCATGAAGATCAAACTGGAGAAAGTTCAGCCCGATGAGGGAAGTTCGTTCCGGATTTTAAAAAATCCGCGGCTGAATGAGCTTTTCTACTGGCACTACCACCCTGAGTATGAATTGATTTTTATCGCTGGAGCGGATGGTACCCGTCACATCGGAGATCATATATCCCGATTTAAAGGCAGCGATCTTGTGTTTATGGGGCCCAACATTCCCCACCTGAATTTTGATTTCGGCATTCGCACGGAGTATGAGAAAATTGTGATCCAGTTGCAGGAAGATTTTTTACAGGCAGCGCTGGCTGATATTCCTGAATTATCAGATATCCGAACACTATTTTCAAAAGCACGCAGAGCCATCGCATTCAATGGAGAAACAAAGCGCGCAGTGGGAGAGAAACTGAAAGAAATGATTCAACAAAATCACTTTCGTCAATGGATTGTCTTATTGGAAATTTTTCAACTGTTGGCCACAAGCACCGAAAGTGAAGTACTTAACATTTCACCCATCGAACATAATTATAATCTGAAAGAGCAAGAGCGTATCAAGAAAATTTACCGCTACGTGGAAGAACATTATCATGAGAAAGTTGATATTAAGGAGGTAGTGGATTTATGTAATCTATCAACAGCTGCCTTTTGTCGCTATTTTAAACGCATGACCAACATGACGTTTACAGAATTCTTAAATCAGTATCGGGTAAACCAGGCGAAGAAATTGTTACTCAAGAACTGCAATGTAAGTGAGGCCTGCTTCGAAAGTGGCTTCACCAACCTGTCGTATTTTAATAAAACCTTTAACCGGTATGCACAAGAAAATCCCATGCATTTTAAAAAGCGACATGTTCACGAATTGAATTAGTCTTAATCAATAACCTCTATCCAAACCTTCCTTATGATTGCAAATCTCAGTCTGATTGATCTCATTATTGTTTTCGCCTATTTTGGTGTTGTCTTTTACATTGCCCGCTGGGCTACACTCAGGCGAAAGCACGATAGTGATACGGCATCGGCCGATTATTTTTTGTCAGGAAAAAGTGAAGGCTGGGTGGTGATTGGTGCCGCACTCTTTGCTTCCAACATTGGTTCCGAAATTATTCTTGGGCTTGCAGGCTCCGGTGCGCGCGCGGATATGCCCAATGCACAGTTTGAAATTCTTGCGTCCTTGGTATTAATCATTCTGGGATGGGTGTTTGTTCCATTCTATCTCAAGACCGGAGTTTATACGATGCCACAGTTTTTAGAGATGCGATACTCACCCGCTGCGCGCACCTATCTTTCTGTGGTTTCCATCCTTGCGTATGTGCTTACAAAAATTTCGCTTATCATTTTTTCCGGGGCATTGATCTTCGATATGTTTGGCATTCCGTTCTGGACCGGGGCGATCATCATTGTACTCTCCACCGGATTCTATACTGTGCTTGGAGGATTGACAGCCGTAATCTACACAGACTTAATTCAGACCGTAATTCTTTTAGTCGGAACGGTTGCTGTTACCTTCTTCGGACTACATCAATTGGGTGGATGGAATGAGATGACCAACACCATCGCAGCCGCAAGCACACAACCAGGCAATCCAAGTGTAAACCAATTCTTCAATATGTGGCGACCCATGTCAGATACAAATTATCCGTGGACAGGCATGTTGTTTGGTGCCCCCATTCTGGGCGTATGGTATTGGTGTACTGATCAGTTTATTGTACAGAAAGTGTTGTCCGCAAAAGACATCAGCCAGGCGCGCAAAGGCACTTTGTTTGCGGGCTTCTTAAAACTTCTTCCGGTGTTTATTTTCCTCATGCCCGGCATTATTGCCTATGCACTAGCCCAAAAAGGTTTGCTTACTTTTTCGTTGGATAACGCTGATCAGGCTATGCCGGCCATGATCACCACGTTGCTTCCTGTCGGATTAAAAGGCCTTGCTATTGCCGCACTGCTTGCTGCTCTGATGAGTTCGTTGTCATCGGCATTTAATTCATCCTCTACACTTTTCACAATTGATTTTTATAAGCGATTCAAACCCAATGCGAGTGAAAAACAATTAGTGCTGGTAGGTCAAATTGCAACCGTGGTGTTAGTTATCGTGAGTTTAAGCTGGATTCCGTTCATGAGAACCCTGATGGGGGGAGGCATGTTTCATTACCTGCAAAATATTCAAGCCTACATTTCACCACCGATAGCAGCCGTATTTTTATTAGGACTTTTCATTAAGCGCATTAACGCAAGAGGTGCGATTGTTTCTCTGTGGGCTGGATTTGTAATGGGCGTGTCGCGATTGGTGACGGAGTTTATGGCAAAAGAAGGAATGATTCAGATAGAGGATGGAAGTTTTCTTCAAGCGATGTTGAGCATTAATTTTCTACACTATGCATTGTTTCTCTTCTTGGTTTGCGGTATAATTTTAATTCTGGTGAGTCTCACGGCACCACAACAATCGGAAGAACAATTGAAATTAGTAACGTATAAAAGGACACCTTCTGTGAAAGGTGAAGGACATTCCACTGATTTCTGGCTTACTGTATTGCTGGTAGGATGTGTACTCTTCTTATGGGTGCTGTTCAGTCCGTGGGGATTGGCGTGATAATTCATGAGATATGATTACATTGTGTAAACGAATGCGTTCAACCCAAATAAGTTTTTTACTTCTAAAGTCGTATCAATAATGAGAAAATCATGGTATGCTGTATTACTTTTCATTTCCATCATCAGTTGCAAAGAAGAGAAACCCATCGGGTGGATTGACAATGAACGAATAACACATCGCGAGGCAAAAGATTGGTTGTCGTTAGGAGGCGATCACATGATGCAACATTATTCTCCGCTCAATCAAATCACCAAAGAGAATGTGAGCGAACTTGGCTATGCGTGGGAATATGATGCCAGCACCATCATAGGCAATGTGCCGCGCGGCTTGGAAGCCACACCGATTGTGGTGGATGGAATTATGTACACCTCAGGCGCCTGGGGAGCGGTGTATGCACTCGATGCAAAAACCGGGAAGCAACTGTGGATATACAAACCCGAAGTGGATGCTTCCTATGGTCGCAGAGCGTGTTGCGATGTGGTGAACCGTGGTGTTGCCGTGTGGGAAGGGAAAGTGTATGTAGGAACGCTCGATGGTTATTTGGTTTGCCTTAATGGCGAGAATGGTTCCGTACTCTGGAGCAAAGACACATTTACAGATCGCACCAAAGCCTATACAATTACGAGTCCGCCACAGGTTGCCGGCAGTATTGTAATGATTGGAAATTCCGGAGGTGAGTATGGCGTGCGCGGCTATGTTACTGCTTATGATTTAAAAACGGGAGAGGAGAAATGGCGCTTCTGGATTGTGCCCGGTGATCCGGCCAACGGTTATGAAAGCGTTGAAATGGAAATGGCTGCTAAAACATGGGACCCAAAATCTCATTGGCCATCCGGCATGGGCGGAACTGCCTGGGGCGAATCGGCATATGATCCTGAATTGAATTTATTGTATGTAGGCACAGGCAATTCAACGCCTTATCCGATTTGGTTTAGAAGTCCTGCCGGTGGAGACAATCTATTTCTCTCTTCGATTCTGGCTATCAATCCCGACAACGGAAAATTGGTGTGGCACTACCAAACAACCCCCGGTGAGATTTGGGATTACACTGCCACACAAAACATTGTGTTAGCCGATGTTGACATCGATGCAAAGCCCAGAAAAGTTTTGATGATGGCACCGAAGAATGGGTTTTTTTATGTGTTGGATAGAGCAACAGGCGAACTGATCTCCGCAGAGAAATATACCAAAGTCAATTGGGCCAGTCATGTGGATTTGAAAACCGGAAGGCCTATGTTAACTGAAAATGGACAATGGTATAAAGATAAACCCCGACTTGTAGTACCCTATCTTGGAGGCGGGCATGTTTGGCAGCCCATGTCATTCAATCCAACAACAGGGCTAGTATATATTCCTGAACGTGCCGTGCCGCAGGTATTTAAAACTTATGAAACGTATAAATGGTTGCCGGATGTTGACAACACGAATCTTGACTACTCAAACATGTACAAGTTCAAAAAGAATGTTGCGGATCAGATCACGAGCGCTGAAGATACATTGCGATCAGAAAGTTTATTGGCGTGGAATCCCGTAACTCAAAAAGTAGCGTGGAAATTTCCTGATGGTGGACCCGATGGCGGCACCATGTCAACACCTGATTTGGTATTTCAGGGAACACGCACCGGCTACTTTAATGTGCATGATGCAAAGACGGGAGAAAAGTTAAAATCAATTTTCACGGGTAATGGAATTATGGCGGGTCCCACAACATACAGCATTGATGGTGAGCAATACGTGGCCGTGATGGCAGGGTATGGTGGAGCAGAAACCTACGCATATTTGCCCGATGGCATTATTTTTCAATATGAAAACAAAACGAGAATCATCGCTTTTAAATTAGGGGGAGGTGAAACACCACTTCCTCCAAAACAAAAGAAAATTGAGACTCCGGCACCTCCTGACACAAAAATTGAAACTGAATTACTTGCTAAAGGCTCAACTCTTTATGAATTCTATTGCATCACCTGCCATGGAAATTTTGGAGATAACCATCTATCTCAACATCCGGATCTTTCAAAATTGACCACGGCAAAGCACATGGTGTTTAATGATATTGTGCTAAAGGGAATTCTTTCACAAAATGGCATGGCCAACTTTAGTAATTCTCTTAGCGAAGAAGATGCAGAAGCGATACATCAATATTTGCTGAAGCAGCAAGCCGAGAGCTACAAGAAAGAACAAGCCGTAAACAGGTAATCTTTTTACTTGGTCTTATATCACCATAGTTGTTAGAATAAAACGCCCATCAGAAAAAATCATATATCATCCCTACCGGGATTTTGATACTTATGTTGGATGGGGTTACTACCAACATATCATCCCTAACGGGACTTATTTCAGATTGGCAATCAAAGTCCCATAGGGACGTTATGTTGGTAGAAAGTTAGCAGAATGAATCAAGTCCTGTAGGGGCGGCATATAAAGGCTGTAAACATACCTCACAAGCTTCACTATCTATAATACATCTCTTGGGTAAACGACCATATTTCCTCACAGACCAGAAACGATTAATATATTAGCTCAAGTTATTTTAAAACTATGGCGACAGTCTGATGATTTTATTGCTGAAAATGTTTTTTCATAACGCCAGCATAATCTGCAATGGCTAGCTCTGGTGCTTCCAGTTCAGGGTGCCATAGTTTCTCCCACTCAAAACTGTAATACCCTTTGTAACCACCTTTTGATAGTGCATCAATCGCTTCGAAGATGGGAACATCGCCTTGTGCCAGACGAGTGTAGGTGATCGTATCGTTTACCAATGTTGCATTCTTAATGTGAGTATGATGAATATATTTTTTTAGTTTTTCATACGCTATCGTAGGAGACTCTTTGGTTTTGACCCACATGTTCACAGAGTCCCAGATCATCCCAACATGTTCGTGTTCAGAGGCTATCATCACCCTTTGCAAATCTTCAATATAAATCAAGTCGCCATGCGATTCGATGAGTACGATCAAATCACTACCCTTTGCATGATCGCCAAGCTCCAGCAAACCGTTAGCGATCAGGTCCATGGTTTGGTCTCTATCCTGGTCTTTCGGAAAGTTATTAGGGAAAACACGAATGTAAGGACACTTTAATTCCTGCGCCAGATCAATGTATCGTTTCCCCTCATCGAGATTTTTCTTTCTCTCATTAGCATCGGCAAAATGCATAGTGGCAGATGATCCAAGGTTTACAAATTGTAACCCGTTGTCTTGCATCATGCGTAGCGAGGTTGCTATATTTTGCTTGCTGAATTCCTTGCATTGTGGGAGATCCATTTGTCTTAGGATACCACGCACTTCAATTCCTTTAAAACCATGCTTTGCGGCAAACTCCACAATTTGATTGAGCGACCAATCGGGGCACCCCAGGGTTGAAAAGGCAAGACGAGGTGCTTTCTTTTTGAATACAAACGCTGAGGCTCCAAGCGATGCCGTGAGCAGTGCGGCACTGGTTTGCAAAAAATCTCTACGGGTGGTGTTGCTGTTCTTCGTCATGAAACCAAGTTATAACAAAGAAAGGCCGAAGGCAAGTTGTTTAACAACTGATCTTATTCACTCTTGCTTCATGACGGCCACCCTCAAAAGCAGTGCTCAAAAATTTATCCGTGATTTTTTCGGCTGCTTCCTCCGTAACAAAACGTGCAGGTATGCAAAGTACATTAGCATTATTGTGCTGGCGCGCGAGTGATGCAATTTCTTCCGTCCAGCAAATGGCAGCTCTTATTCCCTGGCGCTTATTCGCAGTGATGGCTACGCCATTGGCGCTACCACAAAGTAGCACTCCCAATTCAAATTCTTTTTTCTCAACTGCGCTGGCAACCGGATGCGCAAAGTCTGGATAATCTACTGATTGTGTACCATTGGTTCCGAAGTCTTTGATCTCATGACCGCTTTTTACAAGGTGCTTTTTAAGTAACTCCTTGTATTCAAATCCTGCATGATCGGCACCAATTGCAATTTTCATGTGTATTAATATTTTTTTGTTTTTGGTCACATGGAATTCGCCTGATCGATTATCATCCAAATAGGAGATCGTAAATCATGGCTCATTTCATAATTAGTGGGATTGTTGATCTAATCTTGCTTCTTCCAACTCACGCTTTGCTTTTCTCTTGAGTTCAATCGTTGATATGAAAATACTGATTTCATAAAGGAAGTACAAAGGAATCGAGATCAGCGAAAGACTCAACGGATCAGAGCTAGGGGTAATAATTGCCCCAACAATTAAAATGACGATTACCGCATGCTTGCGATAGCCCCGCAACAGTTTAGGTGTTACAATACCCACTTTTGTTAGAAAGAAAATAACTACAGGCAACTGAAATAAAATTCCGCTGCTCACCACCAATATCGTTATAGTAGATACGTACGATGTAATATCAAATTCATTGGAAATATCAGGGCTAATCGTATAGTTGGCAAGGAAGGCGATCGTCATCGGGCATAAAATAAAATACCCAAAAGAAATCCCTAACAGGAAGAGGCCTGAAATAGAAAACACGGCACCTCTTGAGCTTTGTTTCTCTTTATTATAAAGGCCGGGCTTAACAAAACTCCACAATTCCCAAACCACATAGGGGAAGGCTATAACTAATCCGATAACGAAGGAAGCCTGTAACTGCATAGTAAATTGCCCCATCAGAAAACGGCTTTGAATCTTCATCGGGATATCAGTAACGCAAAGGCCAGCTACGCCTGTTAAATCTCCTAATTGGCAGAGCCAGCGAAAGGTTATAAAGTCAACATGGCCTGGAGCAAAAACAATGTATTTAAAAATCTCTTCTGTATAGATGAAGGCCAAAATCATCATGATAAAAATCGCAGCCACTGACCGCACTACATGCCACCTCAACTCCTCGAGATGATCGAGGAAAGCCATCTCTTTTTCTTCGCTCATAATTCAATTACCTCCTCTCAGCTTTTAGCTGAGTAACCAAACACATTTTCAATACTTACTTATACAACGGGAACTTCTTCATAAAGGCATTCACCTTGCGCTTCACACCTTTCAGGTGCTTAACATCTTCCGGTTTTTTCAATGCCTCATCAATCAGATCAACTACTTTTACCACATCCTTTTCCATCAGGCCGCGGGTAGTAACGGCCGGAGTGCCTATGCGCATCCCTGAAGTTACCATGGGTGATTGCGTATCGAAAGGCACCATGTTTTTATTGATGGTGATGTCTGCCTGGATCAACGCTTCTTCGGCAATCTTGCCTGTGAGATTCTTTGAACGAAGATCAATCAACATCAGGTGATTGTCTGTACCGCCTGAAATTATCTTATAGCCTCTGTCAACAAAGGCATTAGCCATGGATTTTGCATTCTTGGCAACCTGTACAATATACTCCAGGTACTCATCACTTAATGCTTCACCGAAAGCAATTGCCTTAGCTGCTATCACATGCTCAAGCGGTCCGCCTTGTGTGCCCGGGAATACACCTGAATCCAACACCGATGACATTTTACGCAATTCGCCTTTAGGGGTCTTTAACCCGAAAGGGTTGTCGAAATTCTTACCCACCAAAATCAATCCGCCACGTGGTCCGCGCAGAGTTTTGTGTGTAGTGGTCGTTACAATATGACAATGCTCCATGGGGTCATTCAGCAACCCGCGTGCAATTAACCCAGCCGGGTGAGAAATGTCGGCCAGCAACAAAGCACCAACACTATCCGCAGCCATGCGCAATTTTTCATAATCCCAATCGCGGCTATAGGCGGAAGCACCGCAGATAATCATTTTAGGTTTTTCGCGCTGAGCGGTTTCAATTACCTTATCAAAATCAATCTCTCCGGTTTCCTGCTCAACTCCATAAAAAGATGGCTGGTACAGTTTACCAGAAAAGTTTACTGAAGATCCATGCGTAAGGTGGCCGCCATGGGAAAGATCAAACCCTAATATCTTATCACCAGGCTTTAGGCACGCAAGCATAACAGCCGCATTGGCTTGTGCACCTGAATGCGGTTGCACGTTAGCCCATTCCGCACCAAATAATTCTTTAATCCGGTTAATAGCGAGTTGTTCTACTTCATCTACTACCTCACAACCACCATAATAGCGTTTGCCGGGCAGGCCCTCAGCATATTTATTGGTAAGAACCGATCCTTGAGCCTTCATTACCTGCGGAGAAACAAAATTCTCGGAGGCAATTAATTCTATACCATGCTCTTGTCTCTGTTTCTCTTTTTCAATTAGATCAAATACTATTTTATCGCGCTTCATGGGAAATGAGGTTTTCTGATTCAGGTGCCAAAAATAGAGATTATCAATAAGAAGGACAGCCAATTGGCAGAGAAAAATGGTGTCATTCTGGCTTTAATTGATGGCGATAACCATAAATTTTACAATGCCAATAAAATCCTGATTTTTCTCCTTTGCATTGGCCTTTGCTTCTGTGGCCTAAAAGCCTCAAATCAAGAGGTTATCGGTAAGCGATTTTCGCATTCGCTTACCCCATTCTAAAAAGAAAAAGCTAGTGGTTGACGAATAGTAAAATATTACTGAATCGATTTCAGTAAGTGCAGTGACTTTTGAACAGCGGGATCAATCACGAGCAGATTGCTTCTCTTCTTTAGATCCAGTGAATGCCCAACTTCTGCACCAAGTGTTTTTGATGGTTTTATACGGCCCAGATCTGTTAGTCCGGTAATTTCCTGCAAGGCCCTATTCAATAGTCGCTCGCGCGGATCGCCCAGCGGATAAACAATAAGGCTATTTTCTTCTAATAACACTTGTGGAATAAATCCGGTGTCGTAGTCAGATTGGTTGAGGCTGTTAAATGATTTGGTGATGATAGGCTGCATGCCCCAGGTATTTTTAGGGTCGTTTTCTTCATTCAAAGTAATCGATCCAACGTTTTTACCAACAGTTTTATTACCAATAAGAAATACATCCATATAAGGCCTCAGACCATTAATCAATAATTCACTGGCTGAGGCAGTGCGGGTGCCCGTTAAAATGTAAACACGGTTATTCTGTAACTGACTTCCAATGTTCTGAGCCTTGTTCAAAAACTCAACCGACAGAAATCCCTCTCCAAGTTGAGGATCTGCTTTTATCTCCGCTGTTACTTTTGCATTGTACTCACGAATAGTAAATACCTTGGTGGCATCCACACCGGTTCCAATCAGGCTTGCAAGGTTGTTAGTTGCCGTCTCGGCTCCACCGCTGTTAAATCGTAAATCCAAAATTAAATCGGTAATTCCGGCCGACTGAAAATTGGCGAAGATCTGGTCCATCTCCGTATTATACTGAGTGCTGGTTTGTATGGGGCCAGTCGAAAAAAGATTGTACACATAGTAGCCAATCTTGCGATCATTGTACACCAGGATTTTATTCAGGAAATTGGGGTTCTCGGCATACTCAACGGTGGCTAAGTTTTTTGATTCTTCCGCACCGAATGTCTGACTTGCCAGATCCAGTGACTTGAACGAAATCGTGTGATTTTCACTTATAGTCTCCAATAAAGTTTGATAGTTGGAAATGGTTATCTGTTGGCTATTAATCCGGGTGATCAGATCTCCTCGCTTCAACCCAATAGTTTCAGCAGGCGAGCCAGGCTTGATGTAGACAATCTGTGCAATTACATTATTGTTATCCGGGCTTTCGCGATAAAGTGCAATCTCATAGCCCGCTTCTTTACTTACCCCTTGCAAGGAGTTTATCAATTCCTGAAAGTTATCCTGAATCCACGAAAAACGATCTTGTGAGTTGAGCAGTGAATTAAAAAATGCTTCGTGCTCCTGGCTTTTGTTCGGATCAACTGGCAAACTGGTGTTCCAATAATACCAGAAGTCCATGTTAGTGAAAATCCAGTTGTTTACATATTCATTGGAATGTACCGGCTCTTCTTTGTTGCAGGAAGGCAGAGCCAAAATTGTGAGGAACAAAATAACCGTAACAACACGATTTAACCAGAATTTTGTCAATGCCATTTCTTTCATTTAACTCCTCTCTTCTTCTAACAAAAAACAGGTATCGTAGTTTTGCTAAACTTTACATGTAAATGCTTGGCAAATACCTGGTGGTAACCGTCAAAGATCGGAGTACGCGGTAGGTCGCAGAAAGATTTGCACATTCTTCGACACATTTTTCTGGTACTCAGGCATTGTTGAAAGTTTTTTCCATTGCGGATCATCCACAAAGGCTTTCCAGTGTGCATCCCGCGAAGCCTGATTTTCAAAAGTAGTCATGTACATCAGATTGGGCATGCGAGGGCCACTTAATACTTCTCCATAAAACACCGCATTGAATCCAAGTCGCTTAAATAATCCGATTTCGTCACCGGCATTAAACATATCTACTTTATTGCGATATATTTTTTCGGTATAGCCTTCATAGCTACGCAATTCATAAACTCTTTCATTCACCGCATTTTTCAAATCTGGCACCGCCACTTGTTGCATTCCCGAAAAAGATCTTAATACGATAGTTTGAATGCGATTATAAGGTGGATTATCGTATGTAGCATCGATATAATCTTTGCCGTCAGTTGCATACAATTTATCTTTCGCCAGCGTCTCAGTCAGGTTCGCAAACTGATCCAGGGAGCGATACGGAATCAACACGTAAAGCCTCTTTCCATAGGTGGTGTCAGTTTCAACGGGTTTAAATACTCCCACACTCTTAATCCCAATACGGTGAAGAGCCGGTAACAAGGCTTTCTCCAAATAATTCTCTGTTCTGGTCTGTTGATCACTTGTTGTAAAGTAATAGGTGCGCAATTCAAAATACGCACGCGGAGCGGCCCCTGACGCAACAAGCCCAACAAAAAGGATTAAACCGATTACCAGATTTACTTTTATTAGATTTTTCATTTTTCCATCTCTTTGGTTCAAAAGTAACAGGAACTAATCAATAGATATACACCCGTAGCAATAACATTTATTCTCAATCTGATTTTATACTTTTATCTATTAACTCCTCAGTCTTGAATTTTCAATATATACTCGAATTAATTGGTACGTTCTTTTTTGCTGTGTCGGGTGCGCTGGCCATGCAAGACAAAGATCAGGATTGGTTTAGCGCAGCCTTTACAGGTTTCATTACAGCCATTGGTGGTGGTAGTTTGCGCGATATCCTGTTGGGCAGTTACCCCTTGGTGTGGATTAAAGACATTAATTTTTTGTACTCCATACTGCTTGGAGTCGCTATCGCTATCATTTTTCATAGGATAATCATTCAATTCAGAAAGACCTTCCTGCTCTTCGATACCCTTGGCATTTCCTTTTTTACCATTTTGGGAGTTGAGAAGGCAATGGGATTGGGAATACGTCCTGAGATTGCGGCTATCATGGGCATGTTTACTGCGGTTATGGGAGGCGTTATCCGCGATACGCTTACCAATGAGTTGCCCGTTATTTTCCGGAAAGAAATTTATGCCACCGCATGTCTGACCGGGGCCATTACTTACCTTATTTTAGATTTACAAACTCCGCTCGCGCGTAATTACAACCTGATAATTTCTATTTCAGTTATTATCCTGATCCGGCTTCTATCTGTAAAGTATAAATTAGCTTTGCCCGGATTCAAAAAATGATTCAACATTGATCATACCAGTGGTCAATAATTGCTTGTGCGCTCTTGCGGGTTTGATAATATTGCAGGAATGAGATTGGGCCTTCTTTTATTTTTCATGCTAATCAGCTGGGTGGCTACAGCCCAGAAGAAGAACGAGGCCTATCAGTTTGCAATTCGCAAAGCTACCAGTGTAATCCGAATCGATGGAGTTGTGGACGAAACCGATTGGGATCAGAGCCAAACGGCCACTGACTTTTTTATGGTGACGCCTATGGATACAAGCCGCGCACAGGTGAGAACAGAAGTGAAGATGACCTATGATGATGATAAACTTTACCTGCTGGCGATCTGTTATCACGCCCTTCCCGGTCCCTACATTGTTGAATCGTTGCGCAGAGATTTTAACTTCGGAAAGAATGACAACTTCTTACTCTTTATGGACACCTTCGATGATCAGACGAATGGCTTTTCCTTTGGCGCCAATGCTGCAGGGGCGCAATGGGACGGGCTTATGTACGAAGGAGGTAAAGTGGATCTTAACTGGGACAACAAATGGGAATCGATTGTAAAAAATTATGATGACAAATGGATTTTCGAAGCGGCCATTCCATTCAAAACGATCCGATACAAAAAAGGAATTACCAAATGGGGAATCAATTTCAGTCGACTGGATTTAAAGACTACTGAAAAGTCTAGCTGGGCACCGGTTCCACGCCAGTTTCCATCTGCGGCCCTTGCCTTCAGCGGATCGCTCGTGTGGGATAACCCACCCAAGAATGCCGGAGTCAATATTTCAGTTATACCGTATGTGCTGGGGGGCATTTCGAAAGATTATGAAAATAATACACCCACTGCGAATCGCGGTGAAGCCGGTCTGGATGTAAAAGTTGCAGTTACCTCTTCCCTAAACCTCGATCTTACTATCAATCCAGACTTCTCGCAGGTAGATGTTGATCGCCAGGTTACTAACCTGGATCGGTTCGAACTATTTTTTCCTGAAAGACGACAATTCTTCCTGGAAAACGGAGACATGTTTAACAATTTTGGCTACTTAACAATACGCCCATTCTTCTCGAGGCGTATTGGTTTATCAGCTCCTATTCAAGCCGGTGCCAGGTTAAGCGGTAAGATTGACAAGAACTGGCGCATTGCCATGATGGATATGCAAACAGGTGAAGTCGAAAAGGACCAGCTGCCGGCTCAAAACTTTGCCGTCATGGCGCTGCAACGAAGAGTCTTTGCAAGATCAAATATTGGCATGCTGGTGATCAATAAGGAATCTCTTAACTATAATCCAAGTGAAGTAACTTCTGGTAATGTCTACTCAGAATACAATAGGAATCTTGGCTTTGAATACAATCTTGCTTCGTCTAATAATTTATGGACCGGTAAAGCACTTTTTCTAAAATCATTTAGCCCGCAAAAAACCGAAAAAGATTACACCTATGCGGGCAACCTGCAATTTGCAAGTAGAAAATTAATCGTGAGCGGTCAATATGAATATGTGGGCAGTGGGTATACAGCCGAGGTAGGTTATGTACCCCGAACTAATTATATCCGTACCAACCCACAGGCCTCCTACCTTTTCTTTCCTAAGGGGAAAACAATTTTAAGTCATGGGCCAAAAGTTGCAACAAGTATATTTTTTGATCCTTCCTTCAAGCAAACTGATAGTGAGACATACCTTGCTTACCTTTTTAATTTCAGAAAGTTGAGTACACTCATGATGTGGGTTGGACATGATTATGTAAAACTCTTAAGTCCGTTTGATCCAACTAATTCCGGTAAGGATAGTCTTGCAACAGGGAGCGAGCACCGGTGGAATTCCACGGGGCTGGAGTTTTTTTCAAGACCACAACGCACCTTGACGTATTCTCTTGCGGGCAGGTATGGCGGTTACTATGCAGACGGAACGAGGTTGTTTTTAAGTTGGGACATCGGCTATCGCATTCAGCCCTATGTAAGTTTATTACTAAGCTCCAGTTACAACGATATCCGTTTGCCTGAACCCTGGGGCCGCAATACATTCTGGTTAGTTGGACCTCGAATAGATATTACGTTCACCAATAAAATCTTCTGGACTACCTTCCTGCAGTACAACGAGCAAAAAGACAATGTGAATCTTAATACACGCTTTCAGTGGCGCTACCGCCCTGCTTCTGACTTGTTCATTGTTTATACTGATAACTATTTGCCTTCCGATCTTTCTGTGAAGAATCATTCCCTGGTTGTTAAGTTCACCTACTGGTGGAACATATAAGTCTTGTCCGGCTCTTGATTCATCTTCCGGAACCCATTACTTTTAATTAAATTCTTTCTATGCGATTCATTCTGCTTTGTGTTTTGCTGATGACCGTTTCCTGCGAAAGGAAAGATCAGCCTGTAAGTCTGCCCGGTAGTTATTCTTATGACGCACAGTTTCTTCGTAAGCACACCAGGCAAGTAATTGAATTGGCTGACAAAGCGGGCGAGGCAAGAGTGCTGCTATCAGCTGAGTATCAGGGCCGGGTTATGACGAGTAGCTCAGGTGGAGATAGCGGAACCAGTTATGGCTGGTTGAACTACGATTTGATTTCAGCCGCTGAAAAAAAGAAGCAATTCAATCCCGTAGGCGGGGAAGAACGCTTTTGGCTAGGCCCTGAAGGCGGCCAGTATTCATTATACTTTCACTCCAGAGATTCATTCAAAATAGAAAACTGGCAAGTACCGGCTCTTATTGATACAATTACCTACGAGGTTACACAAAGCAACGCTACACAGGCAACGTTTTCCAAAAAAGCCTCGATCACCAGCTATTCGGGAACACGCTTCGATTTACATATTGAACGGAAAATCTCTCTACTCTCTAAACAAGAAACTGAAGCGGCACTACGCGCATCGCTAAATGACTCTCTAAATTTTGTCGCATACCAAACCGAAAATCAAGTACAAAATACAGGCACAGAAAATTGGACGAAAGAAAATGGCTTGCTATCGATTTGGTTGTTGGGCATGTTCACCCCTTCAGAAAACACCGTGGTAATAATTCCTTTTCATCCTGCGCCAGATGCTAAAGAATTAATCAGTACAGACTACTTCGGGGAAATTCCTGCGGACCGATTAACAATTAAAGACAGTGTTTTATTTTTTACCTGTGACGGAAAATACCGAAGCAAACTTGGACTGCCTCCGGCTATTGCCAAATCTGTTGCGGCAAGTTTCGACTTTCAGAAAAACATTCTGACTGTAATTTCTTTTGAGTTAACCCCAAATGCTGACTACGTAAACTCAAAGTGGGAGATTCAAAAAGAACCCTATCGTGGTGACGCGGTTAACTCATATAATGATGGCCCACTTGCTGATGGTTCGCAACTGGGTCCATTCTACGAACTTGAGTCATCCTCCCCGGCTTTGGCATTAAAGGCCGGAGAAACGGGGAGCTACAAGCAAACCACTTTTCATGCGGAGGGAGATTTTGAAAAACTCAATGAATTAGTCCAACAGCTTTTGGGCGTTGACTTAAACGATTTAAGAAAATAATCATGCATCTGTACAAAACTCCTGAAGGCCCGCTCTGGATTTATCACGAAAACGCATATCTTTTAAAAGGCGAATGGGATGCGCTGATCAATCAATCCAATCTTCATCAGCATCTTAACCACTTATCTGCCAAAGCAGAACGAATTTCTGAGGCTCAAAGTCAGGACTTGATTAAAAATTCATTAGCTCCCATTAGCAATCAGGAAGTATGGGCGGCTGGTGTTACCTACCTGCGCAGTCGCGATGCACGCATGGAAGAATCAAAAGAATCAGGTGCAGCGGATGTATATCAGAAAGTGTATGAAGCCGATCGGCCAGAATTATTTTTTAAAGCATTGCCGGCTCGCGTAGCTGGCCCGGGTGATCATGTATTTATTCGATCTGATTCCACTTGGAATGTTCCAGAGCCTGAATTAACTCTTTTTATAAATTCTGCCGGAGAAATTCAAGCCTATACCATAGGCAACGACATGAGTTCGCGCAGTATTGAAGGCGAGAATCCCCTTTATCTGCCGCAAGCGAAGATTTACGAACGCAGCTGCGCTTTGGGACCTTGCTTGTTTGTTCCTCCACAACCTATTTCCAGCGAAACTAAAATTGCGATCACAATAAGTAGAAATCAAGAAGAAGTATTCAGCAACTCCATTCAATTGAACAGGATGAAACGAAGCTTACCCGAATTGGCATCGTGGCTATACAAGTTTTGTAAGTTTCCGGTGGGTTGCTTTTTAATGACAGGCACAGGCATTGTGCCCCCCAATAATTTTACCCTTCAAAAAAAAGATGAGGTAAGTATTTCAATTGAAGGAATCGGGATGCTTAAAAATACTGTCGATGTGCTTTAATTAAAGCGGTCGGGCCGCTACTTTGACAGAGTAATTCAGCGGTCGGACCAACGATCACCAGCTGCCACTGCTACCTCCGCCACCAAAACTTCCGCCACCACCCGAGAACCCACCACCAAAACTACTACCGCTGCTGCGGGAGGAAGAACTCCAACTACTGCTGCGTGATGATTTTGATTTACTCACCGGACCGGTTGCTGTACCACCACCTGACATCGTCTTAGCCATCTTTTTACCCCAAGGGGTGCGGGCAACAAGCAACTTTAAAATCGGGAAGCCGAGAGCATACGATAGCCCTGGTACATACCACAAGTTGGAAGGCAAAACAATAGCTGGAAAAATTGCATAGAAGGGAATCAAGAAAGCATATACAAACCAACCCCAGCCATCATTAATCACTAACCCAAAGAAAGCGAAGATGCCTAATACCAGACAAATACCAAGCGCGATAAGAATACGCGCAGTTAACGATAGTTCTGTTACCTCACTGTCATTGGCTGTATACTCGCCACCAATAGCAGCAATTATTCCATCAACCCCGGCCGTAACACCTGCATCAAAATCTGCTCTGCGAAAATTAGGAGCCATTTCATTGCGAATGATTCGGCTGCTTAGCGCATCGGTGAGCACACCTTCTAACCCAGAGCCAACTTCAATCCTCATTTTGTGGTCATCCACCGCTACCAATAACAAAACTCCATTGTCCTTATCCTTTTGACCAAGTTTCCATTTTTCTGCCACCCGAATTGAATACTCTTCAATAGATTCTCCTTCCAGTGAACTGATTATAAGAACGGCAATTTGATTGGACGTGGAGTCTTCATACACTTCCAGTTGCTTCTCGAGCTTTTCAATTGTTTCCTGTTTCAGGGCTTGAGCATCATCATGTACCCGTGTGTTCCATAATTCAGGAACGGCCTTCTGACCAAAGGCCGAAAGCGAAATCATTAAAGAAAAAATCAAAAATCTAACTCGCATAATCAATTCAAAATTCCTAATTCAAAATTTACATTTTGCTTACCACGAATCACTTGATCCCCCACCGCCTGAAAATCCACCACCACCAAAATCACCACCGCCACCTCCCCAGCCTCCAGAACTCCGGCCTGAGCCACCTAGCATAGACCCCAGCATAGCGGCTGTCCAGTAACCACCCATACCCGAGTTACCCCCTTTGTTTTTGCGCGACATCAGCAGTAGCATGATTACAAAAAATATAACTGTGCCCCAGGGTGATTTCTTCTTACGCTTTTGTACCGTTGGCTCTTCATTTACATACTCTCCGGCTATGACTTTAATAATAGCCATTGTAGCCGCCTGAATTCCGCCTTCATAATTTCCCTGGCGGAAATAAGGGGCCACTTCATTTCTGTTTATCCGACTTGACATCGCATCAGTAAGTACGCCCTCTAATCCATAGCCAACTTCAATTCGCATCTGGCGTTCTTCCATCGCTACCAGAAACAGAACACCATTATCTTTTTTCTCCTGCCCAAGTTTCCATTCTTTAAAAACCCGCACTGCATAGCCGTCAATATCTTCCCCTTCCAAAGAAGGAACTACCAGTACAGCAATTTGATTAGAGGTTGAGTCGCGGTGTGCTTGTAAAATTGCTTCTAATTGCGCTTTAGCCGGGGCTGATAAAATCCCTGCTTCATCATGAACCCAAACACCACCATGTGGCGGAATGCTACGTTGGGCTGTAGCCGAAAATACTACCAACAGGGAGAAGAAAAGAAAGAGAAGTGATTTCATTCGAACGTTACATGGAAAATGATACATCAGGCACATTATTCAATACGCAAATCATCTTTCAATTCGTTCACATCATCGTGAGTGATCACGAATCCTTTCTCTAACAGAATTTCACCACAACGTAAAATAGCGGCTTCAATACCATCCGTAATTGTTCCCTTCTTTACATTTTCTATAATCTTACGCACAATTGCATCCCATTCCTTTTGCTCCACCACTTTGCTGATTCCCTTGTCGGCCATTACAATTACTTCATGCTCGAAGAAGGAAATGAAAATCATAATGCCAGTACGCTGACGCGTGCTAAATACCTCTTCTTCCAAAAAAGCATTTTCTGCTCGTTTGCGCGTTGCCTGATCCATATATGACTGGCTAAGCATAAGCCGCTTTACAGGATTGATATAATGTGCTTTCAAGGCACCAATAAATCCGCCCAGCATAACCAGCACAAACATGAGTACTGGGTCATAGACAGCCAGCGAAGGAACGTAACGGTCAAAAATTACAATCAGAAAAAATATGGCTGCCGCACCAATCAGGGCTGCGCGGTAGTTAGCAATTGTATAGTGGCTGCTTTTTTCCACAAACACAGGCACTATTTCGCCAGATATTTTACTTTCGGCCTGGCGCACAGCTGCTTTGATGCGGTCAAGCTCCCCAGGGGTAAATCTTTTTTGAATCGACATAGTATCTTGATTGAAAGAGACAAAGATATAAGGAAAGTGGTCTATTTAATATCCCAGGATTGGAAAGGGTCTGTAGGTTTTATTTCGGCTATTTAACTCCACCAATTATAGTAAAGGCGCCCCAATAATAAGGATGCGCGTATTCGCTGCGGGTTGCTTGCATAGCGGACCGATAGGCTGTATAAATATCCGTTTGTGATAAGTAGCTTTTATAGAAAGTTTCCATAAATGTGACGGTGGCCTCATCACTGATTTTCCAAAGTGAACCCATCACTGTTCTGGCGCCAGCCAACTGAAATGCACGCTGCAATCCCCACACACCTTCACCACTTTGAATTTCCCCAAGACCTGTTTCGCACGCTGACAAAACTACCAACCGGGTGCCGGGTAAATCGAGTTGAGTTACTTCATAGGCGCTCAGAAACCCGTCTTCGTATTTTGAGTAGTCCGCTATTGAAAACGGCTCTGTATCAGCTGCCCCAGCCAGAATTAACTTTGATTTCAAATAGGTGTCAACGCGGGATAATTGATCGAACTCGCCATGAGTTGCCAGATGAAGTACATCCGGACTTTTCAGTCCCTTAACCTTCGATTCGTTTGCCTCTGCTTCGCTGAAAACCCGCACATTCACCCCCTTCATGCGAGCCATTTCCTGAATTAAATCTATTTCCTTCTGCGTCCCAGGAAGTCTGGCTACACCACTCCGAATAATCTCATCAGACTCAATCGGGGTTATTTCATTTCCCAAATAACGATTTGATCCTTCCTTGCGATTCATTTCAAAGATGGGGTTTCCCACCAAAGCAAAGTTTTGTGAAGGCTTCGCTGCAATTGCTTCGGTCAGCAAATCACGGCCAGTAGAAACAGGTCTAAGTACAACTTCATCAAGCAAGTACCTCCCTGTAGCAGGGTTTTTAAGTGTTAGGGGATTCATGCTGTGATATGCACCATCACTACTCAGATAAATAGTTGAACTGCCCCTGGTTTGCGCTTCGATTTTGGCCCAATAAAGTTTATAACTTTCTGCATCATCCAATTGCCCACGGATACGGTTTTGATAATTCCTTAATCCTCGATCCTCAAAAGATTCGCCTTCGCCTATAGGAAATAAGACTGGCCTGGTATTGTCAGGCTTGATGGCGAATCCCCAATATTGAATTTTGGGTTTATCGAAAGTAAAATAGTCGCGTGGAAGCCGAAGGATCTCAAGATAAATTTCTCCCTTCTTAAGTTTTGCTTGTATCTGCTGCCAGCGAATTGGCTTCAACAAGTTTGTTGTGCCCAACTTCTTATTTACCGTTCGCTCAAGATCATTTATCCGGATGGATGTTCTGTTGATTGAGTCAATTAAAGATGGAACAGGACTTTTAAGACTTAACTGGTAAAACGAAGCTAGCTTATCGCGCAGTCTCCTAATCTCAGCGAGTTGGGCAAGAGCAACCCTGTCGTTCATTTTTTTGAGTTGCTTCTCCTGATCCTTTGTTGCATCAAGGATCACTCCTTTTGTTTGCAAAATCTTATCAAGAATTTCACCTGCCCGGTCATCTCCTGTTTCAGTTATATATAAAAGCAGCGAGAAATATTGGTTTAGCAGTTGAGTGTACGACTTGAAGAATTCTTTCTTCTCACTCTCCGAAAAAAACTGAAAACTTTTCTTCAATGCATTTTCTTCTTCGAGAATTAACTTTTTGCTTTCGCTATAAGCCAACTCTAATTTTGCAGACTTTACCTGCAGATTAAGATAGAATGGAAGAAATGCCTTGCGGTAGTTTTCAGCTGCCGGACCCAGAAATTTATATCCGGAAAGCTTTCTTATCGATTCAAAACCCGATTGATATTCTCGCTCCGACTCAATAAGTTGGTTATTAAGTTGAAACAAAACCGCCTTTTCAAATTTGCCAGACGCATACTGGCTTGCCATCGTTTTTTGATTGGCCTTATAAGCTGCTATGACAAGCTGAATCGATGTTCCCCCAATTTCATTTATGTTTTTTAGATACTCAATACCATCCTGAATCTGTCTTTTTACTGAGTCAGGTAATTGCGGGTTGTTACCAAATTGCCGTTGCGATTCCTCCATGGCAGTAGCGGAATATTCCATCATCTTTCGTTGTTCATCAACCATTGCTTTCGCATAGGGAATCGCCTCTTCAAATTGATATTGCTTAAAATAGGCTTGAGAAAGTATCAGATTATAACTCAAGCGCTGCCCCGACAAAACGGACTCCTGGCTTGTACGCATGCTCTTCTCATAGTCTGCTTTTGCTTTAAGCAATTGCTCTTTCACTTCCTTTGGGTAGTCATCATTAATCTTAAATATCTCATCAGCGGATTGCATGGTCATTTTCAACGCGCCCGATTCCGTTAACTCCTTAAGCTGAAGTCCTGCTTTTATAGCCTCCGGATATTGCTCAGCTCCCAACAAGCTGTTTCCTAACTCACTATAGAATTGTTGTCTTATATAATAGGCCGGGCTATTTTCCAACACCGATCGCCTGCTTTCCAGGTACCGGATATTTTTTTCGAAAAGTTTTTGCGAGCGTTGGAGCCTGCTTAAGTCCAGGTATACACCAGGCAAATAGTCAGGAGTTACAGAAGCATATCCTCTGTTATAAAAAGGGAAATTTTTCTCATATGCAACAATGGCTTCTTGAGTAAGCTCTGAGGCTTTAAAAAAATCACCGGCTAACTCGTAGTAAATGGCAGCTGATTTCCTTGCGGTAAAATACTCTTCGTCTTCCGGTGTAAAAATCGAATCGGTTATCTGAATCAGCTTAGCAGCAGCTTTTATTTTATCCTGTGCATATGGCAACGAAGCTGTTTGTTTATCATACTCACTATAGTCTATTGTACGTGTACGTATTTTTGCTGATTCCTGTGCTTTGGAATCATGGCCTATGATGATCAAAATAAATAAAACAAGGCTCAATACACGCATACCTGTTACTAAACTAATTGCAACTTACTTTTTATAAGACTTTTAATAAACCAAATTTCACTATTTTCGCTTCCTATGGTTTCTACCCTTTTATCACACAACTGGAAAAAACTCTTACGTTCTGTTTCCTTTACTAAGGAACTGACCACAGCTATTTTTCTTGGGTTACTTGCGCTGATGGTAGTGGGTTATTCGCTAGCACTGGGTTTTGCACTAGAAAGCATCATTACAAAAGGTCTTAAACAAGCTGATAGCTTTCAGTTTCTGAACGGATTACTCATTTATTATTTTGGGTTTGAGTTCATGATGCGCTACTTCATGCAAAACCTTCCTGTGCTGGATGTGCAACCTTACTTGCACTTGCCCATGAAACGCTCACGCATAGTTCATTACCTTCTTATTAAATCTCTGTTACACGTCCTCAATAGTTTTGTCTTTCTGCTGTTTGCTCCTTTTGCATTAACCGTAGTTGCCCAGCGATTCGGTACTGTGGCCGGCTGGAGTTGGCTCGGCTCACTTTGTCTGCTCAGTTTATGCGTTCATTATGTTGTCTTGATTTTTAAGAAAGGTCTTGACGATACTCTGGTGGGCTTCCTTGCCCTGGTGGGAGTGCTCGGATTACTGGCCGCCTCCGATTACTATGGTTGGTTCAGTTTGTCAGAGTTATCAGCCCCGCTTTTTGCTAGTGCTGTGCATAGTGTCTATTTCCTGGGGGGAGTCTTGCTCCTATTGGCGCTTCTCTACTTTTTCAACTTTCAATTTTTTCTTAAAAGCATGTACCCAGATGAACTGTTTGTTCATAAAACCACTACATGGGGCAAAAATCAGGACTGGGCGTTTTTGCAAAGCTTTGGCTCAATTGGTGAATGGATTAACCTCGAATTAAAACTGATTCTGCGAAACAAACGGCCTCGTACAATTCTTTTTCTCAGCGCTTTCTTTCTGCTTTACGGACTAATTTTTTACACCCGGGATGAATACACCGAAAAAATGCCTGGCTTCCTCCTGTTTGTTGGAATCTTTATCACAGGTATTTTCATGATCAACTATGGGCAAATGTTATTTAGCTGGCAGGGGGGTCATTTTGATTTTACTTTAACACGACCGATATCACTTCGTCAGTTTATTGAATCGAAGTACTGGATGCTAAGTACGGTAACGGTGTTCTGCTTTCTTCTCAGTATTCCCTATGTATACTTTGGATGGAGGATTATTTTCGTCCATGCCGCTACTACATTATTCAATCTGGGCATTAACATTTTTGTTATTCTCAACATGGCGATGTGGGAACCGAAAAAGATTGACCTGAAAAAGGGCGGATCATTTAACTACGAAGGCGTAGGAGCCGCACAATGGGTGATGTCTATTCCCATTTTGTTAGGCCCTTACCTCTTCTATTTGCCATTTAGCTTTTCGGGTTATCCTGAATTAGGAATTTTTGCGGTTGGAGCAGCCGGCTTACTTGGTATTGCTTTACGACCTTACCTGTTAAAATTAACTACCCAAAGATTCGAAGCGCGTAGGTATTCGATTGCTGCAGGTTTTAGAAAAGATTAATCTACTATATGATATCCATTCAAGCACTTAAAAAATCGTATAAGGGAACGTCCGTAGTGGATGTAGAACAACTGTTGATAGGACAGAATGAAAGCTTTGGCTTGGTGGGTAACAATGGAGCAGGAAAGACTACATTGTTTCGGATGATCCTTGATCTGGTAAAGCCCACCGAAGGAACTGTTCAGATCAATGGCAAAAATGTTCAAGGCAGTGATGAGTGGAAGCAATACGTAGGTTCATACCTCGATGAAAATTTTTTGATCCCGTACCTTACCCCGAATGAATACTTCAAATTTGTCGGCAAGCTCCACAATTACTCTGATGCCGATTTGATGAACTTTCTTGATAAGTTTGAAATTTTATTTCATGGTGAGATTACCGGGAAGGATAAATACATTGGAGATCTTTCGAAAGGAAATTTGAAAAAAGTCGGGATTGCGGCCGCCTTTATCGGGAATCCACAAGTTGTTATTCTGGATGAGCCGTTTGAAAACCTGGACCCCACCTCACAAATTCGCCTGAAGCAATTGTTGGAACAAGAACAGAAAGAGAGAGCTCTTACGTATCTCATCTCTAGTCACGACCTGAACCATGTAACAGAAATCTGCAAGCGTATTGTGATTCTCGAAAAGGGAAAAGTAATTAGAGATCTGAAAGGAAGTGAGAATCTCCTGGCAGAACTGGAAGAATATTTTAAAGCTTAGCCAATGCGAAGAATGGTATCGGTCTTTTCTCTTTGTTTGATTTTTTCTACAATTACTCAGGCGCAACAAAAAGATTCTATTGCTACTGGTAACGCCAGTATTGGACTGGTTGGCTCCGGTGAAGATGTAACGACAAATACTGAAGCAGGATTCGTATTGGCTGGCGGAGGTAAAGATGTGGATGCTGCTATGAAGTGGATGATTGATCGCAGTGGTGGGGGCGATTTCGTTATTATCCGAGCCTCGGGTTTTACTGGTTATAATGATTATCTCTTTGAATTGGGAAAACTCAACTCTGTAGAAACCCTCCTGATCGATACCCGGGAAAAAGCAATGAACAAAGATACAGGTAAAAGAATCCGGGAAGCCGAAGCGTTATTTATTGCGGGTGGGGATCAATGGAACTATGTTAACTATTGGAATAACTCAGAAGTGTCCGAAGCGATCAAATACCTCATTGAAGAAAAGAAAGTACCAATCGGTGGCACCAGCGCAGGCTGTGCCGTACTGAGTGAATTTATCTTTGATGCCAGAAATGACACGGTTGTCTCTGCTGATGCACTTACCAATCCTTATGAAGCTCTACGGGTATATATTTATCAGGCTACACCCGAGGGCACTCCGGCCTTTAACCTTACTCATTGGCCAAAGAAAAATCCAAATGAATATTGGTCGGTAAGTGAAGGAGCTTTGACAAGGTTTCCGTTAAACACCATACCGCAATAAATAGTGTCATAAGGCTTATTATGGTGTGGAAAATCTTTCCTGATTTGAATAAATAGTTTTTCTGCGCATCAAAATGAACAATCTCAAATTTATACTTTGCCATGTTTTTTACTTCACTCATAATTACGCTTTCCAAATTTGAGTTTATACCCGATATGTATGGTTGGAAAAAATGATATGGCTTTTTGTTTATACTCTCCACCAATAAAATTAACCTCTTTCAAAGGGTGGTTATAGTCAACACTAAACCAGGGAGCTATGTAGAGATTTTTCCATGCATTATCTGTGTTTTTAAATGCAAACCAACGATACCCCAGATGAACACCCATACTAACTGCATTTTGTTTCTGTGTCTCACTGGACTCCTTCAACTTAATTGTATTATTGGTGTATCCGGTACCAATTCCACCAAACCAGGTTTCTTTTTCATTGAGCAGATAATTTACTTTTAAGCCAAAACCCTGCGACCTAACCTGAAACCCATCATTTCCTCCGTAGCCTTCCGGTTGCATAATACCAAAAACACCGAGGTCAGTCCTGATTCTATCCTTCACATAGATTCCATGTAGCGAATATCCCTTTAAGACGTATGCAATGGGATCAATTTCCATTTCAATGCGTGATATTTGGTTTTGTGCTAAGGAATAAAAAGCGATCCCTACATAGATCAATACGAATAATAATTTTTTCATAGTACTATTGTTTATTGGTTAGCCGATTTTTCAACTTCATTCTTAAGAGCTTGATTCATTTTCGCAAAGTTCAGTCGGGTATCATTCCGGATTTTTCTGAAAATGAAGGACGAAAGAATACCGGAAAATAGTTCACCATGAATAAGCTTAACGCGACTATCAGAAATGGTTTGGATTTTAAAGTAATGATGTCCATCAAAAATTCCAGGTAAGAAAAGATGCCCGATCCAGTCGAAATAAACCATAGGCTCCACCCGCTGCACCACAGGCTTGAATGTCATAGTCCCAGTGCCATTTCGCATGACATTTATAAGTTTCGTATTGGCTTTAATCTCTCCTTCTGACTTAATTAAAAATGGATTCCATTTTTCATAGCCAGCAAGATTTGTTAAAACTGACCATACCCGTCCGGCTGGTGCATTGATAATGATTTCTGTCACTATTATTTTCCTGTTTTTCATGCTATAGAAAACGGAACCATTTTAAAAATGATGCTTAACAAAAGATAATAAAATGGATTTGCTTAGGACTCTTGCATTCGTTTTCGAATGCGGCTTAGGGAAACGGGCGTTATTCCCAGGAAGGAGGCGATAACGTTTTGAGGTACCCGTTGAAGCAAATCTTTGTGCTGAATTTCAAACCTCCTATAGCGCTCCTCAGGGCTTTCCAGCAGGAACGAGGATAATATTTGCTGACTATTTATAAACCGTTGCTCGGCAACTTTACGGGTAAGAATATTAATTTTAGGTAAAACCTTATAAAGATCTTCCAGGTTGTCGTGTGTAATCACTAATATTTCGCAATCCTCCATGCTTTCAAGAGTTTGAATGCTGGGTTCTTTTCGCAAAAAACTATCATAGCTGCTGGCAAACAGATTCTCTTTAAAAATAAAACCTGTTATCTCTTCTTCCGCTTTTGTATAATATAGTCTAATAAGACCCTTATTGATAAAATACAATTCAGTGGCCACTTCGCCTTTACACACGAGTTTACACTTTTTGGGGATTTGCCTGAACGTGAAAGCACTTTCGAGTATCTCTTTTTCCCGTGGAGTAAATTCCAAAAACTGACTGACAACCTTATGAAATGCGGTGAACATTTTAATCAAATAGTTTTTCCGAAAATATAAAAAATCAAGAATTTTCAGAAATCAAGTGGGCGTCGGAACTAAAGAAATACTTGTGTCTATACTTGCTTTCGCTGATAAAATGTACACGAGACTTTTGTTACTTCTTTTTGAGTTCACCCAAAATGGTCAAACACCAAACTGCCGTAAATGGTGATCCATGTGTTTGTAGGCTGTAATATTTCCAAAAGCAGGATGTGTTAGTGTCATGGGCTTATTGCGGTTTGGAAAATCTTTCTTCTGTTCTTCAAAATGCACATTGTCTATCATGCCCTTGGTGATATTCCGCGCTTCGCTCTTAATTCCTCTCTTAAAATTTGGAGCAATATAAAGGGCTACAATTCTTAACAGGTATTGCTTGAATGTAGTTTTCTCGTCCCCTCTGCCTTCATTTAAAATCTGTCGGTTACAGATATTGCAGTGAAGTAGCATTTCAGTCGGATTCATTTCTCCCCATCGGGGTGTATTTGAGGGCGTCAGGTCTTTCACTCGATCAATAAGCTGATCACACACTGCTTTGTCTAATAGATTCTTTTTCATTTTGTATTGGTTTTAGTTTTATTGTTAATGAAAAAGCGTGTTTCTTAAAATGCTTCGCTGAACGTGAAAAATACTCCGGTCTGATCTTTTGCTATGCCGTAATCCAGACGCAACTTGATATTTTGACTGAGCGCAAAGCGAAGCCCCGCACCATAGGTGTATTTTGGTTTGATGAAATCCTGATCAGTAACATCTCCGGCATCAAAGAAAGTAGCCCCTGAAAATCTCTTATAGATCGGAAAGCGAACCTCCAGTTGACCAACATAATATTTTTCTCCACGGAAGCGATTGGCATAATAGCCACGCAAGGAATAAGAACCTCCTAGTGCATAACGAAATAAATAGCTGGGTGTGCCTTTCGAGAAACCAGCGGCCAATCGTGATGCAATTACAAAATTAGAATTACCGATGTATCTAAAATGCCTGATTTCTGCCGTTACCTGAGCCACATCGCCAAGGCCTTCAACATTCCATGCTGAAGGAATATAGTGAGCACGGATCAGCTTTAATGTCCCTTTTTTTGTGCTGAAAGTATTGTCGCGCGAGTCTTGTTGAAGGGTTAAACCCAGGGCAACCGTATGCTCATCAGGAAAAAATGTTTTGTTAAGGTCTACATCATTTATATCCGTTGCTTTGGTTTCTTCCCTGCCACGCACATCCATGAACGCGCTTATCTGAAAATTACTTCTGAGTTTAAATGTCAGGTCTGGTCTTAGGCGATAATTATTGGAGAATAATTTTGTGTAGGTGTTCGCTTCCGTTTCATTTCCTTCGCCAAAGTAGTACTGAAAGAAATTTGAGTAAGAGCCGGCAAAAGTGAAATTTACATTCTTGATCAAATCAAAGTGTGTATAAGTGGATTGCAAATTGAACTTGCCATGCGAGATCGTCTGAAGCTGAACATCAAAATAGCGACCGGGTGTCTTCAACGGGAATTTGAAGTAAGCGCCACCCAAAATCAATCCCAAGGTTGGATCATAACCGATCACAGGAGAAATAGCATAATCAGAAGGACTTACTTTTATTTTTTCCGATATAACCTTTATATCTCCACTCTTACTTGACTCATAAACAAGCTCTCCATTGATATAGGTTTTTAAAACCTTAGCGCTATAAAGTTCAAAGGCGCTAGCTGAAAAAATATCTTCTTGCAAAACAATAAAGTCAGCATAATAGCCGGGGGCAATTTTTCCCAGCGTTTTGTCTTCATTCAAAACATACGCACCATTTGCAGTAAATGCTTCGATCGCTTCCTCAACGGAAAGTGTCTTGGTTTCCACGCCCTCAATAGGTGAACCATCCGGATATCTACCCGTAACATTTACCGCTATCATCGGAAAGGGATTAAGACCATCGATCTGTGGGTATTCAGCAAATAACGTATCCATGCCATACGGATAATCACTTGTGAGAGCTCCCCTGGCCGATTGAAATTTGACACGGGTATTAAGTAAATCGCTTTCATCAAAATGGAATTCGGATGACGAGTGAGTCTTATAGAAAGAAGATAAATTTTTGTAATCAAATAATTGGCCGGCAATGATGGTCACCCCAAGACCGAGGTTTGAAGCCTGTTCCATTTGTTGTAAAGAAGTGTACCCGGCATGATCAATGATATGTCTTTGATGCGATGAGTTAGTTTGATTAGCTTTTACAACATTGAGAATATTTTGAACCCCCTCTTTTCCCTGAACGTGAAAGGCGAACGTACTTTTAGGGTGTAGTTGAAAAATGTCCTTCAGTTGCTTTTCGTCAAGAAATATTTTTCCACCCGGAGCGACAGGACCATCATGGTGCGGGTTGATCGATAGGGATTGGTCTTCAAAGAACTTCATCGCATGATACTTTACCCTCGCCTCGTCTACACCGCCACCAATGAGGCCCAAATGTTTTTTGCCAACGCTTTGCATCAAGCCTTCGGTCTGCGGCATTCGACCATAGCTTCGGGCTCTCAACCTGATTTTTAATAGATCATTCTTTTGAAGTTCCTGGTAAATTTTAAAGAAGTACGGATTGAATGTATTATCACCGATGGTGGTTATCCCATAGGAAAGTGCCAGTGCCTGCGCTTTTAAAATTGCTTTTTGAATTGTTTCCTCAGAATAGCGGGAACTGATTATTCGACTTGCTTCCATGGCAGCACCTTCCAGGAGGTAGCCATTTAAATTTCCGGCTGCATCCAGTTGAATCGTACCATCCTTAATGATGGTTGATTTATTAAACCCCAATTTTTTCATGGCTTTACTGCTGGCAATGGCAGCATGGCCACTCTTTAAAAAAATGATGGCAGGTGTATCCGGCATAAGTTTATCCAGTACCTGAATTGGATTCTCAACGTCTTTCAAAGTTTCATAACCCAGCTCGCGACCGATGTACATGCCATCGAGTAAATCGGTCTTTGTTAATTCAAGCTTTTTAAGGAATTGCTCTTTACTGCTGACATTGAAGAAACTTGTTTGCAATAGGCCCAACCCGCCATCAATAAAATGAATGTGACTGTCGATGATTCCGGGGATAACTGTTTTTGATTGCAGATCAACCTGATTAGCAAAATTCTTTAAATCGAGATGGGTTAGATCATTTCCGGTTTGGGTAATGATTCCATTTTCAACCACGAAGTAAGTTGCTTCGGGAGAGGAAGAATCGTTGGTGAAAATCTTCCCATTTAAATAAAGGGTGCTTTGAGCGGAAGCCACCACTGTTACAAGTAATAAGCAGAAAAGAAAGCCTATCTTTTTCATTTGTGTCATATTAATATAATGGTGTAATAAAAAATGGTTGAGATAAAAGAGAGAAGCGTGAGCAGATGCAAAATGCAGTGCTCCAAATTGGGTATCGGATTATCCCGTATGGGAGGAAGTGCCTTTAGCGTTTCCTGAAACACTTCTAGATACCTGGCTTGCCATTCTTCTGAGGCGCTTGTCAAATAGGGAGTCCACCATGTTATAAATTCATGGATTAAAATTATAACCAGCACAACCATCGAAATTTCAATCAGAAGGTGGTTTTCCAAGCGCAGGGCGATTAGGGGAAACAGAACCAAAACGCCACCCAACAGCGATTCAGTCATTCTCCTTTTGAAAGAGATTGCCTGGATATTGTTGAAGGGGTAAAAATCAAAATGAAGCATGAGTTGGTGATACATGAAATGAAGCATATTAAAGGTCATGGCAAGGGTTAACATCTTTTGTGTTGTTGAATTACAACGCAAACGTAAATCAAGAGATGGCTTTCCCTGATAGTAAAGGGTTGATCTACAGATTTTTGGGATGAATTGAAGGCTGTGGGATGAATTGTAAACCCGCAGGGACAAACGGTAAAGTGAATTAACCCGGATGAACTGCTGCTTCCTTATTGAGGGAATGGATAAGGGTCTTTAGCACTTTATTTTTGGGCCTGGCTACCGGAATAGGTTCGCTGATTTCTTCCATTTGAATTCGATAACCCTGAGAATTGCCCTCCACGGATTTTATTTTATTCAAGTTGATGATAAAAGTGCGATGGCAGCGAAAGAAATCGGAGTGGCCGGAAAGCATTTCTTCTATCCTGCCTAACGCGCTTCGAAGCAATACTTTTTGAACTTTATTATCTTTTTTAAAAATAAACTCAACGTAATTGTCCTGAGAGCTAATGCTGATGATGGAAGAAGATTGTACCTCGAAATAGTCTTTGTTGTTTTCAGCTACAAACTTTACCAAGTGGTTGTCTGGCTTCTTTTCCGGTGGGTGGGATTTATTTTCCTGAATGTCTCTGTTAATATCGGCAGCCTGGTGAAGATTTTGTTTCAATAAGTAATTCTGCCGCAGAATGGTTATTCCCATCACAGGAATGATGGCGCTTGCGAATACATAAAATTCGATTTTAAAAAAAGAATAAACGGTTAGGGGAAATGCACCCACCAGAAATCCATAAGTAAGGTTTGCCAGGCCTAACAGAATCAAGTGCCACATGCCCCACAAAATTTGATTATAGACCTTCCAGCTCGTTTCGTCAAAAATTTTGGGCGTAAGTTTATAGCCGATAAGATCATTCATCGTAATCGTGCCATAGCTCACCAAACCGTATCCCAGGATAATATAGAATCGATCGTAAGCAAATACACTGAGTCCAAACGGGGTAAATACCATTAGAAATAGTGAGAGGAAAAGTCCAAAAAAGACATCTCTTTTCATCGCTTCTGGGAATGAAAAGAGCGGATAAGGCTGTCTTAGTATCTCGGAGATATACATCCTATCAAATGCCAGTTTATTGCCAAGATAGTAAGGTGATTACAAAAATGATAGAATTTATTCCTTGCTCTTCTTATATTGAAAATGGAGAGTAGTCAAAGTTCATGAAAATGAATCAGCTGAGTAATACTGCTAAAATCCTTTTCATTTTTATCATCCTGTTCGGGCTCTATCATGCTGCCGAATACCTGATCGTATTTCAGAATAATGCAGCTGGATTCTTGCTCGTTCAATTCGCTTTTTTCGTAACGGCATATTTTTTAGGCAGATGGTATTCAGGAGATGGATTAAGTACGTGGGGCTTGCCACTAAAAGGCAGGAAGAATTTTCTTGTTGGTGTTGCCTGTGGCGTTTTAATTTACGGTGCATCTTACCTTGTTTCGATACACACTGGTGTTGAAAGCATAACGAAAGTACCAGATTGGATAACGGTCGTTAAAGCAAGTGCTCCTTTTGCATTTGGTGTTTTGTTGTCATCCTTCTCAGAAGATATTTTAACAAGAGGCCTTGTTTATGCCCATTTTAAAAATAAGTTACAGCCCATTTGGCTTGTATCATTGTCTGCAATAGTCTATGTATTAAATCATATCTACCGGCTCGGAGACGGAATAGAGCCAATACTATATCTTTTTTTGCTAGGCGTTATTTTCTTCATCCCCCTATTAAGAACGAAAAACCTTTGGCTAACTGGCTTTATGCATTGGAGTGGTAATACTTTCTTTTTTATTTTCCATAATGTCATTCAAACAGAAAGTAGTAGTGATTTAATTTCCCCGAATTATCTTTTTTCAATTTGTCTTATATTCTTTATTCCAATTGTCTGGTTTGTCAGTAAAGCATATTTGAAGGAAGAAGTGCCGCACTAAAATATTCGGAGTGTTATCCCTGAGATACTGCATGACTATCACTTTCCTAAAAGTTTACCTCTGAAGCGGATCAACGGTTATGACAGGATTCATTGGTACTCACTCACATTTGGATTTCTGCGTTGGCGTTAAAAACGAGAATAAAAAACCCAGTTTTTTCAATCTGAAGCTTTGCTACCTCATTGTATCAGCTTCCACCACTCTGTTGATGGAAGATCGCTACCAAGAATTATAGGTTCACCTATTCTTGGTGTTGTTATCTTTACTTCTAGAACTTCCGCTTGCTTTTTGGCGCGCGTTATCGGATCCTTCCAGGCATGGTTGGCCAACACAAACTTTCCCCAATGCACCGGCATTAACACTTCAGCCTTTAAATCGATGCTGGCCTGCACCGTTTCTTCGGGCATCATATGAATGAGAGGCCACTGCCGATCGTATTGTCCGCACTCCAGCAAAGCAATATCAAAGGGTCCGTGTTTCTCTCCGATAACTTTAAAAGCAGCATCATAGCCGGAATCGCCACCAATAAAAATGTTGTGCGTTCCTGTTTTTAAAACATAAGAAGTCCACAATGACTTGTTGCGAATAAATCCGCGACCCGAAAAATGGCGGGCGGGGGTTGATGTCAATTGCATGCCCGGAAATACTTCTTCAGTATCCCACCAGTCAAACTCGGTAATACTATTTTCATCTACGCCCCAATGAGCTAAATGTTGACCAACACCCAGAGGAGCATAAAATTTTATTGCCTTTGATTTCAGTTTGGAGATGCTGTTATAATCAAGATGATCGTAATGATCGTGAGTGATAATCAATGCATCAATTTCCGGAAAGTCATCGGTTGAATAAATCCTGGCGCCTTCAAAAGATTTTGTTCCCAGATATTGAACGGGCGAAGGGCGGTCACTAAAAACCGGATCTACTAAAATGCGCTTCCCATTTATAAGAATCAAATAAGAAGAATGACCAAACCAAACGATGGCTGGAGTATCAGAAATAAAGGTTCTAAGATCTGTTTTTACCGTAGGTATAGACGCCTGTGGATAGCGCTCGGGTTTATCTTTAAAAAACTCTCTGAGCATGGAAAAGTAAGAAACTCCCTCAATCATCATGGGTGTCTCGCTCAGATTTTGGAAACTACCGTTACGATAGTTGGGTGATTGCTCAATCCGTTGCTGGCGGGCACCGCGGGGCAATTTGCCAAATGATTTCTGTTGCATAAATAAAAAGACGGTTAGACTCAGTAAGACGATTGTGATTAATAAAATCTTACCAATTTTTAGAAACATATCCTGATAGTCGTAGCTGAGGTGCCTTTTATTTTAGTTTCAAGACACTTTTAAGGAATCTGAGGTCTTGATTCTCTTTATCCACTTGTACACCTCCACCCACATTACTCCTGCAAAAGCTGCTGCAAGACATAATCCTATTGTATTAATCGGTATTTCTTCAAATTGAAATAATCTTTGCAGAGGGTGAAAATAAATCGATAGAAACAAGATGGCCAATGAAATTGAGAGCACGATCGGGATTAAAGCATTTTTATTTTTTAACGTGGTGAAAACGGAATGGCGAAAAGATCGATTAGCTAATGTCAGAAACAGGTTACTGAAAATAAGTGTTGAATAAATAATGGTTCTGACAAAAACCTCGCTCTTCCCTGCTTCCATAAAATAATAACCCAGTGCCAGGCATGCCAGGGTAATCATCAATCCCTGGAAAATGCTCATCGACAACTCAGGCCACGAAAAAAATGTAGTGCTCATCTTTCGTGGGTTCTTTTGCATAGAGTCCGGTTCAATAGGCTCGCGCTCAAAAATAACGGAACATGTGGGTCCCATGATCAGCTCCAAAAAAATAACATGCACGGGTGAAAAGATATCCAGATACTTCCACATCAAAAGCAAAGGCATAGTAACGATCAGAATGATCGGGATGTGAATAGAAATAATGTACTGAATTGCCTTTTTCAGATTCTCATAAATCCGTCTACCTAAAGCAACTGCTTCGGTCATATGAAACAAATCGTCATCGGCCAATACCAGCGAGGCTGCACTTTTAGCTACTTCACTTCCGCGTAACCCCATGGCAATTCCTATGTGCGCAGCTTTCAGGGCGGGTCCGTCATTTACCCCATCGCCTGTCATGGCAACCACTTCACCATTGGCTTTTAAGGCTTCAATCACTTTTAGTTTTGCATCCGGAAACATGCGCGCAAAAATATTGACTGATCCAACGTTAAATTTTAGTTCCTGATCACTCATCGCTATGACTTGATCTCCGGTTAGCACGGCTGAACTATTTTTTAACTCAATCTGATTGGCAATGGCAATAGCGGTCTCCGAATAATCCCCTGTAATCATTTTCACATTGATGCCCGCACTATAAAACTTTTGAAGAATGTCTTTCATGTTTTTTTTAGGAGGATCATAGAATCCAATCAATCCCAAAAATTCAAATACAAACTCTTGCTGGGTAGCAGGAAAATTTTGATCCCTGAAATCCGATCGCCCTACACCCAGAAGCCGAAATCCCTTTGAGGCAAGCTGCCTGGTGATCTTTAAAATGTGCTCCTTCTGCTGAGACGTTAATTTGGTTTGATTCAATACTCCTTCCACGCCACCCTTGCAGGCGATGATCCGCTCGTTTTGTTGATTACTGAAAACATGGGTCATGATCGGTGGCTTCCCGCCCAACGGATATTCATGAATCAATTTGAAATCAGGCCGTCTATCCTTAGGTGCAACGGTAGCATACGCACTATGAATAGATTTTTCCATCGGATCAAAAGGGGCCGTCTCCGAGGACCACATCGCGTATTCAAGCACAGTATTAAATTGGATCTGATCAGAAGTATAATCATAGATTTTATCCTGCGCGAAATCATAAATGGCCGAAAGACGCATCTCGTTCTCGGTAATGGTGCCAGTTTTATCTGCGCAGATTACTGTAGCTGCCCCAAGTGTTTCTACGGTGTGCGGAGATCTTGCTATTACTTTTTTCTTGTAAAGATGATAAGCCCCAAGCGCCATAAAGGTGCTGAAGGCAACAGGAATCTCTTCAGGTAAAACAGACATGGCAAGAGTTAATCCGTGTAACAAACTATGCAGAATGTCTTTAGATAGATAATAATTAACTCCCCACACTATCAGAAACGCCACCGCCCCGGCCGCTACCATCATCTTTACAAAACTTTTAATCTGTTCTTGTAGTGGGGTTTTAACTTCTTCTATTGCCTCAAGGGATTCCCCAATTTTTCCTAACTCGGTTTGCTTACCTATTGCCACTATGCGTGCAGTGCAAGAACCCGTCATGATCATGGTTCCCTGAAAAATCTTTGAACCTTCGGTTTCTTTAATGACTGGCAATGACTCGCCTGTTAAAATGCTTTCGTTAACGGAAAAATCATTCTGCTGTAGAATGACTGCATCGGCTGGTACCAGGTTGCCATCTTCCAGCACAATCAAATCATCAACTACGAGATCTTCGGCATTAATCTCATTGGTGAGACTGTTGCGAATAACTTTTGCTAAGGGTGCCGATAATTTTTTTAACGCATCTACAGCCGATCGACTTCGGTTTTCCTGATAAATAGAGATGCCCGATACAAAGGCAAGTGCGATCAGCACAATTACAGCCTCCCCTGTCTCGCCCAGTATTAAATAGATAGCCGCGGTACAAACCAGAATGATAAAGAGTGGCTCTGCCGCTATTTCCTTGATGACCGTAAATAATCTATGCTGCTTTTCTGCTTGAACAACATTCCAGCCGTGCTTTTCACGACTAGCTAACACCTGCTGATCTGTTAAGCCCGATAGTTTCTGAGTTTCTATCACGTTATTGTTTATAAAATTCATTCCTGTTTCCCAATTCAAATTTTCTTACCCTTCCACTTGCCGGATCGCATATAGAAAAATGCCATCGAGAACATGCTGATCCAATATACCCATTCGCTGCCCCAGCCCCAGGCAATTGATAGGTTCCAATATTCTAACACCAGAAAAACATAGACACAATAAATCACGATGGTAACTAATTCAATCATCAGGTTAACACGTGTATTTCCCGTGCCCGTTACCGCATTGAGCCAAATGGTTCCAACAGACATCATTAATAAAGCAACCGATACAATGCGAACAATGGGGACTGCCTCCGCAATAAATTCCTCGCCCTGACTATAAAAGGCTAAGAAGAACTCAGGTATCAGATTCAAAATCACAAAAATGAAAAGCGAGATTCCGAGGCTCATGGTGACAACGCGTTTGATCAAAGGCATTACCTCTTCCTGTTTACCCTGGCCGATAATGTTGCTTACCATCGTGTTAGTGGTTGATGCAAAGGCCCAGCAGAAAATTCCGAACAAGCCAAAAATATTTCGCATCGTATTGGAGATGGCCAAAGCACGCGGACCGTGATGTTCAACCAATATGTAAAAATATTCCCAACTCATGATGCTGATCGCAAACTGCACAATCAGCGGAGCCGACATGGTGAGAATTAATTTTATAATTGAAAAATCAATTTTTGTCTGTTCGAAAAAGGCAAACGATTTGTGAATTCCTTTGAAATGAATTACGGCATAGATCACAAACAAGCCCGAAGCCTCCGCTATAATAGAAGCGTAAGCAGCTCCATTAAAGCCAATCGCTGGCAATCCATAATGTCCGAAAATCATTCCGTAATCCAACACAATATTTACAGTCGCTTCTGCCAGTGTGCCCCACACCAAAAACCGGGTTTGATTTGTGCCTACCAGCAAGGCATTGCGCATCACATATAAATAGAGAAACGGCAGGCCCCAGATTCTTATTAACAAAAAGTCAATCACCTGATCGGCAATTAAAGGGTCGTGAATAAACGTTCGCAATACTATCGGAGCGAACAGGTAAGTTGCACCAATACCCAATGCCGCAATTCCAAGCGCAACCCACACGCCATTAAAAAATAATCTTCCAATTTCTTTTGGCAAATTCTGCCCGGCCCTGCGCGCTATCAAAGCCTGTAAGCCATTGTTAAGTCCATTACCAATAACTGCGAAAATCAAATAATAAACTCCGGTAATACCCGCACTGGCCAGCTCCTGCTCGCCCAGCATCCCTAAAAAAATGTTGTTAGTGATGAAGTTGATCTGCGGTACCAGCATCGCCAGCGAAATGGGCAATGCCATGAACAAGATTTGCCGATAGCCAGTGGATAGACGTAGTTCCATAAAAGAGTTCTGCAAAAGTACTTGAAAAGTCTGTTCATAGATGGCTTAATCGCAAACGATTTAACATCATAATACGAGTGATCGGAAAGTATTCTCCCCCATTATCAAAAAAGCTAAGTAACTTGAGTCCTCTTTAAAATATACTTATAATGAACACAAAGAAAATCGCCATCATTGGCGGAGGAAATTTAGGAGTCGCTATAGCAGAAGGTTTGTTGAAGAGCGGGTTTGCAACTTCCCAACAAATAACGGTGACACGAAGAACATTGTCGCGTCTTCAGTCTTTAAAAGATCAGGGCGTAACCATCACCGACAACAATCAATCTGCTATTGAAAGCAGCGATGTGATTATTGTTGCCTTAAAGCCTTATAATGTAAAAGAAGTCTTGGAAGGATTGAAAAAATCATTCGATCCGAAAAAGCATCTTGTAATTAGCGTGGTCACAGGAGTTTTCCTGAAAGATTTAACAGCCATCGTAGATCATGGGGTTCCTATGTTTCGGGCTATGCCCAATACTGCCATTGCCATTCAGGAATCCGTAACATGTCTCTGTCAAACCAATGCCACAGATTCGCAGATTAGTTACGTAACAGATTTATTTAATCAACTTGGCCTAACTATTTCGATTGATGAAAAACTGATGGACGCAGCTACCGTGTTAGGCGCCTGCGGTATAGCCTATGCCTTGCGGTTTATTCGTGCCGCTACGCAAGGAGGCATTGAAATTGGTTTTGATGCCAAAACAGCAAACCTGATTGCCGCACAAACGGTAAAAGGTGCTGCTGAATTATTATTGAAAGGCAATCGCCATCCTGAAGAAGAGATTGACAAAGTAACCACACCGAAAGGGTGTACCATTGTTGGGCTCAATGAAATGGAACATCGCGGGTTTAGTTCTTCGTTGATAAGGGGAATTGGAGCTTCGTATAATAAGATTATTTCTTAA
>ERZ795061.183-NODE-183-length-63652-cov-9.217510_pt1 | contig 63652 bp, 49 predicted proteins | sample MGYA00375145_ERZ795061 | MGnify/ENA primary metagenome ERZ795061 (study PRJEB30190, sample SAMN05720144) | anaerobic digester metagenome | isolation source: active sludge of municipal wastewater-treating anaerobic digesters | place: USA | collected 2014-12-22 ... | reverse complement strand
ACGCATTTATGGTGATCCCAGGAAGGCTGTCCCCGGAAATCCTTCGCAACCGGATGCGGCTCAAAGGGATACTTCAGGGTGACAACACCCGGCTTTAATACCATCAGAACCTGTTTTATTTTACTCATCAAATACACAGCAGTTCTCCTTAATTTGAATTATATCCCGTATACTGACAGCCCGATGGCGACCAGAGAAGCGGCTATCAGCACCGCATAAAACTTCTGCGCCTGGTCTATCCGCATCCGGGGGTGGGTGGAGCCCAGGACCGCGATTAAAACGTACACCAGGGAAATAAAAGCGATCTGTATCAGAACATCAAGACCGTAGTACCCGGTCTTGACCGCCGGGATGAAAACGACCACGAAAAGCGCCGCGTAGAACATCTGCTTCAGCAGCAGGTAATACTTGAACAGCGCCAGGTTGGGGCCGCTGAACTCGATGAAGGGCCCTTCCAGGATCTCGACTTCAGCTTCAGCTATGTCAAAGGGCTGGCGTCCCACGAAGGCCTGCAGGGCCGCGAGGTACACTATTAGCATGATGATGACCGACGCGCCATAGCCGCCGCCCGCCACGCTGGCAACCGAGGCGCCGATGCCCAGGCTCTTCACCTTGACGGCGCCGAGGATGAAGGTCATCGCCAGGACCGGTTCGACCATGATCATGGTGATCATTTCGCGGCTTGACCCGAGGGAGGCGTAGGTGTTCTTGCTGGACAGCGCGCCCAGGAGGACCGCGACCCCGCCGAGGGTCAGCAGGTATATGATGGTGATGACATCGGCATATCTGGTCATGATGTTGACTTCATGTCCCAGCGGGAAGAACACGATGACGCTGATGATCGACGCCAGGGCGACCAGGGGCGCGATTTTAAATCCGACATTGCCGGGAGTCAGGTTCTGCTTGCCCAGGAGCTTGAAGATGTCGTAGTAGGTCTGCATCAGGGGGGGACCCTGCCGCGACTGCACCACCCGTGCCGTAATCCGCCGCACCACGCCGTCAAAGAACGGGGCCAGCAGTAAAAATACTAATATATTAACCGCGATGTACAGAATGTCCATGTTCTCACCTTCCCGCGAATTTTTTAGCCCGAGATATCTTTTCCAGGTCCATCTTGGTGAGACGGCTCTTCTCACCGGTCCTGATGTCAACTTTCACGACCCTGTCAGTGCAGGAGAAGCAGGGGTCAATGCTGCCGATGATGATCGGCAGGTCCGCAAACTGGTCGTTGAGGAGCATCGCCGGGACGCCCTGCAGGTTCGGATACGTCGGAGCGCGGACGCGCCACCGTTCCGGCCTGTTCTCCTCGCCGGTGATCAGGTAGTGAACGACCTCGCCCCGGGGCGCCTCGACGGCGGAAATAGCGTGCCGCAGCGGCTCGATTTCCTCTGAGAACTCGGTCATGATCGGGCCGGCCGGCATCTTGTCCAGGGCCTGGCGGATGATCTTGATCGCCTCGAAGGTCTCGAGGATCCGGACCACCACGGTGCCCCACACGTCGCAGGAATCCACGACCGGGACGTCAAACTGCATTTCGTCGTAGGCGGCATAGGGGTGATCGCGGCGGACGTCTATGTCGACGCCGCGGGCCCGGGCCACCGGACCGACCAGACTCCAGAGCTTGGTCTCTTCGGTGGTGATGCATCCGACGCCCTTGGTGCGGCGGTGTATGGAACCGTCGCCGACAATGGCCTTGTGTATGGTAATGAGTTCTTTTTCAATCGTCTTTATGACGCTCAGGAGCTCGTCAGCGAGTTCCGGGGTGATGTCCCGGCGGACCCCGCCGGCCACGATCATCCCGTAGGTCTTCCGGTTACCCGTGAGCTTTTCGCCGTACCACATGAGGGCCTCGCGGACCCGCCACGCCTGCATGAAAACCGTGTCGAAGCCGATCAGGTGTCCCGCGATACCCAACCAGAGAAGGTGGGAATGGATCCTCTCGATCTCCAGCATGATGGTGCGGATGAATTCAGCCCGGCGGGAGATCTTTATGCCCGCGGCAAGCTCAACCGACTGGGAATAGGAAGCAGCGTGCACGGAGCCGCAGATGCCGCAGATCCGCTCTGCGATGAAGGGTATCTCATTATAGGTCACCTGGGTCTGGCAGAGCTTTTCCAGGCCCCGGTGCACCATGAAGCCCCGGTAGTCGCAGCCCTTGATGGTCTCGCCGTCGACGAAGACCGCGAAGTGGGCCGGCTCGTGCAGGGTCGGGTGGAACGGACCCACCGGTATGGTGGTGCAGCCCTCGGGCGCCTCGTCAAGCTGGTAGGCGACGTTTTCCGCCGAAGGGGGCATCAGGTTATAGGGGACCTCCTTCCGGAGGGGATACACGCCCTCGGGCCAGTCGTCGGCGAGGATCAGCCGCTTCGGCTTGGGATGTCCCTTGAATTTCATCCCCAGCAGGTCCATGTATTCCCGCTCGGACCAGCCGGCGTTGGGAATGTCGGGGGTGATAGAATCGAACTCGGGGTTATCGACCGGAGCCGCGGTGCGGAGGCACACGAACAGGTCGTCGCGGTCCATGCTGAAGTTGTGGATTAGTCCCAGGGTGTTGTCCCGGGCGATGTTGTCGTATCCGACGCTCACCAGGTAGCGGCCGCCCATCTTGATTATCTCGTTGGATATTTCCCGGACCTTGCTCTTGTCTATATCCACGAACAGACGCGTGCTGTAGGGATGTTCGAAGTTCTTGATCGCGGCCTGGTATTTATCTTTTAACTGTTTTTTTACATCATCAATTGTAAGCATGATTTACCTCTTGTAAATAATGTGCCTTATTTTTTAACGTTGCCCCCGGTCCACTTGACCGCCTTCTTGAAGGCGGAGTACATATTGTGGGCCACGTACCTGTTATTATTATTGAGATCCTGATATCCGCACAGCCAGGTGGGGACTTCCTTCTCCTCCGCCCCGCCCGATTTCCTGAGGAGCCACGCGAAGAGGTAAGCCGCCGCCAGGATAATCAGCACAACCAGCGGAACGGCCACAGAGGAAACCGCGCCTTCAAGGCCGGGGACGGTCACCGACACGCCCATGACTGAATTGACAATGTAATTGTCGAGGCTGACGTCACCGAAAACGGCCTGCAGGGTTGATCCTGCTGAATTCTTGAATATTCCTATGAATGTCTCGAAATAGAGGATGGGGAGCAGGCCCTGCACCAGGCAGAGAATCGCCAGAATGACCTTCGGAAGCAGCATCGTCCAGGGTACTTCCTTGATCTCTTTCTTCACGTTCCATTCGACGCCGGAGGAGGTGAAGGTCATGCCGAAGAATTTCACGTATGACGCCAGGGTTACGGCGCTCGTAAAGAGGGCGATGATCCCGAAGATGGCCAGCATCAGGGACTGGTTCCCCGCCAGGATATCGGAGGAGATGATCGTCCACTTGCTGGCGAAGCCGCTGAAGGAAGGCATACCGGCGATGGAGAGGGACGCTATGCCTGCCACCAGCGCGGTCACCGGCATGATCTTGATAAGGCCGCCCAGCTTGTTCAGGTCCTTGGTGCCGGTGGCGTAAAGAACGCTGCCGGTGGAAAGGAAGAGGAGACCCTTGAACACGGTGTGGTTCAGGGTGTGGTACATGGCGCCTATGATGGCCAGCACCGACAGGAGTTTCACGAACTGGCTCGCGCTGTTGAGCATGACCAGGGCGGAGCCGATGCCGAGTATGATATATCCCATCTGTCCGATGGAGTGGTACGCGTGGAGTCGTTTCGCGTCGTGCTGTTTCAGCGCCTGGGTCGTTCCCACGAAGAGGGTAACGGCGCCGAAGCTCGCTATGATGATGCCCCAGATCATTCCGTCAAAGCCTTCCTTGGGGACCATCCAGAAGAAGGTCCGGATGATGCCGTAGACGCCGGTCTTGATCATGACGCCGGAAAGCAGGGCGCTGATCGGGGACGGCGCGATGGAGTGCGCATCGGGCAGCCAGAGTTGTCCGAAGGGGAACATACCGGCCTTGAAGCCGAACCCTATGAGGATCAGGCCGTAGACGATAAAGATGGACGCGCCCGTGGTGGCTCCCAGCTTCTCGACCAGGGAGTGAAGCGAATCGCCCCAGGAGAAACCGCTTATAAAGAAGGTTCCGCCCAGGATCAGGGCCCACGCCAGCTCCATCAGGATGAGGTACTTGTTGGCGTTCCGGATATTGCCCGCTTCCTTGTATTCAAACCTGATCAGGAAATAGGAGGCGATGGTCATGATCTGCCAGGCTATGGTGAAGCCGGTGGACAGGTCGTCGACGGTCACGATACCGATCATCCCCAGGATGAAGAGGGGGAAGCAGAGGTAGTAGCTCCAGAGCTTGTAGTCGGCATAGTGTTCCATGTACTGGATCGAATAGAAGGAACTCATGATGGCCAGGAATGAAATGATGCCGATGAAGAACCCGGAGAAGCCGTCTATGAGCATGTATATGCCCAGCACCTTCTGCGTCGAGGCCCCTCCCTGGAATATGGAGACAAAACTAATATTCAAGAGCACAACAGCGGCTACGGTGACCAGTATGAAATTCAGCCAGCCCGCCAGCTTCCGTTTGCCCGACAATAGCGGCACGATAACGGCTGCGCCGAGCAGAATTGCCATTGCTATTTGCAAGCTAGAATAGAGATCAATGTTCATAAACGAGCTCCTTTTGATCGCAGTTAATATACGATAGTAATAGATCGCGGATTATATCAGCGCTTTTCTTAACGTCCTCGGAAAGACCCGTGCCGTAATCGACATCCCCGACTTCAATGCCGAGGAACCAGGTCTTCTTGTTATATTGCTCCAGCACCTTCCCGGACAGGAACAGGGAAAGCTTGTGGGTCGAATAATTATTGTTGAACGTCTCTTCAAACTCTTGCAGCCGGCCGAAATAGACGGAGCCTTTTTCCGCGCCGGACTGCATCGCGTCGATGACGACCACGTTGTCGCAGTCGCTGTCGGCTATTTTGTACACATAGTTTTCTATCACGTCCTCGACATTCAAGACCGAGACCGTGGGTGAATCGATCAGGTCCCTGATCCCGTCAACGACGTACACGCCGGCCGCGTCGTCGCCCATGAGGGGGTTCCCCATGCCGACGAAGCAGGTTTTCCCGCGGGCCAGCCGCTCTATGACGGGAAGGAATTCCATTAGAACTGCTCTCCCAGGGTCTTGAGCTGCCGGTAGTTGTACACCGGTCCGTCGGTGCACACCAGGGTACGGCCGACGGCGCAGTGCTGGCACTTGCCGATGCCGCACTTCATGTGCCGCTCGAGGGTGGAGATGATGTTCTCCTCCTTGATGCCGAGGTCGATGAGCTCCTTGATAACGGCGTTGAACATCATCGGGGGACCGCACACGAAAGCCACCGTGTTCTCGACGGGAATATTCTTTTTCTTCAGCAGCGTGTGAACGAATCCCGTATCGCCGTCCCAGCCGGGGACCGGATTATCGATGGTAAGGTTCATCTCGAAACCCGGGGTGTTTTTCCATTCCTTGATGTTATACGCGTACATATGCTCCTGCGGCGTCCTGGCGCCCAGGAAGATAAGGACGCGGCCGAATTTGTCTTTATTCTGCATGACCCGCATGATGGACGAACGCAGCGGAATGAACCCGATGCCGCCCGCCACGTAGATGACGTTCTTGCCCTGGATCTCCTCGAAGGGGAACCCGTTGCCGAAGGGGCCGCGGATCCCGACTTTATCGCCGACCTTCAGCGAGTGCAGGGCGTTGGTAACCTTGCCGACCCGGCGCACCGTCAGGTGGAACCTGTCGTTCTCGGGGCTGGGGGGAAGCGATACCGCGAATTCACCGGCACCGAAGACCGTGCACATGACGAACTGGCCCGACGTGAACTTCGGAGGCTGCCCACCCTGTCTTCCATCGAAAGAAAGATAGAAGGTCTTTACTTCAATGATCTCATCCTTGATTTCGGTGATCGTTGCTATTTCAGGTATTGTTATGTTGTTTATTTCGCTCATGTCACCCACCTACTTTTGAATGTCTCGTCTGATATACGTGACAACGTTGGGCAGGCCGATATCGCCCGGGCATACCCACTGACACCGCCCGCAGCCGACGCAGCCGGGACGAAGATATTTCTTTGATTGCGAATACGACAGCTTGCAGAAGAACCGCTTGCTCCGGCGGTCTTCCACCGGGTGCCGCGGGTTGTGGCCGCCCGCCATACGGGAATAGCCCTCGTAGGAACAGGAATCCCAGGTGCGCATCCGGTCGGCCGTTTCGGGGCCCGTCACCGGGTCGACGATATTGAAGCAGGTGCAGCTGGGACACACGAAGGAGCAGGCGCCGCATTCCAGACACTGGTTGCCGATGTATTCCCAGACCTTTTCGTCGATGAGACCGGTCGTTACCCGGTTCACCACCCGCGATATCCAGGCCTTGTTGTCCTTTGCTATGGAATCGAATTTATCGATTGATTTATCAATAACGTCTGCTTTCGCCTTTTTGTGGGAATCGTCAGACTTCTTGAGCCCGAGCTTCTCTGCCAGGGCCTTGCCCTTGTCGCTGCCGGCCTCGACCAGGTACTGGTCGCCGAGATCGGTCAGGTTGAGGTCGTAGCCTTCCTGGGCGCTGGGGCCGCTGTCGGTACAAACGCAGAAGCACTGCTTGAAGGGCACGTTGCAGGTGTTGGTCACGATGAACATGTTCTTCCGGTGGTTCTTGTACACGTCATCGACGAACTCCTGGCCCAGAAAGAAGCGGTCCATGCAGAGCACGCCGGTGAGGTCGCAGGACCTGAGGCCGAAGAGGGCCTTTTTCGAGACGTCGAAGTCCGGCTTGATGTCGACCTTCTGGTTTTTCTTGTCATACTGGTACGACATGATCCGCTCGAACTGAGGGAACAGCGTGTGCTTTGGCGGCAGGGCGGGTATGGGGGCGTTCAGGTCAAGCTCGGCAATGTCATCTACCTTGACGAACATGCACTGTTTCGTTTCCTTCTCCATTACCGGGCCGTAGACCTGGTATTCCTTCTGCAGTTCCTTGGCAATATCCGATACTTGGCTTTTGTTTATCAAATACATGGTTATACCTTCACAATTCTTACTGGGATTGTTGTGTCTTCGCCTCTCTTCAGGACATCCTTGTGTTCCATGAAGAACTTGGTGACCATTTCATCGACAAAGTAGGCCACATAGGCCGTGTTCGGCTTCACCTTGTCGGTCACCTGCGCCAGCGTCTCCATCGAGCCGTAGGGCGATACGATCTTGACCGGGAACCGGTCGCGGACGTTCAGCTCCTTGGCCTTTTGCGGAGAAATGGCGACATAGCCCTGCGGATAAAGGAGCAGCGTCGCGTTGTACTCACGCAGGGGGATATGGGTCTTTTTCATGAGATTGTTCTGGTGCCAGTAGTGCTGGGACTCGCCGATGAGAAGGAGGATCGGGTATTCCTCGCTCGCCAGGGGAACCGCGAAGTTCGCGTCCGCGGCGGCAAAGGCGATCTTTCTCCCGGCCTTTTCGACGTCAAAGCGGTTGACGCCGCCGGTCTTGATACCGCCCACGGCAAGCTTGTCGTGGGAGATCTCGGCGTAGCTCGGCGTGAGCTTGGCGATCTCCTTCATGACGTCCGCCGCCGATCCGTAGCTCCACTTGGCGCCGGCCTTTTCAGCGATCTTCGAAAGGAGCTGCCAGCCGGCCAGGATGTTCTTCGCGGGCTCGATCTTCTTCTTCGCCAGCTGAACGCGGCGCTCGGTATTGGTAAAGGTGCCGTCGGTCTCAACGTAGGTCGCAATGGGGAGCACCACGTGGGCGTAATTCATGCAATTGTTCTGGTAGGAGCCGATATAGGCGACGAAATCCATTTTGCTCACTTCGTTCACGTTGCGGATGATGGTCTCATCATGGTCAACGGTGACGAGGGCCTTCAGTTTGCCCATCAGCTCGTTGGGCGCCTTGCCCGCCTTCGCGTTCAGGTTCACGCCCCACTCCTTGCCGAACTTGCTCGCCACGGTGCCGTCGGACAGGGACTGGAACCCGGTGAGAAGGTCGGGGGCGATGCCCATGTCGTAGCTTCCCTGCAGGTTGTTGATTCCGGTAATGGGGTTGACGCCGCATCCTTCCTTGCCGATCTTTCCCGCCATCACGTAGAGGTTGAAGATATAGCTGACGGTTTCCCTGTCGAAGCCGGAGATGCCGGAAGAGAAGAACACCATGGCTGATCTGGACAGCGCCAGGTCGCGGGCGGCGGTCTTCAGCATCTCGATGTCAACGCCCGTCTTCTCGGCGACTTCGCTCTCCTTCAGGGAGGAAAGAACCTTGACGAAGGAATCGTATCCTTCGGTGTATTTTTTTATGAAATCGACATCGGCGAGGTTCTCGTCAACGAGCACCTTCGCCATGTAGGCTATGGCTATCTTGTAAGCGCCGGGCTGGATCTGGAGGAAGCCGTTGGACAGCTTGGCGATCTGCGTGTTCCGGGTATCGATGGTGACCACGCGGGCCCCTTTCCTGGCGGCAAAATGTATCTCGCTGCCGATGATCGGGTTCTGCTTGGTGATATCGATGCCCACGATGAGCATGAAGTCCGCCTTGGATATTTCCTCGAGGGACCCGAGCATTCCCGCCATCCCGGTGCCGCCGTGGGTCACGTCAAGGCTGATCCGGTGTCCGGGATCCGAGTCAAGGCTGATATTGTTGGTGTTGAAAACGGCCCGCGCCAGCTTCATGAGGAGGAAATTGTCCTCGTTGGAGGAGCGGGGCGAGGCAAGGAACCCGATCTCATCCGGGGAAACCTTCTTCAGTTTTTCCACCAGGCAAGAAACCGCTTCATCATAGGACGCCTCAACCAGTTTGCCGTCCTTTCTGATGAGCGGGGTTGTGATTTTTTCAGGTGTGTTTAAAAGCTCATGCACATTCCATCCCCGAACACAAAGCCGACCCTTGCTGACCGGGTGGTTCTGCATCGGGAAGACGCCGTACACCTTATCACCCCTGACATCCAGGAGATGACCGCATCCCGTACCACAAAATGTGCAAATACCGGATTTATAATTCATACGAAAAGCTCCTAATCCTAAAAGTATTTTATCCGCAGTCCACTCAACTCATTGTCAATGCTTGCTAATAATGCACCCGAGCGAGCTGCCGTGTCCGTTTCTTTAACGTTAACCGCCGGGACTGATTTCTGCAGCGGAGAATTCACACTAGCTTTTTCAGGTTCACATACAACGTATCATATTTCCTGGCTGTCGGTCAACTCCCGATAATTGCTAATTCCATATAACAAAATTTGGTGATAGGCTGTCGCGTTATGATATTTTCTGGAGGGTGGCGTGTTCTATATGGTTGCCTCCTGGAGAATCTAGCCCGGTGGAGATAGAGGTGCCCAAGCAGGGATAATTCTATATCCGTTTTTTATTTTTCCACTATTTTTTACCCGGGTCCCGGATTAATTGATAAAATACTTCCTGAGTGAATACTTTCCCCCATGAATGGATAAGAAACGCAGGTTTTGCCCTGAACAAAGGCGCTATTATTGATTATTCGGTTTTACACATGCAAGAATTGATACGACAGGGCCCCACCGGGGGACGCAGCTATTTGTTCTGCATGATTACCCACTGTATGGCATACTTGGAGAGGTCGGAAGAATTCTTGAGTTTCAGCTTCTCTTTGATGTTCTTTTTATGGCTTTCGACTGTGTAAATGCTGAGATTCAGCTTTTTCGCCATTTCCTTGGTGCTGAAGCCGTTGCCGATAAGCTGGAATATTTCGAATTCCCGGTTGCTCAGGTTCTCAACGGAAATGCCGATGGTATCCGCCGAACCGCGGACCAGCTTGTCGATAATCTTTTTCGATATGTTTTCGCTCAAATAGAGCTCGTCATTGAGGATGGTCCGGATGGCGTTGATAATGTTTTTCGAGGCAACCTCTTTCATGATATAGCCCCGGGCGCCGGCCCGGATGGCCCGCTCGGCATAAAGGGACTCGTCGTGCATGGTGAGGACCAGGGCCTTGATGTCGGGGAAACGCTCGTTGATCGACTTGACCAGCTCGATGCCGCTCACGTTCCCCGCCAGGGTTATGTCCACGATGGCGATGTCCGGCTTGTCGCGGTTGATCATGTCGATGGCCTCGTTGGCGCTCGATGCTTCGCCGGTGACCTTCAGGTCCTCTTCCAGCTCGATGACCTGCTTGATACCCTGACGGAGCAGCGGATGATCGTCAACTATCAGGATTTTTTTATGTTCAATCGCTTTTTCTGACATGTTCGATACTGTGTCATTGTCTGAAACTGTCTGTTGCTGCAATGAATAAACCGCCCGATAAGCATAATTCCCGGGCGATTTCCTGTGACCCTGACCGAAAATATGCATTACATATCTTCATGGGTATAATACTATCGGGCTTCCGTCAAGTCAATCCCAAGTTTTTGCTATTTTTATTCCTTGATTATAGCTACCGGCAGGGGTGTCATTTTATAAAATGAAACATGTCAGGGGCAAAACCATGGCAATCCGGACAGACCGCCTTAATCATCGGCAAGAACGCCACCAGGGCGGGGGGCGCAACGGCTGCCCCGGCCGTTTGATACACAACCGGGCGCGGATGAAAAACCGCGCCGTGTCAAAGCACCCGAAGATCACACTATATGAATGGCGGGTTTACTGGATCCCGCCTTCAAGTATATTCCCTTTATTCACATGACGCTACTTCATCCTGAATTCCCTGCTTATTTCCTCGTACAGGTCGAGCTTTTTCACCTTCCCGATGGGCGTCAGCGGCAGGTTGTTCCGGAAGATAATGTCTTCCGGTATCTTGTACCTGGCGAGCTTGTCGGAAAGAAAGGCCTTGATCTCGTCCGGGGTGATGGCCGTGCCAGGCTTGGGTATGATATAAGCGCGCCCCACCTCGCCCATGACCGGGTCGGGCCGTCCCACCACGGCGGACATCATCACGTTGGGATGGCGGGCGATGGCCTCCTCCACCTCGGGCGGATACACGTTCTCGCCGCCGCGGATGTACATCTCCTTTTTCCTGCCGCTGAGGACCAGGAACCCGCCGTCGTCGATCATCCCCATGTCGCCGGTGTGGAAGTAGCCCTTGTCGTCAAAGGCCTTTTTATTCTCATCCGGCCGGTTCCAGTAGCCCTTCATGACCGTGGCGCCCGCCACCGCTATCTCGCCGATGCTGTTGGGCGGCAGGATCGTGTTCTTCTCGTCCATGACGGCGATGGTCGTCCCCTCCATCGGTCTGCCCACGGAGTTGCGGACCCGGTCCTCGCCGTCCTCGGGCCGGGTGAAGGTAATGGCGCCGCTTGACTCGGTGAGACCGTAGGCGTTGCGCGGCAGCACCCCCATGCGTTCCCGGATCTTCGCGATAAGGTCCGCAGGGCACGACTGCCCCGATACCAGGGCTATTTTCACCGAACCAAGGTTATATTTTCCAACATTCGGGTTGAGGAGCTCGATGGCGTACTGCGCCGGGACCTGGCCGATGATGGCGATCTTTTCCCGCTCGATCACCTTCAGCGTCTCCTCCGGCACGAAGGCGTCCATGAGGACGAGCTTGTTACCGAGAAAGAGACAGCACATCATGGCCATGACCGCGCCCCCCACGTGGTTCATGGGCACGTTGAGAAGCAGGGAGTCGCCCGGTTCCGCCCCCGACGAGGAGAGCATCCCCCGGGCGTAGGCTATCAGGTTGCCGTGGGTGAGCATCGCCGCCTTGGGAACGCCCGTGGTCCCCGACGTGTAGAGGAGAAGGACCGTATCGTCGGGAGTGACCGCGGCGGCGGCCTTCCTGAGGGAATTATCAGGCTCCCGCAGGAGGTGCACGTAGGGAACCATGTTGTTCCCCGCGGGACCGCCGTCAAGGAGCACGACATGCTTCAGGCAGGGGACCTCCTGCCGTATCTGTTCGAGGTTCCTGATGAAATCCATCCCCGAAAAACCCTGCATGATGCAGAGGAGCGATATGCCCGCGTCGTTGATGACGAACTTGATCTCCGGGGGGGTGAAGCGCCAGCTCACGGGCACCGCGATGGCGCCGATCTTTGCCGCTGCGAGGTAGATAAAGAGGAACTCCGGCCTGCTGGAGAGATATATCCCTATCCGGTCCCCCTTGGCGACCCCCAATTTCAGAAGGCCCGCGGCTATGCGGTCGGTCTCGCGGTTGTAGGTGCCGTAGTTCAGCCTGACTTCCCTGAAGACAATTGCCTCAGCGGCGGGATTTTCCTTCGCGTGTTTCGTCAATAGATCGCCCAGGACCATGGCCTTCCCCCTTGCCCGTACGTCGCGTCCCGGCCGGTAACGGTCATCCGGGCGGATGTACCGCCGCCGGCTCTGTGCGTATTGACGAATAAACCATCGCCGGGACAGAATCAATCATTTTTTTGCCGCGGCGCGGGGAAAGGAAGGCCCCGGGGCTACTGCTTCATCTGGACGCGCACCTCGAAGCCGCCGCCCTCGCGGTTCCCCGCCTGGAACTCGGCGCCGATGATGCCCGCCCGGTACCGCATGATGCGCAGCCCGAGGCCGGTGTTTTTCTTCTCCTGGGCGCCCTCGCCGTCGTCCTGGATCACGATCCTGAGGAACTCGCTGTTGGCGACCAGGTGGATGTGGATGCTCGACGCCTTGCCGTGCTTGATGGAATTGGTGACCGCCTCGCGGGCGATGTAAAAGAGGTGGGTCGCCGCCTGGTTGTCGCTGACATAAAAGTTCCCGTCCTGGTAGATCTTGCATGACACGTGGAATATCTTCTCGGTCGATGAGGCCATTTCGTCCAGGGCCGACCTGAGGCCGTTCTTTTCCATCTCGACGGGGCTCAGCATCCGCGACAGGCTCCGCGTCTGCACGATGGCGTCCCGGATCATTGACTCTATGTTCTCGATGTCCGGTATGCCGACCTTGAAACGCTCCGCGGTCTTCTCCTTGAGGGCCTCGATGAGGAAGGTTACCGCCGTGAGGTTCTGCCCCAGTCCGTCATGGAGGTCCTGGCCGATGCGCTGGCGCTCGATCTCGGCGATGCGCATGATGCCGTTCTGAAGGCTGCGCATCTCGGTTATATTGGTGAAGTTTTCGATAACGCCGATGACGTTCCCGTCCTTGGAGAAATAGGGCGAGGCGTGGACGATGAACACGGCCTCGTCCTCGTTTACGGCGGTCCGCAGCTCGTACTCGACATACCGCTCGCCGGCCAGTATCCGCTTCATGAGCACCCGGTCGGCCTGGATGATCTCCCGGTCCCAGTCCGCCTGGCCGCTCCGGGCGAAATGCCGCGAATCCAGGTCGAACATCTCCATGAAGCGCCGGTTCAGGTGGAGGATGGAATAATTCCGGTCGATGACGCGCATCCCCACCGGCGTTGAATTGAAGATCTGCTCGAGTTCCGTGTAGGCCCTGATCTTCTCGTCCTCGGCCCTCTTGCGCTCGGTGACGTCCTGGAGGGTCTCGATGGCGCCGCTGATGTTCCCCTCCGCGTCGCGCAGGAGGGCGGCCGTGAAGGAGAGCCATTTGCCCCGCGAGCCCAGGGCCGCGAAAAAGCGTTCGCCCTCGGCCGCTTCCTCCAGCACAGGGGACTTGCGGTACTCGCCCTCATACTGCCTGACCGCCTGCGGCGCCAGGACCGCGCTGATGATGATGTCCGCCAGGGTCGGGCGCTCCACGCGGTAGAAGGGCTCCCACTGCCGCCGCGTGCCGATCATGTCGTCGGAGGAGAATCCGGTGAGGATCTCGCAGGCCCTGTTCCAGTGGGTGATGCGGTGCTCCTCGTCGATGACGAAGGTGGGGATGGGGCTCCCCTCGACGATCTGCGACAGGAGGCGCCGGCTCCTCCGGAGCGCCATCTCGGCGCTCTTCCGCTCGGTAATGTCATTGAGGAACCCCTCCGCCCCGACGATCTCGCCGCGGTGATACAGCGGCTGGCTGTAGTAGGTCTGGTAAACCATCATGCCGTCCTTGCGGCGCATGCCGAACTCGCCCCGGACCGTTTCCCCGGCCAGCACCCTCCCGATCTGGTCCTCGGTCTGCCTTCTTCCCTCCCCTGACTGGGTTATCGAAAAGTGCCTGCCGATGACGTCGTCGCGGGAGAGGCCGAACATCCGCTCCCATTCCGTGTTGATGTACTCGAAAAGCCCGCGCAGGTCTACGCGGTAATACCCAAAGGGGGCGTTCTCGATGATGGAGCGGAAGCGCTCCTCGCTCTCCTGCAATTCCTCCAGGGTGACCTCGTGCTCACCCCGGAGCTCGATGCCGCTCAGGGCGTATTCGATGTCGTCGGCGATCTCCTCGAAGAGGACCTGCTCGTCCCGGTCCGTGATCAGGTCTTCCGGTATCGAAACCGAAAGGATGCCCCGGAGCCGGCCGTCAGGGTTGATGCGGATGGTCATCTTCCCCTGGTCGGCGTAAAGCGACGATAGGGGGCACCCGGCGCAGTCGATGGACGGATCCCTGATGACGATGACGCCCCGCTGATAGACCGCGCGGTGGGCGCAGAGGGGCATGGTGCCGTTGATGAGCATGTCCGCCATGGGATGGAACTTTTCCGCCAGGCCCGCTTCGGCCGCCCAGAGGAGGCGGGAATTCTCGTCGACCAGGGCTATCCAGGCGTAGTTATAGCTGCGGTTCTTGATAAGGTTGTCGCAGATCCCCTTGAGGAGGCGGTAGAGGTCCTTCTCCTTGGTGATGAGATGGTTGATGTCGCGGATCGACCGGAGCACCAGGTTGAAGTGCCTCATGCGCTCACGGGCCCTGGTGATGCGCTCGCTTAAAATGGCCACCACCACGGATATGACGATAAACACCAGGGCCCTGATATAATCGTCGACCGTTGACAGTTCAGGCTTCAGGATAAGGTGGGCCGCAATAAGCGACACGGAGAGGATGACCGCAACAAATATCCCCCTCCTGCCCCACCAGAGGGAGGCAATGATGATCGGGATGTAGAAAAAGTGGGAGAAGACGGTACCGGTCTGGAGTATGCCGTAGAAAATAATAATGAAGGAAAGGCACATCAGAACCAGCATGGTGACAATTACAATTTTATAACGATCCAGAATCCTTCCCATCAGCCGGGCACTCCTGATCTAAACAAAAATATCATTGTGGCTAGTATTTGGCAGGGAAGGATTACGTCAAGATATAAACTTTTCAGCGGAGTGGATAAAAAAAGGCGCTGTCCAGGGACCGCGCCTTGATGGTAAACACGCCCCCATAGGGGATCGTGGGATTTTCAAAGGTTGTCCCGCATAAAAAATGGTCCGCTCCCTGCCGTTTGGAGGCGCGGCCTGGGGCGGACCGATCACACATGCAGAACCTATTAAGGAAGGATGTCAGTTATGCTCTTCGCCGCCGGCTCCTATTCGATAACGATACATACTTTTCTATGTTTAATAATATCGCTCTAACTTATATGCGGCTTATGCCGCTGGGCATAAGACCGATACGGGCTGGGGGACTCCATTCACATAGGGGGGAAAGAGGCGTCCGTCATCCCCCAGCCCGGGTCTTTTCAACTTTAACAACAACCGCCCTGGGGCCTTCGAAATGAACAATTGCGCCAAAGCGTTTAATCAATTCAACCGTTTCCTTTTTAATAACTGCTATCGTTGTCATAAACAGTATCATAATCATCTCTCGTTACATCATTAATAAACACATTTTATATCTGACGGACAATCACGGATAGGGATTAAAACATAATAACAAAAAGCAGGGTTATGCGGTATCACGGTTTCAATGATTATGGTAACCGGAAAAAAACCGTCAACTGTCAATTACTGCACTTTTCAGCCCCCTTTCCACCGGGGCACGGCGTATACCTTAACGTTTTTGTCATTGCGAGGGGTGAAGCGACGAAGCAATCTTGAAAAGGATACCGCAGCCGGATCCTGAATTCATTACATCTTATTGTATGACAAACGGATTGCTTCGCTGCGATCGCAATGACATGCAATCAATGCGTCTTTACAGAACATTAGAGCATATCTGATAACGGGGGACGGTGGAATCAGCCATGTATGATAAAAATGTTACCTGCCTGTAACATGAAATATTAGTATTACTAAATATTTGTCCTTGACAGTATATTTCTTCATTTATAAACAAATCCCATGAATACAATACTGGAAAAGGAATTTCTCTCGCCCCAGGTCTTCCGCATGAAAGTGGAAGCGCCGGAGATAGCTAAAAAACGCAAAGCGGGGCAATTCATCATTCTGCGCGTCAACGAATCGGGGGAACGTATACCGTTGACCATTGCCGACGCGGACCCGGCTGCCGGGTGGATCGAGCTGGTCGTGCAGGTCGTGGGCGCCACCACGCAATCACTCTCCCAAAAGAATCCCGGCGATTCCATCATCGACCTGGCCGGCCCCCTGGGACGGCCCACCCAAATCGAGAAGCACGGGACCGTGGTCATGGTGGGCGGCGGCATCGGCATCGCGCCGGCGCACCCGATCGCCCAGGCAATGAAGGCCGCGGGGAACACCGTCATTTCCATACTGGGCGGCCGCTCGAAAGAACTTGTCATAATGGAAGACAGGATGCGGGCCGCCAGCGACGAGGTGATCATCACCACCGATGACGGCTCCTACGGCATCAAGGGCCTGGTGACCGACGCCATCCAGAAGCTCATCGACGAGGGGAGGAAGCTCGACATGGTCATCGCCATCGGCCCCCCCGTCATGATGAAGTTCGTGAGCCTTCTCACGAAGAAGTACAACATCCCCACGCAGGTGAGCCTCAACACCATCATGATCGACGGGACCGGGATGTGCGGCGGCTGCCGCGTCACCGTGGGAAAAGAATCGAAATTCGTCTGCGTCGACGGCCCGGAGTTCGACGGCCACCTGGTGAACTTCGACGAGATGATCCAGCGGCTGGGCATGTACCGCGATTTAGAGAAGGAATCCCTGGATCACGCGTGCAAGATAGGGCTGGACCGGTAGATAATGAAAGCGCGGTCACGTGACCGCGCCTGACATACATACATAAGGGATCGACCCTGATAAGCGCGGTTCATGAACCGCGCCTGTCTCACAAGGAATCGACACTATGGAAAAGAAACAACTCACCAACAAGGAGCGGCTGGCCATACCGCCGCAGAAAATGCCGGAGCAGGATCCAAAAGAACGGATCCACAACGTGAACGAGGTGCCCTACGGGTTCACCGAGGAGATGGCCGTCGCCGAGGCGGAGCGCTGCCTCCAGTGCAAGAACGCCCCCTGCGTCAAGGGGTGCCCCGTTGAAGTCAACATCCCTGTATTCATACAATTCATCGCCGAGCGCAAGTTCCGCGAGGCAGTGAACGCCATCAAGGTGACCAACGTCCTCCCCGCCGTGTGCGGCCGCGTGTGCCCGCAGGAGGAGCAGTGCCAGAAGCCGTGCACCGTGGGCAAGAGCCACAAGTCCGTGGACAAGGCCGTCCAGATCGGCAAGCTCGAGCGATTCGTTGCGGACTGGGAGATGGCGCAGAACGCCGCCGGGACGCCGGAGATAAAGGCCGAGACCGGCAAGAAGGTCGCCATCATCGGGTGCGGCCCGGCGGGGATCACCGTGGCGGCCGACTGCCGCCGCGCAGGCCATTCCGTTACCATCTTCGAGGCCCTGCACAAGCCGGGCGGTGTGCTGGCCTACGGGATCCCCGAGTTCCGCCTTCCCAAGAAGATCGTGGGCCGCGAGGTGGACAACCTGGTGCGCATGGGCGTCGAGCTGCGCACCAACATGGTCATCGGCAAGATATACACCATTGACGAGCTCATGGAAAACGGCTATGACGCCGTGTTCGTGGGAACCGGCGCCGGGCTCCCGGTGTTCCTGAACATCCCCGGTGAGAACCTGAACGGCGTTTACTCCGCCAACGAGTACCTGACCAGGGCCAACCTGATGCAGGCCTACTCGTTTCCGAATACGGCCACGCCCATCGCGCGGTCGAAAAACGTAGCGGTCTTCGGCGGCGGCAACGTCGCCATGGACGCGGCGCGCACCGCCCTGCGCCTGGGCGCGCAGAACGTGTACCTGGTTTACCGCCGCTCCCGCGACGAGATGCCGGCGCGGAAAGAAGAAATACATCACGCCGAAGAGGAAGGCGTGCAGATGAACTACCTGCAGAACCCGGTGCGCTTCATCGGCGACGAGAAGGGCTGGGTCTCCGGCGTGGAATGCCTCCGCATGGAGCTGGGCGAGCCCGATGATTCCGGGCGGCGCCGGCCGGTGCCGGTCAAGGGGAGCGAATTCACCATTCCCGTGGACACCTGCATCGTGGCAATAGGCAACGCATCCAATCCGCTCATCCCGCACACCTCGCCGGACATCAAGGTCACCAAGTGGGGCAACATCATAGCCGAAGAAGACACCCTGAAGACGAGCAAGAAGGGCGTCTTCGCCGGCGGCGACATCGTCCTCGGCGCGGCCACGGTCATCCTGGCCATGGGCCAGGGCCGCAAGGCGGCGCAGGCCATCAACGAATACCTGGCAACGGGAGCGTGGTAATCATATCTGAAGTCATCACCGCAGTATCATGGACTGACATTAAAAAAACTCCCGATTATTCCGGGAGTTTTTTATGTCAGCGCTGTTATTATTTCCCTGTATTAAAGGATTGGCGTCAGTAGTCGGTATTCAACCGGCAGGTTCCTTTCAATCATGTTTTCCCACAAAAAAAACCGTGCCCTGAAAAGAATTCTTTTTGACAGACGGCACCGGGTAACATTTCTTTGTACTAACAGTCCCATTCTGTACTGGCATCAATGAATAATTAATGATTCTTAACACCGAGGTGATTATATGCTGACAAAAAGCGGAAAAACACTGGAACAGGTAATAAAAAAGGCCATCGAAGACCATCAGATAACAAACGCCGAGTATGAGGAAATAATACATCTTGCCCATGATGATGGCCACATCGACAAGCACGAAAAAATACTTCTTCAAGAGCTAAAAAACATGATAGCCGATAAATCGGTAAAACGCGTTCCATAAGAAACATACGCTTCCTTGAAAAAAGCCGGGCGAAGAAATCATCACCCGGCTTTTTTATTGTTCCGGCGCCGCACCACTCCGTAGATCATCTTTTCCAATCCCACGGCCGTGTATATTGCAAAAGCGCATATCAGGATGCTTCCCCAGTGCTCAAGCCCGATCGGCGCGCTGTGAAAAAGGGAATTCATCGCGGGGACATAGGTGAACCCGAGCTGGAGGAGCGTCATGGCGGCGACACCGGCGAAGAGAAGCGGGTTAGAGAAAAACCCGATCCTGAATGCCGACTCAGTAAGGGACCGGCAGTTGAAAAGATAGAACAGCTCACCCATGACGAAGACATTCACCGCAGCGGTCCGGGCGGCTGCGAGGTTCCCCGTTGCGAGCATTTCAAGCTTAAACAGGCCGAAGGCGCCCCCCAGCAGGAGCGAGCCGACCAGCGCGATCCGGAAAATCAGGGCGCCGGTAATGATCGGCGCCGCCGGGTCCCGGGGCAGCCGCGTCATCAGCCCCGGCTCTTTCGGCTCAAAGGCAAGCATGAGGCCGAGCAGGACGGCGGTGGTCATGTTGATCCAGAGTATCTGCACCGGCAGGATCGGCATGGCGACGCCGGCGAAGACCGCGGCAAGGATCACCAGGCCCTCGCCGAGGTTCGTGGGAATGGTCCATACTATGAACTTCGTTAAATTATCAAAGACGCCGCGGCCCTCCTCGACCGCCGCTTCGATGGTGGCAAAATTGTCGTCCGTGAGGAGCATGTCCGCGGCCTCGCGGGCGACCTCGGTGCCGGCGATGCCCATGGCGATGCCGATGTCGGCCGTTTTCAGGGCCGGCGCGTCGTTCACTCCGTCCCCGGTCATGGCGACCACGTGCCCCCTGTCCTGAAGCGCGTCCACCAGGCGCAGCTTCTGTTCCGGGGTGACGCGGGCGAACACTGCCGTGTCCTCGATTCGGCCAGACAGGGCCTCATCGCTCAGGCCCTCGATCTCAGCGCCGGCCATGGCCCCGGCCGGCGCCGCGTTATTGGTCTCTCCGGCAACGATCCCCAGGCGTGCGGCGATTGAGCGCGCCGTGCTCAGGTGGTCGCCGGTAATCATCTTCACCGCGATACCGGCCCGCTGGCACGCCCTCACTGCGTCGAGTGCCTCCGGTCGCGGCGGGTCTATCATGCCCTGAAGTCCGAGGAATGTCATACCCGTCAGACTTGCCTTCGAAAGACTTCCGCTGCCGTTCAGCATTTTCTTCGCGAAGGCTATGACCCTGAGGCCCCGCTCCGCCATCAGTTCGGCCTCCGCCGTCACCGCGCCGGCGTCGAGGGGCTTCTCCGAACCGTTACCGTCCAACGCGTTTTCGCAGAAACCGAGGACCACCTCGATGGCCCCCTTGACATAGACCAGGGCGCCGCCGCCGGCTTCATGAAGGCTTGCCATGAACTGGTTTTGCGATTCAAAGGGCATGACATCTTTCCGGGGCATGGACGCCTTCAGGGTATCGGCATTAACGCCCCCCTTGACAGCTGACGTGATAAGGGCGATCTCCGTCGGATCGCCGTGGACGGCCCATGCGCCATCAGTATTTCTCAGGTCGCTGTCGTTGCACAGGAGGCCGGCGACAAGGCATTCCCTGAGGGCAGCTTCTTGGGCGGGATCCGCGGGACTGCCGCCGCGAAGTATCGAACCTTCGGGAACATAGCCGGTGCCGGTCACTTCGTACAACGAACCACCGGCGGATATGGCCTGCACCGTCATCTGGTTCTGGGTAAGGGTTCCGGTCTTGTCGGAACAGATCACAGTCGTGCTTCCCAGGGTCTCCACCGCGGGAAGGCGCCGTATCACGGCACGGCGGCGCGCCATGCGGGAAACGCCGATGGCAAGGGTGATGGTAAGCGCCGCGGGCAATCCCTCGGGAATGGCGCCGACGGCAAGGGCCACGGCGGACATGAACATGTCGATGGCCGGTTCACCGCGCCACACGCCGACGCCGAAGGTCGCGGCGGCCAGAACCAGGATCAGGTACAGGAGCACCCTGCTGAAGCGCGACATTTTTTTTGTCAGCGGCGTCTGCAGGTCAGGGGCAGCGGCGATGAGTCCCGATATGGCGCCCACCTCTGTGCGGTCGCCGGTGGCCGTTACCATCCCCTCGGCCTGACCGTAGGTTACGAGTGAAGAGGCGTAGGCCATGTTGCGCCGGTCCGCCAGGGTCGTGTCCTTCGGCAGGGTCCCCGATATTTTTTCCACCGGGAGCGACTCGCCGGTAAGAGCGGACTCATCGGTCCGGAATTCCCTGACGGAAAAGAGGCGCATGTCCGCCGGCACTTTGTCCCCGGACTGAAGAAAAATGATATCACCGGGTACCACGTCAGAAGCGTCCACGCGGCGGCGGGTGCCCCCGCGCAAGACCGTCGCCTCTGTCCTGACCGCTCCCGCCAGGGCCTCAATGGCTGAAACCGCCTTAGCTTCCTGCAAAAAGCCGATAATGGCATTGACCAGGACCACGCCGAAGATGACGCTTGAGTCGATCCATTCTCCCAGCACACCGGTGACAATGCCGGCGGCAATGAGGATGTAGACCAGGGGCTGGTGGAACTGCAGGAGGAAGCGCACCAGGGGCCCCTTTCCCTTTTTCGGAGTAAGGACGTTGGGACCGAAATGTTCAAGCCGCCGCTTGTGCTCATGCACGTCAAGGCCGCGGCTCGTATCGGTTCCAAGGAGAACCGCCGCCTCCGCATGGTCAACGTGATGCCAATGTTTGCCGATGATTGTTTCCATTTCATTATCCTGATTGTTATTTATTCGACGACTTGAAACCCGGGACCTTCCGGGTTACTTTGAAATTTTCTTTAAATAAGATCCGATCGCCTTCCGCTGCGCCGGCTCGATCCTGTCAAAGGCCTTTCCCTGCACGTCGAAGATCCTGTTTCCCTCTTCGCTGATGCCGATCGACATGAAGGAAAACACCGCCAGTTTCTTCTCGGTGGTGTTTTTCTTCTTGTCCCAGTATCTTACCTCCAGTTCAAAGGCGTCTTTGCCCATCTGGTAGGCGATATCGGCAAGCTGTTTCATCTTACGCGGGTCCTTGCCGGACACGTTCAGGGCCACGTCAATGCTGTACTCGCTCTCCCTGACTTCAGGCTTCGTCCAGCCCGTCACCGGCATCCGCAGCTCGATGCTTTTCGCGTCGATGCTGCTGATATCGATGCCCGTCGACGGTATCGAAAAGGACATGCTGAGCTCAATATAATTGTTCGCGCCGTCCCGGTAGGTGCCCAGGGTCAGCACCATGGTGCCGCTCATGCCGATCAGTTTTTTCTCGTACTCGAGGAGGACGTTGGCCTTTTTGAGGGCAGCCGCCGAATCGGCCAGCTCGCGGTCGGTCACGTCCCTGATCTCCTTGTTCAGGATGCTTATCGAGGTGCCGCCCCCCAGGGAGGCGGTCATGGTCAGCTTTTCCAGGGTGAGGGACCGTATCTCCTCTTTACCGTTGCCGGGGTTCTTGAATTTTATCTCCACCGGCGCGGCGCGGTGCTCGAGGAAGTAGACGATGTCGTCGATGTATTGCGAGGACGCCATGTTCCTGGGGTCAATGGTCTCGCCCATCATGATCAGGTTCGCGAGGCCCGACTTGGTGATGCGGGGCTTTATCCATCCCTTCCGGGGGAGCTTCATCTGTATGGAATCGATATCGATGGTGGGATCGTTGATCATGATCATGATGGTGTTCGTGAGATTATAGAACCGGTTGCCGCTGGTCATGGCGGAGGCGATAATGGTGAAGGTGCTGAAGAGGTTCTTCTCGACGAACTTCGAGAGGCGCTGGCTGAAGGCGTCATCAAGCTTTTCGCTCGACACTTCGGCCTCGATCTCGACGGAATAGACGCCGTCCTCGGTCTTCTCCTTCAGGATCTTGTAATTCTTCACGAACCCTTCCGATTCGCTCAGGATTTTATTATAGGTCAGTTCGAAATTTTCCACCTTCGACTTGGCCTTTATGTACACACCAACGGCCTTCTGCAGCGTGTTCTTGAAGGCTTCCGTAAGGGCGTCGCTCTTGGCCTTCGGCAGGTCATTGTTCACGATAAGGGCCTCCCCCCGCCCCTTGTATTTCGGGGCGTCCTCTCCCCGGGATAGAACGGGGAACAGTAGCGCCGACGCCAGGACAGCCATCAATACAGACACGGTTCTTTTCATCTGGATCTCCTTTATACCATGCAGCGTTTATCTTTACACGAATATCAGGACGATTGAAGTTTTTCAAGTTAAAAAATCACTCCTCGCCCTAAAGGGCCACGAATGAATAAATTATTGCATCTTGTCATCGCGAGGAGTAAAACGACGAAGCGACCCAGCAGTTGATTCCAATAATGAAATACGAGCAAAATCGCATTCTATCACAATGACAAGATTGCTTCGCTGCGCTCGCAATGACACACCAGCTTCATCTTTCCCGCTCAGTTATCTGTATATGTATTGACAAAACCGGACAGTCTCCCACCCTGTTTATGCGTGCAGCATGCCGGCGCATGGAGACACGCAATAACACATATATAAAGATGCGCACCCACATCGGGACTGCATCCATAAACAAGAAGGTTACCATGAACTACAACAATGCCGCATACCGGAACCTCGCGAAGAAATACAGCCTCGAGGCCATGATCGGCCCCGACGAAGGCGAATCGCTGCTGCTCGAGCTCCTCGTCCACTGCTTCACCATTGAGGAGGCGGAACTTGCGGCGCATCTTCCCATTTTCTACAAGACCCATACCCTCGAAAAGGTCGCCCGCACGGTAGGGAAGGAACCGGCTGACATCAAGCCTCTTCTTGACGCCATGGTTTCCCGTGGCGTGATCCGGGGCCGCGGCAAAGGCTACGCCCATCTCCCCATCCTGCCCGGGATGTTTGAGAACGTGCTCATGGACAACCTTGATACGCCGTGGCACCGGGAGTTCGCCCGCATCGCCAACCGGCTATACGAAACCGGCTACGTCAGGAAATACCTGGAGCACCCGACGCGGGTCGTGCGGACCGTTCCCCTGAACCTGGAGCAGGGTCCCGCCGGCACGGCCGTTGACCCGGACCGGGTCGAGCAGATGATCCGGTCCCATGACCTTATGGCGGTGCTCAACAATTGCCAGTGCCGCCACGCCCGCCACCTGGAGGGACAGGAATGCAAACGCGCCGACCGCCTCGACGGGTGTTTTGCCTTCGGAAATATCGCGACATTGTATATTGACCGCGGCGGCGCGAGAGCGGTTGACCGCGACTCCATGCGCTCCATCGTGAAGGACCGCATCAGCAAGAACCTTACCTTTTTCGCCGGCAATGTCGCGGCCGGGAGCGCGAACCAGATCTGCACCTGCTGCGAATGCTGCTGCCACATGCTGGGGCAGATCATCGGCGTCGACCCGGGCCTCATCGTCACCACACCCAAGTTCCGCGCGGTAGTGAACGAGGATCGGTGCACCGACTGCGGGAGGTGCCTGGCGCCATGCAACCTCAGGGCCCACACCATGGAGGGAAAGCGGCACCGCTACGATCCGTCCCGCTGCGTCGGCTGCGGCCTCTGCGTGAGGGCCTGCCCGGCCGCCGCCATCGACATGTTTGAAACAGATGGATACCGGAAGCCGGCGGCGGATTTAAAGCGCCTGGCCGTCAGGCTCGCCCCTGCGAAGATCATGGCCGTGATAAAGGGAAAACTTGTGCGGAAATAAAAGGACACGGCGATCATTCCACCGTGTCATCGTTTTGCCGGAATATTTTCTAGTCTCCGTCTACTGCCGCGAACGCCTCCGGCGCCCCAGCTGTATGATCCCGAAGAGCAGCGCTGCCATGATGACCAAATCCAGGCATGAAGAGGGCGAAGCCGCCCTTCCCGTCATGGAGGCATTGGCGGCGGACCCGCATCCTGCCCCGGAAGCGGCCAGGTTCGACAGCAGAGAAAAGTTGTTATTCTTTCCCGAATCCGCCCCATTGTCAGCATCAGCGCCATTGTTGTCGATGGGATCATCCTCGACTGTATTAGTTGCAGCATTTTCCGATTCCCAGGCGCTGAGCGCAGCCAGCCATTTGCCGATGAGGGGATAGGCGGTGTAAGATGTCGCATAACCGCAGACGATGTCGAGATGGGCGGTGTTGGGAATCTGGTGCCATTCATCCAGGCTATGAGGAGTCTTTTTATTGTAGACATCCCTGATGATTTCCCGGGCGTCCACCAGGGCTCCCCGGTCCGAGAAAAGTGAAAAGGCCGGAGAGGTGATCCTCGCCACGTTTGCCGCATCGTCATAATAGTAATAACCGTCATTGCCGCGGTCAGGCGTGGGACCCTCGACCAGGTCCTTGTTCTCCTCCCCGTTCCTCCAGTCTTCCCGCATGACGTTATGAAGGGAATTGTCGCCGAACTCCGTGAGGGCCCGCAGATAGGTGCTGGCGCAGCAGTAGCGCCCGAAATAATCAATCACATGGGCGTCCGTGTTTTCAGGGACAAGTATATCGAGAAAGCCGAAAAGGTCCAGTTCCTTTGCATAGAGCCAGCCCGGATATGACGCGTAGACCAGATGCAGGTAATCAATCATACCGAATATGGATTCCATTGCATTTCCGACCAGCAGTGAGTTTCCCATAAGGGGATTGACGATGTTTGTCATAAGTCCGTCAAAATCAAGGTACACCGGGTACCCCGTGAGCTTCCAGATCGCATAGTAGTCTATGATCTTGGGCAGGGGCGGTATGCCGCCCGGATCAAGGAGCAGAAGGCCTTTGACATAACGATTTCTTTGCTTCGCGATTTCCGGATCAGCCTTTACATGGGGGATATAATCGCCGCCCATCTCACCGGCATCGATGGTGATGCCCTGCATGAAGTTATGGGTAACCCTGCCGCCGGTGCTGTGCCCCCCGAGCACCAGGGCCTTACCTGTTACGGACCGCACGAGCCTGACACAGGCGGGAACATCCAGGGCGGCCCATACATCAAGATTCGTGTACACCGAACCCTTCTGGCTCTTGCAATCTCCCCGGCCGACGCCGCGATAATTGGCAATCCAGGGATCATACCCCTGACTCCAGAGATAATGGGCAATGCTGTAGTAGAGCATGGGGTCTTGGGCGATATAGGGGTCTCCCTTGGCCCATTCAGCCAGGGGCTCCGGCAGCTTCATATCCTTGTAGCTGGATTCACGGCCCACCGGTGTCTGCATGATAAACTGGTTCATGTTAGCGATGATTCCAGGGAAAAGAAGGACCGGCATTCCTTTGTCATTGAATTGAGCGCTCGGGGACGGCCTGTATCGTCTCACTTTAAGATTGATTCCGTCGTCTGTCACAGCATTATATAGACCATCGGTTGTTGCTGCATTTAGAGGTAAAATTATTAATAAGCTAAGGCAGATAGTGAAAATAGATACAATTAACTTGGTCATTCTCATCACCCCTCCATCCTTATATTTTTTTACGAATGTTATATTAATTTACCAACCAATTATAAAAGTCAAGATAAAATCCGGCTGGACGGTTGTCAAATTATTGGACGCGAAACAGTGCTATAAAAGTGAAATACCGATAGTTACCGCTATGCCCTGGGTCATAGTAACCGTGGAACCGATAGTTATCGGCAGTTAAATCCTCCCCATGGTACAACTCTGTTCCGGGAAGGCTCACAGAATAATAAATCGCTTGAAAAATCCAAATCCCGCAACAAAAAGTATCCCATTCGGAACAAAAACACCCATACTGGAATCAAACATGAAAGCAATCATCACCGTCGTCGGGAAGGACCGGGTCGGCATCATAGCGGCAGTGAGCGCCAGGCTCGCTCAATGCGGCGTCAACATCCTTGACATCAGCCAGACCATCATGCATGACAACTTCACCATGATGATGTCCGTTGACCTGGCCGGGAGCTCAGTTTCGCTGAAGGAGCTCAAGGTCCAGCTGGCGGAAATAGGGAGCGCCATGGGCCTGGTCATCAACATATACAACGAAGAGCTCTTCAACTCAATGCACCGGGTGTAGCCATGAACCAGCATGAAGTCATTGAAACCCTGAAAATGATCCAGGAGGAAAAGCTGGACATCCGCACCATCACCATGGGGATATCGCTCCGGGACTGCGCTGACGAGAGCGTGAAGAAATCATGCGCCAAGATCCGCGACAAGATCGGCCGCCTTGCCGGGAGGCTCGCCGCCGTGGGCGACGAGATCGAGGAGAGCTACGGCGTGCCCATCATCAACAAGCGCATCTCGGTGACCCCGATGTCCATCGTGGCCGAAAGCTCCAGCACCGACGACTACTTCCCCTTCGCCCGGGCGCTGGAGGAAGCGGCCCGGGACGCTGACGTGAATTTCATCGGCGGCTTTTCCGCCCTTGTCCACAAGGGTATGACCCCCGGGGACCGGAAGCTTATGAACGCGATCCCCCGTGCCCTGTCAGAAACCGAGCGCGTCTGCTCGTCGGTCAACGTGGCCACGTCCCGGTCCGGCATCAACATGGACGGCATCAGGATCATGGGATCGATCATAAAAGAGATCGCCGCCGCCACGAAGGACCGCGGGAGCGTTGGCTGCGCCAAGCTCGTGGTCTTCGCCAACGCCCCGGACGACAATCCCTTCATGGCCGGCGCCTTCCACGGCATCGGCGAGGCCGAGGCGGTCATCAACGTGGGCATCAGCGGCCCCGGCGTCATCAAGGGCTCCCTTGAGAAGATAAAGGGGAGCGACCTGGAGACCGTGGCCGAGACCATCAAGAGGACGTCTTTCAAGATCACCCGCGTTGGCCAGCTGGTGGCCCGCGAGGCGGCCCGGCGCCTGGGTATCCCCTTCGGCATCGTGGACGTGTCGCTGGCGCCGACGCCCTTCGTTGGCGACAGCGTCGCCTACATACTCGAAGAAATGGGGCTGGAGCGCTGCGGAGCGCCGGGGTCGACGGCGGCCCTGATGCTCCTGAACGATGCGGTCAAGAAGGGCGGTCTCATGGCGTCCTCCTTTGTGGGAGGGCTCTCCGGAGCCTTCATTCCGGTGAGCGAAGACCTGGGCATGATCGAGGCGGCCGAACAGGGCGCCCTCTCCATCGAGAAGCTCGAGGCCATGACCGCGGTCTGCTCCGTGGGCCTTGACATGATCGCCGTGCCGGGGGACACCGATGCCGACACCATCGCGGCCATCATCGCCGACGAGGCGGCCATCGGCGTCGCGAACAACAAGACCACGGCGGTGCGGATCATTCCCGTCTTCGGGAAAAAGGCGGGTGACTTCGTGGAATTCGGCGGGCTCCTCGGCAGGGCCCCGGTATTGCCGGTGAGCCGCTTCGGATCATCGACCTTCATTGGCCGGGGCGGCAGGATACCGGCGCCGTTGCAGAGTTACCGGAACTGACTGAGCCTATCTAAGTGCTTGACAAATCCTTATCTTCATAGGCATTATTTAATCATGAAAGACAGATCTCATTATCCGATCCGGATGATTGACAGTAAAAATGAACACCGCGAGGACCTGGCATACTGGCTATCGATGTCCCCGGGGGAACGAATATCAGCGATGGAAACTCTTCGGGAGCAGTTCTACGCCCTGCAGGGATACAAGGAAATCCCGCGGCTGCAGCGGGTAATCATCATTCGGAAAACAAAATGAATATTCATCCAGACTTTCGTGATTTTATTAAATCCCTCCAGGACAGCAACGTTAACTTCCTCATTGTCGGAGCATACGCCCTTGCCCGTCATGGAGCACCCAGATTCACCGGTGATCTGGATGTATGGATCAAACCGGATGCCGATAATGCACATGCCCTGCTAACTGCGCTGCAAAACTTTGGATTCAGTTCATTGAAGATCACCGAGGAAGACATCCTCTCCGGACAGACAATACAACTCGGATATCCGCCTGTACGGATAGATCTTCAAACAAAGCTCACCGGACTCGCCACTGACGAGATCTGGGACGGTAAAGTAGAAGGAAGTTTCGGGGATCTAACGGTTTACTATCTTGGCAAAGAATGCTTGATCAAGAACAAGCGGGCCATAGGAAGAAACAAGGACCTTGCTGATATAGACTCAATAACGCAGTAGGACACAATAAACAGCCGTACTGCCACTGAACCCATGCTGAACCGGAACGCATTCATATCAAAGCTGACCAGACGCTTTTCGCTGCGCCTCCACATGACGCTGATACTCATGGCCACGGCGCTGGCGGGGGCCACGGCCTCCAAGCTGTTCCTCATGGCGGGCCTGGGAAACCCGGCGCTGCGCTATCCCCTCACCGTCCTCTTCGCATACGGCGTGTTTTTTATCGCGATCAAGTTCTGGCTCCGGATAATCGTGGGCTCCGTCGCGGTCCAGACGAAAGCATCGGGATCTTCCCTGCCCGACCTCTCCTCGCTGTCGCCCTCCGAGGTCTCCGGGGGCGGAGGGTCACCGGCGACGGACGGCACCTTCAGCGGCGGGGGAGGAACATTTTCCGGGGCAGGGGCTTCCGGGTCATACGGGGATGGGGGTCCGACGTCCCTCGCATCCGGCGGTTCCTCATCGGGCGGCGGCCCAGGCTCCTTTGACCTTGACCTTGATGAGGGCATCGGCGTCATCATCGTGCTCATCGTGCTGGCATCCCTGCTGATAGCGGTGTTCGGCACGGGAGCGTACCTTATTTACCACGCGCCGTCGATACTTTCGGAAGTGGCCTTTGATTCCGTGCTCGCCGTGTCCCTCACGAGGAAGTCGAAATCAATGATGGATCCCGAATGGATCGGCAGCGTGTTCAAGGCCACGTGGAAGCAGTTCGCCATCGTACTTGCCGTGGCGGCTGTTTTCGGAATAGTGATGCATCTTATTTTTCCCCAGGTGACAAAGATAGCCGAGTTCGTAACAATTGTGCTGAAACACCTGTGACGTTCTGCATACCGGGACAGGCGGGTCAGGAAATACGCCGTTCCACTTTCCGCAGATCAACTTCTCCGCCGCAGGCCCGGTCGAATTTCATGGCGGTGAGCACCGCCCGCCGGGCGATCGTTTCCGCATCCGGTTCCCGGTCGTACAGCGCGTCCAGGGCCCCCAGGCTGTAGCTTGAGCCCGAGCCGATGGCGTAATACTTGTCAAACTTCCTCACGCTCAGGTTGTTTCCCACATGGAAGATGCCGCTCGGGTTGGCGATCAGGAACTTCGCGTCAAGGTCGCCGAAGGGAGACTCCTTGCCGCCGCTCTGGTCGTTCACGAAGGGATAGCGCTTGTGCAGCTCCTGCCAGAAGTCGAGAAAAAAGTTAAAAATGGAGGAGACGTCATCGAGACTGATCTCCTCCCGGCGGCCGACGTAATCGGTCATGATGTTGTCGTAGAGTCCCCAACCGGATGAACCGATGAAGGACGAGCCCGCCCTGATGATTTTTTCCACGTGCAGGTTGTCCCCGGGGATTATCTCGCTTCCGAAAGAGATCCGCGTATCCGCGGCGATAACGGTTTCGTCGTTCTTGTGTACCGCCAGAATTATCGTCATGCAGTGACCTCCGGACCGGCGGAAGCGCCCGGCCCTATTTCATCCTTCCGAGAAGTTCCTTTTTCAATTTCATGATCTCCCCGAAGCGCTGCTGGTCATACCGCTCCATCAGCGAGAGGCCATCCTGGAGGGACATGATCTTCTTCATGACATCGGGCCGCTCCTGCTGGTAACGCCCCCTGCGCCTGTCCAGTTTTTCCGTAAGGACCGGGTTGGCCGTGCGCAGAGCCTTCATCTCGCTGTCGCCGACCACGGCAAGGAGAAACACCAGCGGTTGTTTTTCCTTCATCCACTGGAGCAGAAAATAGGTTCTGTTGATGTCCATGATCTTATCCGGCGATTTCTTGTACAGCGCCGTCAGCTCGGGCTTCTCCCGGGCGCTGAACTCGCCGGAGGCCGGCATGCGCACACTGCTGACGAGCATCAGGCGGCCCGTCGCCACATCGATGGCCTTCAATTCAATCCTGACCGTACCCATGTCCTGCATCAGGGTCCCGATTACTATGACGTCAACCGGGAGATCTCTCCTCGTGATGCGCATGGCGTCAATGTCGAAAATCCTGGCCTGCTCAATCGCCTGGCTCTTCATTTTCGCGTCCGCCTCGGCCCGCGGAACGATGGCAAGGTCGCGTTTTGAAGTCAGGTAATCGATCAGCTTGCCCGATATCCGCTTTCCGGCGTCTATTATCTGCCAGTCCAGGGTCGTAAAATAAAATATGCCGATTTTTTTGTCCTTCAATATCAGCTTGATCGAACGGATATCGTCGCCAAGCTTTTCAACAGCCGCCTCCTCTGTCCCTATGACGCCGGTGGCCGGCCGGTAAACGGTCGTGACACAGCCGGTAAGGGCCATGGCCAGCATGATGAACAGGGAAGCCAGCACACTTCCTGATTTCATGGAATTTTACCTCTTGATATACATATCGCTTATACTATCGCGGAGCCTGGCAGATACGTGACTGCAGCATACCGCGGGTCGCCATCATGGCAAAAAACGCCGCATATGAAGCCGGCTGATGCAATACCGATTTTTGTCCCCCTGAATCCTTAAAACATCTATTTGAAACATCCTCTGCCATGAAAGTTACAATTTATATACCCCCGAATAAATTTAACAAACAAAATTCTGGCCCGATGATATTTTTATTGCACGCGGAAACCGGCCGGCACAGACGATCCTCCTGCGGCCATGAATGCGGGGTGACGCGTTCACATGACATAAACCGGTTTCTCCCCCGGGACCGCAAATGCTAGATAATAATGTAATTGACGGCATGCGCCCCCTAGATTTCTATTTCACTGTTGCAGGAAACCGCCGGGCCCGTTCACCGTTCACGGAAGGGGCCGGTCATCGAGGAAGAATCCCATGGAGCCATATCGCACGACACGCACATTCGCCGCTCTCCTGGCGGCCCTTCTCATCGCCGCGGGTTGCGCGGCACCGCAGCAGAAACCGGGCCACGAGATAAAGTTCGTGGTAATGGGAAACACGAGCCCCGCGTCACCCTTCACCGGCCATGCCGAGAAGCTCGAGTTCGTGTACCAGACCATCAACCAGGAAAACCCGGTGATGGTCATACACACCGGCAACATCATCCAGGGCGGCAACGAATGGATGGGCGTAACGCGCAAGGATATAGACCGCCAGTACGAGACATTCCTGGAGCAGAAGAAGGTGCTCCGGCCCATCATCCATATCCTCGCGGGCGAGAAGGACCTGTACAACAACTCCCTGGACCTCTTCACGCAGTACACCGGCGAGCGTCTCTACTATTCCTTCAACTACGGCAATATCCATTTCATACTGCTCCATGTACTTTCCCGGGACCACCGCATCGACCGCGACCAGATGAAATGGCTGAAGCGCGACCTGGAAACGAACCGGTATGCCGCTGCCATTTTCGTCTTCACCCATTACCCGGTCCTCTCATCGCCGCAGAGCGGCATCCGCCACAAGGACGGTGACGAGCTGCACAAGCTCTTCGTGCAGTACCCGGTCAAGGCAGTCATATCCGGCAATCTGAAAAACACCTATGAGTACGACAGGGACGGCATCCGCTATACCGCCGCGGGATGCTACGGCTACAATTACGAGGACTGGCACTGGAGCTACACCCAGTATTATGTCGCAACGTATGACGGGACGAAGCTGAATATAAAAGGAGTGCGGGTCAATTTCCCCGGCAATGCCTACCGGCCCAAGGTCTTTAAGGACGAACCGGAGAAAAAAAATTGACACACCGGGAAATCTGATAAACCATGGGGTCATGCGGCGTATGACGTCCCGCACCCGCGCAAATCCGACATGCAGGGAGAACACCATGGCCTCCAAACTGAGCCTCACCGAAATCCACGATACCATCCGGGAACTGACCCAGATCGAGTCCGAGCTCGAGCGCAACATCAACACCACCATGTGGATCAGCGACACCCACGGCGCGGGGGAGCGTTTTACCACGATTCTGAAGGGGCGCTTTGGCCTTATCTGGAGGACGGCGCAGGAGGCCCTTTCGAAACACTTTTCCAATGAAAAGCTCGATTACCTCGACAAGGTCATCCAGAGCGAGCGGTACCTGCCCCGGGGCGACGTCGACGAGTACTCCATGGAGCGGCAGGACGTCATTTCGGCACTGGTGAAAATAATCCGGTACAAGGTCGAAGACATTACCGATTTCGACCTGATCAGGTCCGACATCAACATGGACCTGAAGACCGTCATCGAAAACCTTATCCTGGGCTTTCATGTCCCCAACCTGGTGTACGAAAACGAGTTCATCGCCGACAAGGTCATCACCGCCCTGGCAAAGATCGTGAAGCAGGTCATCCTGGGCCAGCTGGTGGTTCTGGGCGACGTGTTTGACCGCGGCGACGAGCCGGACAAGATCCTCCGCATCCTCATGAGCCCGTCGATACGGCCCTACGTCCAGTTCGTCTGGGGCAACCACGACATCCTCTGGATGGGAGCCGCGGCCGGCAACAAGTCCCTTATCGCCGAGGCGCTCCGCATCAGCGTTCGCTACGACAACCTGGCCTTCCTCGAGCGCCTGGGGATCAACCTGGACAAGCTGAAGGCCTTCGCGGAGAAGCTCTATCCCGGCGCGATCACCGGCCTCTTCAAGGCGAAGATGGAAATCTCCCGAAAGATGGAAAAGACCCTGGCCATGATACAGTTCAAGCTGGAAGAGAAGACCATCAAGCAATTCCCGGAGCTCCAGATGGAGTCGAGGCTGAACCTGGAAAAATTCGCGGAGATGCTGAAGAAAAAGGAAATCGAGGGACTTACCGACACCGATTTCCCGACCCTGAACCTTGACAATCCGCTGGAGCTCACGCAGGAGGAGGAGGACGTGATCAACGACCTCGTCCGGCAGTTCACATCGAGCCCCAAGATCAGGGACCTCATGAAGTACCTCTTCGAGGACGGGAAGCTGTACCATATCAACAACTATATCCTGAACATTCATGCCCTCATACCCAGCACCGAGGAGGGCAAGTTCGACAAGCTCTTCGGCAAAAAGGGGCGCGAACTATTGAAGCACATTGAGACGATGGTGAAAAACGTGGGCCGCTGCTACCTCGAGGGCAAGGAGCAGGACCCCTTCGAGCTGGCGGTCATGTTCTACCTCTGGTGCGGACCGAAGTCGCCTTTCTTCGGCAAGCACGCCATGAAGACCTTCGAGCGCTACTTCTTCAAGGACAAGGCGACCCACAAGGAAAAGACCCTCCACTGGGGTGAGAACTTAAAGAAGAAAGAATTCATGGACCTTATCATGGAGGAGTTCGGGGCGGAGCGGATCGTGTACGGCCACACGCCGGTGGACATACTGAAAGGTGAAAAGATCGCCTCCCCCGACGGACGGTCGATCAACATCGACGGCGGCTTCTCCGAGGCGTACCTGGGACGGGGACACTCACTGATCCACACCCCTTACTCCCTCTATGCCATTATCCTCCCTTCCCTCGATGAAATAAAAGAGGCCAAGTACGCGAGCCTCAAGTTCGAGGAGATTGCCCGCTTCGACAGGCCTATAAAAATCAGGGACGTATACAAGGGGACCGAGCTCCAGAAGCGTCGCGATGAGCTTCAGAAAAAACTCCGGGATTATATCAAAAAGTCAAAATAGAACCTTATTCTTCCTGGACCAGTCATAGCTCGTCTTAAGATTTGGAATATTGTATACGGACACTGTCGCCATAGTGACGCCGTATTCTCAATTCCGCCGCTATATTTTTTTAATTTTTACTTTCGTTAAAAATTTTATTCTTGAAATTATTTAAACAGCGTTCACACTAGACATTACGGAGTTACGCTTCATGGCACAGATGATTACCGTCCGGATAAAATTCTTCTCCGGTATCGACAAGGAACTCAAACTCGAAAACTACAATCCGACCGAAGGGATGTCCTTAAGCATTCCCTCGGGGAAACGTCTTAAATGGGCTTTGAAGCACGCCGGCCTTACCGAATTTTCCAGTTATGCATATTTCCGCAGCGGTGAACGCATCAGCACCTGGTCCAAGCTGAAGGACGGTGACGAAGTGAGCTGCCTCAAGCCATCCGGAGGCGGCTGATTCTACCCGGTTTCACTGCTGCATTTCTTTCTAATTGATTATAGCTCCTCAAACAGATATGAAAAATTTCGTATCTGCAGTACTATAAACATCATATCAGGAGAAGAAACATGCAGGAAGTTATCGGCACCAATAATCGGATACTGGAAATCGACCTAACCGCGAAGAAATTCCAGGTAGCAGAAGTAAATAAAAAGGACCGGGACCTCTATCTCGGCGGCAAAGGACTGGGCCTCAAGCTCCTTTATGACCGGATGGAACCGGGCCTTGATCCCCTGGGACCCGACAACATGATCGCCTTCACCATGGGTATTCTCATGGGCACCGGAGCACCCTGTTCAGGGCGCTTTGAGGCCATCACCAAATCGCCCCTTACCGGCGCCATGGTCACCGGCACCTGCGGCGGTCCCTTCGGCATGGCCGTGAAGACCTCAGGCTGGGACGCCATCATCGTAAAGGGGAAATGCGCAGCCCCCACGTACCTCTACATCGATTCCAAGGGGGCGCAATTCAGGCCGGCCAAGGGCATCTGGGGAAAGGACACCGATGCGGCCCAGACGGCGCTTCTTAAGGAGGGCTCCGGCGCCATCGTCATCGGCCCCGCCGGCGAAAACCTTGTCAAATACGCAAACGTGGCCTCGGGCCACCGCTTTCTGGGAAGGGGCGGCATCGGCGCCGTGATGGGATCGAAGAACCTGAAGGGGATCGTCGCCAAGGGCGGCGAGTTCAAGATCGTTCCCGCGAACAAGAAGAAGTTCTCCAAGGTCAACAAGCAGTTCTTCAAGTTCATCAACAAGAACCCCATCACGTCAGGCTCCTACCGCTCCTACGGCACAAACGCCAACGTGAACCTCTCCAACGCGTCGGGTATCCTCCCGGTGCGCAATTTCACCGGAGGTTCCCATGGCGAAGCCCACAAGATCTCCGGCGAAACCATGGCCGAGCGGTTCCATACCAAGTTCGACACCTGCAAGCCCTGCGCCATCCTCTGCGGCCACCGCGGCACGATCAACGGCAAAGACCGCCATATACCCGAATATGAAACCATCGGACTCATGGGGTCCAACCTGGAGATCTTCGACCCGGTGCAGATCGTCGAATGGAACGAGCTCTGTTCCAAGTACGGCCTGGACACCATCTCCACCGGCGGCACCCTGGCCTGGGCGATGGAGGCGACCGAAAAGGGCCTCATCAAGACGAACCTGAAATTCGGATCGCCGGCCGGCGTGTCGGAAATGATCAGGGACATCGCCTACCGCAAGGGGATCGGCAACGACCTGGCGGAAGGCTCCAGGGCGGCGTCTAAAAAATACGGCGGCGAGGACTTCGCCATCCATGTCAAGGGCATGGAGATGGCCGCTTACGATCCGCGGGGATGCGTGGGCCACGGCCTCTCCTATGCCACGGCAAACCGGGGCGCCTGCCACCTGTCGTCGGTCCTCTTCTCCCTCGAGGCCTACCTGGGCATGGCCAGTCCCTACTCGACCCGGTGGAAGCCCTTCATGGTCAAGTTCATGGAAAACGTGCTGGCGGCGATGAACTCGCTCCACATCTGCCTCTTTACCGCATACGCCGTATTCCTCGAGCCGCCACTCATCAAGCTGACGCCGGTGCCGCTGATCAAGCAGCTGAACCAGAACCTTTCGCTGGTCGCGCTGAACCTGATGGACGTGAGCCTCTGGCCCGAGCTCTGGCACGCGGTGCTGGGCAAGACCTACATCCCCTACCTGGGCATGCTGAAATTCATAAAGGCGGGAGAGCGGGTCCACGTCCTGGAGCGGTACATGAACACCAGGGAGGGCATATCCCGGAAGGACGACACCCTGCCCCGGCGCTTCCTCACCGAGGGACGCAAGTGCGACCAGAAGGAGCACACGGTCCCGCTGGATAAAATGCTGAAGAAATATTACCGCCTGAGGGGATTTGACTCCAACGGCATCCCGAAGAAGCGGACCCTGAAGCGTCTCAACATAGCAATACAATAACGACTGTCGCCACGGCCCGACGGGTTATATCCACCGGCGGGCCTGCACAAAAAACATTAGCGAGGAGCGATTATGCAGATACCAGATTATTATGAATTCCTTAATCAGGCTAAAATAATATCCGGCAAAAAGGCCATGGAGCACATCCCCTTCGAACTGAGGGGCTATGACGCCCAGAAACCCCTGGTGGTCACCAGCAGGGCGCTGTCCGAAAGCGGCCTAATAAAGAAGTTCATCGGCGCCTTCAAGGACTCGGCGGTAACGCTGGGGGGGATTTTCAATGAAGTTCGAGACTACGCCGGCATCGGCCTTGCCCGGGACGCGGCGTTCCTGTACAAGGAGCGCGGGTGCGATTCGATCATTGCCGTGGGAAACGGCCCGGAGGTGGACGTTGCCAAGGCGGTTAACATCCTGGTCGCGGAAAAGACCGATGACCTCTTCAAGTATTTTGGCGGGACCCCGCTGAAACGACACCTGAAGCCGCTCATCGTGGTGCCGGCCTGCTGCTCGTCCGGCATGGAATTCACGAACACCGTCACCGTCGACAACCGGTCCCTTACGTCGAATTTCCTCTATCCGGACCTGGCCATCATAGACCCGCGCATGACCCCGGCCAAGAGCAGGGACTGCGTGGCCGAAGCGTCCGTCATCGCCCTTGCCCACGCCGTCGGCGCGGCCGTCACGGACGTCCACAGCCCCATGATCGAGGCCTACGCCCATTCCGCCCTCCGGTACCTCGGCCTCCACATGGCAAAGGGGCTGAAAAAACCCGGCCATGCTGAAACGAGCCTGGCCCTGCACAACGCCTACGCCCTGGCGGCAATCGCCTTTTCCAACGCGCCGGCCGGCATGGTGCACCTGCTGTCCGTGGAACTGGCCCGGGCCACCGACATTTCCGCAGGGAAATTCATGAGGATACTACTCCCGTACAAAATGGCCCATATGATGCACAAGAAAATGAAGATACGGGACGAGCTGTTCCTCGCCCTGGCGGGCTACGATGAATACGCGGCAACACCGGCAAACAACCGGAGCAAGGCCGGCGTCGAACGGGTCCTGGCGCTCCTTGCCGGCCTGAAGGGAATGATGCCGGAGACCATGAAGGAACTGAAGGTCCCGAAGTACAAGCTGGGCGACATCGCGAAGGCGGCGTCGGCCCGGAGCGGGAAGCGCTATTCGGAAGCCGACTGCAAGACGGTGCTCGAGCACGCCTGGGAAGGCAGGGCGTTTTAATCCATCACACACTGAAAAGGAGCAGACCATGAACATAAACAACTATCCTGAGATAAAGTCAGGCAAGGATTTCATAAGCAAAATCTACGTGGCCATAATGCTGTGGATCGTGGGACGCGCCATACAGGCGGCGTCGCGGGTCGACAGGGAGGTCAAAAAGGAATTCGCCGAGTTTCCGGCCGACTTCATGATGTGCATGAGCATCCTTCCCTTCGGCCCCCACATGGTGGTCGGGAAGGACAAGAACGGCAAGGTCAAGTACATGGGATGGAATCCCCAGGGCAAGAAAATAACCCTCACCATGAACATCAAGAGCATGGCCGCGGCGATGCGGGTCTTCACCTTCCAGGAGTCGACCACCACGGCCTTCGCACACGACCGCTTTACGGTGGACGGCGACCTCGTCCAGGGACTCGCCGTGGTACGGGTGCTCAACATTGTCGAGGTGTATTTGCTGCCGAAGATCATCACGAAACTGGCCGTCAAACGGTATCCCAAATGGTCCGAGATGTCCCCCCTGCGCAAATGGATCGGGCGGATCATCATCTATGTCCGGGCCTTCACGTTTTAACCGGGTCATGACAACAACCATGAACTACACTACTACACGATAAGGGGAAACACCATGATACTGCCAAGCTACTATGAATACTGCTGCCGCGTTAAGACCATATCGGGGAACAGGGCCCTGGAACAGATACCGGCCATGCTCGACTCCATGCACGTCAAGAAGCCGATGATAATTACCGACAAGGGTGTCGTCGCCGCCGGGCTCATCGACATCGTGAAAAAAGCCATGGGCGCCAGGGTCAAAATCAGCGTTATATACGATAACGTTCCCGTCGATTCCGAGTACAAGATCGTCAACGATGCGGCCGACATATACCGCAAAAAGGGATGCGATTCGCTCATAGCCGTCGGCGGCGGGTCGGCCATCGACACCGCGAAGGGCGTGAACATCCTTGTGTCCCTGGGCGGTAATAATCTCCTGGCCTACGCCGGGGCCCACAACATCAAGCAGAAGCTCAACCCGTTCATTATCATTCCCACCACGTCGGGCACCGGGTCGGAGATGACCAACGCCGCGGTCATCGCCAACCATGACAAGAACATCAAGATGCTCTTCGCGTCCTATTTCCTTCTGCCCGATATCGGGATCCTGGACCCGCGCATGACCAAGAATCTGCCGCCGTTCCTGACGGCCCTGACCGGGATGGACGCCCTGACCCACGCCTGCGAGGCCTATTTCTGCCTCGGCAAGAACCCGGTCAGCGATTCCCACGCCTACGTCGCCATCAAGGGGATCAGCGAGAACCTTCTCCACGCGGTCAAGAACCCGGGAGACATGAAGGCGCGCCTGGCCATGGCCAACGCGGCCACCATGGCGGGGGCGGCGTTCTCCAATTCGACCTGCGGCATGGTCCACGGCCTGGGCCACTCCGTCGGCGGGGTGTGCCGCGTTCCCCACGGGAACTGCATGGCCATCTTCCTCCCCTACGGCATGGAATACAACCTGCACAAGTGCGCCGACATCATCGGGGAGATCCTCTTCCCCCTGGCGGGCCCCGAGGTATACAACTCGACGCCGAAGAAGGAGCGCCCGGAGCGCGTCATCGAGCTGGTGCGCAAGCTAAACCAGGACCTTCACGACGCCACCGGCGGAAGGCACCCGCGCTTCCTGAAGGAGATCCTCGACCGCAACGGCGCCCAGCAGGTGCCCAAGTCGGCGCTGCCAGCCATCGCGAAGACCACCATTGGGGACGGCACGCTGGTGTACAACCCCGAGGAGCTCACCTATGACGACGCCCTGCTGGTTCTCGAGCACGCGTGGGAGGGAACGCCCCTTGACCGGAAGAAGATCAAGAAGGGAAGAAAAAAGGTAAAATGGTAGGATATAAAAGAATTCCCCTCCCTCGATGGGAGGGGACAGGGGAGGGTGGTTCTTTTCACCCCCACCCAGCCTCCCCCATCAAGGGGGAGGAGACTTCTTTAAAAAACGAAGGCGCGGTCCCGGGACCGCGCCTTCGTTTTATTGCAACGGGATTACGCCAGGATCGTTTACGCCTTCTGGAGCGGCCTGAGGTAGCGCTCGATCCTTCCCTTCATCTCCCCGGCCCGGGTCTCGTTTTTCACCAGCATGTCCACCTGCTTCTTCCCGGTGGGGATCTTCTCAAACACGTCCTCCCTGTCAAGGCGCGCGATCGCGTTTTCGTAGTTGGGCATGGAGAGCGATTCCGTGAGCTTCACCTCCCCCAGGTGGAAGAGCTTGATGCCGTTTTTCCTTATTTCAAAGATGATCTCCTTGCGGCTCATCTTCTTCTTTATCTGGAGGATGGTGTCGCATACGATAAGGTATGACTCCAGGAAGTCCTGCACGGCCTTAGCGAAGAGGACCAGTTCATCGCGCTTATCGGGCTGTATCTTCACCCTGCCGCCGCCGCGGGAGACGGCCGAACGCTTCTCAAGGTATTCAAGCCCCTTCTGCAGCGTGGCGGCCGTATCCAGGAAGCTCTCGGAATAGATGAATTCCAGGCTGAGGAGGTCCGTGAGATCGCAAAATGCCTCGGAGAGTTTCGACTCATCCATTTCATCGTTCTCGGCAAGGCAGAGGAGCGTCAGGGAGATGAAGATAACGGGCAGAAAAAAGTGGATCGTGTTGTTCTTGTAGAAATTAATCCTCGCCCGCTCGTTCTCGTTGAGGGTATAGAGCCCCTCCAGGACCTCGCGGGACCCCTTGCCCACGCCGGCGGTCGGCTCGCCCACGATGTTGTCCTGGAGATATGATTCGAGGACGTAATCGATGATCTCGTCGTAGTTGGCCGCAGCGGCCAGGTGGTCGCTCATCCTGACCCCGGCATAGGCGCAATAATCGAGGAGCAGCGTGATCCTCTTTTTCAGCATCTCCCGGGTGAAGCCGTGGGCCGACGACTGGAGCATCGCCGCCGACGTGACCGAGAAGGGCGTGGCCATCACGATCTCGTTGATCCGCCGTGTTATGAAGTGCCCCAGGGAATCGGCGAGGTCCTCGCCTTCCTTCAGGCTGTCGCGGTATTCCTTGTAGCTGAAAGGCTGGTTGAAGGAAAGGTACACCTTGCCGTACTTGCGTTTCAGGAGCTTCCGGCTCTTGACGAAGGCGGAGGTCGTTTCCGTCTCTTTCTCCTTTCCTTTCAGCTCCATGTGGTACGACGACTCCTCGAGGATGCGGTCGTAGGTGATGGTAATGGGGACAAAGATCATGTCGCTGTTGTATCCCTCGTCGACGGCATCGATGAGGTAGCTCAGGATACCCATCTTAGGCGTCGAAAGCTTGCCGGTCCTGGTGCGGGTCCCCTCGATGAAGAATTCTATCGGGTACCCTTCGTTGATGAGGGTCTTGATGTACTGCTTGAAGACCGTGGGATAGAGCTTCAGCCCCCGGAAGGAGCGGCGCATGAAGAAGGCGCCCGAATGCCTGAAGATGGGGCCCATGGGAAAAAAGGAAAGGTTCTGCCCCGCCACGATGTGGGGCGGGATAATCTTGTTCTCATAAAAGATGCTGGAGATGAGAAGGTAATCGATATGGCTCTTGTGGCTCGGCACCAGGATGAGGGGGGCCTTCTGGGCAGCCTCGCGCACGAGCTTCAGGTCGTCGATGTTGAAATAGATCCCGTCGAAGATCTTGGTGAACATGTACTGGACGGCCCGGTTAAACCACTTGATGTTGATGATTGAAAAATCGGCCGCGATCTCTCGGAAATATTTGTACGCCTTCTTCCGCAGCTTGTTCTCGGACTGGTGCTCGGTCTCTTTAAGCGTCCTGATCTCGTCCAGGACGTTCTTGTGATAGAGGACCTTTTCCATCATCTCCTGCTGCGACTTGATGGTGGGGCCCAGCACGGTCCGCTTCTCGTTATTGTACGTCTCCAGGAGCTTGTTCCGTATCTTCCGGGCTATCTGCCGGGGATCGTCGGCGGGAGACTGGGCGATCTCCTCCTTCAGATTAATGGGAGAAGGGATGCGCATGAAGGCGGGGGTGCCGCTCTTCATGACGGTGAAGAGGCCCGAGAAAAAGCCGCGGTCACCGGTCGCGCGGGACGTTATGAGGGCCCTTGTCCGCTCCGGGTTCCGGTTCCAGAACATGATCTGGGGGAACACGTAGATCGGCTCGTCGATGAGCTTCTGCGCCTCCACGAGATACTGGAGGGTGTCCGCCTTTATTTCGATATAACGCCTGATGAACAGCTTCCGCGACAGGAGGGAGATGATGATGGCCCTGTCGCCGCGCAGCTGGCCCAGGATATAATCAAAGTCGGAGATCCTTTCGATTTTCTTTTTGCCGGTAAACCTGTTGAAATATACCGATGCCAAGTTGAAAAAATTGACCGTCATCTGCAGAAGGTTCGGGGTGAAGTCCAGGGCCAGCACGGGCGTGCGGAACCCGTGCCGTTTCAGCAGGTTCACCAGGATCATGAGGGGAGTGTTGGCGCTCTGATATGAGGCATACACGACGCGGCCCTTGCCATGGTATTCCTGCAGGGTTTTGAGGCTCTCGCTGTCGAATTCAATGTTTCTGAAAAAAACAGCGCTCGCCTTCTCGGCGAAGACGTTAACCTCGGTATCCAGCATTGAATTCTTGATATAGAGTGATCGCACAACCTGGGTCTTATCCATATCCTACCTCTGTAAAAGTTCATCTTCACTGCGGACCACGGTAAAAAAGCGGTCCACGCCGGCCACGGTTATCAGTGAAGCCACCCGGGGAGCGCAATTGATCAGGGCCAGTTCGATGCTGCGGTCGAGCAGCCGGTCCTTAACCTTAACCAGTTCCCCCAGCCCGGCGCTGTTGAGGAATTCCTGCCGCGAAAGATCAAAAGCGATCGTTGTTACCGGAGGCTTCGTGGCTTCAAGAATGCCCTGGATAAACTCTTCAATATCGATATACGCAAGCCGCCCCGTTCCTTCCGGCACATCCACTACAAGCACGGTGCCCACGGTATGATAGTCAATATCCATTTTTCACCTCTTAGATCAACAAAGAGTGCCGATGTTACCGGATTATGCCGTTTGAGAACAACGGGCAAGCCTTATAAAGCGCGGGTCGAACTGTACAAAAACGCATCCCACCCTGCAAGTATTTTTTTATAAACTGGACATTTAACCAAAGTGATGCTGTCTGACCTTATATCAACATTTGCCTAAATATGTAACATTATAAGCTCTATGGCTAATAACTGAATATACAATCATACCATGGGCCCCTTTCCAGGCGCCGGATAACTCGTGGTCATATTTCAAATAAATCGTATCTTTATAACAATTATAATATGTTCCTCGAATATTTAAAAAATTTTTATTGCAAATATAATTATGCTGTACATAGAATGGCTAATAGTCATTTTTGACTGACGGGATGTAGCGCAGCCCGGTTAGCGCGCTTCGTTCGGGACGAAGAAGTCGGGAGTTCAAATCTCCCCATCCCGACATAAACAATATAAATATGTCTAATTATTACAGAATTTGTCTTAACCTTCAGTTCTTTTTTTTAAAGCGAAAAACGTAATCTTTCACACGGGATATGTCCATGTAGTGTAATGATATATGGCGCAGCATGAAAAAAAATATATATTGAACGAATCATTTCCCTCGGATCAGACCAAAAGAAAGGAAATAATCGATTCATTGTGCCATAAAATCGTTAAAAGCCCCGTCCGCATGGCCATAACCCCGGAGGAACTCTACCTTTCCCTTGATGAAGCCATCACCAATGCCATGGAACATGGCAACAAGTGGGATCCCCGCAAGACAATCAATGTCACCGTCCTGGCGGAGGATGATGAAATCCACATCCTGATAACGGACCAGGGCAAGGGATTCGATACCAGCGTGATCGAGGCCCAGCTCAACAACAGGGACATCCTGAGCAACCGGGGCCGCGGGATATATATTATCAACCAGTTCTGCAGGATCTCCTGGAACAAGAAGGGGAACCAGATCGACCTCCACATAAAACGAAGGGCCTGAGATATCCGGTATGACAGGACGGCACCGCGTAGATATACTACCGACAGTACTCTTAGCGGCCGTCTTACCGGTTCTTGGTCAATGTCCAGTTTCCTCGAATTCACGCCTGGCCGCCCTTGCCGATTTGACCGGCTTCGCCGGATCATTGAAGGAGCTGTCGGACGTAATCCAGGGAATAAACTCCTTTCTATCAGGCGTCACCTTCATTTCTCAAACGATCGGCTTCGGCGCCATACTTCTCTTCATAGCGGTTCTCCTCTTCTCAATAGGGTTCTCCGCCATGGGCGTGCCCAGGGGAAAGGCGTCGTTCCTTTCATCGCTGATCACGGCTGATGTCATCTGGGCGGCATGGAAGGTGAGCTTCAACACACCGCTGTCAGATTATCTGGGCACGATGGTCAGGTCGAACCTGATCGTCCTGTGTCCCCTTATCATTGCGGCGGTCATATCCCGCCTCTTCCCTGCGTCGGCCAGAAAGACCGGCACTGCACTGTCATCTCTCATCAAAAGGAAAAAGAAAACCGTTGCCCGCGGGGCCGTTGACCTCTTCAGAGAATACCGCGACCGCTGCGCGCGCCTTGACCGGGCCATCCTGGAAGACATTATAGCTGCAGGGGGTGCCGGAAATCCCGTGAGCCTCTCACCTGAGACAAGGAAGAGCGTGGAAGAGCTCAGGGAAACGCTGACAAAGATAGATGAAGCCGACGGCTGAATTAATATCACAAATATTCCTGAACCAGGGAGATGCCATGAGTTCTCTGCAGACAGAATCATTGATCAACAAGACACGCTTCGTGTTCACCCTCATGTTCGTGTCCACCGCCGTAACGTCATATTTCCAGGGCTCCTCCGTCCCGACATGGGGGGGCGTTCTCGCCACCAGCCTCGCCTATGTCATCCTCGCCATAGTCAACCAGGTCTTCATAGCCAGAAAAATTGTATCCGTGCCGCTTATTTACGTGTCGGTGACGATCGAATTCATCCTCGTCGCCGTCCTCAAGTACGTCATGCATTTCGATGAACGCGTCGGCTTCGGCATGACGATCAAGGAACAGGCGTCATTCCTGGTATACTTCCTGTTCTTCATCCTGGTGGCGCTGCGCTACAGCAAACGGCTGAACTATTACGCCGGCGTGCTGGCTATCATCACCTACGTGACGCTTCTGGTCCTCGCGGTCACCCAGGGAGGTATGTACGTGACCCAGGACGTTTCCAAGGCATTCGACAGGGACACGCTGCGCCTGGGAACCGAGATACCGAAGATAATTTTCCTCGGCGCCTTCTCGTTTTTCATGTCGAAGATGGCCGAATTCACCACCGGCAACATGCGGCAGCTGGCCGAGGCGGAAACGAACGCCAGGGCGAACTATTACGAGCTCAAGAGCATGCTTGCCACCATCGACCAGACGGCGAAGGACCTCCTCGACGGAAGCAACAGGCTGTCGGAATCGTCCGGCAGCATCGACGGCGTCCTGGCCGACCACGGCCAGCTCATGGGCCAGGTCGAGAAGATCACCAGGGACTTCACCGCGAGCATCGAGGACATCCGGAGCAAGGCCAGCTTCCAGTACAAGACCGTGGAGGAAAACTCCACCCGGATCAAGGCCATTTCGTCGCTCATGGACACGATAAACGCCGACAGCTCCTCGCAGAGGACCAAGGCGGAGAACGCGCTCCGCCTTGCCGACGCTAACGAGCAGCATATCAGCCGGACCATCACCGCGATCACCGCCATGAAGGACAATTCCAAGAAGATAGAAGAAATATCCAGGACCATCAGCGAGATAGCGGACAAGACCAATCTCCTCTCGCTGAACGCCGCCATCGAATCGGCCCGCGCCGGGGAGCACGGCAGGGGCTTCGCCGTGGTAGCCGACGAGATTTCGAAGCTGGCGACCATGAGCATCGATTCATCGAAGGAGATAGCGACCATCATCAAGGACACCGTCAGCACCATAGAGAACTCGGCCGTCATGATCGGCACCCTGGCGCAGAACCTGGGACAGATCATATCCTTCGTGAAGGAGAACTCGACCTTCATGAAGACCCTGAATGACAAGACCCTGAACGAATCAAGCGAGACCAGGGTCCTGCACGAGTCCTTCGTCGAGGTCGAGAAGGCCGCGAAGGGCGTCTTCGACCTTGCCGACCGGCAGACCGAATTCATACGGGAAATACAGGACTGGTTCACCAATATGAACCGGCTGGGGGGCGTCGTCTCCGAGAGCCTCCGCGGCCTCCAGTCACTATCATCCCGGCTCAGGGAGCGGTCGGAGGAGATAAAAACCACTCTTGACCAGAAATAAATGCCGTCCCGGCAGACCGGCGGCAGTATTTAATTGACAATATCGTCCCCTGCTGCAATTATGAACACGGGACCGGGGACGTCCGGTCACTAATACAGAAAAACATCCGGACCATGAACATAGAACGAAAAGAGAGTGAATACGAAATTACCTTCCTGATCATGGACGAGCTGGTATCCCAGAATGTCACGTCCCTGGCCGATGAAATGGCCCAGTTCATTAAGAACGACACCCGGGACGCCATCATTGACCTGTCCTACGTGCGGAAGATCGATTCCGTTTCAATCGCCACCCTGATCCGCATAAAGAACTCTCTTGCCGAAAAAGGCAGGACCATGCACCTGGTCAATCCGAACGAGACGGTGCTCAGGGTCCTGGAGCTTTCAGGCCTGGAAAAATTCCTGCTGGAATAGAGGAGCGCCCCATGGAACCACTTGCCCGGAACGACAGGATCAGGCGGAAAGGTCCCCTTACCCTTATTATCATGGACGGGGTGGGGATCGGCAGGGAAAACGAGGGCAACGCCTTCTACCTGGCCCGGACGCCGGTCCTGGACCGGCTCATGCGCGACTGCCCCTACACCACCCTCAAGGCGCACGGCACCGCCGTGGGCCTTCCCAGCGACGACGACATGGGCAACAGCGAAGTGGGCCATAACGCCCTTGGGGCCGGGCGCATCTTCGACCAGGGGGCCAAGCTGGTGTCCCGCGCCATTGAAACAGGCGCGATATTCACCACGGACATCTGGAAGAAGCTGACGGCCAGGCCCATAAAAGAAGGGGCCGCCATCCACTTCATCGGGCTCCTCTCAGACGGGAACGTCCATTCCCACATCGACCACCTTTTCAGAATGATAGACGCCTGCGCCGCCTCGGGCATAAAAAAACTGCGGGTCCACATTCTCCTCGACGGCAGGGACGTGCCGGAGACATCGGCGCTCCAGTACGTCGATGCCCTGGAGAAGCACCTGGCGGGCCACCGGGACAGGGGCCTCGACTACCGCATCGCCTCGGGAGGCGGCAGGATGGTCACCACCATGGACCGGTACGAGGCTGACTGGAACATCGTCAGGCGCGGGTGGGAGGCCCATGTCCACGGCACGGCGCGGCCCTTCACTTCCGCGCGGGAGGCCATCGAGACGTTCCGCAAGGAAAACCCCAGCGTCACCGACCAGTACCTGCCCTCCTTCACCGTCGTTGAGGACAAAGAACCGGTGGGCAGGATCACCGACGGAGATTCCGTCGTCTACTTCAACTTCCGCGGGGACCGCGCCATCGAGATCTCCCGCGCCTTCGACGATGACGATTTCAGCAAGTTCGACCGCGGCCGTCGTCCCGACGTGGCGTACGCCGGCATGATGGAATACGACGGCGACCTGAAGATACCGAAGAACTACCTGGTGATGCCGCCGGCTATCGACCGGACCATGAGCGAGTACCTGGTCCACTCGGGCATCAGGCAGTACGCCATATCAGAAACGCAGAAGTTCGGCCACGTGACCTATTTCTGGAACGGCAACCGCAGCGGCAAGTTCGACGAAAAGACGGAAACCTACGTGGAGATCCCGTCCGACAGGGTCGAGTTCAACCAGCGCCCCTGGATGAAGGCAGCCGAGATCACCGATGCGGTCATCGCCGCCATCGACAAGGGGGAGCACCAGTTCATCCGCCTCAACCTGGCCAACGGCGACATGGTGGGGCACACGGGGGACCTCAATGCCGCCGTGATCGCGGCGGAAACAGTCGACCTGTGCGTGCGCCGCATCCTCGAAGCGGTTGACCGCTCCGGCGGCATCGCCGTGCTCACCGCCGATCACGGGAACCTGGACGAAATGTTCGAGATCAACAAGAAAAACGGCGAGATCGAGCGGGACAGGAAAACGGGCCTTCCGAAGAACAAGACGTCCCACACCCTCAACCCGGTGCCCTTCATCATCTACGATCCGAATTATAAAAAGGAATACCGCATGTCGGAGGTGGTGAACGATCCGGGCCTCGCCAACGTCGCCGCGACGCTCCTCCTTCTCATGGGCTTCACGCCGCCCGGCGACTACATGCCGCCGGTCATAGAGCTGGCGTAAAGCGCCGCCCGGCGCCGGGCTCCCCCTTACCGGCAATGAGCCCGGTGAATCGCATCCGGAGCTCCGCCACGGGAGGAAACGTCATGTACGAGATGAACGAGATAATGGCCCTGGCTTTCGGATGCATCGGCCTCGTGATACTGGTCTTTTTCCTGAGAAAAAGGTTCGTCCCCCGCTTCACCTTTCTCCTGGCCGCTTATTGCTGCGTCCTGGCGAGCAATTTTTTCACCGTCGCGGAGGGCTTCTTTCTCCATGACGTCTTCAACCTGCTGGAGCACACGGCATACCTGGCGTCCGGCGTCTTTGTCCTTGCGGGCATAATCCGGTACAGGCGGAAACCGTCCTGATGGAACAGATCATCGTCGTCATCAACGCGCTGACCTTCATCCTCTTTGCCGCGTCCCTGGGCGTGGTGATCGCAAGAATCAAGGGAGGGCATCTGCCGGTCGACACGGGCATACTCCTCTCCCTCATGGTCTTCTCGCTCATGTTCATCAACTGCTCGAACGTCCTGGAACATCTCGGCGTTACCGCGCTCTTCGACTACTACGAGGACTTCTTTGACATACTCGTGCCGCTGCTTTTCATCATCTTCCTGGATTCGATCCGCCTCCACGGGGACATCGAACGCCGCGCCGCCAACGAGCGGGACCTCGGCGCGATGCTGGAGGAGCGGAACGAACTGCTGAAGGAGATCCATCACCGCGTGAAGAACAATTTGCAGCTGGTCATCAGCCTGATCAGCCTCCAGCGCCGTCATCAGCCCCTGGACGAGAAGCTGGAGCAGGTGCTGCAGCTGACGGAAAACCGCATCTTTTCGATGGCGGCGGTCCATGAAACCGTCTACCAGTCCAGGAGCTATACGAGCATTCCCGCCGGAGGATTCATCCGCAGCATAGCCTCCCAGACCTTTCAGAACGTGAAGGGCGCCCGGAGAGGCATGATCGGGATGGTTTATGAAATTGACGACGGCGTCGCCATACGGCTGGAAACGGCGGTCCCCCTGGGTCTCCTCGTCAACGAGCTCGTTTCAAACGCGTTCCGCCACGCCTTCGTCGGCCGGGAACAGGGCACGGTCTCCCTGAGGATCCTCCGCGACGGGGTCATGGTTCTTCTCGAGGTGAAGGACGACGGGATCGGCATGCCTGCCGCTGAAAACGGCGGGAAAGGGAACGGGGCAACCCTCGGCTCCATACTCATCAGCAACCTGGTCGACCAGATCAGGGGGACGATGGAAACAGTTGTTGACAGGGGAACAACTATAATAGTCAGATTTCCCATGTGAAACATGGGGCGACTTCAACCTTTCCTTCAAGAACGTGAGTTACCAAGGAAACAACATGGAGCGGCCCCATGAAAAAGCTCTTTTTCATTCTTCTGATTTTTACCCTTCTCGCGGTCCTTGCGGTCTGAAAGAAACCCCAAAATAATAAGGGAAATGATGTTCCGCGGGAATTATCCTGAATACAACGCAGGGGGTTTCTCTTCATCGGGGACATCGCGATCCCGGTGCAAATCCTCATCCCCGTCCTGTTCCACAGGAAACCGCGTGACGCGGGCAGCGGAACGGTGTCCAAGGACCCTCACCGATGAAGACATCTTCTCCGACCATGGTCATCACCCACGCGGCCGTATCTTCCACGTGAAGGCGAGGAGGGCGATGGCGACGACCGTGGCCGCGTACATGGCCTGGAGCACCGCGTCCCAGCCGTAAGCCGGGTCTCCGGCGAGCAAGCCGAGGCCCTTGGCCTGGATGGTCCGTCCCGCGTACCCGAAGAGCCCCACGAAACCGGCGGCGATGCCCACGGCCTTCTTCGATGATATGTCCAAGGCTGCTACCCCCAGGAGCATCACCGGCGGGTACACGAAGAAGCCGATGACGCCGAGGAAGACCATGTCGAGCCAGAGGCGGCCCGGCGGGTTCAGGTGGAGGCCGACGAAGGCGAAGAGGATGGGGACCATGCACAGGAGGCTCACCATGCCGCGGCGCCCGCCGGCCCGGTCCGAGAGCCACCCCATGAGGATCGTGCTGGGTATCCCTGCAAACTCGAGGACGAAGACGCCGAGGCCGCCCCCCGCCAGGGTGGATTGCTTGACCTCCTTCAGGTAAGTGGGGCCCCAGTCGAGCATGCTGTAGCGGACAATGTAGACAAAGAGATTGGCGAAGGCGAAGAGCCAGAGGCGCCGGTTGTTCAGGACATGGTCGACGAAAAGCTCCCGCGTCGAAAGCTCCCGCTCGTGGTCATCCTTCATCTCGGCGGGATAGTCGTTTTTATATTCCTCGACCGGGGGCAGCCCCACTGACTGGGGCGTGTCACGGAGGCGCCAGAAGAGGTAAACCGCGCCAGCGCAGGCCATGATCCCCGGCACGATGAAGGCGCCGCTCCATCCCCACTGCCCGGCCGCCCAGGCGGCAATGACCCCGGCGACCCCGCCCCCGACGTTGTGGGCGATATTCCAGATCGAGAAGATGGCGCCCCGCTCCCTCACGCTGAACCAGTGCCCGAGGCTTCTTCCGCAGGGCGGCCACCCCATGCCCTGGACGAAGCCGTTCAGCCCCCAGAGGGCGACGTGGAGGGGATAGCTTTCCACGCCGCCGAAAATAAAATTAATAAGCGCGGTAAGGATAAGGCCGAAGGGCATGAAGCGCTGCGGGTTGCACCGGTCCGACACCGCGCCCATGAGAAATTTGCCGAGGCCGTAGGAGATGGCGGTGACCGAGAGGATGTCGCCGATCATGGCGTGGTCGTAGCGGAGGGCCGTCCCCATCTCCCGGGCGACGACGGAGAGGTTGTTCCGCACCACGTAGAATACGGCGTATCCGATGAAGGTCGACTCCAGGATGCTCCACCGGTAGCGCGGATAGAGTTTTTTCACCGCGTCGGCCGGAAGGCGCTCCCGGTGGGGCGCCGGCCTGAAAAATCGCGCCACTGCCCTGAACATGGAACTCCCTCCTTACCGGTTGGTTTTATTGATCCTGATGCCGAACTTCTTCGACGAGACCGCCGGGAAGCCCGCCGGCGGAACGTCCGGTATCCGCTCCACGAGCCAGCCGCTGCGGCGGGCGTACGCGGCGATGCTCTCCGTCTCGCCCTTCTCCACATGCTCGTCGGGATTGATGATCATCCGGATGCCCCGGCTCGATTCGATCATCTCCCGGTCGCCGCGGCTGTTCCCCGCGGCGAAAAGGGGCGATTCCTGAATGAAAGTTTCCACCGCCTCCATTTTCCCCCCGTCCTGTGGCACCGGCGGCACGATGGTCCCGGTGATCCTGCCGCCGCGCACGACGGACTTCACGCCGATGACATTGGTCTCCGGGATCCCGAAGGCCCGGGACAGGAAAGGCCGGTACATGGCCTCGGGGCTCGCTGACACAATCCACACCTCGAAGCCGTTCTTCCTGAGCAATGCGATCAGGTCCCGCATCGGCGCGAAGATTTTATCCTTATAATACCTATTGAAGCATTCATCGCCGAGGTCCTCCACGGAGCGCACCGTGTCGCCCTCGAAGAAGAGCACCCGGAGCTGCACGTATTCGACCGATACATTGGAGAGGGGCCGCATCCTCCTGACAATATCAGGCTTTTTCCCCGGGTTGTCGAGGGCCGCCCGGTAGAGGCATTCATCGGCAAGGTAATGGGGCGCCTGGCCAATGACGGTACCGTCGCCGTCGAAGACAGCGATCTTGCGTCCTTTTTCCGTGGCGGTCTTTTTCAGGAAGCGTTCGATCTCGCGGTTGGTCCTGTCGCTGAAGCCCGCCACCGGCTCAAAGACAGCGGATGGGCCGCAGGAAACATTTAGCAATACTAAACAAAGCGCCATGACTATGGCGGATCGGGTTGGATTATTACGAACATGTAACATTTAGATAGTAAGCAGTAAAAAAATATTGTGTGTCAAGATATTATTTCCATACCCTGACATCGCGATAAATTGGAATATAGCCTGCAATTTACCCCGGATTTGATTATATTATAGCATGGATGGCAAGGGGATATGCCATGGTTGAAGTGTTTCGCCAAGGTCCCGATCAAATCCTTAATTATCATGATGATCGATGCACCGTCAAGCAATGCCTGACATGAACGTGTTCGTTAAAAATACTTTACATAAACCGCTTTTTCAGATATCTGGTAAGCGGAAACTCCAGAGCGCCCTATGACCAGAAAGCCACGCTGCAATTGGCCGCATGACGGCAAACCGAAAGATGAATGCGGAATATTCGGAATTTTCGGCAACGAGAGGGCGGCCAACCTCACCTATCTCGGGCTTTACGCCCTCCAGCACCGCGGGCAGGAGTCCTCCGGCATAGCGTCATCGGACGGGAACCACATCTACCGCTACGCGGGAATGGGCAAGGTGGTCGACATCTTCACGGCCGAGCACCTCGAGCACCTCCAGGGTGGCATGGCCATCGGCCATAACCGCTATTCCACCACCGGGTCGTCCTTCCTCCGGAACGCCCAGCCGTTCCGGTCCGAGTCGATCCTGGGTCCTATCGTCCTCGCCCACAACGGCAACCTGACCAACGCCGGCGCCCTGCGCTACGAGCTGGAGCGGAAGGGCCACATCTTCCAGACCACCATCGACTCGGAGGTCATCGTGCACCTCATGGCGAAGTCGGGCATCGACGATTTCCTGGAGGCCCTGATCTTCGCCTTGAAGCAGGTGCGCGGCGCCTACTCCCTCCTGGTCATGAACCGGGATAAAATGTACGCGGTGCGCGATCCCTACGGGTTCCGGCCCCTGGTGCTGGGAAAGCTCGGCCCGGCCCGCGTGGTGGCCTCAGAGACCTGCGCCTTTGACATCATCGACGCGAAATACGAGCGCGAGGTTGAGCCGGGGGAAATCGTTGAAATATCCGACAGCGGCATAAGGTCGTTCCGGCCCTTCGAAAAGCGGGACCAGTCCCTCTGCGTGTTCGAATACATCTACTTCTCGCGGCCCGACAGCACCATCTTCGGCAGGTCGGTCTACGACATGCGGATACGGCTGGGGCGGATGCTGGCGCAGCAGTCCCCGGTGGAGGCCGACGTGGTGGTCCCCATCCCCGACTCGTCGGTGTGCGCCGCCGTCGGCTATTCCCGCGAGGCAGGCATACCCTACGAGCTGGGCCTCATCCGGAGCCATTACATCGGCCGGACCTTCATCGAGCCGTCGCAGAAAATACGGGACTTCGGCGCCAAGATCAAGTACAACGTGGTGAAGGAAGCCGTGGCGGGAAAGAAGATCATCGTGGTGGACGATTCCATCATGCGGGGGACCACCATGCGGAAGATCATCAAGATGTTCCGCAACGCCGGCGCCACGGAGATCCACGTGCGCATATCGGCGCCGCCCACGCAGTTTCCCTGCTTCTACGGCATCGACATCCCCACCCACAAGGAGCTCATCGCGGCGACGCACAGCATCGAGGAGATACGCAAGTACCTCCGCGTCGACTCGATCCGGTACCTGACCGTGGACACCCTTCTCACGGCGCTGAACGAGCCGGAGATGCGCTTCTGCACCGCCTGCTTTGACGGGGACTACCCGTGCGAACTGGACGAACACGGCGAGGACAACCAGAAGTATCTCTTCGAGGATTCCGGGATCAACGAGTATTATTAAATTCAATTCCGGGCCGTTTCAAGTACCGCATATAAAAAAGGCGAGGCATTCCAGCCCCGCCTTCGTGCTTTTCTTATTAACTGAGGCATTATATCCCGTCGCGGACCGGCCATACAAAGTAATAGTTAACGCCTGACTTCATCTGGTTTCCGTTTGAACCGTACACATCATTGACAACAAATGCGTATGTGGTGGAAACAAGATAGGTTGTTGATGACCAGAAGACCTGCGTCAACGTGTCCGCATTAACAAATCCTGAATCGTTGAACCAGGTAAGGCCATAACCCTGGTTCTCCAGGCTCATCAATTCATTTTGATTCGGTAGCCTCCAGTCGCTATAGCCGCAATAGGACACGCCGTTCAGCATAGCCACGTAATTCAGTGCATGCTGCCATGTAACCATTCCATCTCCGGAAGTACCGTCTGTATCAAAGGAAGGATACAGCGATGCCATTGCGTTGGCGTCCCGTGCCCACATTAAACCGCTAAGGTTATCGGTTATCGTACCGTCGCCGTTATTGGTAAACCGGGGCGAAGGCCATGCCACCCCCATGAGCAGTTCACCATCCTGGCCGGTTCCACCACAGGCAATGGCGCCCCCGCTCGAGTTATAACATAAAGTCTGGCCTGTCCGCGGAAGCACCGTGGATGTGCCAGCAACTGCCCAGGCGTAATTAGTATTTGACTTTCCCATGGTTCCCTTGATCCCGATGGTGACAGCGGCAACCCATGCATCAGCTGGTGACAGACTATATGTAGTCGAAGACCAGTAGTAAGCAGATGGGACTGTAATGCCAAGGCTGGAAAACCAGATGGAAACATTACTGTTCCCGAAATTCATCAAACTCATTAATTCCGCTATATTAGGAAGCCGCCAGTCAGTACGGGTACCGTAGGCGCTCATATTCAGATTATCAATATAGGTAAAGGCATTGTCCCAGGTCACCATTCCTGAATCTGATGCATCCAACACCCAGACAAGACCGGTCAGGTTGTCTGTAAATGTCTGGATGCCGATGTTATACCTTGTTGCCGGATTCCAGGGAAGCCCTTTCTGCAGTTCACCGTCCTGGCCTGTGCTCCCGCAGGATATGGCGGCACCACTTTCGTCATAACAATCTGCCTGTCCGGTCTGCAGGACCGGCGAAGGTGATGCGGCCAGATAGGTGACGGTGAAATGTGAAGCCGCGTTCATCACGCTTACGTTTCCCGCGCCGTCCTTGACCCACAGGTACAGCGTATAGGATCCCGGACCCCCTGAAAAGGTATATGAAGACGGCGGGACACCCAGCCAGCCGGAATCAGTTGCCAGGGGCGCCGCTGAAGACTCGGTGATCATCCAGGCGGTGACGCCTATATTATCATTGGTGCTGAAGGCCACCGCTATGTTGTTCAGAGTGGTTGATGCGGCGCCGGAGAAGGACGTTACCACCGGCAGCTGCATGTCATAGGTCACGATGTTGTCCGTTGACGTAGATGCCGTGTTGCCGTTCCCGAAGGAATCCTGCACCGTGCTGGCCGGCAGGGAAGGAATCACCGTACCATTCCCGGCCACGGTCTGGGCCTGCAGGGTCCAGGTAATATTATCCGAGGTGGCCAGGCTCCAGGTAACGGCACCGGCAGTCCCGGTCTGGGAGATATCCCCCGCATCAAAGGTCGCCGGATCTATCGCCTTGCTGAACACCACGGTGAATTCAATCGGCAGCGTATTGGTCAGGTCCGGCTGTCCTCCGGCCTGGTCTACGGTAACGGTCGGAGAAGACAGGTCCGCATAGGTGATCGAGAAATGCGAGCTTGCGTTTACCAGGCTCACATTGCCCGCCAGGTCCCGGGCCCACACATAGAGCTCGTAGGTGCCATAGCCGGTGGAGATGGCATACGATGCCGGCTGCACCCCGCTCCAGCCCGGATCCGCCAGGTCCGGCGTAACGGCGGTCTCTGTTATGATATAACCGGTCACCCCGACATCATCAGTTGCCGTGATATCAACGGGTATCAGGGAGGAGTTTGTCGGGTCCGTGCCGGTATTGGCGAAATAGGTCACAACCGGAGGCGTCCCATCGGCCGTGCCAGTGTAATCGACGGTGAAATGGGTATCGGCGCTCAGGGCGCTCACGTTGCCGGCGCCGTCGCGCGCCCAGAGGTAGAGCTCATAGGTCCCGTATCCGGAAGTAATGGTATAGGATGACGGCTGCAGAAGCAGCCAGCCGGGAGCGGTTGGTGCCGGAGGGGTAGCGGATTCGGTGATCATCCACCTGGAGATATGGATATTATCCGTCGCGGTAATGCTGACCGGTACGGTGCTTGAAGTGGTCGTAGCAGGGCCGGTAAATTGCGTTACCACCGGCGCCTCGGTGTCGTCGATGCCGAAGCCGAGGAACGTCAACAGCGAGTCATTTTCTTCCAGTGATTGCTGTTCGCAGGAAACAAGGAGAAAAACGACGAAAAAAGCTATATACAAAAATCTACTCATTCGACAATGCTCCCGGTGCTCATACTGTGATAAAATTACTATAATTTTGTAATAATGTCAAATCCAACCTCGATCGGATATGGCCATCGCGCAATTATTCGACAACAGATTATGCCGGTTTGTTCATTTTTTTTACAAGAAAAGCAACACGAATGACTGGAGCTGGAGGTGCAAGGTATCTTTGTGGAGGCTGCCCGGAGAAGATCACTTTTCCTGTTTAACTCTCTCGATAAGTATGGCGACAGGCTCGGTATAATAGATAACCACCTCATCGCCCTTTTTCACGTTTTCAAAACCTTCGATGGTTTTCCCGACCCTAAAGGACAGGATGGTGCCCTTGGTGCCCCGTACCGAAACATGTCTCCTCCGGTGATTGATCGAGTCCACTACGGCCGTGAGCTCCACCACCCGGGCGGTCACCCGGTAGGGCCTGCCTCCCTTGAGACCGACTTCAACAGTGAGATCACTTTTATCCTTGGTGTCGGGATTGGCTCCGCCCGGAGCAACGACGCGGATCCCTATCGATTCAATATATGTGGCAATGACCTGGCTTCCCTTATGTATGCCGGAGAGATTCTGCACTTCACAGTCCACCCTCAAGGTGGCATAGGTGCCGGCCCTGTCCTTGATGGTCACCATGCGGCTATTATAATCAACGGCAATGACGGTGCCGGTAATGACAGACGTGTCCGTAATTATCTCATCGGGCTTTTTCCCGCCCGGTTTACCCTGCTCCGATGCGCAGGATGACAGCACTGCCGTGGATAATAAAAAAATGGCCATGAATTGTTTCATAGGGACACGTACCATACCCATGATAAATAGTGCGCGGACAGGGGACTTCGATCCAACGAAATCAGCGGGTAAACCATAGTGGTTATTTATTATAAATCAAGCGGAAAATATCCTTTAAATTGATGAACCATCGCCGTTTTTCCGGTAAATTCACTGGTGGCACCCGAAATGAAGCTTTTTGTGCAAAAATACTTGACGAACAGGCGGGGAAAATTTTTCATACTATCACCATTTAGGTGACTAGCTCAACTAGGCAGAGCAGCGGTCTCCAAAACCGCAGGTTGGGGGTTCGATTCCCTCGTCACCTGCAGAACGGGACTTAAACTTTTCAAGAGGCGGGAAATCCCGCCTCTTGTTATTTTCAGGCAGATTGTTGACCTGTGCCATGACTTTCGGGTCAAGCAGGAAGGAAAAGGGCTTGATCCAGTCGATTCTTACCTTAAGCATTCCATCAAAATAGATGCCCGATGCCATTGTTCGTAAAAGCTCGATCCGGCCTTCATTGGTGTCCTTGGCATACGTATCCGAGAAATACCGTAAATAATCGATGACCTCAATGACCTTATATTCATACTTACCCAGGTCATCATCCAGTATCTCCAGCTCGTCTTTTAACCTGCTTATATCAATATTTACCTCATTGATCTTTTTGTATAGATCTTCTTTATTTATCTGACCGTCCCCATACAGGTCAAGAAGCCGTCCTTTCTTGGTTTCATTCTGTGCTATTGCTCTATTTATATCTTTCTTCCGCTTCTTGGTGTTCTGAATCCGTGAACCTATTGAATTGCTGAACACCCGTTTCAGGTAATCATCGAACTGACCGAAATAAACCACCTGCTCTACTTCTTTATCTATCAAGCCCATTAACTCTGTTTCCCTGATCCGTCCTTTCTGGTTATTATTAGCGGCGCATTTATGGTCATAGTAGATGTAGCTGTTTTTGATTTTATAACCTGTGTACATTTTGCCGCAGATGGAACATTTTACGAACTTGGATAATAAAAAGTCGGTTGATTGTTTCCGATGTCCCTTGAAGTTGTCCTCTATGAATTTTATCCGATCAGCAAGTCGTTCTTCAGAAACAAAGGTTGGATGTGATCCTTTATAGGGCACTCCTTTGAACTTATAAATCCCCGCATAGAATTCATTCCGTAAAATTCGGGTTATTGTCTGGGCATTAAACTTATATCCCTTCTGGGTTTTATATCCTTTGGCATTTAGGATTCGAGCCACTTCCACCATGGAATACTGTTGGCTATCATAAAGGTCGAACATCTCCTTTATGATTGGCGCTTCAACAGGATGAAATATAAAATTCTTGATCGTATCATCCCACTTATACCCAAAAGGAGCCTTAAGGGCTACTCCTTTCTTCTCGGCTTTATTCTTGCAGGCCCTTTTTACCGATTGGGATATTTTATTGGACCAGTAATTCGCCATCATGGCCCCAAAATTACCCATGAGAAATTCTTCAGCGGTGGACCCTTCATGAAGGATTACCGCCTGCTCATAGAAATGGATTTGGAGCCCTTGATATTTTATAAGATCAATGACCCTTCCCCAATCAAGGTAATTCCTGGAAAGCCGGTCATAGTTCTTGAAAATAAGGTTCTTAACTTTATGTTCGAGGGCAAGTTCGAGCATTCGGTTAAACACTTCCCGGTTATTATGCCACGCTGATTCGGTACTTTCAAAGGTATGGATCATATGGAACTCATGGTTGCTGGCGTATTCGGTAGCTTCAAGGACCTGGTCATCACGGCTGTTCCCCTTTTCCTGCTTTTCTGACGAGACTCGGGCATAGGAGAACGCGAATGTATTGGCATTACATCCTTGGGTTTTTAATTCAGCGATCTTGGCTGAAATTGCCTTTTCTAACTCATTTGCCATAAATGATCTTTCTTCGTTTTTCCGATACCCTGCAAAATTCCATCAGACGATCCTTGTACAATTCAATTGTTTCGGGATCATCAGTAGAAAATGGGTCGTCATTGTCATTGTTCCGATCCTTTTGAACCAAAATACCTTGAGCGCTCTTACGTGGCTCCATACGCTGCCCTCGCCATTAAGATCTCTCCATGAAAGCAAAAAAAATAAAATTTTAACCAATATAGAGAGTACTCAAGATTATATTCAGGCGAGGTTCTAAACGTTTAGAAAAAGTTCAAAAACGACCTCCTAAATTTGCATTTTTTTACTCATTAAAACTGTCAATAATAATGCCAGATTTGCCATCATTCATAGTGGCCTTTAATATCAGCTTGTTATGATCATGATACTCAATGGTGATGAAAATATTCCTCGATGCTGACTTATTGATTGTGGTGCTGAGATTATTCATCACATCATGCAACAATCCATATTCAACATGAGGTCTTCCGCCTTTTCCCTTCCGACAAAGTAATGCTTCCCATGTACCTCTTTGGATAAACACAGGTTTGGTTATCTTAAAATCCCTGGCAATATCAGACACATCGATCATGTCCTGTCGAATTGTTGAATTATTGTCTGCGATCCATACATTCATTGGTATTTATTCCTATTTCACATAACGTCTTGTTAGTTGTATATAAATACTTTTTCAACCCTACGGTAAACCACTTTCCAGAAATTATGAGGGATTGATATTTGAGGATATTGACAGGTTAATTGGAAGTGTCAAAGTAGAGGGAAGGAAGATTGACACGAGTGTGTACCTGTCAATTTTAATTGGCATGGCGCGTAACTTTTGCTGTGTTTCATTGTTAAAGGTATTTACACGAGGGTTTTTCAGTATTATTATTGCCATGATAATTGCAATGATACTCATATGGCAATAGAACAGAAAAACATAAACGCAAGTGAACAATTCCCGTATGATTACTCGCTTGAAGAACACCCATTATTGCGGCAGGAATTAACCTACGCAATCAACCTCGTTTCCAAGTATCAATTCACCGATGAATTACTCCTTTATGTCTTGTCGCTCATGAGCTTTGATTCACAACATGAGTTTATAGATTTCATTCATTCTCATGGTGGGTTGTCTGATTCAAATGATTATGCTCAAGTGAAAAACTCTCTTGATGAATTCAGAACATGGGGACGCGCGATATACAAAGCTTTGATGCATGGTGAGATTGCCATTTCACAAAGGGAATTGCGACAATTCATCGCCACATTGCTTAGCAAGGAACGTGGATCAGCCATCAGCAAAAATGAGATTGAATACTTCAAGCGGACTGACACCCTCAAATCACTCTTTCACTTGTCCTCTGAGGAAATTCAGGTACTCAATTTCATCTATTGTCTTGTGTCAATAAACAGCTATCGGCTTACATCACTCACCAGTGACATCAGCTTCTTTGAGTTTTTAAGGATTGTCTCCATTGCGGTCTCATTGCCGGTAATGGTGGTCAAGCAAGCACTTCGGTATGATGGGAGATTGTACCAAAATGGGATCATCCGGGAAATCAACGTAAATTCCAAGGCGTGCGCAAGTGTTTTCCTCGATAGCACCATTGAGGAATATCTTTGTGGCATGTCCGACATTACCCTCCTGGACAACTACATTTCCCATGATAATGATAGCACCTTAGACCTTGATTCATTCACTGTTGAATCCACCAGTAAGGAAATCATTCAAACCCTGCTTTGCTCCCCTTCCCCATGTAATATCCTGTTCTATGGGATTGCGGGAACAGGGAAAACTGAGTTTGCCCGTTCAATTGTCGCAAGCATTAGCAATCAAATCCTTTTCCTCAAATATGGGTCATCCAAAGATGAATTGCGGAGCCAGTCATTTGTTCATCCATTGGAACGACTGAGGGCATTGGGCATTGTTAATACACTCCTTGCTGGCAATGAAAACATTCTGATCGTCGATGAAGCGGATTTCCTGCTTAATACCAAAGAAGACCGGTATGGACACCGAACCACAGCGGACAAAGGGTATATTAACCAAATCCTGGATAAATCACACATCAAGATCATTTGGATCAGCAATGAAGTGGGCGCAATGGAAGAATCAACACTCAGGAGATTTTCCTATAGTCTTCGCTTCAAGGCATTTACCGAGAAAGAACGATTGAACATTTGGAACACCATTTTGAAGGATCACCACAAGAAACAATTCTTTAATGATTCATTGATTACTATTCTTGCCAAAGAATTTAAGGTCAATGCTGGCGGTATTGCTTCAGCTCTTTCAACCATGACTTCCTACTTGAGTGCCAAAGACAGTAATCAAGGTGATTTTGAAACATCAATCAAAGATGTGCTCCAACACCATGATGAATTGATAAATGGTATCACTATTAAGACCGAAGATCCAAGTTATAAGTACGTGAATGAGAATTATGATCCATTGGCATTAAATCTTGATTGTGATGTCTCCCAATTTCTGAAAACTATAAACTCCTTTATCCCCTATTTGAAAGATGGAATGAAGAATCAGAACTATAGTTTCAACGCTCTCTTTTATGGACCATCAGGAACCGGCAAATCGGAATTTGTAAAGTATATTGCTACAATTACTTCACTACCTTTAATCATAAAACGGTATTCTGACCTTGAAAGTCCTTTGGTGGGTGAAGCTGAAAAGAACATTAAGAACTCCTTTGAAGAAGCCCAACGGAAACCAAGCATATTATTCATCGATGAGGCCGATTCATTCTTTACAAAACGGGAAACAGCACTTCGGTCATGGGAAATAAGCAGAACCAATGAATTCCTGACCCAGATGGAAAATCATAATGGGATACTGATTTGTTGCACGAACCTCCTTCCAAACCTTGATAAAGCGGTCATGAGACGGTTCAGTTGGAAGATAGAATTCAAGCCATTAACATCAGAAGCAAAGATACTTTTATATACCAAATACTTTATACTCAAAGATACGTTAAGTAATAATCAGATATTAAGAATTATGAGTATTTCTAATTTAACTCCCGGTGACATCAAAGCAGTGTGGCAACGTTACCGGTTTGCTGATTCTGGAACTATTGCACATGAGAAAATCATAGGAGAGCTTGAAACTGAGGTTGCGTATAAGAAAGACAAGGAAATGAAAACGATAGGATTTTAAGTCAAGTCCCGGATCTTTTCTTTCAGCGTCTTTGAAAAGGTTTTAATATGTTCATCGATATTCTTTTCAATAAGAGCTATCTGATCATCATCCAGTTTCTTATAGGCGCTGGTATAAAACAACGCAGCAGGAGAGGCTTCCAGTATGCGTGAGATTTTCTCCAATAAATCTGCGGTAACAAACTTCTTCCCGACCTCAATGTTTGATAAATGCTTGGGAGATATATCGAGCTTTTCAGCGAATTCGTCCTGGGTGAGTCCAGCAATCTTTCTATATTTCCTGATATTCTTGCCAAGAACCTTTTTTATATCCATTCAGAACCTCAATTGTTATGGGGATTATATTCAATTGAGGCTTATTAAGAACATTCCAATAGGTTGATTTATACTAATTACTCTATCTTAGAGGTTGATTTTTTATTGACAACACCGGGATAACTATTGTTTAATTATGCTCACAGGTGGAGTTTTATTGTAATATCAGTCTTTGGGATGTATAAAACGGGGAGGCGGAGTGAGTATGAGAAAGAGCATAAGGGGATACGCGCGTTTAGTCATTGGGATCATCATTGTCGCTTTAGGGATTATCTCAACCGGATGCAATTCAAGCAAGGGCAATAATAATGCCTTATTGGCTTTGGTCGGTTTAATATCACCGCCAGCGGCTTCCTATACCGTGACCTATGACGACAACGGCAAAACAAGCGGCGATGTTCCTGTTGATTCCAATACCTATACGGCAGGAGCAACGGTTATCGTTCTCGGCAACACCGGAACTCTCGCAAAAACAGGATTCGCTTTTGCCGGTTGGAATACTGCGGCTGATGGGAGTGGGACAACCTATTCTCAAGGTCAACACTGCACTATGGGCGTGACCAATTTGATCCTTTATGCCCGATGGACAAATCAACCAACCTATACCGTGACGTATAATGGGAATGGAAGCACAGGTGGAAGTGCACAAGTTGACACTACCAATTATACAACCGGGCAAACAGTTACGGTTCTTGCTCAAGGCACATTAGTTCGGGCAGGATATTCCTTTAATGGCTGGAACACAGCCTCAAATGGAAGTGGAACATCATATACCGCGACTCAGACCTTTTCAATGGGTTCTGCGAATGTAATACTCTATGCGC
>ERZ795061.176-NODE-176-length-65633-cov-12.541737_pt1 | contig 65633 bp, 62 predicted proteins | sample MGYA00375145_ERZ795061 | MGnify/ENA primary metagenome ERZ795061 (study PRJEB30190, sample SAMN05720144) | anaerobic digester metagenome | isolation source: active sludge of municipal wastewater-treating anaerobic digesters | place: USA | collected 2014-12-22 ... | reverse complement strand
AATATCTTTAAGAAAATCATGGAGATATTTAAATGACAACTGGAACAATACCTAGCTAATAGATAAATCTTTAGTTACATATATAGTAAGTAATTACTTAACTAAAGGTACTAAAGATGGCTAAAAAATTAACACTAAAAAAATTCATAAGAAAAGCTATATTTATTCATGGCGGTAGATTTGATTATTCTAAAGTAGTTTATATCAATGCCAAAACTAAAGTTTGTATCATCTGTCCTATTCATGGTGAGTTCTGGCAAACTCCAGATAACCATTTACAAGGGCAAGGTTGTTCACTTTGTGGAATAACACAAAGAAGTATTTTATCAACGTTTACTTTAGAAGAATTTATACAAAAAGCTATCACTAAACATGGTAACAAGTATGATTATACAGGATTTAATTATTTAAATTCACATATTAAAGGTAAGATTAGATGTAATACATGTAATACTATTTTTGAACAAACACCTGCTTCTCATCTTTCTGGTAAAGGGTGTCCTAACTGTAGACTAAATAAACTTAAAAATTTATTTACACCATCATTAGAAAAAGTAATAAAAGAATTTATAAAAATACATAGTAATAGATTTGGATATGATGATTTTATATATAAAGGTTCTCATGTAAAGAGTTTTATTAAATGTAAAAAACATGGTTTATTCTTACAAAATGCTACAAATCATCTGTCGGGAAAAGGTTGCCCTAGTTGTAGCTCATCCAAAGGTGAATTGTTATTAGAAGAAATATTTAAAAAACATAACATTGAAGCTATGCCTCAGTATAACATACCTGAGATCGTTAATAACTACAAGATAGACTTCTATTTACCTAAGTATCGACTACTCGTAGAGTTCCACGGGATACAACATTATGAGTATATACCATTTTTTCATGATGGTAAGTATACATTCGAAGATCAGAAAACTAGAGATGAGATGGTTAGAGATGCTGCTATCAGATGGAAATATAACTATCTAGAGTTTAATTATAAACAATTAAAATATATGACTAATGAACAGTTTGAACAGTTAGTTATAAGTAACATAAATTTTAAATTAAAAAGGATTAAGAATGAATAAATCATCACCAATACTGCCATCACTTTCCGAAAATGGTTGGGTAAAATCAAGTAAAGATATTTTAGCTTACAACTTAGCACATTATATTCTGTCAGACGCGGCACAGTCTATAGCTTATAAAGGTAACATCATTAACTTACCTGAAACTTATTATTTACATATCAATGATCCTATAAGTATGGCTTCAGCTATTAAATCTGATCTTGAACGACTGCTTGGCAGATATTTTGTCAGCACCGATGTCGTGACAGACATAAAAGAAATTAACGCTAAAAACTTCGCCATTCTTATTTATGCTGCTGTTATCGATGATGAAAATATTAAACACGAACTCACAAGAATCACAGAAGTAAATTCTTCAGGTGTTCGTAATATCATTGAGATGAATAATTACGGTGACGGTTTAAGTTACCTGGGATCTGTTTAATTTTACTACAGTCCAAGATAATATGACTGTAACTACGTATAACGATGGAGAATAATAATGTCTATTGAAGATCAAGCTAACGCAGTAAGGAACATGCTGCTTGCGGAGATTGATAAGTCGAAGACCGTCGTTTTCGATGGTTTATTAAACAACTCAATGCTTAACTCAATTCCAGAATCATTATTTGTTAACTATTTCCTTCCCTGTTTCATAGGTGAACCGAAGAGTCCAAACTGGGTGATGGAATGGATTTCTATCGCAGGAACACCAATGGCGGAAGTTGGTGTTTTTAGAGATGGTACAAATGAACTACTGTTTAGTGTTCCTAGTATCTTAAATACAAATAACTTATTTTTACACAAACAAGGTGGTGATCTAGGCGATATCTTTACTCGTTTTGATCAGATCAATAACAATACTCCAAGCCGTGGTCTTGGATTCTTGATTCAAGCTTTGAATAGTAAAAACCAAGAACTGATTAGTAAAATTAGTTTTAATGATGTTAATCAAAAATGGTACGGTATTTTAACCAGGTACAATCTAGTTAGTATCGAACCTCAGACATCACAAGTGACTGGTTCTGAGCCAGGTGATTATTTTGAAATGTAACCAGATAAGACACAGAGAAATCTGTGTCTTATCTTTTTTGTCTGTTTAGAAAGGTAATTTTTTGATTTTTAGATATTGATTTTTTAAGGAGTTCATAATGCCTAACAATAATGCCACTGGTATTGTAGGGTCCGATGGGTTTGCTCCTATTTATTCACCTGACGCCAGGTGGACAATGTGGAGTATCCATGAGATCTACATGGGTAGTGCTGGTCAGAACAAGTATATTCCAAAAGTAAATGACTATGTGATTGAGCCAGAGACCGGTTCTACTTATCGTGTTTCTGATCTTAATAACATTACATTTATTCCAGAGCTTTCACCTATTACTATTTCCCAAACAGCTTCTACTGATGAAATTTTATCATCAACAAACGATAACTATCGAATTTATTTTGACAAATCAATTACACCGTGGACATTAAATGTCGACGGGTTTATGCGTGTTTACTCTAGTACGGCTACTGTTGCTAGAATATACAAAGGTTCGTTTATTGACGATACCAAGATTGTTTCCAGACGCTTTGATAATAACGGAAACTTTATTGGGCATGATATTCCTCTTCAGCTTGTCGCCTTTAATAGTCATGATAACTACGCTATTAAGAGTATTCCTGGTTGCAACACAACTACAGATTTAACAGATGGCGATGTATGCACTATCGTTGTGTTTGATTCCAATGGTAAGGTTATTGTTAAAACAACTTGTGTTGTTGAAGAATCTACCTTTGTTGCACAAGCTTACGCTGAACAAAAATATATTACCAACATTTTCATGAAGAGTGCATTTATTAGCACATCTCAACCTGATGATGTTAATTATCCTGTTAATCTTCCTTTGGCTTCGTTCAACCCGATTGGTGTTGTTCAGTATAATGACGGAAGTCAAATGGAATATCCTGTTGACGGTGATAAGTTCCGTCTATATGGTCTCGATCAATTTGTTAGCACTATCCTTGGTCACAAGGTTCCGTTAGTGCTTAGTTACAGAATGAACGCTGGTGAATCAGCCTTGACATCTGTTCAAAGCGATAACTTCTATGTTACTAGACCTTACACACTAAAGGTTAGTAATCCTAATACAAGCTATAACGTTAAGTTGTTTGTGTTCCCTGTCTGGGTTAGCGAAACTAACGGTTATAGTTATAAAGCTTTCCTTATGAATCTGGATCGCAATGTTCTGTTTGATGTTACAACTTTAGTTAGTTTAGCGTCCAACTCGCCGACATTCAATCCTATTGCATACGGTATCACACAACGTTTGATATTCAGTGTTAATTTGTCAAATGTTTCTGGTATCTACAATAACTATTTACATGTTCAGACCGTTGATATTATTCTTCGCGGTCCTGCTAGTGAACCTACAAATGTTAATATCTGGGAAGTTGGTACACAAGTCCCGTCTTCGACACCACACTTCGGTACAAATCTAAGAGCAACTAAAGACGCTTTATTTAATACCAAGATTAGTATCCATAATAACTTTACAACAGTTAGTGATTTCATCATTAATTTATATCGTAATACTATTCCATTATTTAATCCTAATACTGAGTTGGAAGCTCCTGAACCAACCCATATCGAAGTTAGATATTTAAATGAAAGTATCATCGTACCTGTAATTGAGTATGATAATGTATTTACTTTTAACACCGGAGTTGGTGCTCTTTCCAATGTTGAAATTATATTCCTTAAAGAAACCGTATCTGGTTATCTTAAATTAAGTGTGGCATCTTTAACAGTGAGATAAGAAATGGGAAACTTAATAAAGAACTTCCTAAAATACTTTTATCGGCTGCTTATATTTAAAGTTATAGTTATTGACAGAGCTAACTTTGTTAACTACGATAAATTAAAAACATTTTGCGAATATGAGTTAATGAGTAACATGGGACCTATGCGGTTTATCTTCAAAGAAGACCGTCGTAGAAAACGTCGTAAACTCGATAACTTACTACTATTAAATAGTTTCTTAGTTGAACTTAAAGTTCCTGATGAAGTAGTTCTTAAACGTCAAGAACTTAATGACAAAGTTATTATTGTTATTAAACTGGTTGTGTTTAAAATCAATTACGAGATCCTTTCAGAAGTATTATTGGATCTTTACGTGGATACAATCTTTACCTTTATTAAAAGTCATCCAGCTGACACTAGAGCAATAACTATTGAGTAAACTAAGACAGAGGAAGGCATATGCCTTCCTCTGTCTTATACTATGCTAATCTTCTAGACTTTAACTTACGTTCTCTACTAATTGTTTCAAGAAGATCTTCAACCGATATTACATGGTTAAAGACTCTTAGATCTGCAGCTAATTTCTTAATACGTATTTCAAGTTGTCTAGCGATGATATCATTAGACTCTTTCTTATAAGTATCGATTAACTCATTAAACTCATATTCAAGTTCCATAACTTCTTGATCTGAATAGTCATCTTCAACAACAGCATACTTTTCAGATAAATAAACTTTGTTATGTTTCAACAAAGAACTAGTATCAATACCATATAGGTTAAGATTCTTACCATTTGTGAGAAGCCAATAAGAAAGTAAACCAGCAATAACCATATCGTCATTACCACCTTCTGGGTGATCAATACGATTGTTCTTAATAATCAAAGCAGAGATCTGTGTGATAAGTTTCTGGTCATAAATACAAGCACCTGTATACTTCAGCATAGAAATAAGTGTACTGCTATAAAGTTCTGATCGAGAGGTTATACCGCTACCAGATGTAACAAATCCAATATGTTTCTTATATTTAACAAAGATTTCTTCGTTGTAATATTTAGCTTTAATAATTTCTTCATACTCTTTTTCATATTTTTCTTTCTCTTGAAAGATAGTATTATAGAGTCTTGTAAACGGATTGATTTCATGCAGAAGAAGTTTCTGTATAATGTAGTCAATCATAGTAGCTGCACTACTTCGTCTTTCAATAATCATTACAGCTTTCTCAAACTTCATTAAGAAAGATACAAAGAAGTCAGCCAATGTAATTAAGTTAAGATCATTGAAAACAGCAGTGCAAAGAACTTGACCGCTAGTGTGGTCACGCATAATAAAAGCAATGTCATCTCGACCAACAGCATCTGACGTGTCGATACCAATGGTGAAACTATTACCGTTACTTATACGAACCTGCATATCCTCTTCAGTAACATACCATCTTAACAGATAGTTATACGGAGAATAGAATTCAACACGAGGTTGTTCGATAATATTTTCTTTAATAAGATCAAGATACTGTTTAGGAATAGGTGAAAGATTAGAACCAGAAAGCCACTGGTTGAAAATGTCTCGACCGATGTTCTCAGGTGTCGAAATGTTTTCTGCAAGTTTACGAGCAAGCCATTCATCATCATAACCTAACTGACGATAACTCATCGTAATGTTAACGATCGGTCTCTTGGTTTGGTTAGTAGAGGCATTCGAATTCTTAAGAATAGTTTCATTGAGGTCATCTTCGTCTTTACAATCGAAGAGATGTTCATCCCAAAACGTAGCGCTGTTAGCAAGACTAAATACATAACTACCATCACGGTCGTCAATATTACCAGCCGTTGTGGCCAACACAGTACCGTACATCTTCTTAAGTTCTCTAGCAAACTCACGAGCAGCATTACCCGACATGAGCATAGCACCCATAGCGATAGCAATGTTTTCGATAAACGCTGATTCGTCGATAATGTTAATAGGTGATGTGAAACCTCGACCTACCTTTTCAGCTTGTTTAGGCGATGAAGAAGAAAGGTTACCTTTAAAAACATTATCAAAATCTCTTAATCGAACTTCATCGCTATTAAAAATATCTTTCTTATCTGAGAAATTTAGATAGTCAGGTAGTTCTTCAAATAAAGCTTTAACTTTAGTTAGAGTTTCAGCTTTAAGACCTTCTGATTTAGTTAGAAGGTTAATAAATGTATTCGATGACCAGAAGTTTAAAATCCCTGTTACTAGACTCATCAAGGAAGTTGTTTTACCAGTTTGACGAAGAATAACAATCAGTGTCATCACATGGTTAAAGAATAACCAGTAGAGTGCTATATTCGCTCTGTCTGCTCGAAACTTGGATGGCACAAGGCTACCAGGTATCGGAACTCTTAGAACCTCTCTGAAGACGTACCAGGGGTTTAATTTACACTCTTTAACTACTCGAGCTTTTAACTGTAAAGATAAGTTAGGATTATGAGGATCAACATCTTTTAATGCAGGGTCTAATAATGACAAATGAAATGCATTATTCTGAACACCCATTTTATAATAGATCTCAGCTAGTCTGAGAAATGTTAAGTTTTTTGTTTCGTAGTGAATGATGGCGTTTGGATACTTATTTTTCCAATCGTCTCGAAAGAGTATCATATTTCTTTTCCTTTATTATCTAAGTATTCATTAAAGGTTATATATAACCAGTTATTAGTTAGTTTATTTAGACCATATCTAGTTTTGTTATTCTTAAGTGTATTTATATTTAATCTAAGATATTTACATGCGTCTGGTAAACTAAAGAATAATAAAGTTTCATTTGTAATAGTATTAATAAATACAAATCTACAGAATGGTCTAAATTTATTAAAATCAGTTTCAATCATTAATTTATTAGGCCATTTAATAAATTTTTCCTTTAGTTGAAAAACATAGTTATATCTTATTATTCTACCAACACTAGAAGAATTTATATGTTTATGAAATATAGAATTATCAATTTTAAATTTTTCAGCACATTCTGATATAGAAAATATCTCTTGAACTTCATTAGTTAGAATATTTCTAGCTAAAACTATCTTATTAGTTTGTACTAAGTTATTTTCCCAAGCGTGTTTCATGTTTTCATAAGTAGTTGTCCATTCTAAATTATCAACTAAATTATCAATTTTATTACAGTTCTTATGATTAATTTCTAATTCTTGAAATGAAATATCTTTAAACTGAATTGGTTTTTTAATAAAAATAAGTCCTACTATTCTATGCACCTGCCATGTTGATTTAAAATTATCAGACCCTAATTGTGTTATTTTATAACCTTTTTTATTAATAGTAAATGGGTGTTCTAAGTTAGTTTCAAGATTAAATAAATCACCGTTCTTATTTATAATTATAGCAGCTTTAGTAAATGGTATATAGTAATATCCTGGTTTAAATTCACATTTAATAGGTTCTTTATCATAAAAATCTGCGTTATTAATATAGTCTGGTAGCTTAAATCTTTGTTTAAAAAAATCTCTTTTTTTATTAAAAGCTGTTTCTTGAACTTCTTTATAAGTACACCATTTTAAATTTGACATATCATATTTATCATCTGAATCTTGATAAATACATATTTTTTTATTCTTTAACTGTTCCGGAATATGTATAAACATTCTACCTACAAGTGTGGGTAGATTCATATATTTTATACTATTATCGTGATGAATTAAAATTTTTACCATGTTATTATTTTTATCGTACCATTTAGGTAATTTTTTATTTGTACGTAAAGATATTGCTTCACCAATAGGATGAACTATTGTTTCATTAGCAAAAGGACAATAATAAAATCCTTTATATATTTCATGTTCTTTTAGTAACATTAATGAAACCCTTATAATAATTATCATATTATTTAGGTATATTTTATGTTTAATTTAAATAGTATCATGGTTCGTAAATGAAAAAATATACCTAGAGAGAGGGATTACCTCTCTCTAGGTTATCTAATTAATGCTTGATGTAAATATACGAACCATTCTTTTCTTTAGCACTGAAATCAGGTAAAGAGAATACGGTTGATTGATCAATAGGTTCTAATGGCGAAATAGTACCGTCATAATAACCAGAATAATCATTCAAACCACCATTAAAACTAGCCACATAAACAGCACCAGAATGACTAGTTCCATTATATCTACCTAAAAGATAAATTTTACTATTAGTTGTTATAACTTGTGATATAGATGTAGGTCCTGGTAACGAAGTGCCCGTAGTCCAAGTACCGAGTGTGCCGTCTACATTAATCGGAGCAGTGTAAACTAAAGCAGTAACAGTACCAGAGACATTACCACCTAAGAGATAAACACGATTCTTAGTGACAACGGTTTGAGAAATGCCTAGTGGTCCAGGCAAAGCAGTTCCAGATGTCCAAGTGCCGAGTGTACCATCCGCATTAATCGCCGCGGTATAAATAGTAGAAATATAAGCAAGACCAGATTTTCCACCTGCTAAATAAACACGATTTTTTGTAACAATTACAGAAGAGTAAGATAAGTTTACTGGTAAATCTGTTCCAGTGGTCCAAGCATCTATAGTACCATCACTATTGATAGTAGCCATATAAACAGTAGAGTAATTTGTTGTACCGTCAGACCCACCTAACAAGTAAACTTTAGTTTTTGTCACTAGAACAGAACTTGCCACAGATACACCAGGCAACACAGGACCTACACTCCAAGCACCTAAAGTACCATCACTGTTAATAGCAGCTGTATAGACACTTGCAAGAGCGGCACCACCAGCAATATAACCGCCACAAATATAAACTCTATTTTTAATAACAACTGCTTGTGAATAAGATACAACACTTGGTAACGCTGTTCCGGTTGTCCATGATCCTAACGTACCATCACTGTTGATAGAAGCAGTATAAACAGTAGATACCGAAGCCGCATCATTTATACCACCAAGCAAATATACACGGTTCTTTGTTACAATGACAGAAGATTCAGTTAAAATACCAGGCAAAGCAGTTCCGGCAACCCAACCAGTGATGTCGCCAGTTTGTGTGGTATTGATCTGATACTGTTGTTGCCAAGGTTTACCAGAACCTGCTAAAGAAGTTACACTGAAATTATCACCAATAACAGAATAAAGATCAGCGTAAATAATTTTATCAATCTCTCCACCATTACAACGTAAGAAACCAGACGGTGTTGTGGCGTAAGACTTACGAATAATATCGCCTACAACTGAGGTGTTATTGTTCAGAGCAGAATCAACATACTGCTTATTAATTACACTCATTGCTTGTGTAGGGTTTGAGACAGATAGATATCCTGTTAGAGCATCACCTGCTGTTGATAAAGCATCGGTAACACCATAACCAGAAAGAGTATTTGGCTTACCAGTTACTTTATTCCAATCAAAATTAGGTATATCTGACCCTACTAAAATATCATTACCAGTAATACGTCCTTTGGTATCAACAATAACTTTAGCATAACTTCCTGGTGTGACACCAAGATTAGTTAAAGTGAGGAAATTACTTCCTTGACTAGATGTGACATCACCTGTAAATGCAGGTAAACTAGAAATAGGTAAAACTCCACCAAGAACATTATTAGCATTCAAGCTGGAAAAAACAGTATCAACGTAGTATTTAGTAGCAGCTTCTAAAGGTTGCGATGGACCGTTAGCAAGGATCAGTGGTCCGAGCATTGCGCCGCCATTGGCACTTAAAGAAGAAGAAGACGTACCTTTTCTACCCATGTTAACTCTCATAATAGCTCCTTAGTTAGCCTAGAATATGGTTCACAGAATTCTTGTCTTCAAAGACCTAAATTAAAAAACAAACAAGATTGAATTTTGTGATCATCCATCAAGGACAAAAACATGCTTTTAATGTTCAATCAGTTTCTTTTAAAAGAAGCTATAAGAAGCCCTATTTACTTACTTAATCCAGCGGTTATTAAACAAGAAGAGATTAGTCTTCCAAGATTATCTATTATTCATTACCTAGAAAATGCTTTTGATAATCATTTTCCGACAAGGGATCTTGTTTATTTTAACAACATCCTTAAGAATAAAAAAATTCCTGTTTTCAATATTGTCGATCTTATTTCAAAAGAAGAAACGTCAACGCTGCTGAATAAAATGGCAGGACAAGAAGTCCGTAAATGGATGCAAGAAAATAATCGTGATTTCAAGAATGTTAATCTTCTCGAAATACCTAATCAAGATGTTAACTTAATTGCTGTTTATAATTATAACATTTTAAAAGATCTTTACAAATATAAAGGATCTTTACTTTCTTCTCATTATAAATATCAAAACCTTTATGGTACATATTGGTATTATATTAAAGAAGCTATTAATAAAGAAAATGAATCCTATCAGTTTGTTAAAATTGAATTACCTAACGTTATCCCTAATGTTAATGTTATCAATGTTCTTTTAAAGTTTAACCCTATTAAATTTGCAAGAATTGTTAATGATAACAGACTAGCACAAATTCTAGATCTTTACAGATGGTTACTTGAGACAACACGTCAAGGATCTACTTTAAAGAATATCACAGATGAAGATTCTAAACGAATTATTATTGAATTATCTTACAAAGGTTATAGTTCATTTTTACCGCTCTATGTTATTCGCAGTATCTGTGAAGAATCTAAGTTAGAAAATACATCAAAGATTTCTAATGCTAAAGCTCAGAAATTACTTATTCTAACACTTTATAAAATTCAAAATAAAATAAATGCCTTACTTGAAATAAATGAAGAAGGTGAAAAGGTTGTATTAACAGATGATACACCAGAAATACGTGGTGATCAAATTAAACATGAAGATGATGAAGAGCATGAACAGGACTTTGACATCACTCATGATAGTGATAAGATGGATAGTTTCCCGACACCAGATTCTATTATACCTGGAACCAAGGTTGCACCGTTAAATAAAAATGATAAAGTATTTGATGATCGAATTAATAGTGCTGTCGATATTAATATCACAAATTTAAATCAACTTTTAGATGATGAGCTTTCAACAATCGATGCATCTGAAACAGATCGTATTTTTGAGGACTCTATTCTTCAACTTGATTCTGAAACAGAAGAACAAACCCAGTCTCCTATTGTTATCAATAATGATCCTGACCATATTGAAACTATCCTTAAAGATAAAACCTTACAAAATAAATTCGATAACTATTTAAAAGAAGTATTAGAATTTAAGCTTTTGACTTCGCAAGAAATCAGAACACTAAGGAAGACTTTTGAGACAAGACAACAACTTAAGTCTCCTTACGATCCTAATACAACTATAGATAATTATAAACAAATTATACCTGGTCAAACAAAACTGACTAAGGAAGACACGAATCTAGATATTGATAACACATTAATCGCAGATGACTTAAAGAAAGAAGTTGTTCTTAATCTTGATAAGAAATACCTTACAACAGTTCTGCATAAAGATATCGCTGCTTGTGTGACGAATATCGAAAAGGCTGGTGTTATTATTAAAGACTATACGGTTGAAAACAATTCATCTATTTTAGGTAACTATGAAGTTCATAAGTTAACACTGAAACCTTTGCATGGTAAAGAGTCAACTGTTTATTTCAGATTGCCGAAGATTGATTCCGAAGGTGAGTTCACTGCGTCAGGTATTCGATACAGAATGCGTAAGCAAAGAACTGATCTTCCTATTCGTAAAATATCTCCTACTCGTGTTGCTTTAACAAGTAACTATAGTAAACTGTTTGTATTTAGAACTGAACGTAAGAGTTTCGATAGTTATTCACATATCGTTGATCATATTAAAGAAACCTATATTGCCGGTGACAGTAACATTGTTAAAATCAAACCTGGTAACTTTTATTCCAATTTGATTCAGCTACCTAACATGTATAGCAACATGTCAATGAACTTTGACACCGTTGAAACAGATAAGTACAAGTTCCTGTTTAACTATAGACAGATGACTAACTATATCGATGAAAAAGTTATCAAAGATCTTGCAGCTAAGGATCTAGTTTTCATTGGTTATGATAAGTCTAAGAATATTCTAGCAACTGATTATCAAGATAATATCTTTAACTACTCTAAGAATATGGAAGAGATGGGTGACTTAGTCGATCTATTAGAAATGGATAGAACGAAGGTTCCTAAATCTTTCACCATGATAAACATCCTAGGTGACGGTATTCCGTTAGGCGTTGTTATGGCTTATTACTTAGGTATCTCTAATTTGATTTCAGTCACTGGTGTTAAGCATCAATTACTCGAATCAAATAAACAATACAAACCAACTAAGAATGAAATTGTTCTTAAGTTTAACGACTATAAGTTAATCATTGAACCAACCAAACCTGAAGACTTCCTTCTGTTTAATGGGTTCTTCTATTTTAAAGATGTTATTAAACAACACGAGTTGAAAGACTTTGACTATAAAGAAATTTATTTAGCCTTGTTCGAGCATCGTAATCTTTCCCTGATCCATATTAAGGAAATTAATCTTCTCGAGGAACTCTTCCTTGACCCGATTACAATCGATGTTCTTGCAAGTATGAAAGAACCTACAGATTTCTTTAAGCTTTTATTTAGAGCTAACGAAATGTTAAAGGACTTTGCTTACCCTGATATTAACGATCCTAAGTACTCTCGCATCCGTGGTTACGATAGAATGCCTGGGTTGATGTATCGTGCTTTGTCAGAAAGTATTAGAGCCTATAAGTTTAAGGGTGGTAGTAAATCCAAGATTGAACTTGATCCGTACAAAGTGTGGAACTACGTCACTCAAGATAACACCGTTAAGATAACTGAAGATAATAATCCGATCACTGATACAAAGGAAATTGAAGCAATCACTTTCTCAGGTATGGATGGTCTTAACAAAGATGCCACTCCAATGTACATGAGACGTTATCATGAAAATGATATTGGGTTTGTATCTGAAGCAACCATCGACTCTGGTGACGTTGCACTTAATACATACCTTACACCGTATGCAAGATTCAAAGATGTCCGTGGTTTGATTGACATGGATAACAATGATCATCTTACAAATAAATCTAAATTGTTCTCAACCTCGGTTATGCTTTCACCTGGTTCAGATCAAGACGATCCTAAACGGATCAACTTTGTAAATATTCAAAATGGACATACAATCATGTCCGAAGGTTATCAGCAACCGTTGCTTAGAACTGGTTATGAATATTTAATGCCATTTAAGGTTGGCAAGCTTTACTGTACTATTGCACAACAAGATGGTTCAGTTATTGCTAAAAATGATAAATTGTTAACAGTTAAGTACAAAGATGGAACAACTGAAAGCATCCAATTAGGTAACAGATACGGACGTATGGAAGGTTCTGTTTATCCTCATGAATTAGTTACCAGACTTCAAACTGGCAATAAATTCAAGAAGAGTGATTACTTGGTTTATAACACAGGGTTCTTTGAACCTGATTGGTTAGATCCAACAAAACTTGTTATGAAATTTGGTAGAACTGTTACTGTAGCTTTGATGATGACCAATGAAGTGTTTGAAGACTCTTCAGCAATCTCAACTCAACTCAGTGAAGATATGGCTACCACAATTGTAAAAGAGAAATCTTTCATTATTGATTTTAATAAAATTATTACTGGTTTAGTCTCTAAAGGAACAAATGTTGAACCTAACGATGTTCTATTTACTGTGCTGGATGAGAATACAGATTACAATAATCTTTCTGAATCAACAATTGAGATGCTTCAAAATCTAGCTTCTCTTGCACCTAAAGCAAAAGTTAAAGGTGTAGTCGATAAATATGAAATAAGATATAACGGTGAACTGTCAGATATGTCACCAAGTTTACGTAAATTGGCTTCTTATTTAGATAAAGAACTGTATGAGGAATCCAAAGGAACAGATGTTGAAAATTCCGTTGGTAAAGTTAGTTCTGAATATCGAGTCAGTGGAAAGAATCTTAACCTTGATACATTAGAACTTAAAGTTTATATCCGTGTTCGGTTAACACAGGCTATTGGTGACAAAGGTGTGTTTGCTAATCAGATGAAATCAGTTATTTCTGACGTTTATACAAATACAATTATGTCAGAAGGTGGTGAACGTATCGATGCTGTCTTTAGTTATCGAGGCATGCTTAATCGTATTGTGACATCACCTATCATGATTGGTACTACAAACAGGCTGCTTAAGCATGTTTCTAAACAAGTAGCAGATATATATTTCGGCAAATAAAAGTTTCTACCAGTGGGGTAACACCCACTGGTAGTGAATTTTTTGATTTACTTAAAAAGGACACGACATGCCAACTGTTACATATCCTTTAGATATGTCGGGTAACAATCCGGCTAACCTAATTGAAAATGAACTTCATACTGTAAACGAGGCGCATTTTAAGGACTACTATTTCTTAGTTCCTAACTTTGCACCTTTCTTTGTTGACAATTTCTCATTATCTATTTCTATTAACGGTATCACTACACCTCTGGTTGAGGATGTTGATTATTCATTCGCACTGCAATATGTCACTGGCACTCGTGTCACGGGTAAAGCAATGTATGGTGCTGTAACGCTCCATAACTTAAATTTGAATGGTGTTCTGAAAATGAACTACCAGACAATCGGTGGTGATCAGATTGCTGACAGGTTAGTTGTTCTTACAACTCTTGCTGATAAAGCTTATAACCCTAGAACAACCATTTGGGATATTTTAACTAATGTTCCTAATTCATTACCTCCGTCTCCGCACTATCAAGATTATGATCAGTTCTTCGGTCAAGCAGAACTTGTAACTAAGCTTGGTGAAATTCGTGATGCTATTATTACGAACTCGTCATTAACACAACAAGAAATTAATAACTTCTTCCAACTGCTTAACACAGGTTCTTTATCTTCTTATATTAAGAAGTCAGGCGATACCATGACTGGTCCCTTGACTCTTGCCAATAATCCGTTAGATCCTTTACATGCTGCAACTAAGCAATATGTCGATGGTTTGCTAATTAATAATTCTGAGATAACTTCAATGTTATCTAACTATGCTTTAACTTCATATGTTAATCAACAAGATAATCTTAAATTAAACAAAGGTGGTGACACCATGATTGGTCCACTGAGTTTAAATCAGTCACCAGTCCAATCGTCACACGCTACTACAAAACAGTATGTTGATAATATTCAACAAAATCTTCAGCTACAGTTTAATCAGTTACAAACTGATTTTACACAAATAACACTTGATCCTGTCACTAAAGCCTACGTTGACGACAAGTTTAATGAAGTTATGGCTATCCTCACTAGCTATTTACATTCACCACGAGGCGTATAACCACCAATCTGATTTTTTTAAATAGAATGAAGGAATCAGGTAGTTTTTTCTTTTTTTTAGTGAATTAAGGAGCTAAAATGAAACTTAGTGTATATGGTAATCAGCCAATCATCACCCCGCGCGACCCGCAGCTCCCGATGGAAGCCGCGAACAAGAATTATGTTGATAACAGTATTCTTGCACATGCTAATGATGTCGGTCTGCATCTCACCTCAACCCAGAATACTTTCCTTGACTCGTTGTCTGTTTCAGGTACCGAAGTCAATTATCTTTCTGGTTTAACAAGCAATGCTCAAACCCAGCTAGATTCTAAGCTGGCACTGGCCGGCGGTACAATGACAGGCGCTCTGACGCTTGCATCTGATCCGTCAACTAGTCTTGAAGCCGCTACTAAGCAGTATACCGACGCTGGTGATGCTCTGAAGGTTGCCAAGTCCGGCGACACGATGACTGGTTATCTGACGCTGAATGCTGCTCCTACATCAAATCTTCACGCTGCTACCAAGCAGTACGTTGATTCAGGTTTATCGACACATGCTTCAGATGCATCCCTGCACCTGACTTCGACTCAGAATACTTTCCTTGACGGTATCACTGTTTCGAATACCGAAGTTAATCTTCTTTCCGGTGTTACCTCTGGTGTTCAGAGTCAACTTGATTCCAAGCTCCCTCTGGCTGGTGGTACACTGACAGGTACGCTTGTTCTTTCAGCTGATCCGACTGCTGCTCTGCAACCGGCTACCAAGCAATACACCGACACTGCTGATGCACTGAAGGTTGATAAGGCCGGCGACACCATGACTGGTGCTCTCGTCCTGTCTGGTGCTCCGACTGCTGATCTCCAGGCTTCTACCAAGAAGTATGTGGATGACAAGGATGCCGCACAAGCAACCTATATCGATAACCAAGACGCTCTGAAGGTTGCCAAAGCTGGCGACACGATGACGGGTCATCTTACCCTGAATGCTGATCCTACTTCTGCACTTCACGCTGCTACCAAGCAGTATGTTGACTCAGGTGTTTCTGGTCATGCCGGCGATGCATCACTGCACTTAACATCTGGTCAGAATACACTGCTTGATGCAATTTCTGTTAGTTCTACTGAAATTAATCAGCTGTCTGGTGTTGCTTCAAATGTTCAGACTCAGTTGGATTCTAAGCTGCCGTTAGCTGGCGGTACACTGACTGGCGCTCTGGTTCTGTCTGCTGATCCTGCCGCTGCTTTGCAACCGGCTACGAAACAGTATACCGACGCTGCTGACGCACTGAAGGTCGCTAAGGCCGGTGACACCATGACTGGTGCTCTGGTTCTGTCTGGTAATCCTGCTGCTAATCTTGAAGCTGCTCCTAAGCAGTATGTTGATTCAACAGTCAGCACACATGCTGCTGACGATACCAAGCACTTGACTGCTGCCCAGAATACATTCTTGGATGCCGTTACCGTTTCGGCTACAGAAGTTAACCAGCTTTCTGGTGTTGGTTCTAATGTTCAAGATCAGATTAATACTAAGTTTGACAAAGCCGGTGGTTTGATTACAGGTGATGTTACTCTTGATACTGGCAAAACAATTTTTGTTTCCAAGGTTCCGGCCACTGGCACTGAAGTTGTTAATAAGTCTTATGTTGATTCATTGCTGGCTGGTCAGAAATGGCAAGATCCAGTTTCAGATATCAACCTTGTTGCTGATGATCTGACCGCTGCTCCAGGATCTCCTGTTACTAATGATGTTTATATCATTGGTGCTGCTCCGACTGGTGTTTGGGCTGGTAAGGCTGGTTATGCTGTATTCTGGGACGGTGCTGCTTGGGTTGAATTGCAAGCTCGTGCTGTTGCTGTTGGTGATCGCTTTGGTGTATCTCTGACGTCAGCAACTGTTGTTGGTGCTACCCTGACAGCTCATGACAACAAGATTGTCACTATTACTAATGCTACTCCTGGTGCTATTCAGTACGCTGATGACATCATTGAAGCTGGTTCTACAACGCTGGTCTTTGATCCGCAGTCTTCTAAGTTTGGTGTTTCGTACACCCGTACTGACGAAGGTAACTGGACACCGACTAATACATCAGTTAACTTGACTGCTGGCGATGCTCTGTCACTGTCTGGTAATATCCTGAATGTTAATTACGGTAACGGTCTGGCCGTTAATGCTGATGTTCTCGAAGTTAATCTGGTAACTGCAGGCGGTCTGGAAATCGCTGGTGGTCTGCTTCAAGTTAATCTTGACGGAACAACGCTGACTTCTTCCACCAACGGTGTGAAGGTTTCTGATACCGTTATTGCTGATATCGCTGACAAGGTCTCTAAGACTGGTTCTAGTACCGTTACTGGTGCTGTTACCGTTGATGGTGCCGGTACGCTGCGTCTGAACACTGTTCCGGCTGTTGCTGCTGATGCTGTTAACAAAGGTTATGTTGACTCTGCTGATGCAAATATTCAAGGTCAAGTCACTACACTTCAAGGAACAGTTTCAACACTGAACACTGATCCGGTTACTAAGACTTATGTAGATACACAAGACGGTACAAAGGTTGCCAAGGCTGGTGACACAATGACTGGTCTTCTGACTCTGTCTGCCGATCCGACTAGTAATCTTCACGCTGCTACCAAGCAGTACGTTGATTCAGGTTTATCGACACATGCTACTGATGCTTCACTTCACCTGACCTCTGCACAGAATACCTTCATCGACGGTATCACTGTTACGTCTACGGAAGTTAACTATCTGTCTGGTGTTTCTTCCAATGTTCAAACACAAGTTGACTCTAAGCTTGCTTTGGCTGGTGGAACACTGACTGGTGCTCTGACTCTGTCTGCTGATCCGCTGACTGCACTGCAACCGGCTACGAAGCAATACACCGACACTGCTGATGCATTGAAGGTCGCTAAGGCTGGCGACACCATGACTGGTGCTCTTGTCCTGTCTGGTGCTCCGACCGCCGATCTGCATGCAGCCACTAAGAAGTATGCTGACGATCTGGATGCTGCACAAGCAACCTATATCGATAACCAAGACGCTCTGAAGGTTGCCAAAGCTGGCGACACAATGACTGGTTTCTTGTCACTTCACGCCGATCCTACCGGTGTTCTTCACGCTGCTACCAAGCAGTACGTTGATTCTAATATCTCCACACATACGTCAGATGCTACGCTGCACATGACTGCTGGCCAGAACACCTTCTTGGATGCTCTGACAGTTACGTCAACTGAAGTTAACTACCTCGAAGGTACAACTTCTTTAGTTCAGACACAGCTTGATGCTAAACTGCCTTTAGCTGGCGGTACAATGACTGGTGCTATCGAACTGGCTGCTGATCCTATTGGTTCACTGCAACCGGCTACGAAGCAATACACCGACGCCGCTGATGCACTGAAGGTAAACAAAGCTGGTGATACGTTAACTGGGTTCTTGACTCTGCACGCTGTCCCGACAACTAGTCTGCATGCCGCTACTAAGGGTTATGTTGATTCCGGTATTACATCACATGCTTCTGATGATACCAAACACCTGACTTCTGCTCAGAACACATTGATCGATGCTATCACTGTTACTTCTACAGAAATTAATCAATTAGCCAGTATTTCTGGTAATGTTCAAGATCAGATTAACACTAAGGTTAATCTTTCTGGTGGTACGATGACAGGTCTTCTGACTCTGTCTGCTGACCCATCTGCTTCGCTTCAAGCTGCCACTAAGCAATACACCGACGCTGGTGATGCTCTGAAGGTCGCTAAGGCTGGTGATACCATGACAGGTGCTCTGGTTCTGTCTGGTGCTCCGACGGCAGATCTGGAAGCTTCTACCAAGAAGTACGTTGATGATAAGGATGCTGCTCAAGCAACCTATATCGATAACCAAGATGCATTGAAGGTTTCCAAGGCTGGCGACACCATGACTGGTGCTCTGGTTCTTCCGGGTAACCCGACTGCTAATCTTGAAGCTGCTCCTAAGCAGTATGTTGATAGCGCTATTACTACGCTGACGACATATATCAATTCTCAGGATTCTGGCCTGCAAGACCAAATCACTTCAATCCAGTCTACAGTTAACACTCTGAATAGTGATCCTGTCACTAAGACGTATGTTGATGCTCAAGATAATACCAAGCTGGCTAAGGCTGGCGGTACGATGACTGGTTACATCACGCTGCATGCTGATCCTCAGCAAGCTATGCATCCTGCTTCTAAGCAATACGTCGACGCCGTCGCACAAGGTCTTGTTACTAAGCCTTCAGTTCGTCTGGCCACAACGGGTAACTTGGCTGCTACCTATAACAATGGTACATTTGGTGTTAACTCAACACTGACTGGTACAGCTAACGGTGCTATTTCCGCTGACGGTAAGACTCCGTTAGTTGGTGATCGTATTCTTGTTCGCGCTCAGAGCACTGCTCTTGAGAACGGTGATTATGTTGTTCAGCAAATCGGCGACGCCGGAACACCATTTATCCTGAAGCGTGTCTCTACTATTGATGAGTCGTCTGAAGTTTCAGGCAGCTATTTCTACGTCTATGACGGTCTTACCATGAAGGGTACTGGCTGGGTTATGACGGTTGCTGACCCTGTCACATTCTCTATCGGTACCGATGACATCACTATTAACCAGTTCTCTGGTCAAGGTTCGTTGATTGCTGGTGCTGGTCTGACGTTATCTGGTAACACTATTGACATCAATTCAGCTAATCCTGCTCGTATTGTTGTTAATGCTGATAGCATCGATCTGGCTACTACAGGTGTTGGTCCTGGTTCTTACACCAAGGTCACTACTGATGGTTATGGTCGCATCACTGCTGGTTCGAATCCGAACACAATCGCTGGTTACGGTATCACCGATGCTCAACCGCTTAACGCTAACCTGACTTCGTTGTCTGGTGTTTCTACGGCTGGTATCATCATTCGTGATTCCGGTAATAATCTCGTTACTAAGAGTGTTATCACTTCTGGTATCGGTCTGACCGTGACAAACGGTGATGGTGCTACCACTGGTAACATCGTTATTGTTTCCAACGCAACGAGCGATGCTAATGCTAGTACCTTGGTTAGTCGTGATTCTAGCGGTAACTTCTCTGCTAACATCATCACGTCTGCTCTTAGTGGCAATGCTACTACAGCAACTGCTCTTCAGACTTCACGTCAGTTCTCGGTAACAGGTGACACTACTGCTCCTGCTGTTGGTTTTGACGGCACAGGTAATGTTGTTCTGAATACTACACTGGCTGATTCTGGTGTCACTGCTGGTACCTATACAAAGACAACCTTTGATGCTAAGGGTCGTGCTACTGCTGGTCAGAATCCGACAACTTTAGCGGAATATAATCTTTCAAATGATGCTTACACTAAGACTGAAACAGATGCCTTGATCGCAGATCTTCAGGCACAAATTCGTGATCTTCATCTTTACATTATGTCTAGAGTTTAATTAAAAAATAAGACTACCTTGGGTAACACCAAGGTAGTCTTTTATTTTGAACTTTATTTAATGACATATATAATAGATGTGAATAATTTTATACAGGTGACTTATGGGTATAATGGTAAAAAAAGCAACACTGGAAGAATTCATACAAAAAGCATATAAAATACATGGTAATAAATATGATTACTCTAAAGTAGTTTATATAAATAGTTGGACAAAGATAACTATTATATGTCCTATTCATGGTGAATTTGAGCAGACACCGTCTTCACATATACAGGGAACTGGTTGCCCTAGTTGTGGTCTAATAAAAACATTAAAAATTACTAGACACACATTAGAAGAATTCATACAAAAAGCAATTCAAATACATGGTATTTTTTATGACTACTCTAATTTCATATATTTCAACAATTGGACTAGAGGTATAATTATATGTCCTATTCATGGTGAATTTGAGCAGACACCGTCTAACCATTTAAATAGTAAAGGTTGTCCTAAATGTGGTTATGATCGAGTTTCAGAATTTAGAAAAATAACACAAGAGGAAGTTATAAATAGATTTAAAGAAATACATGGTGAAAGATATGGATATAATAATTTTATTTATAAAGGATCTCACAATAAATCAGTTATAAACTGTTCTGATCATGGAGATTTTTTACAATCTTATTCTAATCATGTTAAAGGCCACGGTTGTCCTGACTGTGGATTAATAAAAACACTAGAAACTACTAGATTAACTTTAGAAGATTTTATAATTAAAGCTATAGAGATACATGGTAGTAAATATAACTATCAGGATTTTATATATTCATCTACACATAACAAAGGTAACATAAAATGCAACATATGTGGATATATTTTTGAACAAACTCCGTCAGCACATATACATCAAAAACAAGGTTGTCCAAGATGTAAGAAGTCTAAAGGTGAGTTAAGATTAATTGAGATATTAGATAAACACAATATAGATTTTAAAGATGAATATAAATTACCAGAAGTAGCTGATAACTATCGATATGATTTTTATTTACCAGACTATCAAATACTGATAGAGTTTCATGGTAAACAACATTATAAACATATACCATTTTTTCATAAAACTGAAGATGAATTCATAGCTCGTAAAAATACAGATGATGTTAAAAAGTATAGCGCTAGAATGTTCAAATATAAATTACTAGAATTCAACTATAAACAATTAAAACATATGTCAAAGAAACAGTTTGAAGAATTAGTTTTAACAACCATTAATTCATTAATTTAATAAAGGAATAATCGTGAGTAATCGTCTTGAAGAAGTTAAAAAAGAAATAAAAGAAACCGGTATAAGTGTTATAGCTATATCAAAGACATGTGACTGTGAAGAATGTAAAAAAGAAGGTGTTAATCACGATAACGATCTTAATGATATTTTTGATGGTTACGTTTACAGCATAGGGTTTCATGAAAAAGGTTTACCTGAAATTCTTATATTAGCGGGCTCTAATGGTGTAGAAGAAGACACTATTACAAAAGAACAATTAACAGATAGAATACATGACGCCGCAAGTTTTATAAATACAATATTTCAAACAAGAGATGTGTTTAAATATGATCCTAAAAAGGCATATGGTAGTCCAAATATAGATGGATTATATTGGGTTATTGCTGATGACAGTATGCAACAATCTGAAGAATTTATTAAACATGAATTAATGGATGGAGCTACTAGTTATTATAAAGATTGCCAATATAAAGTAGTTATACTTAAACCACATATTCACCATGGTTGAAATAAGGTAGAACCTAGATTATCTAGGTTCTATTTTTTTTTTTGTTATATTTTATACTGAAGTAAAGATTAAATGACCTCCAAAGGCCTGTAGAAGGCCTCTGGAGAGTCTTTACACTTAGTTTGATTCAACGGTATCAACAGCTTTATTTAAATCGCTGGTGAGGTTCTGGAAGCAGCCGTAGAAAATTACAGCATTTGCATACAAGTAATTAAGGAACTCGACTTCACGTGCTGACACATGGATAGCAGAAACAAGTTCTTTCTTAATAGTATCATTCTTAGACAACATATCTGACTTGGTGTTTTGATCAATCAGAGTATCAATTAGATCAACACACTCATTTGTCAGCTTAGCAATATAATCAATCTTTGAAAGATTGAGAATAGAGTCAAGCATTTCGATATTTTTATAAAGAGACTCGACATCATTGCTAGTTTTTAAAACATCACGAATATAAGCTTTTGTGGAAGAATTACTTTCCGGAAAATATTTAGCAATATCTTTCTTATTTTCATCAACTAGCTTTTCAGCTTCTTTGAAATAAACAGCACCGTATAACGTAGAAACTTTGTTCTCTGAGTATTCATTGACAAAAGAACTAATAGCCAGTTTTAAATTGTTCAGTGTTGATTCGGTATTTTCCATAATGATCTTAGAGGAATTAATAAGATCAAGAGTATAGTCAGCATACTTACCACGGAAGTTTTCAGGTTTCGAGGTGATGTAGTCTTTGATATCGATGAATTTAACACGTTTAACACGATGCATCGTTTCGAATTTAGATGAAGTCGTATCAATAACAACCTTATCATTCGTAGCGGTACTCAGACTGTTATAAACAGTTGAGAAAACATCTTTAACTTTATAGAAATAATCAGATAAAGCTTCTGTGGAAATAACCTTAGCTGACAGGTAATGACCTCTGAATTCTTCCATAGAGAAATTAGGTACAAAGTTTTCTTGATCAGAAAATAATTTCATGGTGAAATGTCCTTAATTGGTAGTATGTCACACTATTTTTAAAGGGTAATAAATCTCTCTCGGAATGAACCGAGAGAGATCTACTATTAGTAGTTTGCCAACATGTAATACAAACGACGTTCGTCGTCTTGAGCAAGCTCAGCAATATACATTGTGGTATCCATATTTTCAAGATTATTACTAACCATATACGGGAAGATATAATCTGTACTTGTATGCTCTCTGATATCAATCAGATACGTAACCGCTTTATAATCTACATCTGTTAGGTTTTCTTTAACACCAAGATAGAGCGGATATTCAACTGTTCCATCATCAGAAGGAACATAAATCTGAATTTCCTTAATACCACCATTGGTTTTAAATGCACCATTCTTAGCACCAAAGGTACCAATATTCATTTCAGGTTTATACAGTTCCCAGTACAAAGTAGTTCCGACAGGATAACCCGACGTATCAACTTGAATGATAGAACTATTACCCTTATACCAAACACATTCTTTCTTATCAACCCAGATATTATTCAGGATCTTTCTTCTACTTAGGAAATAGAGAAGAGCATCATACTGAATCAGTTTATTACTAGGTAAACATTTCGGAAGTTCACCACACTGAAACTTAGATAACAAAGAGTTAACAATTTCAAGAACAACGCTTGTCTGACCAAGTGTGATTGCTCTTTTAATTCTTTCAAGATAATCAACAACTGGTTCAAAGCCGTACACATCTTCAATTAAGTGTCTGTGAATAGCAGGATTAAACTCTGTTGGTTTATTAAAGACATTAGTCCAGTCTACAGGACGATTATCATTAATAACAGATTGATACATATTAGCGATAGCAACGTCACTATAAGTATAATGACCACCAAGCGCTTGATAAGTTATAGTAACATCAGAAGGAATGTTTGGATTGATGATAAGAATAACAGAACAAATTTCTTTACCATAAAGAAGGGTTGCTTCTTGATGTAGTTCAACAATTTGATAATCTGTACCACGTGATAAGTTAGCGGCACCGTTCTTAATAACTAAACTTTCACCGAAGAATGGTCCTAGGTTAGGAGCAATACTTCTAACTGGACGATTAGATAAATTATGAGGTTCGTCCGGAATTCGATTGTTAACATTTAAACCTGTAGGGTCTAGTTCTAAAACAACTTGATTAAACGGCATTTAAGTTTCCTCTATCAATTCTAACATGAATAGGTGTAGACCCTGTGATTTTACACACAGCCTCAATTAAGTTGTCTGGAGTTCTCCAGGCTTCATCGTATTTCTCAGCATCAAGAAGTTTTACAGCTTCATAATAAAGAGCATCAAGTTCAGAACAATAAATTTGTTTATTATTTTTACCATCTGAAAAAAGCAAACCTCTAAATAAATCTAAAATGCTATATTCAACACCAACTTCTGTTAATAGAAAATCAACATTGGCATTTGATTCTTCAATATTTGTACGAATAAGATAAAAATCTTCCATCTTAGACAGTGGGTAAATTCTAACTTGTGGAGGACGAGCCTCGATAACAAAGTTACGACCACCAATAACAAACACAATACCTACATGCACAGATTTAGGTTTGAGAATTTTTTGATAAATCTTCAACACCAAGGTGAAAAAAGAATTAACTTTTCCTGCTTTCCAAGAGACAAGATCTCCTGTTTTTAAAGTGTCTCTGATTTCTGAATATCGGATCGACATTTTAGTATCCTTTTAAGGTTAATCAAAGAATTTTGTTCAAATCACACAATAAAGGAAAGAAAATGAGTTCAAGCCGCAAACGTTCCGCAGTCAAAAAAGCAAACGAAAATGCTGACTATCTTAATCAAAGACTGATGAGAGCAGAACATCATGCTAGTCTGATGGAAACATTTGCTAAAGTAGCCGCAGTAGAGCATGATAAAAAACAATTAGAAGTTTATGAACTTAAATTAAAATACTGTCCTGAAGAAATGTCAGATACAGAAAAACTTGGTTATAAATTAATTAAAGAAAAGTTAGAGTCAATGAAACAACTAGTGGAAGGAGTACCGACATGAAATACTTAATTTTTCTTTTTGTGTTATTTAGTAACTTAGTATTTGCTGAAGTAGATTTTATTCCACCTCAAGCATTTACATTTAAAGATACTATTAAATCACAGTTAGATCTTTATTTCCCTGAGCTTTATAATTACAACTATGTTCCTTCATTAACAGAACATGAAAGTTGTTTACATCTTAAACATAAAAAATGTTGGAATAGTTTATCTAGACTGAAAACAGCTAGAGAAGAAGGCGCTGGTTTAGGTCAAATAACGAGAGCATATAAAGCAGATGGAACTGTCAGGTTTGATGCCTTAACAGATATGGCTAAACGTTATAAGACAGAACTACATGAAGCAAGATGGGAAACTATTTATCAAAGACCAGATCTTCAAATTCGTATGATGGTTCTTATGTTGAAAGAATCATATAAAAAACTTTACAATATAGAAAATCCTGAATACAGAATGCAAATGGTAGATGCTGCTTATAATGGTGGGTTAGGTGGTGTCTTAAAAGAACGTAGAGCGTGTGGATTAGCTCAAAATTGTAATCCTAATATCTGGTTCAATAATGTAGAGAAGTATTGCCTGAAGAGCAAGAAAGTACTTTACGGGACACGTTCTGCTTGTGATATTAATCGGCATCATGTTGAAGATGTTTTTCACAGCAATATTCCAAAGTACAACAAATATTATTTTGCAGAGAAAAAATAATGGGATTTTTACTGTCTAATAAAATAAGAGATAGTGGTAATGGTGAATTATTACATTGGTGTCCTGGGTGTGATTCTTTACATATGATAAATACCAAAACTAAAAATCATAATGGTGCTATGTGGACATGGAATAATGATCCCAATAACCCAACATTTAATCCTTCTATAAACATTACTGGTCAATGTCATTACTTTATAAGAGACGGACAAATTGATTTTTGTTCTGATAGTAAACACAATTTAGCAGGTCAAACAGTTCAGTTACCAGATCTTCCTGATTGGTTATTGGATAGAATGAAAGGAACTTGAATGTCGTTAAAAAGAGATAAAGACTTTATCAAGTCTAAGTTATATGTAAAAGACGGTAAAATTTATACAAAAGAAAAAACAGTTATAGAATTCCCTAAGTGGTATGAAAACAAAGAACTATTAGATATCCAAGATGTCACTTATTTATTCGGTGTGTTTGCGATTATTATCGATGATAAATATAGTGTTTCTATTATTCCTACACTTGTTAATACATCTCCGATTATTATTCGTGAAGTTGAACGTGAAAATATAACCTATATTCAATTTGTCTATGGTAAGGATGATGTTCTTATTGATAATGTTAATGTAGTTAAAAAAGATCTGTTAAGTTATAACCTATTTGAAAATTTCTTTATTTACGCTAAAGCTCCTTGGTTTATGGATTACGAAGATCTAATTAAAGTAATGGATAATGTTTATCCTTATTCTAATAGTAATCTTGGTAATAATTTTATTGCTACCGAACTAGTAACTAGTTTTATTGCTAGAACTAAAAAAGATAAATCTATTTTCTTAAGACAAGAACCAACTGCTCAAGCCGAGTATGTGGATCTTACTAATGTTTATTATTCAGCATTAAGCACATTGAATAAAGTCGCTGGTAATTATTTTACAGAAGGTTTAACTTCTGCTTTGGTTCAGAAAGAAAAAGAACCAACTAAGCTTGAAAATCTTGTACGACAATAAAAGATCACCAAGAGAGGGTAACCTCTCTTGGTGTCTTATTTTTTAGAACTTAATATAACTTGTCACATATTCACCAAACTCTTTATCGAGTACAGAGTAATCTGGTAAGCTAAACTTTGTAGAAATAGTGGAAACTGGTTGAATAGTTCCATCATAATACGGAGAATAGTCTTGAATATCAGAAGAAATTGCGGCACTATAAATAATATCTGTAAAACCTCCTGCAGCTGTGCCACCGGCTAATAGATATACATAATTTTTAGTAACAATGGCTTGAGAATGACTTCTTAAACCTGGAAGAGCTGTCCCGGTTGTCCAAGTTCCCAGTGTTCCATCGGTATTTATCGGAGCAGTATATACTGTTGACTGTGACGTTGTTCCGTTACTACCACCTAAGAGATAGACACGATCCTTAACAACAATAGCCTGTGCCCAACCTCTGACAGCTGGTAAAGCAGTTCCTGTTGACCAAGTACCCAATGTACCATCTGTATTAATGACAGCAGTGTACACTGTACTAATAGCAGCTCCTGTTACAGCAGAACCACCTAATAGATATACTCTATTTTTAGTCACAATGGCTTGTGACCAACTTAAATTACCAGGTAATGACGTGCTAGATACCCAGGTCCCTAAAGTACCGTCACTATTAATCGGTGCGGTATAAACAATAGAGGTATGCGATGTGCCGTTATATCCACCGCATACATAAACTCTATCCTTAGTGATAAAGGCTTGTGCCATACCAAAAACTGTTGGTAATGATGTACCTGTAACCCAAGCACCTAATGTACCATCCGAATTAATCGGAGCAGTGTATACTGTATTAACATAACTACTACCAGTGTTTCCACCTAGCAGATATACACGGTTCTTGGTAACGATAGCTTGAGAACCACCTAGTGTACCAGGCAAAGCAACGTCTGTTGTCCAGGTACCCAGTGTTCCGTCAATATTAATTGACGCTGTATAACAAACAGATGTATATGTACCAACTGCAATTGCACCACCTAAAAGGTAGACACGATTCTTAGTAACAACCACCGAGGAAGCGGAAAGTGTTACAGGTAATACAGAAGATTCAGTTACCCAACCTGTAATATCAGTAGACTGAGTCGTATTGATCTGATACTGTTGTTGCCAAGGTTTACCAGAACCAGGCATTATGTAATTAATTGTTGCGTCATCAAAATTAATTGTTCCGTCATAGTACGGAGAGTAATCTTGAATAACCGAACTAATGTTTGCACTATAAACATTTATACCATTTTGTAAATAAATTTTATTTTTAGTAATAAACACTTGTGAGGCTGATCCGGCGGCTAGTAAAGAAGTACCACCTAACCAAGCACCCAGTGTACCATCTGGATTAATAGAAGCTTTATAAACTGTGTTGTAGTTTGCACCGTTAAATATACGTCCACCAAACAAATATACTGTATTATTAGTGGTAAAAATTTGTGACCAAGCTCTTCCGCTAGGTAATAACGGTCCAGCTACCCAAGCACCTAATGTACCATCCGAATTAATCGGAGCAGTGTAACTATTCCTTATTGTTGCAGGAGTTGTGTTATCACCACCAATAATATAAACTCTATTTTTAGTAACTGCGACATTTGTAGATGATACACCGATAGGTAAAGATGTGCTTCCTGACCAAGCACCTAATGTACCATCGGTGTTAATGGGAGCAGTGTATGCTATAGATGTGCCAGAAGTACCATTGCTACCACCTAAGAGATAGACACGGTTCTTAGTAACTAATGCTTGTGCTCTAGCCACAGCAGAAGGTAACGCGGTACCCGTAGTCCAAGCACCCAGTGTTCCATCAGCATTAATCGGTGCAGTGTAAACGGTTGAGACAGCATTTGATCCGTTAGTCGAACCACCTAACAAATAAACACGGTTCTTAGTTAACACTGCTTGCGAAATACCAAGAATACCAGGTAAGGCTGTCCCAGTGGTCCAAGTACCTAAAGTACCGTCAGCATTAATCGGTGCTGTGTAAACAGTAGAAAGATATGTGGTTCCGTTAGCAGTACCACCGCAAAGGTAAACACGATTTTTAGTGACGATAGCTTCAGACGCAGACAAAGCAGTTGGCAAATCAACATCATTTATCCATCCGGTTATATCAGCAGACTGAGTCGTATTTATACCATACTGCTGACGCCATGGTTGACCGGCGCCTGGTATAACATAATTACTACCACTGTCTCCGTAGTATGCAGAGTAATCATCCAAACCACCAGCAAAATTAGCAGAAATAACATTGCCGTAGTAAAAACCACCACCAGGACTAGACGATATAAGATAAACTTTACTACTTGTAATAATACATTCTGCTTCAGTCATGTTAGCTGATAACGTAGCATTTTTACTCCAGACACTTAAACTTCCGTCTGACGCTATATTTGCGGAATAAAGTTCATCAGCAAAAGTTATATAAACTCTATTTTTTGTAACGAAACATTCACCTAGTCCCATGCCTTTAGGTAAAAATATACCAGAAGTCCAAGTTCCAATTACACCATCACCATCGATAGTTGCGTAATAAACATCACGTTTATAAGTACCGATGTATCCACCAATCAAGTAGACACGGTTTTTAATAACAGCAACGTAACAAGCAGAAGCGCTATACGGAGTTGTTCCTTGGACTGTCCAAGGACCCAGTGTACCGTCAATATTAATAACTGCACTGTACATTGATGTTACATAAGTACTACCATTGTAACCACCAAGTGTATAAACTCTATTTTTAGTAACGATAGTTTTGCAATACCCTAAAACACTAGGTAATGCTTGTGATGTAGTCCAGGCACCGATAGTACCATCTGAATTAATATTTGCAACATAGACAGTAGAAACATAGGTTCCAACACCTGTACCTGTTCTACCACCTACGATATATGCTTTATTTTTGACAACGAAAACAGAAGCGTCAAGTAATCCAACAGGAATAGCTGTACCTGTTGTCCAAGCACCCAGTGTTCCGTCAGTGTTAATAGGAGCGGTATACACCGTGGTAACAAATGCACCAGTGCCGGTAAAACCACCTAAGATATAAACTCTATTTTTGGTAACTAAAGATTGACCAAGAGCTAAAACACCAGGTAAGGATGTTCCAGCTGTCCAACCTAATACATCAGTGCTTTGTAAATCATTAAAACTATTTTGTTGTTGCCACGGACGACCAGCACCTGGTGTCAGTTCAATACTAAATGTATCACCAATAATAGAATAAAGATTTGCATAGGTTGTTTTGTCAAGTTCGGCACCGTTACACTTCAAGAAACCATACGGAGTTATAGTGTAAGGTTTACGAATAATGTCACCGACAGATATACCGCCAGCCTGTCCTGCTGCTTCATCAACATACTGCTTGGTAGCAGCGTGATCGACATTTACAGGATCAGCGTGAAGGATTAAACTACCTTGTAAAGTTATATCCGATGATAATTTCACACCATCAGTGATACCATAACCGTCAAGTGTTATTGGATTGTTTGCAGTGATTTTGTTAAAACCAACAGAAGAAATATCAGTTTCAATTAAAGCGCCGGAACTAACAACACGACCTTTAGCATCAACAGTCGGTTTTACGATAGACCCAGGTGTAACACCAGTGTTTGATAAAATGATATTGCTAGAACCAAGAATAGTTGTAGCGTCGCCTATAAAAGCAGGAAGTCTAGCAGCAGCCAATGTTCCACTAGTAACATTATTTGCATTAAGATTGTAAGCAATGTTATCAATGTACTGCTTGGGAACAGCGTGTAATGGTTCAGAATGTGGACCTGAAAGAATCAGAGGACCTTGTAACGTAAGACCGTTACTAACAAACCCACCCGTACCAGCGTTACCGCCAGCTTTAAATACAGTAATTCTCATGTTAACTCCTTCAGTTAGCCTTGAAATATGGTTCACAGAATTGCGTAAATCGCATTAAGGTTAAGGGTAAAACAAAAAATAATATCCTAAGAATTGTATGATTTTTCATATAGAAAATAGCTAATGAAATACGCCAACACATCAGATAACCACCTTGGTCATCTAAAAACACCTACAACACACATCATCAATTCTTTTAAGACAACAATCTTAACTGAACAAAATAAAGATCTTGATATTCTTTTTATTGCAGGTGACTTATTCGATAGGTTACTTGATCTTAATTCTAAAGAAGTGCATAGTATCATTGAGTTCTTTAATTATCTATTAACCTATTGTTACGCTAATAATATTCTTTTAAGAATTCTTGAAGGAACTCCAAGCCATGACTGGCAACAATCATCTATCTTGGTTAAGCTTAATGATATTAGAACACATAAGTGTGATCTTAAGTATCATAAGTTTTTAGATATTGAATATATCGAACGAGTGGATAAATATGTTTTATATATTCCTGATGAATGGACTAACTCTCATGAGGAATTAGAGTTACAGATACAAGAAAAACTAAATCAATATTCAATTACCCAAGTTGACATTGCGATTATGCACGGTCAATTTAAATATCAGTTAGCTGGTAAAAAGTATAACGGCTTCTATTTTAAGGAAGAATACTTTCTTAAACTTGTACGTGGTTACATTCACGTAGGTCATTATCACATGTTCTCGAAGTTTGATCGTATTATTGCAGGTGGTAGTCTAGAACGCCTTGCTCATGGAGAAGAAGCTCCTAAAGGTTATGTGGTTGTTGAAGATGACCGTTATACATTTATCGAAAATAAGAACGCATATACTTATGTAACACTTAATATTACTAACGCTACCACATTAGATCGTCTTGACAAACTAATTGCTAAATACCCTATCGATAGTTATATTCGTTTACTGCTTAATAAAGAACATGAGTTCAATGTTAGTTTTAACGAACTGAAATTACGTTACCTTGATTATAACATGAAAAAGATAATCAAGGAGAACATATCGGACTCAAACTCAATAACATATATATTAACTGATGATGATCCTTTAGAAGTTTCGGATAGTTTTATTCTGGACTCTAATATTCACCAAACGTTGTTAACAAATATCAAAGCGAAACATGATCTAACAGAACTAGAAATGGTTAAGCTGTTAGGGTATGTAGAAATCTTTAAACATGTGGAGGATAATTCTCATGAATGAAACATTAAGCTTAAGATCAATGTCAGGCTTTCCTGTCAGTATAGCTACAGGCTTGGCACTTGAAACAATATTTGATCCAGTTCAGGATGTTGTAGACGAAACTCGTGTCGTTCCTGACAAAATCGAACTAAACTCGTATAACAATTATATCTTTAATGTCTCAACTCTTTTAAGAAATATCACCACCAGTGTTCCTAGTGGTGATATTCTTCTTGTTCCTAAGAAAGATATTCTTGATACATTAATGGATGAGATTGAATGGTTGACTGAGTTCTTCCATTCAGAAGGTCTAACCATTAATTTCTATGCTAACAATTATAACTTTGTTAAATCGACTTACGACAAAGATAACATTCTAAGAAAACCAACTACAGATAAACAGATGGCTATGGATAATATCTTTAAGTATTGTCTTGATCATCTGGCTAAACAAGATGAAGTTGCTCAGTTTAGTAACGCTGTCCATTTCAATAGAGAAGATCAAGCATTGATATTTACCCATGTACCTTGGGATTTATTGAGTTACGGTAAATTTATTAAACTTGATTTGTTAGAATCTCATACAGGTCTTATTAAATCCAGAAAACTCTGGAACACAAAATACTACCCTATTCCTGAACACGATATGTCTTTCCTTCCATTTATGGAAAAACTACTCACTACCTTTGGTGACCATGTCATGTTTAAACCAGCTCCTATTAAAGAGCGTATCGAACTATGGACAGCTATGAAGAAGAAACCTAATGTTAACCCATTAACGTCGGAACTTTCTTTTGGTTTTATGTTTGGTGGAAATAAATAAGATAAAGCTACCAGAGGGTCGAAACCCTCTGGTAGTCTTCTATTACATTTGGTTCGGGACAGACGGAATAACAATAGCAGCCAGAGCAGCTTCGTCACCAGCAGCAAGAATTTGCTGACGAATGACATCCATTTCAAAGAAACGAGTCGAGAAAGCAGTTTGAACAGCTGAAACAATACCAACCAAGTCAGCCTTAACTGTCAGCGGGAATTGACTATTATCAGCAGCGATCCATGCCGGCGGCAGATAACCAGACGTGCTTTCGATAACCAAAGCTTGTGTCAGACGGTTACGAGCTTGATCGTTAGCATCAAACGTGATACCAAGATGATCAGTGGGTTGTTCAAAGTACCAAGCCTTGTAAACACCCAATGACTCAAGAGCTTGTTGTTTCTTGTATTCAAAAGAAACAACTTCCTGAGGAATAGGAATTTGAACCCATGCGTTACCGACAACAGTAACATAGTGACCTGCGTTAGCAGCAGGTTTTTCATCAACAGTAGTATCAGGAGGAAGAATCGGTTGACCTTGCAGATCAACGTCAACATCCACTTCAACAACAGTACCGGCGATATTTCTGAAAGCTTTCATGTTTAACTCCTTAGAGAAAAAAGAAAAAATAGTTAACTAGTCTAGTCACTCTATTATTTTTTTACACCTACACTGATCGTGTGATATATTCAATAACCACATAATTTCCACCTGAAAAAAAGGATAAACCATGGCTAATCTTGTCAAGACGTATTATGACCTAAGTAAATTGGTCATTTGGGGTGATGATTCAACAGACGCAGATCAAAAACGTCCGCGTTTAGTTTTCGGCTTCCGTGACGGTAACCCGCGAATTACTGTCTATACTGGTGTCACTGGTCCTAACGGTGTCATTGCTTTCCCTGCTGATTACCCCACAATGGTTGCTTGCATGCACATGTTGAAAGATGTGATTGCAGGTCAACCTGGTAATAAGTTTATTATTGAATCTCTCGGACAAGTTTACGAGAATAATAAGCCGACTAAGGATAAACGCGTTGTTGGTTCCCTCTATATCGGTAAATCTAAAGACGGCATTATTTATTTCAGCGTTATTGCTGAAAATAAACCAAAGATCGTTTTCAGTGTTAAGCCATCGCCATTCCATCGTTTCCTGGATGGTGATAAAAATGTTATTCCAGAAAGTGTTATGTCCTGTAAGTTAGCTTCAGGATTGGCTGATCTGGTTATTGACATTATCGGTGGCATCCTCGAAGCATACACCGCAGAAGAATACACAACCGTTCGCAAGCCAGCTCCGATTAAGACCCAACAAGGTCAACAAACTCAGAGCAAAACCACTGATATTGTCGGTGATCTTGACGATCTAGGTCTCTAATAATTATCTCCCTCTCTCAACCAGAGAGGGAGATTTTATCTTGGTTATTGAAATGTTTTCAGCCACATATATAGTATGTGTAATCAAACAAAGGAGAAAGCATGAGCCTCAAATATACAGTTGCTAGTAATGAGTACGGTTTGAATGTTCTACGCATTACTTTCGATGACTGTGAAATGATTGAACTTGATCTCGCTGATTTCTATAAAGATCAGTCAGATATGTTCAACCTTTATAATCAAATTAACGAGTATGTTCAGACTCTTCCGATCTATACTCAAAAAGAAATTTATGATGTGTTTTACAAAGTTTATTCGCAAGAGTATCGTCAGCATTACACTGACGTAAACTACATCGTCAAACTGGAAAATAAGATTGCTAAAGTCTCTGAGCTTCTGAATTACGAGAACTTTAAACTTTGGATGTCTTATAAAGAGTCACAGATGATCATTCCGGAAAATATCCGCAGTGATTATATCTATGATCCTGACATGAATACGACCGAAGAGAAGACTTACATCAAAAACGAGTATCGTGATCTCATCTCCTTGATCATCTTTATCCGTGCAATCTCTCCTCTGTATCTTGACTTCTATGTTTATATCAAACAGCTTACCAATCATTACTACTATAAAATCTTTATGTTGTTTATTCGTTCTGACGTGTACAGCTGCCCGGAAATTGAAAAGCTAAAGCGTTACATTGAAGCCAATCAGATCACATTGATCGGTAACACTAAGAACGAACATCTCATTATCAATGCCGGTCTAAGTGATGATGATATCCTGGACAGCTTGGTTAGCGAGATTATCTTTAACAAATTGCTGACGATTGATTTCTTCAGTAAGAAATGTAACATCATTTCGTTTATCTTCCAGACTATCAAATACAAAGGTAGTTTCATTACCTCTGATAGTGTCGTTATCCGTTCTAAAACAACAGTAGCGGGTGGTGATAGTAACAAGGAAGATATGAGTTATTTCGAGGACTATCGCAAGACCTCGAGTATTCCTATTGGCACTGTTGTTGAGATTCAACACTCTCTTAGCAACATTGATTTCTTGGTCAATGCACTTGGTCATTCGAACTTTGACTTTGCTGCGTATGAACGTGAACTACAAAATGTACCAGCTCTGATTGAAAACAAAGCTGATCGTACACAAACATATTTGCTTGGTTGGTTTATAAGCAAGATTATCAATCCTCGTGCTTTGTACTATATCGAATATAAACGGTTTGTTGAACTGTGTTTGTTTGCAAAAGTTGTTCTGATGTCTAATGGACATGAGTTCATCGGTATGCTTCTGAGTTCTATTCATTCTAAAGAAGCTTCATATGTAAACGTTCTCATCCGTAACGGTGTTAATAAGACACTCGTAAAACGTCTAGCTAATTATTACAGCTTCTCTATTGAGGATGATAAACAATCTGTTATTGAAAAAACAGTATCAGAGATTAGCAAAGAAATTGCAAACTGCCTATGGGTTCCTGTCGGTGAACCTGATCAAATCGCTAAGTTTATTAACAAGGATGGTTATCTGAACATTCCGAACAATATTAACGATGTAGTGTGTTCCTACATCGACTTCATCAACAACTGACCTTAAGAGGTAATGATAATGAATTTCGGGGATAACTTTACTATTGAAGATCTTACCTATATTCCAATGGGAAATTACACTCCCATGTTTAACCGTCCTTATACTGTAAATGCCTCGAAGAGTGCAATTGACCAGATCTCTGAACGGATGGAAGATACCAAAGCAGGTAAGATCACACCGAATATCGTCAACGGTATTGCTGGTGAAATTATTCAACCGAGTGCTGTCGGTTATATGAGTATGTGTAATAACGACTGGGTTTCAACTAAGAAGTTTATCTTCTTGCTGAAGGTTCGTTCTCTGGACCCGACTGGTGTTGAAATCAATAGTTATATTCAAGGTTACACTGAATTTGACGGTATCACTGCAAGCGGTCACATTGACGCTAATATGGTACATTACATCAATAACGTCATTGAAACAACCACGATGACGATCAACACACCTCTGGGTGTTATTCGAAAAGAAAAGCTATATCGTATTTATAATGTATTTTTCAATGGTGGATTTAATGAGCTGTTTACGCAGCGTCCAAGCGATGTCTTGGAAAACATTAACCTGTTGAATATGTCACAATTCATTAACGATCCTACACTGCAAACGCAGAACATGGGTAGCTACATGAACTCAGTTGACACAAAAGCTTTGTCATCAAGTGTTGACAATAACATCACCACTGAATATCTTTCAAAGATTCTGACGACAGGTATTCATGATGTTAAGAACAAAGACATCTTTATTAATTCATATGAAATCAGTAACGGAATGGCACCTGAGTCACGTCTTCCGGAACCGAGTATTCATGACAATCGTTTCTTGAAGTTTATCAGCCGAGCTGCTGGTTTCAAGATTGTTCGTGAGTTCTTTACATTCCAAGTGCTAATGAATGTTGATCCAACTATCTACAATCGGTTCAAGGTTCTGAACATCACGAAGAATTACGTTGATCCGACGATGATGCAGACACCCGAGATCGGTGACTATTGGCATGGTCAAGACCCTGTAACAGTTAAGGCGTATAGCCTGATCGAAAACTCGGTATCTCTGGCTACCAAGTATGGATTCAATAAAATCTATTTCTCAGCATCAAACATGACTAACCCCATGGGTATTGCTGAAGTCTTTATTACAAACTTTAATAGCTTTATTAACTTAGAAGAACAAGAGTTCAATTATCTACTCGAGATCTTCAAAGAAAAGTTTATAACAGAAATCTTCCTGAATGAAACCAATTCCGGAATTATCCCTATGCATCTTGAAGGTTATATTGATTTGCTGGGTACCAGTAAGATCAACCTGACTTTCGCTGGTTATCCGTCGAACTGGTATACCATTCCGACATTTGCCAATAGTCTGTTTTCACCGGTGATCTCTATTGATAAACAAGCTGTGGACTTCATGAGTTTCCAGCTAGGTTCTGTTATCGATACGTTGACCACTCAATATAACGCACCTCAATCGTACTACTAAGGGGAGAACATGTCTCATCAACTTAATCCTGTAATGGATAAATTCTACCTGTCTATGCTTCAGTATGCAGGTCTGAGTTTCGATGATAACGTTATTAAAAATACCAACGATCAGTTGGGTGATATCACGATTGACGGGAAGTATCTCACTCTCCCTTATTTCGATAACTTGAAGAACCCGAACGGTCGGATGATCTTTCACCCGCTGAACGAAAACTATACGAACCCTGAAAACACAGTGTTCAATTTCTATAAGACACGGCTTGTACTTGAGCTGAATATGAAACTGAGCTTCATGATCATTAACCTGATCACAGTGGCTTCTGATGTTCAGATGCAACAGAAGATCAAGTCCAGTAAGCTTATCAATATTATCAGCAACATCGGTGAAACCGACATGATTCTCAATGAGAATTTTGCTAACATGTTGCGTGCTAGCAAGAAGACAAACTCGGAAGGATTCTTGTTTGACATCTTCCTTAAAAAGAATGGTGAAATTAACGATACACCCTATGGTGCAATTGGTAAGATCAACTTCACTATGGCTAACGAAGTTTCTAAGTCTCTTGAAGACAAGGAACGTGAATACAAGGTGTTTGGTTATAAGATGCGCAAGAAGGATTTGCTTGCATTGACAAACATCTTTAATATCTTGTTCCCTGAGTTTACTGACAAGGTGAAGTATTCGGAAGGCACCGATAATAAGGTCTTCCGTTATCTGAACATTCTGCTGAAAACCAGCTATATGATCTCAGACCGTATGAATGAATTATGCAACCTGATGGATGAGTTGAAAGAACCTACTCTTCGTCTGGTTGATTGCTATTCTGATATGGAATGGGTTAAACAACTAGATGACTTGTACGGTATGGCGAACGAAATCCGTTTGATTCCTAATCAACTGGATCTCTCTGTCGAGTCTCAGCATAAACTTAATGTAGACGAAACGCGTGCTGCTGTAGCTGAAACAGTTCAACAGTTACCACGTCAGGAGTTTGTTCCTGTCGCTACAAATACACATATGACATCAATGCCTATGACTGCCGTACAGACTACCGTACAGCAACCTCAGGTGTTATCTGCTGAAGATATTATCAAAGGTAATCTGAGTCGTCCTGGTATGATGCCGGGTAACATGATGATGCCAGGTATGATGCCAGGTATGGTTCCTGGAATGATGCCTGGTATGATGCCGGGTATGATGGCTCCTGCCGGAACATACACACCGTCTTGGGTTCAACAAGAAACTATGGTTAGTCAACAACAACCTGGTGGAATGCAAATGAATCCTAACATTATGCAACCTACTAACAATATTATTATGACCGCACAAGGTCCAGCCATGATGACACCACAAGGTCCTGTGTTGTTGAACCAAGGAAACATGGCTATGAACCCTAATATGCAAATGCAAATGAATCCTAACATGCAGATGCAGATGAATCCAAATATGAATATGATGCCAATGAATAACGGTATGATGATGAACAACGGAATGATGCCGATGCAGACTTCTGGTATTGAGTTCAATCCGATATTTAGCGGACGATAAGAAGTAAGAAACACCAGAGGGTTATCCCTCTGGTGTATTCTTTTTTTTAACTATTAGGAACAAGTGGTTTTATTGCTAACTTAAACGTGTATTTCTTACCATCAAAATCAACAGGTGATCTATAACCATTGATATACATTGTGAAAACATATAGATTAGTGTCGATACGCATTTCCTTAAACAGTCCGTATAGATTTCCTCTATAACGAAGAGCCATATCTGGTGTAACAGACACCTCATTAAAATTATATGTTATATCAATATGATCTAAATATATTAGGTTGTCATTTAACTTGGTATAATTAGCAAATTTATAATCGTTTACTTGCAGTTGTTCTAGCATTTGAGTACCCTCAAGATTCATCAAAGCATAACTACTTCGGATTTAATTACAATGATATATATAGTATTTGGAATTAGGTAATTAGTTTTTTAATTTTGAGTTCAATCGGCTGATTACAAAAAGGAGAGTTTAATGGCAAAAACCGAGATCAAAGCCGAGTTCATTGGAACTGCGGCAATTAATTCATTTATTGCAAATACTTCCAGTCCGCGTGCGGTCATGGATTTTTCGCACTTCTCCGCACACCTGCCTTTACTGACACCCGATGAAAAGGTTGTTAAATCTGGCATTGAGTATGAACTTGGTAAATATATTAACGATGTACGTGGTGATCATGACTACGTAGTAAAAGCTATTATTCCTCGGTACCGTGAATTCGGTGTTGCTGATGTTCCTACTTATACCATCCTCGCAGAGTATGAAGAGAATGGTCAGATCTTTGTTGACTTTATTGACGTTGATACTTATAAGTCTTCACACACCTTCTTCGGTTACAAGCTTAAACCAACTGAAGAACTGTTGAATATGTCGTTCAACTCTGTTCTTCCAAAAGACACTATCCTTGCCAGGACTGATAGTTATGGTGATGAAGGTGCTTATAACTATGGTCTAAATGTTAACATGGTATTCATGTCACATCCATCTGTATCTGAAGACGGATTTGTGGTATCTGAAAGCTTTGTTAAACGATCCAAGTTTAACTCTATTGTTAAGCGTGTTATCAATATTACCAAAGATACTCTGCCTGTTAACTTGTACGGCGATAAAGAGATCTTTAAGTTTATTCCGAACATTGGTGATCGTGTTCGGGAAGATGGTCTGCTCTGTGCTCTTCGTGAACGTAACGATTGGTTCAGTGTTTCCGATCTCAATGATGTAAACATATCAGAAGTTGATATTACATTTGACAATTTAGTCTATGTAAATCCAAACTCCACAGTCCTTGATGTCAAGGTTATTCGTGGTAACTATAACAAACAAGAATTTACCGGTAAGATGACTAAGCAGCTTGATGATTTTGCTGCAATGTTAATCAATTACTATACCAATGTCGTTAATAAGTTCTATCAGATCCTGAATGAAAAGAAAGTCATGTATGGATCAATTGACGCTGTTCGTATTACACCAAAACTGCATCGCTTCATTACTGATTGTGAAATCAAGATCAATGCAGTAACTTCTAATAAAAATAAGCTCTGCTATCGCAAGCTTCCTATTGATCAATATCGTGTTGAGATTACTACTATCTCCACTATCGAACCTAAAGAAGGTTATAAGCTAACTGATATTCATGCAGCCAAAGGTGTTATCTGTAAGATTCTTCCTGACGCTATGATGCCAGTTGATAAGAATGGTAATCGTGCTGAGATAATTACAGACAGTGCTGCGACTATTTCTCGTATGAATCTTGGTCGTGCTTATGAAGCTTATCTTGGTGCATTGAGTCGTGATAATCGTCAAAGGTTGATTCACTTCTTCTATACGAAATATGGTAACGAGTACCTAAATAAAATTGAAAATAAACTGTATTCAAAAGAAGATATTGATTATTTCTATAATTATATTCGTGGGTTGTATGCTCTTATTAATCCTGACATGGTCGAGTTCATGGACAGTCTTAATCAGGATGAAGTAGGAGATCATTTATATGAAGTATTGACCAAGAACCTATTCATATATTATCCCACTGATAATGAGATCAACATCACTGACGTGATTAGTATGATCGAAGAAAGCGACTATAAACCATTAAATGATAAAGTTACGTATGTGGATGAACTGGGTCGTACAGTGGAAACAGTAGAAGACATTCGTGTCGGACAACTCTACTTTATGTTGCTGGAAAAGATCGGTAACTCCTATTCAGCAGTAAGCTCAAGTAAAGTAAACAACTTTGGTTTCCCAATCAAGGGTACCAACTATGACAAGTTTAAGTATCCGCACTCTCTTACTCCGACCAAGACTATGGGTGAAACCGAAGTCCGAATCGAAGCAGCTTTGGCTGATCCTGAGATGGTTGCCGATATGTTCGATATTAATCTTAATCCTATCTCTCACAAGTTCTTGATCAAGCATATTCTTGAGAGTCCCAATGCGTTTGATCCTAACTTCAATATCGATCGGTCAATTGTGGAGTATGGCAACACAAAATCGTTGGCTATTCTACAACACATCTTTAACGCAAATGGCATTGAATTAGGCTTTGAGGAATAGGGATGAGTGAAAAAACATTAGTCAGAAACCTATTCAACATACCACGTATGGACATTTGGAACATTCCAGAAGTTCCATATCTGGTTGTGTATGAAGATGGAACTGAAGTTCAACAAAATAAGAAACAGATAGTATTTAACAGGTATTGTTGGGAACTGTTTGCACTGTTTCCTAATACACCTATCATTAGTACATGTGACTGTAGTTACATTTTAAATAACGAATATTACAACGCTGATACCCATATCAGATTACTTGAAACTATCTTTAAACATATTTGCGAATTCAATCAACTTCATGCTTACTCCACCAAAGAAAATTTGTTGCGTTTAGTTATGAAAATTGTTAACCTTATTCGTAATGAAGTTGTTACAATGATCTCGCCTTGGGTGTCAGGTATTGACGCTACAGACTTCGTCGAGGTTATTAAACATAAAGCAATCGCGGACATTCAGAGCAATCTGAAACCAAGTCCGGAACATATCGACCGTGCGTATAAAATGACTAAACAGTCAATGCAGAATATTAACCCTAAGAATCGGTTTGTTAAAGCATATCGGTCTAAGTCTATTAACGAGAACCAAGCCAATCAGTGTATCGGTCCTCGCGGATATGTGACTGATCTAGATCGTACTGTATTCAAGCAACCTATTGTCAATGGCTTTATCAAAGGCATGGGTAACTTGTTTGAGATCATGGCTGAGTCACGCACTGCAGCTAAATCTCTTAATGCAAACGATACACATATTAAGACATCAGAATACGCATCACGTCGTATTCAACTTCTGACGATGTCTGTACGCAACATTGTTAATCATGATTGTGGAAGTACTGAGTATATGGATGTGTTCATCACTCAACAAGTGCTGGACAATATGAAAGGTATTTATTATCTTAAGGAAGATGGGTCACTGGAATGGATTCGTGGTAATGAGTCACATCTAGTTAATCAGATTATCAAGGTCAGAACTGCGTTAGGTTGTCGACATCCTGTTGCTCATGAAGTCTGTACAACTTGTCTTGGTAAGATCTCTGAGAACTTTAAAGAGAACAGTAACCTTGGTTACATTATGACTTCCTATTTGATGGAAAAGTCTACGCAGACTATTCTATCTACCAAACACTTGACGCACAGCGTTAAGAAGTCAGCAATTAAGCTTGAAGGCAATGCCAACAAGTATTTCTACACTGACGATGAGAATAACATCTACTTTAATAAAGATCTTGACTTGACAGGTATGGTAATGATCCTACCTAATTCTCGTCTAAGTAAACTAATCGACGTACTGAATATCCAGCACACCAATATTGCTCTGAATAAGATTGGTGAATTGGAAGAAATTATTCTTAAGGATACGAAACATAAGACACCGCTAGTTGAAACTGTGGACATCTCTTATCGTGATCGTACTTCTATTATTACTAAAGGTTTGCTTGAACATATCAAGAACTCTAAACTAGAATCAGATGCTCGTGGTAACTTTGTTATCCCGTTGGATCGCTATGACAAAACACGACCTGTGTTCAATAATCCACTGAAGGAAGGTAACATCATTTCCTTCGTTAATAAGATTACCAGCATTATCGAAACCAATAAAGATAAAGTTGACGATCCTTATGAAAAGCTTGGTAACTTATTTGCACATATCATCGATCAATTCAAATGCAACTTCTCTATCTTGCAGATCATGATCTATGCAACGACTACCTACAATGCATATAACAACAATTATCGACTTGGACGCAACTCAGCGCATCCACACTGTGAACAGAAGACTGTGTTGTTTAGACACCGTAGTCTTTCTCAGTTGTTGATCTTTGAAGAGCAATCTAAAGAGCTGATGTCTAATGCATCTGTTATGTTTAGTAACGTGAACCGAATGGGACACCCGATGGATGTTCTATTTACACCTCAAGCAATCGTGAAATAAGAAGACCAGGAGAGAGCAATCTCTCCTGGCTTTTCTTTTGTAAAAAAGGAATAAATATGCTTTTGAAAATTGGTATCAATAAATACTTTTCTCCGCATTTTATTATGATCATCAACGGTAAACGTATGTTTCAGTGTTTGTTCTCTGAAGAAGACAGAACCAAAGCTTATCTTTGGATGGAAGGATACATTGAAGGTTTAGGTAATCCTAATATTCAGTTTGACGATCGTAATGATAATGATAACGATTTGCCGTTATTGATTTTGTGGTAATAATTATAACAGGAGATCCGTCTCCTGTTTCTTTTTTTGAATTAAATTCAGTTGCATATATATTATCTGTACATACGACACTTAACTGTGTAAGGAGAAAAAAATGGAGAATGTAATATTTGACACAGCTGTACCTTATCACGCAAGAAATATATATGCGGATATTTTCAAGGATTTCTTTTCATCACAAGAAACATTTCTTATAACAAAAACTCTTGTTCATCCAGAAACAAATGAAAAACACAGGAGTGGATCTGGTTTTGATAATTTTGAAAAATTCAGTGAACATTTTTTAGAATTCAGATCCTGTTTAAAATGGGATCGATGCTACGAGATCTATAGGTATAAAGGTTATCCGGTAAGACAATTCTTAACGTTTACACTTATAGATAAAAAAATCTATCTGATCGAAAGGGAAAATGAAACAGGTGTCTGGAATGTTGTTAAAAAAGACAAAGCTAACTTACCTTCTAGATCAAATGACCTTGAATGGTTGGAGTGTTATAATCCTGTCGACTACATCGACTGCATTATTCCCACTATTAAAATGCTACATCATTCCAGAGATGACTCCGAAGAGTTTGATCCTGCTGAACTGATTCATCGCATGCGTGAAGGAAGAACTCCTTGTTGGTGACTAAAATAAAAAGAATAGCTTATGCTGTTCTTTTTTTCATTTGAATTTATTTCAATTACATATATATAAAGTAACCTAATCATTCAAGGAGATTCATTATGAACATTCTTTCTCAGGTGCACGGTGGTCGCGCTCGTCAATTCCAGCATTATGCTGATTTGTTCGAGAAGTTTGCGGAGCAAGATAAACCATTTCTTCTTGTGAAGACTATGGCTACTCCTCGCCGGGAATGTCTGGTTCCTTACCAGGCCGCGTTCTTCGACACAATAGAAGAACTCGAAGCTGCTCGTACTAAATACAGAACACAAGACATTCGTGAGAATGGTCTGGATGTTATGTTTACTACGGGGTTCGAATGGGATCTTGGAATTAATTTCATTCCAGCTCCAAACCTGTAAGCAGCAAAAAGAACAGAGTTATGAACTGTTCTTTTTTTTTTTCATCGAGAGTTAATTCAACTACATATATAGTATCCGATAAGATCCAAGGAGATCCAATGTTTTATTATTTAAATAGAAATAAGCTGATATTAAATTGGATTTGACACCATGCTCAAACTAACATTTTATAATCTCAGTGTTCAACTAGAGACTGACGATTACATTTTACTCGCACATATACGATCATTTGTAAATAAGTTTTATACACAAAAACAACAAAAAGGTTTTAGTCAAAATCAAGTTAGCGGTGATAAAGTATTCGCCGGTAGTTTGAAAGACAAACCTATTCATTTATTTCATACAAACCAATTTATACATCTTTATCAGTATCTTGAACAGCTTGGGTATAAACTTATACCTGATGAGAAGATCGATAAAAGACAATACGATATTCTTCCGGGTGATTTTAAAGTTAGAGATAACTGGACTCCTTACGATTATCAAGTTCCTATTATTGATTTTCTTCTTGATGAACCAGTTAAAAGTAAACTTGTTCCTATCCAAACAGGTAAGGGTAAAACATCAACCGCGTTATTTACGATCGGTAGACTAAATCAAAGACTTGGTATCGTTATTCTTCCTAGCTTTATTGAGAAGTGGGTTCTTGACATTTGTACGGTGCATGAAGCATCTACCACAGATGTCATGGTTATTCAAGGTGGTAAAGCTTTGCGTGCCGTTATTGAACTTGCTAAAACAGATAGCTTAGATAATAATTATTTCATCTTCTCAAGCAGAACAATGCAAGAGTATATTAATCAATACGAAGAGAATCCAGAACTCTGTGTTGATATGTATGGTTGCGCACCACTTGACTTATTCCCATTGTTGGGTATAGGTATCATGTTGGTTGATGAAACTCACATGCATTACCATGCCATCTTTAAGATTCTTATCTATACTAATGTTAAGTTCCAAATAGGACTTTCTGCTACGCTGATGTCTGATGACAACTTAATCGAAAGAATGCATAAAGTTGTTTATCCGGATAAGTATATTTATAAAGGCGGAGAACTAGATCGCTACACAGATGTTTATGCAATCTCTTATTCCATGCCAGATTTTTATATGAAGTTTATTAAGACCAAGAACTACGGGTCTAATAATTACTCACATACAGCTTTTGAACAAAGTATCATAAAGAGACAAGATATATTGCAAAAATATATTAGACTCATTAAAGCTAACATTGAAGATTACTATATTGAAGATTATAAAGAACAAGACAAGGTAATCATCTTTGTGTCAACCGTTAGCATGGCTACTCGATTATCTGATGCATTGAGAAGTTTCTATCCTGAGTTTAAGGTTAAGCGTTACTGTGAAGAAGATTCATATGAAGAAATGCTTGGTGGTGATATCATTGTTTCAACGCCTATTTCAGCAGGTACAGCTTTAGATATACCTAGACTTCGTGTCGCTATCAATACAGTATCCATCTCTTCAGCTCCTACAAACATTCAGATTCTTGGACGTTTAAGAAAATTGAAAGATAGAGATGTAAAGTACTGTTATATTTATGCAGGTAACATAGGTAAGCAAAAGGAGTACCATCTGAAAAGAATGGAACTGTTTAAACCACGTGTTGCTAATATTGCTTTAAGACAATCGTCAGCAAGTATGTAACAAGAACAGCCTGGAAACCCAGGCTGTTCTTTTTCTTTTTTTGTTAATAACGTTATCAAATCTACTGATTGTATAATTAGGAGAACGTAATGAAAGTTAATAAAGTTAATTCTAGATCAGATATTGCACCAATTTTAGATGGTCAAGATACTAAATTGATTTCTGGTGGTGACTATGTCTGGGCTGATGAGAGAGCTGAGTTTACTGTTAAAGCTTTAGGTGGTAGCGGTAATCCTTCTTGGAATGAATATCTTACAGGATTTCAAGGACTCACATTCAGCGGAACAGCAATGAACCAAGTCTGGCTTAATTTCTGTATTAACCATGACATCGCTTTAAATACAAAAGTCTATCCTCATATTCATTGGATGCCTTTAAATGATACAACGGGTGTAGTTCGTTGGGTATTGAGTACATGATTGCAAAGGGACATGGTCAAGGTGTTTTTGCATTACCTTCTAAAGTTATTTATGTGAATCACACAGTTCCTTTAAATTCTAAAGGAAAACACATGATAACAGAGGTTCCTGATATAGATGCAATATATTCAAACCAAATAGAACCTGATAGCGTTATCAAAATGAGAATCTTTAGAGATGCCACTAATCCGGTTGACACTCATAACTTTGCGATCCATGCTTGGCAAGCTAAATTACATTACCAAGTAGAGCGAATCGGAACAAAGAATAAAAAGCCTCCATTCATAGGTTAAGTGTGTGTTATTTTTCACTATAAAAGTTATTGTATGGTATAATAAAAAGGAACGTGTTTCCTATGTTTACAAAAGAAGATTTAGAGAATGATAAACATTTCACAAATGTTTTCTCTAGAATGTTAACAAACGATCCATATAAAGTTGGTAAATTAATAGATACTTACACTCTACCATCTTTGATAGATAAAATAAGCAAAGCATATTTCGAAGATGTAAAGTATCTTCCTAAAAGTGATCTACACCTTATCAGAACAAATGACTTAGGTTTTGGTTATAGTTCTTATATTTCACCAGCAAGACTACAAGAATTTATAGAACTAAATAAAGTTTCTAAAGATATTCCTATTGAATTTAAATATGAACATGGTAACGTATTTACTTATATCGACCTAGACGATATCGATCCTTCTTTATTATTAACAGATGACATTTACATTGTAGTTAAGAAGGCTACAAAGCAAATTTATTATGCAGTGATAGGTAGACCTACCTCACCTAACATTCTCTTTCACAGGGATGATCTTAGTGGGTTTAAAGCTACTTTAAGTAGTGCTATAACTGTAGAACATTTTAATCGTATCGATATCTTTGAAAAAATAAAAGCCGACTTTATCTGAGGAGCGTAACTGCTCCTCAGATGAATGTTTGTTTTTTAAATAAACTGGCTATAAAGCAAGGATATTTTTATGTATTATTTATGTTTTACAATTAAAGAAAATAAAATAGCTATTAAATTTGTAGATAGCTATAAACTTATAGACAAAACAGAACTAACGTATAATGAAAATGAAAACAAAAAATCTGTTCATTTCGTTAGATGTTTAACACAATTAATTCCAGTATTTAAACTTGATGAAAAAAGATGATGTTGATAATAAAAGTATAGTGTTAATACAAACAGATGAAATATTTGGTGTGTTTGTGGAAGATATTGATAAAATAATTAAAACTAAGTTACCACGTGGCTATAGACTTTTATCAAAAGAAGAATTTGAAATACTTATAAGAGATGGAAGAAATGACATAACAAGTCAGGTTGAATTATTCTAGGATACTACGGGTCATTCCCGTAGTATCCTATTCTGAATTATATTTAATAACATATATAATAACTGTGATATAAGTATATTTATCGGAGAAACAAATGTCAATAGACGGTCACATTCCACTGGATACGACAATACGTAATCCAGAATGGTTGAAGAAAAATGAACAAGCTATTAAAAATATCTTTCCAAAAACGTTTACACATATGCATAACCTGAATGGTTTACAGATAGGTTATCAGTTAAAACTTATTGGTGTTGACTGGCGCTCAGAAGAAGAGTTCAGTGGTGTTATGGTTTATCTAGAAAAGGTAAAAATTATTCTTCGTGATGGGTTAACAGTTAAAGCAAACCCGCATTCCATCTTTTAAATTAGTCCCTTTAAGGGAAAGGAAACATCGTGAACAAGAAACAAATTGTACCACTTCCTTTGGAAATCGATACACCTCGTTACCAGAAAATGGTTGATGATGCATTGGAAAAAACAATGCGTGATACCATCAACAACCGTATTAGCTTTCTGTTTATTAATCCGGCTGAACAAAGTCGTTATGACTATCTCAAACGTGCTTATCCAACTGACCCAGATCTAGCCGCCGGTTATAACTTTGTTAAAGAAATTATTGATAAAAAACTTCTGGAAGAAAAGTTTCAGAAGTATGTTGATGACTACACGGACCGTAACTTTGCCCGTATTCTCGGTACTGCGCTGGAGAAAGCTTTGGAACATAAAGCAAACGCCATGGCATTCAAAATCATAAAAAATAGACTTACCATTGATGGTTGCGATAAAGTTTCCAGCAATGGTGAGCTTCGACAATATGTAGATGATAATGTTAAAAAAATATAACTTAAATATATTGATATCATAATTTGTCGCATATGGAAACTATGACACATTCACATGACACAAATAAAGAACCTTTAAAATGGCCAGTACTAATAGATCATATCGATGATCAATATAATGTTCTAGAACATATTGAATTAAAAACTAACGTAGAGTCATTTGATGAACTTTTATTTGAAGTAGAAATGGTTCATCCTCATGTCGCTCGTAAATTACACTTGTTAATAGGTTATCCTGAATTTGAAATTGAGATGAATAACCTTATGTTTGACACAAGACAAAATAGACAAGGATTTTCAAAATTTATTTTGAATCTTCTTTTTAAGATATATAATCTCCATATTAAAAAATATGGAAAACTGACATCAATTAAAACTGATCTATGGGAAACAAACCACTCCTTTTAGGGGTGGTTTTTTCTTTTGTATTTGATTTTATTTTGGTAGCATATATAATATCTGTACCAAATTGGTTCGAACACAATAGTTCCGACAGTTTGGATTATAGGAGATAGTAACATGACAACTGAAATGACTTCATCTGTTCAACGGCTTTCTCGTGATCTGGCAAAAGCCGGCGCAACGTTGTCCGATACTGAAGCTCGCTTTCTCGTGGACAAAAAAGTATATCCATTTATTTTTCAACTTAATAGAAAGAGAGGTAGTGATGGCTAGTAAACTTTTATTAATACCAGAGTATCAAATTTGGTTAGCTATGAAAAGAAGATGTTATAATAGCAATGTTAAAAACTTTGATAGATATGGAGGTAGAGGTATTAAAATATCTCAAGAATGGTTTTATAGTTTTTGGTCATTTTATAACGATATGGGTCCTAGACCTAGTTCAGAATACTCAATAGAACGAAAGGAAAATGATAAAGGTTATTGTAAAGAAAACTGTGTCTGGGCTACCCGTAAAGAACAGTGTAGAAACAGATCCACAAATACATATGTAGTTTATAAAAATAAAAGAGTTTCTTTAGTGGAACTTTCTGAATTAACCGGTATTAAACAAGGTACCTTACAATATAGATTATCAAAAGGTCTTTCAGATGAAGAAATAGTTAAACCTGTTGGAAAGTATTATGAGTTTAATAATAAAACACATACACTATCAGAATGGTCTAAGATAGTAAATATTAATTATGATATATTAAGAGATAGAGTTAAAAATTTAAAATGGTCTATAGAAAAAGCTTTATCAACTCCTATATTGAAACCTAAAGAATATAAAAAATTAGGTAATTGTAATAATTAACATTTAACAGGTTGATTTTTAAAGAGAGTACCATGAACCTAAATTGTGATAAATGTGTTATTAGGTTAAACCAGTTGACTGTAAGATATAGAAGAACTGTCAAAGACAGTTCTTCTAGTTATTTTTTTTTTCTTTTTTAATAAGCATCGCATAATGTGAAATTTACCATAAAGAGAAGAACATGGATAGTCGAGTTATTCTTTCAAAGATAGTTACTCTAATCTACCGCTCTCGTATCATTGGTAACAATGAAAACGATGACCTTGCACGTACCATCTTAAATACTATCAAGACCGATGCACCTGAATTCAATTTCAACGGTCATAACGCTATTAAACGTTTAAAAGAATTTGCTCTTGAGATGTTGGAAGAGAAAGACCAAATTGCTAAAGAAGTTATTACGCAAAGTCTTGCTCTTATCTTAGAAAATGATTCTAAACTTCTAGGTATTATTAAAGATTCTATTGAGCCTGATCATGATGATTCGTCTAATAAACGTATTATCACATCTATGATCAAGCTACTTAATAACTATTATAAAGAGCATGTTGCTATTGAAATACTCAATAAAGCAACTTATGATCTAAAGTTTAATCGTGCAAAGATTACAAACTTTAGTGATTATCTGAAAACAACTCTTTCTAATCTGGAACCATTGACGAGTGTCATCTCGACTTTGAAAGATCCAGCAGTTGTGAATGAAATTGACTTTGATAATCCAGAATCAGTTACAACTGTTTTTGAAGAAGTTAAAAGCCTGAATAATAATACAGGTGTATATAAGTTTGGATGGCAAGATGTCAACACAATGACTCAAGGCGGTGTACGCCGTGGAGAAAGTGTTGGTATCGAAGCACTTCAGCATAAATATAAAACTGGTTTTTCTCTATCAGCCTTTATTCAGCTTGCAACAGAAAATACTCCGATTGTAACTAAAGAAGAAGCAGAAGCTGGAAAGAAACCACTTCTTGTTCGTATTTCGTTTGAAGATAACTTAACGAACAATCTGCAATTCATGTATCAGTATCTTAAGGCCATGGAAGGCACACCAGTCTCCGCTAAGGACTTTGGTGAACTCTCTGCTGAAGAGATGTCTGCATACATTCTAGCGCGTCTTACAGCGACTGGATTCAAGATTAAAATGCGTCGTGTTGATCCATCACAATGGACATACTCGTCACTTATTAACTATATCTTAGAACTTGAAGCACAAGGTTATGCTGTTCATGTTCTTATGTGTGATTACCTATTGAAGATGCCAACTACTGGTTGTCTACAAGGTGCTGCTGGTCAAGATAAACGTGATTTAGTTCGTCGCGTCCGTAACTTCTGTTCAGCACGTAACATCGCTTTCATTTCACCTTACCAGCTTTCTACAGAAGCTAAACAACTTATTCGGAATGGTGTTCCTGAACATCAGTTCGTTAATGAAATTGCAGAGAAGGGTTATACCGATGGTTGTAAGACTATCGACCAAGAACTCGATCTAGAACTTTACATACATCTATTTACACATAAACGAAGAAAATACCTGGCTGTTCGACGAGGTAAACATCGTCTTTCAACAGTTATTTCAGATGAAGATAAATATGTTATTTATAGATTCCCTGGATTAAATATTCCTATCCTTGGAGATTTGCATTGTGAAAGTACAGGGATGCGAAAGCTACCTAAAGACTTTGACGATGCAGATAGTGGTAATATTCTTGAAGAAGTTCTCGCATAAGGAGATTCAAAATGGGTTGGCATGATCATCGTGGGTGTGTTCCTCCTAAGAAGTCTGATGAGGAAAAGAAACAAACACCCGAACAAGCTAAGCAATAGTTTGTGAAATGTCGGAGGCGTACCAAAGCGGTTTAATGGAACGGATTACTAACCCGTCGTAGGGAAACCTACCGTGAGTTCGAATCTCACCGCCTCCGCCAATTAAAAAATAAATATTTCGGTATATTTATTGGAGATTACAAATGGATCAAATCACATCTTTTCTCGGTTATGTTGGTGTTATTGCTGTTGGTGCAGAACGCCTTACCGATGTAATTAAACGTATGTATCTTGAAAAGAAAGAAGTTCCTGGCTACGTGTATCAATTGATCACATTTGCTTGTGGCTTCGCTCTTTGTTTTGTTCAGCCTCCGGAATTCAAACTGTTCGGGTTTAATCAACTGACTATTGCAATTATGGTTGGACTTTCTGTTTCTGGTTCTTCAAGTGCTTGGCATGATGCCTTAGGCGCTTTGAATAACTTTAAAAAATCATTAGAGTTGGTTCCTGCTAAGGAAGAGACTGCTAAGTAATTTGAATTTTTCTTAATTGCTTATATATTACTTGTTATTGTATTAGTAAAGGTGATGTATGAGTCAAAAAAATATTAACACTATTCTGGATAAGATGGATGCTAATGACAAAGAACGTTTCTGGTCCAAGGTAGACATTAGATCTGAAGAAGAGTGTTGGGAATGGAAAGATGCTTTAAATTCAAAAGGCTATGGACATTTAAGTATAGGTGGAAGATCTGGAAAAGATATTTTATCACATAGAATAGCTAAAACTCTTTCTATGGGAACAGAAATACCAGATGGTTTATTAGTCATGCATGTGTGTGATAACCCACCTTGTTGTAATCCCGGCCATTTAGATCTTGGCACAAATCAAGATAATTTAACCGACATGGTTAATAAAGGTAGAGCAGCCACTAGTTTTGGTAATGCTAAAATTGACTGGGATGTTGTCGACACCATAAGACAATCTTCTCTCACTGGTAAAGAACTATCAGAACAGTTAAATATTCCGAAATCATCTATATCTGAAATTAAAAATCATAAAACATGGAAAGAAGAACATAGGGAAAAGGCTATTGTTCCTATGGATGTGGATATTTATCAACTTCAAGTTGATGATGACTATATACGAATGATTATTTAACGCCGGGCTAGCTCAGTTTGGTAGAGCAGCGCATTTGTAATGCGAAGGTCATCTGTTCGAGTCAGATGCTCGGCACCAACAAACAAAGAGATATACACCACCAGGAAACTGGTGGTGTATATTTTACTTTTCTCTTTTAGAAGTGTAGTAACTTGCATTAGTTGCTTTGCAAGTAAATGTATCTATCATATGCATACCGTCTTTAATTTCAACAGTTTGATCGATAGGAAGACTGTCAAGATAAACACTAACTTCTTTATTTAAGCACATGTTACAAAGCTTAATTTCTTTATGACCAATACAATACTGATCATGTTTGATACATGTTGCTAAGTCCATTTATTCCACCTAAGTAAGATAAGTAATCAACCAATTTTATTTTTACACTTTTTTTAATGATGTGTCTATAATAAGGACAGTATATGTTCAAACCACAAAGAGCAAGAGATACAATAGAAGAAGAACTTATCAGGTTACTTCTTAAGTACAAAGAACTTATCATTATGACTAAGTATGACGGTGTCCGTTGCTTAGTTGAAAACTGTATCGTAAAAGGAAAAACATTAATTCCTATCCCTAATAAATATATTCAGTCTCTTTATGGTAATGAAGAATATGAAGGTAAAGAGTTTGAGTTAGTTGTGTTAGATCATAAGGGTGAATATGATCCGATAACCTGTTGTCGTGAAACAGTTAGCTTTACTAATAGTGAAAATTTAGTAAGAGCACATCACTGTATCCTTATTGATAACTTTCAACTAGGTGAATTTCCTTTCGAGGATCGATTACTTAATCTGGATTTATTCACTAAAGATCATCCTAAATTTAAATTACCGCATTATATTATCGCTTCAACGATTGAAGAGATTCTTCACTACGAAGATAGTATATTAAAAACAGATAACGAAGCCATTATTATTCGTAATCCAGAACTTACTTATAAAGAAGGAGCATCTTCTAAAGAAGGTGAACTGTTAAGACTAAAGCGTTATATTTCTGAAGAAGCTATTATTGAAGATGTCTTACCGGCATTTACTAATAACAATGAACCTAAAGAGAATCTTCTTGGTAATATGGAAAGAAGTTCACATATTGATGGTAAAGTTGCTAAAGAAGAAATAGGTAAGTTCTTCTGTACATTAGTCAAAGACATACATGACCCTTGGTCTGGTCGTTTGATCGCAAGGAAGGGTAGTTCCTGTGTCGTTGCGACGGGTAGTATGACTAAAGATGAAAAGATAAAACTCTATCAAGAGAAAGAAAAACTTAAAGGAAGAATGATTAATTTCAAGTCATTCCCTAAAGGTACTAAAGATAAACCTAGATTTGCAACCTTTCAGTATTTTGTTCCAACATTTGATTCACCAATTTAATTTTATTTTTAACAATAATAAACTGACAATCGCATAAGGATCATCATGAATTACAAACTTGACACAGATACACATGTTTATTTTTATGAACAAGAGTTTTATGTGCTATCTAATTTTTCTTCTTTTAGAGTTTGCTGGAAAGGTGTTAATTTTGATACCGCTGAAGCAGCTTATCACTGGGCAAAGTTTCCAAATGACCCAGATATTCAAATACAAATTCTAGATGCTATGTCTGCTCATGATGCATTTAAGATAGCACAACTTGAAAAGAATAAACGTAGACCCGATTGGGATGACGTAAAAGTTGAAATAATGAAAGATATTCTTTTTGCTAAGGTTTTACAGCATGAGTATGTCTATAAAAAACTTATGGAAACAGGTAGTCGTAAGTTAGTTGAAGACTCTTGGCGGGATGATTTCTGGGGTCATGGTCCAGATAAAAATGGACAAAATATGTTGGGTGTACTTTGGCAAGAAGTTCGGTCAGAGCTTAATAATTAATTTAAAAGGAGTTTGTCATGCGCTTTCGTAACGTGTTTCTCGGCATCGGTTCAGCTTTAGTTGTTACTGTTCTTCTTCTATCTGACCCTGACTCAGGTTTTGTTAAGAATCTGCCTTTTGGCGCAGGTACTCTCAGCTTCCTGATTATTCTTGTTTCAAGTGTTCTTTATATTGGCGTTCTTCATCTTGGTCGTCGAGCGTTGTTTGACTATATCGATCTTGAAGAATATTTCAAGAAAGCAAAACTATCGCCTGAAGGTGCTGGTTATGCACTTATAGCAATAGGACTATTTTCCGTTGCTATCTCTATTGTGATTCTAGCAGCCTCTAAGATTTAAGGAGGATGTCATGCAGGCAATGCGTGATTATAGTTGGGGTCAAGGTAAGGTTGAAGAAGTAACTGGATTAAATCGTGATCAGCGAGAGTCTCAGGCTTGTCAACGTCGTCTTGCTCAAATGGAAAAGAATAGACAGAAACAACAGAAAAGAAAGCCTAATGCACTCGAAGTAAAGTCTAAGGCTGAAAATTCTATTATTAATGGTTAAGTGATGGAAACAAACCCATTCATCTTAGCAAATTTACAAGAAGGTGAATCTTGCAAAGAGATGGTTATGGGTGATATTCCTTTATTCACCCAAGATCATTATGATGTAATAAAACAAATTATAACCGAGAGTGAAACTTTAACTCATATCGGAACAAGAATATATTTTAGAAAATCAACTATAGATCATGTTAAAGTTTGTACAGAACGTAATGAACCTATTGATTATGGTTTAGAACAAAGTAACTTTTGTGACTTAACTGTAATGGTGAGAATAAATAGAGAGATAAGTCCGCATTTAGCGGCTTGTGATGTCATTGAAAAAATCTTTACATTTGTTAAACCATCACTACGATTCCACTAAGATCAAGAGAGCTTCGGCTCTCTTGATTTTTTATTTATTTTCTCATTAAGTGAATTTTAATTAGGAGTTTAAGATGGGACGTTTAACCAGTGATGATAGAAAGTTTGGTCCTATAACTTACGGTAAAGCAAGTTGGAACGCATTCCGTGCTATCTTAGATAGCGGTGGTTCTGATGACGATGAAGATAAAATCGAAACTACTCTAACCGTTTATATGTTTGGTTGGGTGTTCCGTGTTTGTCTTGGACAACTTATTAAACCTATCACTTATAAAGTTAAAGCAGGATGGGATGAAGCAACCATCGCTAGACTAGGTAGAGACTGGTATGATACTTCATTCAATAAAGAATATGGTTTTAGTTATCACGAAGGATTTCTTCAGGTGTTCTTTGGGATACAAAATGACATGGGACACTATACCCATGTTGACAATGAAGGCTTTGTAACATACAGTCCTAAAGATCCTAATAAGACATATACACCTATTACACAAAGAAGTAGGTCTTGGCATCTTCCATGGACACAACTTCGTACAACAGAATATCGTTTATTCGATGATAAGAATAATATCTTTAAGGAACTAAAGAATAATAAAGGTATTGCATTCAAAGAACTTTTTGATCCAAATGTAGATTGTCCAACGGTCAATTTTCTTTTAAAAGACTTTGATGGTGTTATGGTAACAGCAAAGACACATATTGAAGAAACTGTTTATCGTAAAGGTATCGGTAAATTCAAATGGGTGTCATGGTTTACTAAACCACTTGCTTATCGTCAACTTAAAATTAATTTTGATAAAGAGACTGGTCCTGAAAAGGGAAGCTGGAAAGGCGGAACAACAGGAACGTCTTTTGATGCCACTGATTATAAAAATCATTACGAAGCTATTAAGGCTTTTTGCGATGAAACACATCGTTCAAAATCTGGTCGTTACAAAATGCAGTATTTAACAAGGGAGCTTCCAATATGATCGTTGGGTTAACAGGATTAATAGGATCAGGTAAAGATACGGTAGCTGATCATCTAGTTAGCAAATATGGGTTTATCCAATTGTCTTTTGCTGAATCCGTTAAAGATGCACTTGCTGTTATCTTTGGTTGGGATCGTCAGATGCTTGAGGGTAAAACACCTGAACATCGTGACACTAGAAACAAGGTAGACTATTGGTGGGCTAAACGTTTAGGTATTCCAAACTTTACACCACGATTCGCAATGACAACATTTGGTACCGATGTCATGCGTAAACATTTTGATGATCGTATATGGGTGCTTTCAGTTGAAGATAAAATTACCCGTCTTCAACAAAAAGACCCTAACGTAAGAATTGTTATATCTGATGCTCGATATGTTAATGAACTTAAGATGCTGCATCATCTTGATGCTGTTTTATTTGAAATTACAAGAGGTGGTTTGCCAGCTTGGTGGCGATCTGCTCTTCAGTATAATAAACTTGATAGTAATTTTGAAAAGAAACTTTATAAATTTTATTTATCACATATTTCTAAAGAACCTAATATCTTTAATCAGAATGTTCACTCGTCTGAATATGATTGGATTGGTTATCGTTTTGACCATACTTTATTCAATGATAGTAGTATTGATGTACTTAAACAAAATGTAGATATGTTTATTTCGCTTCGTCTTACGTACCAATAAAACTAACAGCCAGAGGGAATACCTCTGGCTGTTAGTTACTATGCACTGACTGTTAAATACCCACTAATATTAATCTTGTTAGGATTGTTATTAGTGATAATACGAATTAGATTAGTAATAAAACGATACTGGAATAAGTTAACATCCACATTAGCGTTACCGATATGCGGATGAATCTCAACCAGATTATCAGGCATGTTATGTTTAATTGGATCTAAATTTAAAAGTTCTTTATAAGGAGCTTGATCAAGTAAAGTAATAATAGTTCCGTCGTTATAAGGAGAAGTATACAAAGAGGCTGAAATATTTCCATCAATCATATCCTGAATAATCTTTCCAACAAGCGGAGAGAAAATATAGTAATGATCTGCGATAATGTTTGTTTGATTAATAGTGGGTTCAGGGAAAATCACATTAAACAAATCTGAAATACGTTTATTCTTTTCTATATCACTTTCAAATAAAGGAAGTGTTTCTTTATCAGTAATAGATTTCAATGGTACAAAGGGTTCTTTAATAACATAAGGAAGACCGTTTAAAGGGTTATTCATTCTTACAGTGTTATCTTCTTCAGCAAACGTTATAGAACTACGATTCTGAAGTTTACCTTTAACATAGACCGTCATGACACGATCATCACGAATATCGTAAGCATTGTTTCTTAAGAGAACACCATGGTTAACAAACCCAGTTTTCTCATGTTTATTAATCTCAGTTTTATCCAGAGTGAAACCATACATTCTGATATGAATATCTTGCATATAAGTTACATAGTCAAGAAACTCTTTATTGCAAATTGATACATAAGGGAAATTGATAAAGTAATCTAACCCATAAGTTAGTTTATGTTTATTAAGATATATCTCAATATGAGAATAAGGAACATCTACCGGGAAGGTCTGTAGACCTGTACCACGATCTTCCTGAATTGTTAATGGAAAATACAAAGTACCATCAACAGCTTCCATACTTAAATTATAAACATTAGGTTGATTTAAATAAACTATCTTAACTTTATGATCGCTAGGTTCTGTTAACTGTAATGTATTCCCATTAACAACGCAACGATTAGAATCATTCGTAATATCTTCCCAGTTAGTGAGTCGTGAAACACCACTAAAATAAGCCGACAATACTTTAAACTCATTATGCAACAATGTCACGGATTCATTATTAGCGAATAGTCTACCAAAATCAGCAGGTGTTTCACCAAACAAGAATTCAACATAACGTGTTGTTGGATTGTTAAATAAATAAACAGGACCAGATGTGGTATAGTGACCTAAAAACTCACCAGCTGAATTATACTCAAAAGCTAATGAATCAGTATGGTACAAAGGAGGGACCTGAATGTTTGTAATATCCGGTATAGCGGTAACAGGAGTATTGGCAAAATAATAAGACACGCCACCGTACCCCATTGCGCTAATAGCAAGATCAACGGATATATTTTTAATACCGTTTAAGTTACATATTTTAAAGTAGTCACTATTTTCAAGTGTCTCAGCTCTAAAATCTGTCAAGGTATAACCTGTGTTAGATAGAACATCAAGTTCGACACTCTGGGGTAATTTATAAAGTTCATGTAATTTAGGAGCACTGTAAACTAAATCTCTCGTTACACCCGCTTTACGTGAGAATAGAACAATGATTTTATCTTGTATAGCACCAGTCGTAAGGTTTGTAACCTCTTGAGCTGTGTTGTTAATAAATGAAGTATAGAAACTATAATCTTTATCAGTAACATTACGAACAGCATAATCTTTGTGTTGATAGAAAAACAACCCTTTAGTTACTAACTGGTTGTCATCACTAACATACACTTCTAAGTCATCTTTAAATTGAATAGAATTAATGACGTTATCTCGGAATACAAGATACTTTAATTTGTTGTCTTTGGTAGAATCAAAAGTCCTTAAGTCATTAATTGTAAACTTCTCTTTCGAAATGATCGATTGATCGTAAACAACTTCAACATAACTATTATCAGGAATATTCAGATTTAAACTATCGGTATAATAACCATCTACATAAACAATAGCTTTACCACCAGCAGACTGCCAACCAGCAATCAGATTTTGTAAAGCAACTTTATCTACATTGTTAAATACATAACTAGATGCATGTTGAATTCCATTACATACAGGATAAGAAAGATATTCGTCTGTAGCAAAGAAACTATTACTATAGACATGTAAATATTTAAAACTATCAACATCAAATTTTTGCTTAAGAGTATATTCAAACTCCATTGCAATGATTAGACTGTTTTCATCAATGAACGAATAATAGATATGTTGTCTTGGATAAACAACACCCTTTTCGTTATAGATCTTTAAGAGATAGTTGCGAGCAACCATATCGTCACTGACTTTAACCCAGACATCCTTATACCAATCTTTACCTTGACGGAGAAGATTAAGGAACTGTGGGTTAAGGTTACCGATCACAAAGACGTGATAACGATACTGAGGATTTGGTAACCTTTTTGTGACATTATAAACACTAACAACAGAAGTTAGCGGTTGATTAACTTTATTAACTCGAACAAGAGAAAAGCTAAACTGTTGATCTTGTCCAGGAGCACAGTAAATATTCTCAAGTGCAAACTTCTGGAGTTTGTTCATTTTAGTCCTCTTTGTATTCTCTCGTTATATAAATAAGAGATTTTAGGAATTCGTCACCAACACCCTTTTTATTCAGCTTCTCGACAATCGTACCAATAAAGTTTTTACTGAATGAACGTTGTGTCAATGCGGCAAACACGAGAGAAACCCAAGTGGGAGGATGTTCCAGAGATAACAGAACAAGTTCCTTACCATTCAGACCAACCCAGTTATTTGCTAAGGTGTTGATTAACACATTGCTGTCCAGATTCTTCAATCTGATGTTACCTGTGACATCGTAACAGGCTTTGCAGTAATCATCAATATTTTCTAAGTCACCGATCTTCTCGTAAACTTCTTCGATAAGTTTCGGTACCATGATGTCTTCTTTCAGACGGACAATCAACTTACCAAAATCATCTTCATCGTAGTTATTCGTAAATAACTTTGAGTAATAAATTAAACTAAGAATACGGAGTTGAAGTTGGTTATTAAGATCTAGACCAAACTTTTTAGTTAAATTTTCTGATAACCAACTGGCAAAGCAAAAATGAGGGAACTTCAAACTGTATAGGGAAGTCTGTTTTCCGACAGTCCACATGCCAGTCAGAATAAATCTCTGCAAAGAAAGATTGTATTCACTATCATTTCTGACTTCAAAATTTTCTTTATCAGAACTAAGTTTAACAACATTTCTTAGATCCAATGCAATCCATTTGCCTTCTTTATTAATAATTGGGTGGTTAAAAGGAGTAATATCCTTCTCAACATCGCTTAGCCCGTAAAGAATGACTGGTGTTAAAGTAACATAGTCATCTACGAAGGGTTTGATATTTACTTTTTCTTTTTCACGTATAAAAGCGTAATCGATTGCGATATACTTATTGATGTTATATAAAGTTTCAGTCTTGTCTAAGAGTCTAAGAGTTTTGAAGTCGTATGGTTCGGTGAGAATCATGTCATTTTCCTTTTGAAAATAGTGTGATTTTATATCATCAAAACATGCTTAAAGAGTTTCCCTTTTTTGTCTAGGAGTTGAACATGACAGATATTCTCAATGCAGCACCAATGGTGATCGATCAAGGTACACGCGATCTGTCTACCCGAGTCGTTCCCCGTGCAGCGCTGCAAATCCCGCAACACCTTCCTAAGCTTTTCATTTTTGCTGAAAAGGGTAAAGTGGGTCCGCAGTATGTTGACTTTGATAGTGTTTCTCTCACCCAGCTTTATGGTGATGAAACCTTCAATGTTAATAAGAAGTACTACACACATCAGTCTCCGTTCCTGCAAGCAGTTGCTTCTGCCGGTAACAACTGTGTTATTCACCGTCTTGTTGCTCCGGACGCTAAGGACGTTGCCAATCTGGCATTGTACCTTGACGTTCTGCCGACTCAGGTTCCGCTCTATGTTAAGAACAGCGATGGCTCTCTTGACCTGGATGTTAACGGTGCTCCTATTCCTCAACTTGATTCCAATGATGACCCAGTTTTGGTTGCAGGTCATAAGGTTGCTTGGGTTATCGACAAGACAGTCGCTAATGTTGGTGAATTCCAACGCGGTCTGTTGACACAACGTAATGGTCTGCAAGTTGCAGGTGCTGTTCAGTCTACTCAGTATCCTATTTTCGAATTTGCTGCTGCTGACGCAGGTGAAGCTGGCAATAAGCTGGCTGTTCGTCTGTTCTCTGCTCTGGAATCAGATATCGTTCCGTTCCCATCGAACATTCTGAATGACGGTAAGATGTATCCGTTCTACTTCCAGATGGTTAAGTTGGTCGACACACTGACCGGTAAGACCAATAGCGTTCTCAACAGCTTTGGTAGTCAATATGCTAAGTTCATTGCTCAAGAAAAGGGTACTGATCCTGCTAGTGGCGCTGTCATTGATCTGGAAAAGACCGTTACCGATCAGTATATCAATCTTCCGGTTGCTCAGTCCACGGACTTAGGTTCTGTTTTCGTTTACCACGAAAATCTGGTCGAAGTTCTGACTGCTGTTTACGATGCTGAAAAGGTTATCTCTGATTCAACTCGTGATTCAGTTATTAATAACACTGCACAGAATATCTATGCATTGAACTTCCTGTCGTTTACTAGCTCCAATGGTTCGCCGTATCAGACCGCTAAGCTGGTTGACCTGGTTGGTTCTATTCGTCTGACGAAGAATACTAATCTGTTCCTGTCTGGTTCTACCGATGGCACAATCAATGCAGCTCTGCTTGATTCATTGGTTGCCGCTGACATGGACAACTATAACAATAGCTTGCACGAGTATAACGATCTGGTCATGCATCCTGAGTCAATGATTTATGACTCTGGTTTCACACTGGCTACAAAGAAGACTCTTGCTAAGTTTATTTCTCGCCGTAAGGATACTTTTGTTGCTTGGTCAACATTTGCTCATGATGCTCCTTCGATTACTCTGGCTGACCAATACTCAGTTGGCGTTGCTCTGAAGACCATGATCGAACTGTATCCTGAATCTGCTACGTTCGGTACCCCGGTTATGCGTGGTATCATCTGTGGTGGTTCTGGCGAACTGATCAACTCCCTCTATACCAAGCGTGTCCCGCTGACGTATGAAGTGGCTCATAAGTCTGCTCGTTACATGGGTGCCAAGAATGGTGCTTGGAAGAATGGCTTTGCCTTCGACCGTGCTCCGTTGAGCATCGTAACTCAGTTGAAGAATATCGATGTTACCTGGGTTCCTGCTTCTACTCGTAACACTCTTTGGAGCACTGGTCTGAACTTCGTCCTGAACTATCAGGTCGGTACACAGTTCTTCCCGGCTATCCAAACCGTTTATGAAAACGATACTTCTGTTCTGAACAGCTATTTCACTGCTATGGCTATTGCATACCTGAACAAGGTTGCTCATGCTGCTTGGCGTGAATTCTCAGGCTCAATCAGCTTGACGAACGCTCAGTTGGAAGAACAAGTTAACCTATTCGTTTCGAATGCGGTTAAAGATAAGTTCGATGGCAAGTTTGTGATTCAGCCGAATGCTACCGTCACTGAGATGGATAATCTCCGTGGTTACAGCTGGACGTTGCCTATCAAGATCTACGCCAACAACATGAAGACCGTGATGACGACATACGTTGAAGCTTATCGTATGACTGATTTGGCTGCTTAATAGGAGAAAATGAACATGAGTCGCTTAACTGACGCCCTGATTACTGGTGCTTACACCAGAGACATTGATCGTCCTATTCTTGATTTGAAAGCTGGCGGCCAACACGGCTGGGCTCCTAATCTGACAGAATGGGTTAGCAATCAAGCATACGTTTCTCGTCCGCTGATTTGTATCCTTCTCGAAGCTCCGAGAATGTTCACCGTCATGCCTGATAGCCAGAAGTGGATCTCCAGCCTGAAAGCTCTGTTCGAGCTGCATGCTAGAACCATTGACGGTATGCAAGCAGGTCTGAAGGTTGACACTGAAGAGCATCCGGTTGGTGGTGCAGGCGAGCAGCAACAAGAAGTTGTGAACGTTACCCGTGAGCGTTCTACTCCTAAGTTTACATTTATCGAAAAGTATGGTCGTCCTATTCAGACGCTGCTTGAATACTGGATTCGTTATGGTCTTATGGACCCGGAAACCAAGTATGCGCTGCTGGGCACCATGAACAAATCTGAAGTCAAGGATCTCTTGGCTGACTGGTATTCGGCTACTTGCCTGTTCATGGTTCCGGACCCCATGCATAAGAAGATTGATAAGGCTTGGATCACAACCAATATGTTCCCGCTTGCAAACGGTGACATTACGGCTAAACGTGACCTGACCGGTTCCCAGGAAATGTTGACGCTTGACATCGACTTCTCGGGCATCTCTCAATATGGTCTTGGTGTTAACCAGTTCGCACAAACGATCCTGGATAACATTAACACTGCTAACGCTGATCCGTTCATGCGTCCTGGCTTTGTTAACAAGATCTCTGCTGACGTTGCTGCTGCTAACACGAATGGTTATAAGTCCTGGACTGAAGCTGTCGGTAGCACTGCCGTTAGCAACATGACTCGTTAAAACTCAAAGACTACTAGGGGAGAAATCCTCTAGTAGTTTTTTACATTTATTTATATGTAGTGATAAATAACACCTGAATAGAGGAACTGTCATGAATATTCAACCGCCTAACCCTGATATTGATTTGAACCGTTTCATCCATTTTGGTGATGAACCATTACCAGCACAGATGCCACGCACTATGCGTGATGTTCGTCAGATGCAAGCCATGGGTGGTTATAAAGATGACCCTACCTTATCACCTGAGGAAAATCAAAAACGTAAAGAGCAACTAGCTCGTATGGAAGAAGCTATTCGTAACAAGAAAGAGTTTACGAAATCTGCTGAACAAAAGAAAAGAGAAAAACAGCGTAAGAAGATTGCTGATAAATCTAAGAAAAAGAATCGTAAATAAAATTACATGCGTCGTATATCACCAAGTGACGCAAACAACCTGATACAAGAATTCGTCGAAAATAGAACTCTAGAAGATCTATTAGAAGAATTAAAAATGTATGGTCAAGTCACTATAACACACACAGATAATAATTGGTATTGTGAATATATGCCTAAAGTAAAAAGAAAAGAATATAAGTTTGATAATTATGGTAAAGACTTATTACAATTGGTAAAGACTTGTTTATCAATGGTTTATATTTCCCAAGCACAAAGCTAAACAAGACATCACCAGAGGGTAACTCCCTCTGGTGATTCTTTATCTTTTGATCTTATTTCTCGGACTTTTTTTGGTAAAAGGTGATAATAATGGAAGTCGTCAAGTTTACTGAGACTATCTTTTCTAGCAATTCTAAAAGTGGTATCTTAACACCAGATTCAAACGGTTATTACCCAATCGTTCTGGGTGCTTTAAATACCTATAACAGTGCTGGTGAATATTACACAGCTGAAGGTGCACTTCAACTGTTTGAAAACTCGTCACATCTGATGCGTCGTATTAAGAATGGTTCGTTGTATGCTGAACTGGGTCATCCGAAGAAACAAACCGGTATGACGATGGAAGCTTTCTATCAACGCATCATTACTATTGATGAAGGCAATGTCTGTGGTCATATTTGTGAACTAAGTCTTGACTTTAACTACGGTAAGGCTAACCCACAATTTAACAACCCGGATATGATTGCTATTATCGGTAAGGTTAAACCTGCTGGTTCAAAAGCAAACGCATTACAACTTGCTTTGGAAAATCCTAAGCAAAATGCTGCTTTCTCTATTCGTGGTCTGACAGAAAATAAATATAAAAATGGTCGTGTTGAACGTATTCTCACGAATATTATCACGTGGGATCATGTCATTGAACCGGGTATTAA